>WNGE01002744.1_pt1 | contig 21231 bp, 25 predicted proteins | sample 5400651 | NCBI WGS metagenome assembly WNGE01 (sample SAMN13153370, study PRJNA577476) | soil metagenome | isolation source: 60 cm soil or saprolite under grassland replicate 2 | place: USA:California | collected 2016-06-15 | reverse complement strand
ACTCGGTCTGGCGCTGCAGCTCGTCCACGCGCAGAACGATCGAACCGATGTGGATCATCCGGCCCACGTCATAGGACGGCTCTAACGCCGAACCGGTGATCCGAAGCGAATGAGGTTCCCGTCGGGATCTTCGTGCGAGCCCTCACGCTTGCCGTACTCGAAGTCCCGGGGCTCGACGAACTCGACACCGGCGCCTCTCCACTCCTCGGCGAGAGCGTCTGCGTCATTCACGTGCATGTAGATGGATCCGCGGCCCACCCGCTCAGGATCGACGCCGGGTCCCGCGAGATGGATCGTCAGCTCGTTGCGATGGGCGAACGCATATCCCTCGTCATGATACGAGGTACTGAAGCCCAGCTGCTCGTAATGGGCAACCGCCCGAGGTACATCCGAAACCACGAAGATCGGCTCGACACTGACGACGCGACCCACGCCGAAATCATAAGAGTCGTCGCCTACCTCCGCCTGCCGCGTGGCTCGGGGTTCAGGGAGCATTCATGAACTGGCGCAGGCGAGTTGTCCTATGCGACTGTCGTGACGAGCTCGTAGGTGGTTGGCCGGAAGTCCTCGCAGTGACGACGGACCTGCCCGATGCGCTCGCTGAACTCGGGTAGCTCCTTCCAGGCCTGCTGTGCCTCGAAGCTCTCCCACGGTGCGAAGCTCATGTAGTGGCTTGGGGCATCCACATCGCGAACAAGTCGAAAGGTTCCCGACCCCGCCATGCTGTTCGCCCAGGTGACGAACGCCGTCCACTCCTCGACGAACGCCTCCTCCTCGCCAGGCTTCACGGTCCAAGTGCCACTCGTGTATGTCTCGGTCATGGTGGCCAACTCTACGGTGGCCTTCCCACGGTGTCTATGGCGTTTAGAGTCCGTCGAAACTCTCGACAAGGAGGCAGTTATGCCGCTTGCACGAGTCGTGTCCTTTGATGGCGTCAGCAGCGACCGGATGGCTGAGATGCAGAAAGAGATGCAGGGCAGCGAGCGTCCGGAGAACGTGCCGGCCAAGGAGATCGTCGTTCTTCACGATCCGGAAGCCGAGAAGTCGCTTGTGATTCTCTTCTTCGAGACCGAGGACGACTACCAGCGCGGCGACGAGGCGCTGAACGCGATGCCGGCCGGCGACACCCCCGGCCAGCGCACGTCGGTCGCGAAATACCAGGTCGCGTTCCGCATGACGGACTAGTACATCCGGCCGTAAGTTCAGTGGGTTATCCGGCGAGTGGCTCGGCGTTCGTGGCAAGGACGCATGGAGCCCCGATAGTCCAAACTATCGGGGCGACCGAGGACGCGGCCACGGGCGGCGAGACGCCGCCGGGAAGCTGCCGAACTTGCGGCCGGGTGTACTAGTGATGTAACCGGCAACGTTCGCCGGGCAACGTTACCGGCCACATCACTGCCGACGGCGCCCTCCTAGGCCGCGATCCGCTCGTCCTCGTCGAGATAGTCCGCAAGCGCGAGCCGGACGTTCCCGCGCGCGCGATGGAGCAGGACGCGCTGGTTCCCTTCGGAGATACCGAGCTCGCCGCACACCTCGTTCGCGGAAAGCCCGCGAACGTCGCGGAGCGTGATCACCTCACGCTGGACGGGTGAGAGCCGCTCGATCGCCGCGAGCACGTGCGCGAGCATCTCCTTCCACAGGAGATGCTCCTCGGGCGGGGCGGCAATGCGGTGGCTGCGAGCCTCGGCGAGGTCGACGACGCACTCGTCCACCGTAGAGAGCGGCACCGACCTGCGCTCGCGCTTCACCTGGTGGTTCGCCGCGTTCACGAGGATCCGGAAGATCCACGTCTTGAGCGCAGACCGGCCCTCGAAGTTGTGGATGCTGCGCACGACTGCCGCCCACGTCTCCTGCGCGACTTCCTCTGCGACCGACCGGCTACAGCCGTGCGACATCGCGAGCGCGACGAGTCGCGCATCGTAGAGCTCGTGCAGCAGCGCGAAGGCGGACTCGTCGCCCGCGCGCAGAGCGTCCACCAGGTGCCGCTCGTCCCGCAGCGGCGTCACCGGCGGCAGCCCTCGTACACGTCGACGAGCTGCCGGTAGTTCCGGCCGATCTGCTTGGCCGCGTTCGAGCGGTCGAGCTCCCCGCCGACGTACGCGACGAGCTCGTTCCACCAGATCGTGCGTCCAACGGCGAAGCCGGTGAACCCGTCGACCGGGGCCGCCTGCTCGAGCCAGTGGGCGACGCGGGCGCCGTCGGCGCCGCGTCCGAGGACGATGCAGGTGACGTGGTCGCGCCCGCCTGCGCGCGCCTGCCGCGCGACGCGCTCGCAGTCCCAGCGCTGGTCGAGCCCCTCGATCTTCCAGACGTCCGGCTCGACCCCGCGTGCCTGAACCACGCGGATCGTCTCGAGGACGAGCTCGGGACGCATCTGACGATCGAAGCGATCTCGGTCGCTGCACTGCACGCGGTTGAGCTCGGCGTCGCCCTCCGGGTTGTAGCGCACGAGCACCTTCGCGAACGTCGGGTCGAACGTCTCGATCTGGGTGCCGAACGAATCGCCGAACTCGAATTCGAATGCCGCGCGGCCGCTCCGCTCGACCGGCATCGCGAGCGCGACCCAGAGGCCGTGCGCGCTGTCCGCCACACCGGCGCCGTACTGCTCGTCGACGAGCAGGCCGGCCGTCGACCCGTCCACGCCGTCGGCGATCGCCTCGACGAAGCCCTCGAAGACGAGCCGCTTGAGGTCGGAGACCCGTGCGGCCTCCCCCGCAGTGGGCTCACCCTCGACGCCGAGGAGGTCGCGGCTGAACGAGCTTCGGTGGTCGAAGGCGAGCATGTAGAGCGGTGTCACAGCGGAAGCTCCTCTTCGAGGGAGTCCAGGACGTGATCGGCGCCGGCCTCGCGGAGCTCGTCCGCGTCGAAGTGGCCGGTGGCGACGGCAACCGAGACTGCACCGGCCGCTCTGGCGGCTGCGATGTCGAGCGGCGTGTCGCCGACGACGAGGCAGCGGCCCGGGTCGAGCGCTGAGCCGTGCAGCTCGGCGGCGCGCTCGATCGCGCGGCGAGTCAACTCGGCGCGGTCCGTCGAGTCAGAGCCGTAGCCGCCGAAGGCGAAGTAGCGGTTGAGGTGCGCGCGCGCGAGCTTGAAGCGCGCGGCCGACTCGACCCCGCCGGTCGTGAGGCCGAGGAGGTAGCCGCTGCACGACAGCCGCGGCAGCAGCTCGACGACGCCGTCGAGCACGCGGTACCCCGTCGACTCGGCGATCGCCTGCGGCAGGTGCTCGAGCCGGACCGCCATAAGGCGTGCCAGCTCCTGTGTGGTCGGCGGGCGGCCGATGACGCTCGTGAACGTCCGGCTCGCGACATCGGGGTCGGTCATTCCCGCGTCGCTGAACTTGCCGATGTCGGCCGGGATGCCGTAGAGCTCGCTGAACGCTTGCCGCCAGGCGACCGCGCCGGCGCCGCCCGTGGTGAGCAGGGTGCCGTCGATGTCGAAGAGGACGGCGACCGTACCGTTGCCGTTCCGCATCACGCACCCCCTCCCGGCAGGTGCCAGCTGTGCGGCGCGATCAGGTCGTGCATCGCATCTGGCCCCCAGGAGCCGACGGCATACTCGTGCACCGGCGGCGGGTCGCCGATTGCAGTCGCCGATACCGCCCAGAGCCGCTCGATGCCGTCGGCCCGCGTGAAGAGCGTGCGGTCGCCGAGGAGCGCGTCGTGGATCAGGCGCTCGTACGCCTCGAGCTGGCCGTTCGCGTCGTCGTAGTCGAACCGGAACTGCACCGGCGCCAGCTCCATCGTCGGCCCCGGGACCTTTGCGAGGAAGCCGGCGGAGATGCCGCCGGGATCGCCCAGCTCGAAGACGAGCTTGTTCGGGCCGAAGCCGTTCGCCGACTCGAACATCCGTCGCGGCGGGTCGCGAAACGCGATCGTGAGCACGCGCCGGGTCTCGGCCATGCACTTCCCGGTACGGAGATAGAACGGAACGCCGGCCCAGCGCCAGTTGTCGATCATGACGCGGGCCGCGACGAACGTTTCCGTTTGCGAGTCGGCCGCCGCGCCTGCCTCGGCGCGGTATCCGTCGTACTGGCCGAAGACGACGTCGTTCTGGCCGATCGGCGCCATCGACTCGAAGACCTTCACGGTCTCGTCGAGGAGCGCCTTTGCCGCGAACGACGTCGGCGGCTCCATCGCGACGAAGCCGAGTACCTGGAGCAGGTGGGTGACGATCATGTCGCGGAATGCGCCCGTCTCCTCGTAGAAGGCGGCGCGGCCGTTGATCGAGAGCGTCTCGGGGACGTCGATCTGCACGTACTCGACGTGGTCGCGGTTCCAGATCGGCTCGAAGACGCCGTTGGCAAACCGGAGCGCGAGGATGTTCTGCACCGTCTCCTTGCCGAGGAAGTGGTCGATGCGGAACACCTGCGTTTCGTCGAACACCGAGTGCACCGCTTCGTTCAACGCGCGGGCACTCGGTAGGTCGGTGCCGAACGGCTTCTCGAGGATCACGCGCGCGCCGTCGGCGAGGCCGGTGACGCCGAGCATCTCGACGATCCCGCGCGAGGCGACCGGCGGGACCGACAGGTAGTGCAGCCGCCCGGCCCGGCCGCCGAGCTCGGCCTCTGCGTGCTCGACCGCCGCGGGCAGCGCTTCGGCGTCGGTCGCGGCGTACGAGAGGCGGCCGGCGAACGTGTCCCAGGCGCCGTTCACGGACGCGTGGCCGAACTCCTCGACTGCTTCGCGCGCGAAGTCGCGGAACTCGTCGTCGCGGAGCCTGCTGCGCGAGCTACCGACAATCCGGTAGCGGTCGGGCATCAGGCCGGCCTGCGCCAGGCGATAGAGACCGGGGAGGAGCTTGCGGCGCGACAGGTCGCCGGTGGCGCCGAAGAGCACGATGACGTGGTCGTCGGGCCTGGGATGAGCGGAAGAGCTGGAATGGGACGGGTTCACGCGGACCTCACGAAGTGGCTAGGGGGTGGACATGCGGCAGATCACGTCGCCAACCTGGGGCGACGACGTCGGACTCGAATCCGTCGCATCACCAGTCGGGCAGACAACGCGGACTTCCTCACGCCGCACGGCGATCGCGCTCATCACGGGTTGTCGCGACCGGCAGCTGGACGATCTCGCCGCCGCGGCTCGGCCGTAGGCGGCGCCAGCCGGCGAGGATGCCTACCGCGGCCAGTGCTGCGCCGGCGCCTGCGATCGAGTCGACGAAGTAGTGGTTTCCGGTTGCGGTCACCGTGGCTGCCATCACGAACGGATGGAGCACGAAGAACCAGCGCAGGAAACGGCGGCTCGACGCCGCGCGGAAGCCGATGATCGCGACGAGCACGCTCCAGCCGACGTGCATGCTCGGCATGGCCGCGTAGGGGTTGAAGCGGATTCCGGCGACCGAGCCCGTGTCGTGGCCTGCCATGCCGACCGTGTCAGCAATCCCGAGCGATGGGACGAGGCGCGGCGGCGCCGTCGGGTAGCCGACGTAGAAGAAGACGGCGATCCCGAGCGAGACGAAGAGGAGCGTGCGGAGCTCGCGGTAGAGCTCGCGGTGGCGGATGCCGAGCCAGATCAGCGTGGCCGCAATGAGCGGTCCGAAGCCGAGCAGGTAATAGGCGGAGAAGAAGTCGAGGAGGGCGCCCGGCAGCCGCTGGAGCGCCTGCTCGTGGCAGAAGTGGAGCGCCCGCTCGATGTCGATCAGCTGCGTCGCGTGTGCGATCGCCTGCTGCGGGTTGCCGATGGTCGTGCCGCGGATCGCCAGGTAGGCGGGGTAGAGCGAGGCCCAGAGCAGCAGCTCGAGGAGCGCGAACCGTCTCAGCCCACTCGGCCGCGGGGCGCCGTTCGCCGTCGCGAGCTGGAGCCTGGGTTTCCGTCCGTCCACGAACCTGAAGCTGGGACGGCTCCGCGCAGTTCACATCCGCGCAATCACCAGCGCGCTCCCAGTTCGGCGCAGGCGTCGACCCTGGTGTAACGCCTTCGACGGTCCGTGCTCTATGGCGTCGCCGGATCACGCTCACGAAGGAGACGCATGAAGGTTGCGAACGAACGCGACGCCGAACTCGAGAAGCTCGCGATCGACACGATCAGGACGCTGGCCATCGACGCCGTGCAGGCCGCAGGGTCGGGCCATCCCGGAACCCCGATGGCGATGGCGCCGGTCGCCTACACGCTCTGGCAGCGGTTCCTCCGCTTCGATCCGAGCGACCCGATCTGGCCGAACCGCGACCGGTTCGTGCTGTCCATGGGCCACGCGTCGACGCTGCTGTACGCGCTCCTCCACCTGACGGGGACGAAGGCCGTCAACCCGGCGTACGAAACGCTCGGCGAGCCGACGGTGTCGCTCGACGACCTTCGCCGCTTCCGGCAGCTCGACTCGAAATGCCCGGGGCATCCCGAGTACCGCTGGACGTCCGGCGTCGAGACGACGACCGGGCCGCTCGGCCAGGGCGTCGCCACCTCGGTAGGCATGGCGATCGCCGGCCAGTGGCTTGCGGCCCACTTCAACCGGCCCGGCTACGACCTGTTCGACTACGACGTCTACGCGCTCGCCGGCGACGGCTGCCTGATGGAGGGTGTCTCGAGTGAGGCGGCGTCGCTCGCCGGCCACCTCCGCCTGTCGAATCTCTGCTGGATCTACGACAGCAACCGGATCACGATCGAAGGGCACACCGAGCTGGCGTTCAGCGAGGACGTTGCGACGCGGTTCATGTCGTACGGCTGGAACGTGACGCGCGTCGGCGACGCCAATGACACGGAGATGCTGGCCCGCGCGTTCGGCACGTTCCGCGACGAGCACGACCGGCCGACGCTCATCGTCGTCGACAGCCACATCGGCTGGGGCGCACCGAACAAGCAGGACACGAGCGGCGCGCACGGCGAACCGCTCGGCGAGAGCGAGGTTCGCGAGACGAAGCGCGCCTACGGCTGGCCGGAGGACGCCGAGTTTCTCGTTCCGGACGGCGTCTACGAGCACTTCGAGCGCGGCATCCGTGCGCGTGGGGGTTCCGCACGCGACGACTGGTTCACCCTCTTCGCGGCGTACGAGGCAGCCCATCCGGAGCTCGCCGAGCAGCTGCGCCGCATGCAGCGCCGTGAGCTGCCCGACGGTTGGGACGCGCACCTGCCGGAGTTCGAGCCCGATGCGAACGGCGTTTCCGGCCGCGACGCGTCCAGCAAAGTGCTGAGCGCGGTCGCCGCCGACGTTCCGTGGCTGATCGGCGGCTCGGCCGACCTGTCGCCCTCGACGAAGACCCGGCTCGCCTTCGAGACCGCCGGTGACTTCTCGGCTTCCGACCGGCTTGGACGCAACCTCCACTTCGGGATCCGCGAGCACGCGATGGGCGCGATCCTGAACGGACTCTCGCTCTCGAAGGTGCGACCGTTCGGCTCAGGATTCCTGATCTTCTCCGATTACGGCCGCGCGCCGATCCGGCTCGCGTCGATCATGGAGATCCCGGTCATCTACGTATTCACGCACGATTCAATCGGAGTCGGCGAGGACGGCCCGACGCACCAACCGATCGAGCAGCTCGCCTCGCTCCGCGCGATGCCGGGTCTGATCGTGCTCCGGCCCGGCGACGCAAACGAGGTCGCGGAGGCCTGGCGGCTCACGATGCAGCTCGAGCACGATCCGGTCTGCCTCGTCCTCTCGCGCCAGAACATGCCGACCCTCGACCGGTCGCGGTTCGCGCCGGCGACGGGGCTCCACCGGGGCGCCTACGTGCTCGCCGACTCGGACGACCGCGAACCCGAGGTGATCCTGATCGCGACCGGAACGGAGGTTGCGCTCGCCGTCGAGGCGTTCGAGCAGCTCGCGGCCGAGGACGTCGCCGTGCGCATCGTCAGCATGCCGTCGTGGGAGCTGTTCGAGCGCCAGCCCGACGAGTATCGCGAGGCCGTCCTCCCGTCGCACGTCACCGCGCGCGTCTCGATCGAGCAGGCGTCGACCTTCGGCTGGGAGCGCTACGTCGGACCGACAGGACGCTCGATCGGCATGCACACATTCGGCGCCTCCGCGCCGCTCAAGGACCTGCAGACGAAATTCGGCTTCACGCCCGATGCGGTCGTCGAGGCCGCACGCGCCCAACTCCAAGACATCGAGGTATCACGTTGATCAAGACGAAGAATCCCCTGGTGGAGGTGCTCGGCTTCGGCCAGAGCATCTGGTACGACAACATTCGCCGGTCGCTCATCGCGTCGGGCGAGCTCGAGCGCATGGTCGAGGAGGATCTGCTCCGCGGCGTCACCTCGAACCCTGCGATCTTCGAGAAGGCGATCACGGGCTCCGACGACTACGCGGCCGAGATCGCGCGGCTGCGCGCGGACGGCGTCGCGGACGCGAAGGAGATCTACGAGCAACTGGCGATCCGCGACATTCGCGACGCCGCTGACATCCTGCGCCCGGTCTACGACGAGACCGAGGGGCGGGACGGCTACGTCTCGCTCGAGGTCTCGCCCGCGCTTGCGCACGACACGGCCGGAACGATCGCCGAGGCGACCCGACTCTGGAGCGCCGTCGAGCGCGACAACCTGATGGTCAAGGTGCCGGCGACCCCCGCGGGGATCCTCGCGATCCGGACGCTCATCGGCATGGGCATCAACGTCAATGTCACGCTGCTCTTCTCGCAGCGCGCGTACGAGGAGGTCGCCGAGGCCTACGTCGCCGGGCTCGAGGAGCTTCACGCGGCCGGCGGGGACGTCTCTCGCGTTGCGTCGGTTGCGAGCTTCTTCATCAGCCGCATCGACTCGTCGGTGGATGCCCTGCTCGCCGAGCTCGACACGCCGGTCGCACGCCACCTCAGGGGGAAGGCCGCGATTGCGAACGCGAAGCTGACGTACCAGCGCGCGAAGCAGCTGTACGCGTCGCAGCGTTGAGCCGCGCTCGCGGCGCACGGCGCTCAGGCGCAGCGCCTGCTGTGGGCGTCGACCAGCACGAAGAACCCGGCCTACCGCGATGTCTTCTACGTCGAGGAGCTGATCGGGCCCGGGACGGTCGACACCGTTCCGCCCGCGACCTTCGACGCCTTCCGCGACCATGGCCGGCCGCGCGCGAGCATCGAGGACGGTCTCGAGGAGGCGCACGACGCAATGGCGACGCTCGCCGAGGTCGGTGTCGACTTCGACGCCGTCACGGCGACGCTGGTCGACGACGGAGTACGGCTCTTCGCAGACGCCTTCGACGAGCTCCTTCGCGCAGTCGAGGGCACCCGCGCCGTCACGGCGACGCAGACCATCTCGCTTCCCGAGCCGCTTACCGAGCAGCTCGAGGCGACGCTCGAGGAGTGGGCGACGAACGACAACGTCCGCCGGCTCTGGTCGCGCGACGCGACGCTCTGGACCGGAGGCGACGAGGCGGCCTGGCTCGGCTGGCTCGGCATCGCCGAAGACCAGCTTGGCCACGAGGATGCGCTGCGGCGAATCGCCGACGACGTGAAGGCGGCCGGCTTCTCGCACGCGCTCCTGCTGGGCATGGGCGGCTCGAGCCTCTTTCCCGAGCTGCTGGCGCTCACGTTCGGCGCGCAGGCGGGCTTCCCCGAGCTGTACGTCCTCGACTCCACCGATCCGGCCCAGCTCCGGTCGGTCGAGGCGAAGGTTGACCTCGAGCGCACGCTGTTCATCGTCTCGAGCAAGTCGGGCTCGACCCTCGAGCCGAACATCTTCAAGCAGTACTTCTTCGAGCGCGTCGCCGGGCTCGTCGGCCGTGAGGAGGCCGGCCGGCGGTTCATCGCCGTCACCGACCCGGGCTCGAAGGTCGAGGCGATCGCCGAGACCGACCGATTCCGCCACGTCGCGAACGGCGTGCCGTCGATCGGCGGCCGCTACTCGGCGCTCTCGAACTTCGGGATGGTCCCCGCGGCTGCGATGGGAGTCGACGCGCACGCGCTGCTCGACCGCGCCGACCGGATGGCGCACGCGTGCGCCTCGTCGGTCCAGCCGGCAGCAAACCCGGGCCTTCAACTCGGTGCCGCGATCGGCGTGTGCGCGAACGCCGGGCGCGACAAGCTCACGCTCGTCACCTCACCGCGCATCCACGATCTCGGCGCCTGGCTCGAGCAGCTCGTCGCCGAGTCGACCGGCAAGCAGGGGTTCGGCGTGATCCCGGTCGACCGCGAGCCCGTCGGGCCGCTGTCGGTCTACGGTGACGACCGCCTCTTCGTCTACGTGCGCTACGCGCCCGATGCCGACGCGAAGCAGGACGACGCCGTCGCCGAGCTCGAGCGCGCTGGGCAGCCGGTCATCAGGATCGAGCTCTCGGATCTCTACGAGATCGGCGGTGAGGTCTTCCGCTGGGAGTTCGCGACCGCCGTCGCGGGTGCCGTGATCGGCATCAATCCGTTCGACCAGCCCGATGTCGAGGCGTCGAAGATCGCGACCCGGGGCCTGACGTCGGCGTACGAGGCCACGGGGTCGCTCCCGGCCGAGGCGCCGATCTTCGAGGGCGACGGCTTCGCCCTCTACACGGACGAGTGCAATGCTGCCGAGCTCGGCACGCACGACTCTCTCGTCGAGTACCTCCGCGCGCACTTCGGCCGTGTCGGCGCGGGTGACTACGTGGCGCTGCTCGCGTACGTCGAGATGACGCTCGAGCACGAGGATCGGCTCACCGAGATCCGCACCTCGGTCCGCTACCGCACGCACGCTGCTACCTGCGTCGGGTTCGGCCCGCGCTTCCTGCATTCGACGGGTCAGGCCTACAAGGGCGGTCCCAACAACGGTGTCATTCTGCAGATCACCTGCGACGACGCCGTCGACGTGGCCGTCCCGGGCCAGTCGTACACTTTCGGCATCGTCAAGGCCGCGCAGGCGCGCGGGGACTTCGACGTCCTCGCCGAGCGCGGCAGGCGCGCGTTGCGAGTCCATCTCGGGTCGAACGTGTCCGAAGGGCTCGCCCAGCTCGCCGGCGCGATCCATCTTGCTCTGTACTAAGAAAGGAGAGTCATGCAGCTTGGAATGGTTGGACTGGGGAGGATGGGCGCGAACATCGTGCGCCGCCTCATGCAGGACGGGCACGAGTGCGTTGTCTACGACACGAGCCTGGAGGTCGTCGCCGAGCTCGAGCGCGAAGGCGCGATCGGGGCGGCCTCGCTCGACGAGCTCGTCGTGAAGCTCGAGCACCCGCGTGCGGTGTGGGTGATGATCCCGGCCGCGATCACCGGTCGCATCGTCGACCAGATCGCCGCGCGGATGGAGTCGGGCGACACGATCATCGACGGCGGCAACAGCTACTACCGCGACGACATCGATCGCGCGAAGGCGCTCGCGGAGCGCGGCATCGACTACGTCGACGTCGGCACGAGCGGCGGGATCTTCGGGCTCGAGCGCGGCTACTGCCTGATGATCGGCGGCGAGGACCACGTCGTGGCGCGCCTCGATCCGATCTTCCGTTCGCTCGCACCGGGCGAGCAAGCTGCCGAGCCGACACCCGGACGCAGCGGCGACGGCACTGCGCACCATGGGTATCTCCACTGCGGGCCTGCAGGAGCCGGCCACTTCGTGAAGATGGTCCACAACGGAATCGAATACGGGATCATGGCTGCGTATGCGGAGGGCCTGAACATCCTCCACCGTGCGAACGCAGGTGCGGAGGGCGTCGAGGTCAGCGCCGAGGTTGCGCCGCTACAGGACCCGGAGTACTACCGCTACGACATCGATGTCGCCGAAGTTGCGGAGGTATGGCGGCGCGGCAGCGTCGTCGCGTCGTGGCTGCTCGACCTGACCGCGAGCGCGCTCGCCCAGAGCCCGGAGCTGACCGAGTTCGGGGGCCGTGTCTCCGATTCGGGCGAGGGTCGCTGGACGATCCGCGCCGCGATCGACGAGGGCGTGCCCGTACCGGTGCTGTCGGCCGCACTGTACGAGCGGTTCTCCTCGCGCGGCGAGTCGCATTACGCCGACCAGCTGCTCTCGGCGATGCGACAGCAGTTCGGCGGCCACGCCGAACGCTCGGAGGTGTCTGCGTAGCATGCAACCGGGTTTCAACCCGGTTGCAGTCGTCCCGGAACGACTGCAACCTGACCGAAGTCAGGTTGCAGCAGCAGATGTTGCGCGCCGCTCGAGCTCGGCGAGCTTCTTGCCGACCGCGCCTCCGCCGCCGGTGAGGCCGTCGAGATGACCGAGGGCGGGTTCATGGAGGCGTTCATCGAGAAAGGGGGCCTGGCGTCGCAGCTTCGTCGCATCCCCGTCCGAGTCGTGCTCAACACGGACGCCGCGCTCATCGGAGCCGCGCTCGTCGCCTAGCTCATCGCTCCGCTCATCGGGCGGAGTCCTCAGCATCTCGCGATGAGTTTCCGGGTCGGCCGCGGTCTGATCAGGGCGGAAACAACGACAGGAGGAACACATGCTCGGCGCACAGCACGTCGATTTCGTTGGTGTCCCCGTCCGCGACCTCCAGCGTGCGGACGACTTCTACGGCAAGACGCTCGGGCTCGAGCGCAGCCCGAACTCCGGCGCGCGCTGGGTCGAGTACGAGACCGGCAATGTCACGCTCGCACTGATCTCGCCGGAGGCGATGGGCCCTCAGTTCCTCGACGACTTCCAGCCGAACAAGGTGCCGATTGCGTTCCGCGTCCCGGACGTCGAGGAGGCGAAAAGAAAGCTCGAGGCGGCCGGCGTCGAGTTCAAGGGCGAGATCATCGACTCAGGCGTCTGTCATATCGCCGGGTTCACCGACCCAGACGGCAACGGGCTCATCCTCCACCGACGCTACGCACCGTATCCGGACGGCTCGATGCCGTAGCGAGCGGGCCAGGCGCCGTCTGGCTTGCGGTGCAAGGCAGTCGATGCTACCTTGCGATGCATGGCAGTAGGTGAGGGCCGCCGTAGCCAGTTGCTTCGAGGGGTGCTCGACCTCTGCCTCCTGGCGGTGATGGAGGAGGGGCCCGCATATGGCTACGAGATGACGAAGCGGCTCCGCGCCCGCGGTCTCTCGATTGTCGGCGAGGGTTCGATCTACCCGCTGCTCGGCCGCCTGGAGCGCGAGGGACTGGTCGAGACACATCGCGCCGCGAGTGACGGCGGGCCTCCGCGCAAGTACTACCGTCCTTCGAACGAGGGGCGTCGAGCGCTTGCGGCCGGCGTTTCCGAGTGGCGGGCGGCGCGCGATGCTCTCGATGCGGTGCTCGGTCTCGTCGAAGCAGAGGTGGCGCCGTGAACGAGTTCGTCGAAGAGTGCCTCCGCGAATGGAAACGGCTTGGCGTTCCGGATCCGGTCGCCGACGAGATGGCGGCCGACCTCACGGCCGACCTCGAGGAGGCCGAGGCGGAGGGCGCCTCGGCCGAAGAGGTGCTCGGCAGTGGCGCACTCGACTCGCGCTCATTCGCCGCCGCCTGGGCGGCCGAACGAGGCCTCATCCAGCGACCACAACTGACGAGTGGGCGCGGACTCCTGCGCAAATCTCGCCTGCCCGCAATCGGTGCCGTTTTTGCACTCATCGCGATAGTCGGCGCGGTGCTCGTGATCCCCGCCTCCTCCTCCGGCCCGAGGCGCCTCGAACTGCCTCCTCCGCCGAATCTCCTTGCGGCGCGTTCGACGCCCGGCGCTGTGCGGATCGTTGCGCCGCCCGGTCCGACGCCGGGCCCTTGGGTCACGGTCATCGCGGAGGACATGAACGATTCGGGCGTCGACACTCACACCGTCGGCTCGGTCCTGCTGATCGTTGGCCTCGCCGGAAGCGTGCCCTTGACGCTGTTGTGGTTGTGGGCTGGCCCCGGCAGCTGGTCGCGCCGCCGCACGCACATCGATGACCGTCCGAGCTGGCCCGCGTATTAACCGGTCTGAGCAGGAGCTCTGGATCGGACATCCATTGCCTCAGGTGCGACGATTCCCTTCCGGTGACATCTCGAACGAGAGACGCGAACGGGAGGAACGAAATGACCCGCCTGAACTTTCTGAACGACGAACCCTGGGACGAGATACATGCTGACCTGCAGCTCCGTGCTCGGTGGTTCGGGCATCCGTTGGGCGCTGACATGCTCGGCGCGTCGCTGCGCGAGCTCCTGCCGCGGTCGCCGGGGGGCTCGTTGCACATGCACTACGGGGTCGAGGAGATGTTCTTCGTCCTCAGCGGCACTCCGACGCTGCGCACCGGCGAGGGCGAGGAGCAGCTTTCGCCGGGAGACGTCGTGTATTGCCCCGAAGGCATCGACGGCCTGCACACGTTCTCGAACCCGACTGATGACCCGGTGCGAATCCTCGCCGTCTCGACGAAGCGCTTCCCTGACGTCGTCGCCTATCCGGAGCAGGGAATCGCGTGGGTGGCGACACGCCACCCGGAGCGCCCCGTGCCAGAGGGCGGCGACAAGGGAATCATCGCTCGCTTCGAGTTGCCGAGAGAGGGGTGAGTCAGCGGATCGGGCGTCGTCTCTGTCCAGGCGTCGACGAGGTAGGCGTCTGCCCACCAGTACTGATACAGGTGCTCCGCTGCGACGTGCGTGAAGCCTGCAGTTCGGAGGTCATCGGCCCAGCTCTCGATCGGCTGCTCGTAGTTCGTCCTCGCTGTCGTACGGTCGAAGGATCCGAACAGCATTGGCATCAGGAACCCTTGGGCGACGAGCTCGCGATCCTCGACGTACTCGGCGAGCCCGCGGCTGTACCGCTCGACCACGTACTGCACGCGAGCGGGAGCTTGGGGATCGTCGAACCGCGGCACATCGAACTCCGCGAGCACCAGCCTCGCCGTGTGGGACGCGAGCCACCGGAGCTCGACCTGCCGCTCCGCGGGACGGGCCGATTGCAGCGCGAAGGTCGCCTGAGTCAGATCCCACGCTCCGACCGCCGGTGGCGCCGCAACGAACTCCTCCAGCGTCGAGGAGAACGCCCGGTGCGAGATTCCCCGAGCGCTGAGCGCCGCCGTCGTCACCGCCAGGAGCGACTCCGAGGGCTCGACGAGGTCAACGTGGCCCACCCGATCAGAGAGAGCCGGCAGAAGCGCTGCTCCATCGCCGACGCCGATATCGAGAAGGGCAACGGAGTCGTACTCCGCGTATACGCGCCGAAGACGCTCGCTCGTCGCTCTATAGAGCGCGACGTTCCCGCCGCCCCGCACGAACGCCGCGAACGCATCTCGTAGTTCGTAGACGCCCGCCCTCCCTGTAGCCGTCCGACGCTCGAGCCAGCGAGCGGCCTCGCCGAAGACGATGTTCTCGGGCTCGCGAGCCGCCGCTGTCGCGGCAAAAGCCGAAGCGTCGCGGATCTCGCCTTCCGCGTAGGCGAGCACGGCCCGGTAGAACCAGGCGAGAGAGCTCTCGGCGTCCACCGTTCGGACGCTCGCGTATCCGTCGGAGCGGCAGGCCTCGAACAGCTCGACCAGCTCGGCGGAGCTCACCCTGGCTCGGAGCGTACCCAGCTGCCGAGGTCAGTTGGGTTGTGTTGACTCGCGGTATCCCCTTTTAGCGGCACTCGGGGTACCCGGTTGGGGTCGATCAGCTTCCTGAAACGGTGGGCGTTCATACGTAACTCATCCCTTGCGGCCGACGGGATTCCGCCCGAACGCAACCAGGCTGAGCCCGTCATCAACTGCGGAACCCTCAGGAGGCTCAAATCACATGAAGGACATCCTCACCACGATTCTCGGAAGCAAGGCGCGTCTTGCGGTCGCGCTCTCGATGACCGCGATGGTGCTGGCCGGCGGCGCGACGTTCGGCAGCTGGGCAGTGAGCGCGGATTCGGGCAACGGCTACGCCAAGGCTGTCACCGCGCAGAACCTGACGCTGGCCGATGTTTCGGCCTCAACCGTCGCAGATCTCTACCCGGGCGGCAGCGGCGCGGTGAAGATCAGGGTCACGAACCCGAACGCGTTCGCGGTCACGATCACCGGCGTCGCCGGAGCCGGAGCGATCACCTCGGACAAGGGTGCGGGCTGTGACGCCTCGACCGGTGTCACCTACACGAATCAGACCGGACTCTCGCTGGCTCTCGCGGGCGGCGCAACGACCACCTTCACGCTCGCCGGCGCTGCGTCGATGTCGAACAGCAGCGTCACCTCGTGCCAGGGCGGCATCTTCACGATTCCGGTCACGCTGACGGCCACCACCTAGGCGAATGAGTCTCCGAGAGGCACTGAGGATCATCGCAGCCGACAAGGCCAGGCTCGTCCTGGCCTTGTCGGCCGTCGCGGTCGTCGCGACGTCCGCGGTGACCTTCGGTTCTTGGTCTGTGTCCTCGAGCGCGGGCTCCGGTTACTCGAAGGCGAAGCTCGCCTTGAACCTGACGCTTTCCGATGCCTCTGCCTCGACGACCGCTCAGCTCTACCCCGGCGGGACAGGCGACGTGTGGATCAAGGTCACGAACCCGAACCCCTTCGCAGTCACGGTCACCTCGGTCACGGGCGCCGGAACGATCACGGCCGACAAAGGCGCGGCGTGCGATGCGGCGACCGGCGTGACCTTCACCAACACGACCGGTCTGAGCCAGGCAGTTGGTGCCGGCGCTACCGTCACGTTCTCGCTCGCAGGCAAGGTGGCGATGTCCAACGCCTCGGACAACAGCTGCCAGGGCGCTGTCTTCACCGTTCCGATCACGCTCGCGGCGACGAGCTAGGAAGAGCACGTCGAGATGCGGCGGAAGAAGTTCCTCACTCTTCTCTGCGTCGCCCTTGCGGCGCTTGCCGCCGTACGGGTCGCCGCCGCAGCCTGGTCGATCTCCAGCAGCGGAAACGGAGCGGCGAAGGCTCTCTCGATGCCCGCCGGCTCGGCTCCGACCAAGTCGGTCAGCTATCCGAACATTGCCCTCAGCTGGAGCGCGGTAACGGTCGGCGGGGCAGCGGTCGATAGCTACACCGTGCGTCGCTACACCGAAGCGGGCGTCCTCCAGTCGATTGCGTCGGCCTGCAGCGGCGCGATCGCAGCGACGACCTGCACCGAGAACAGCGTGCCGGTCGGCCGCTGGCAGTACACGACGCAGCCGGTCAAGGGCGGTTGGACGGGTGCTGAAAGCGCGAAGTCGGTCACGGCCGAAATCGCTGCTGCCCCGACCGGCGTCTCCTGCACGAACTGCACGACTTTCGGCTCGACCAAGTACATCAACAACGCCGGAAAGCTGGCGGTGAATCTCCAGGTCACGCTGGCAGCCAGCTCGCTCTCGACCGACACGGTGCATCTGACGTTGACCGACAGCGCGTCGACGACCGTCACCGCGACGACGCAGGCAGCGACGGCTGGGGCCGGCACCGTGACGTTCACGGCCCTCAACACCTCGAGCCTCGTCGACGGCGACATCACCGCAACCGCCTGGGTGACGACGAACACCGCCGATTCGTCCGCCAACACGACGGCGACCCTCGTCCGCGACGTGGTTGCGCCGACGGCGAGCGACATCTTCGGAACCAACGGCGGAGGCACGGCCAAGAAGATCGACACCGCCGGCGGCGACACGCTCGTCTACACGTTCTCGGAGCCGATGGACCCGGCCTCGATCCAGGCCGGCTGGTCCGGTGCGTCCACCACGGTGAACCCGTCGATCGTGGGCGGCGACACGATCACCGCCGCCGCGGCGCTCGGCGTGGTCAGCACCGGAGCGGCCGGCTACGTCCAGACAGGTTTCACCGTCACCTGCAGCACGACGACGATGGTCATGAGCGGCAGCACGATCACGCTGAATCTCAACAACTGCCTGCCGACGTCGAGGCTGAAGATCGGGACCGCGACACAAACCTTCGCCTGGACGCCGTCCGCCTTGGCGACCGATCAGGCCGGGAATCCGATGTCGACAACCGTGGCGAACGAAGTCGGCGGACCGAAGGCGAACTTCTAGATGACGGGCAGGCGTCTGGCAAAGGCTGGATACCGCTGGGGGAAGCGAGCAGCCGTCGCGGCGATCGTCTCCGCCGCCCTCTCCTACGTCGCTCTGATCGTGCTCCGGTATGAGCCGATGGTCATGGTCACGGGATCGATGCAGAAGACGATTCCGGTCGGCTCGCTCGTCGTCGACCGGAACGTGGATCCGCAGGAGCTCGAGGTCGGCGACGTGATCAGCTTCCAGAAGCCCCTCGGCGCCAAGGGGATCGACACTCACCGCATCGTCGCGATCAAGAACGACAAGGGCAAGCGGCTCTATCAGACGAAAGGCGACAGCAACCCGGTCGCGGATCCCTGGGTGATCAGCTTCGACCCGGGCATGACCGCCCATCGCGTGGCCTTCTCCGTCCCCTATGTGGGGAACGCACTGATCTTCGCCCGCTCGCCGCTCGGACGGCTCGCGCTGATCGCCTACGTCTGCCTGACCCTGCTCCTCAGCGTCTTCAAGGCCATCGCAGCCACCGCAAAGGACAAGACCCAACCGCCGACCGGGAAACCAGCGCAGGCGGTGACGAAGCGCGGTCAGGCGACCGCTGCGAGCGCGAGCTCCTCCTCTGCGCCGGCAATCATCGTGGAGGCGACGAGCTCGAAGGCGGCGTTCCACGCCGCTTCGTACTCCGGCCGCCAGCTTTCCTGGGCGATCGACGCCATCGACGCGATCAGCGTCGCCCCGACGAGGGGGTAGTGCTCGGGTTGCGCCCCGTAGGCAACGTGACGTGCACCGAGCTTGCGCAGGGTGGGAACGATCGGGTCGAGATCTCGGAGTGACTTCCGTAGCAGAACGAGTGCGGCGAGCAGCATCGTCTTCTGCCGCTTCATGTCCTGTGGGAAGAGCGGCCGGACTGCCGGCGCGGCGGCGAAGAGGCGCGAGTAGAAGGTGTCCATGAGCTCGTCGCCCCGGTCGGCGATCAGGTCGAAGCTGGTTTCGAGGGCTTCCAGGTCGAGTGACATCGTGGCTCCTGTTCGGTGGTTGGGACTCGATATGGAGCCTTGTCGCTTGTGCGGTTGGGTGTCAGGGCGCTGACCGGAGCGTTCGAGGCGGTCGACCGCCGTCGTGCGGTCGGTGTTCCGCCGGATCAGCGGCCGAGCAGCGCGAGCACCGCGAGCACGCGGCGGTTGTGGTCGGCGCTGTCGGGGAGACTGAGTTTCTGGAAGATGGCCTGCACGTGGCGTTCGACGGCGCGCGGGCTGAGGAAGAGCTGCTTCCCGATCGCCGGGTTCGAGCGTCCTTCGGCGATTTGGGCGAGGACCTCCCGCTCGCGCGGGGTGAGGTCGTCGAGCACGGAGCGGCGGTGGCCGCCGACGAGGATCTTTACTACCTCCGGGTCGAAGGCGGTTCCCCCACGCGCGACGCGTTCGACTGCGTCGACGAATTCCGCGACGTCGCGGACGCGGTCCTTGAGGAGATAGCCGACCCCGGTCGCGTCGTCGCCGACGAGCTCGAGCATGTACGCGGGCTCGAGGTGCTGCGAGAGGACGAGCACGGAGACCGAAGGTTGAGTGCGTCGGATCTGTACCGCCGCGACGAGACCGTCGTCCGCGTTTCCGGGGGGCATCTTCACGTCCACGATCGCGATGTCAGGCGTGTAGGAACGGACCTTGAGCAGCAGATCGTCGGCGTCGGCCGCCCGACCAACGACCTGATGGCCCGCTTCCTGCAGCAAGACGGCGATGCCTTCGCGGAGCAGGGCGCTGTCGTCAGCGATGACGATGCGAAGCGGCCGCGGGCCTTCTTCCTGTTGGTCTTCGTTGGGTGTAGCGTGATTGTCGGCCATGACGGTCGTCCCTGGTCCGGCTCATGCTCGCTGACGCACGCGTCTTGCAGCGTGTCGAGCACGAGGTTGCCCGCATCCTCACCGAGACCGAACGTCCTGTCGAGGTCTACGCGGCGGCGCTGGACGCGATCGGCAGCTCGATCGGGTGGGAGCTCGGCGCAGTCTGGGAGGTGGGACCGGAGGACGGGCGTCTCCGCTGCGTCTGCGCCTGGGATCCGGGCAAGGCTGCGCCGGAGTTCGAGGCGCTGAGCGAGCGGCTGACGCTCGAGTCGGGCGAGGGCCTTCCAGGGCGCGTGCTCGCCGAGGAGCAGCCGGCCTGGATTCTCGACCCTCCCGCAGACGCGAACTTCCCGCGAGCGGAGACCGCCCGGCGGGCCGGTTTGCGGGCCGCTTTCGCGTTCCCGCTTCGAAGCCCACGCGGAATCGTCGGCGTGATGGAGTTCTTCTCGCGCGAGCTGCGGGAGCCGGACGAGCGGCTGCTGTGGACGATGCGGTCGGTCGGCAGCCAGGTCGGCCAGTTCGTCGCCCGACGGCATGCAGAGGAAGGGGTGCGGTCGAGTGAGTTGCGGTTGCGGGCGATGCTCGAGGCGGCACTCGACGCGGTCGTGACGATGGACCATCGCGGTCGCGTGCTCGGCTGGAACCACGCGGCCGAAACGACATTCGGCTATGGCGCGCACGAGGCCGTTGGCCGTGACATGGCCGACCTGATCGTGCCGCCGTCCTTGCGGAGCGCTCACCGGAAGGGACTCGCGCGCTTCCTCGAGACAGGGGACGCGGTCGTGCTCGATCGGCGGCTCGAGCTGACCGGGCTGCACAAGAACGGTATGGAGTTTCCGGTGGAGCTCGCGATCACGAAGATCGCGCTGCCGGGCCCGCCCACGTTCACCGCCTACCTGCGGGACATCACCGACCGCAAGCGGGCGGAGGCCGAGATTCGCGGCTCACGGGTTCGGCTCGTCGAGGTCGCCGACGCCGAGAGACGTCGGATCCAGCGCAACCTCCATGACGGCGCGCAGCAGCGGCTGACCTCCGTGCTTCTCTCGCTGGGGCGGCTGCGCGAGTCGCGAGCCGGGCTGCGTGACGTGCTCGACCAGGCGATCGACGAGCTTGCCGGCGGGCTCGAGGAGATTCGAGAGCTGGCAAGCGGACTGCACCCGTCGGTTCTGTCAGAGCGCGGATTGGTGCCCGCGCTCGAGGCGCTCGTGCTGCGAGCGCCGGTGCCGGTCGAGCTGGCCGCAGTTCCCGACCATCCTCTGCCCGAGCCGGTCGAGGCGGCGGCTTACTACGTCGTTGCCGAGGCGCTCGCAAACGTGCAGAAGCACGCTGGTGCACAACGGGTCGTCGTGCACGCGACCGTCGACGAGACCGCCCTGCTGATCGAAGTCGTCGACGATGGTGCGGGTGGGGCTGACCCCGAAGGGGAGGGCTTGCGCGGCCTCGTGGACCGGGTCGAGGCACTCGGTGGCACGCTCGAGGTCGACAGCCCGGCCGGTCAGGGCACGCGCGTACGTGCTCGCCTCCCGCTCGCTCCCGACTAGTACATCCGGCCGGAAGTTCAGTGGGTTATCCGGCGAGTGGCTCGGCGTTCGTGGCAAGGACGCACGGAGCCCCGATAGTCCAACTATCGGGGCGACCGAGGACGCGGCCACGGGCGGCGAGACGCCGCCGGGAAGCTGCCGAACTTCCGGCCGGGTGTACTAGCTCTCCTCGTCCTTCGAGCCG
>WNGE01002938.1_pt1 | contig 21233 bp, 15 predicted proteins | sample 5400651 | NCBI WGS metagenome assembly WNGE01 (sample SAMN13153370, study PRJNA577476) | soil metagenome | isolation source: 60 cm soil or saprolite under grassland replicate 2 | place: USA:California | collected 2016-06-15 | reverse complement strand
GGATTTGGCGCGTGCAGCATCGGGCGCGCGGGCATCTTACCAGCCACTCCGCGCACCGCGTGATACGGCCCGCGCAGAGCGCTTCATCCGGCAATACGAGCAAAACGGCCCAGAATGCTGAAATCTGTCGGGAGACGGCGACACTGCCCGTGGTTTCGCCGCCACAGGGTGCGCGAGACGCGGTATTATCCGCGCCCGCGGCTGGACCGTCGCAACAGCCAACCGCTATGCTGGTCCGTGTGGGCTCCTCCGGGAGCCCACATCGCCCGAGGAGATCAACGCTTGCGAACGGTCGTGGCCGCGCTCAAGGCCTGGTCTGGAGTCATCGCCCTGTCGTGGGCAGCGGCAGGCCTGGCCGCATCTGCCGGAACCGACTCGCCCACGCTTCCACAAGTAGCAGCGCCCGGCACCACCGCAGCGAAGCTGCCGTCGATCGAGCTCCTGCCCAATCAGCCCACGCTCGTCGGCAGCTGCGGCGGCAGCGCGTTCAACGTCAACACATTCATCAACGTCACGGGGGTTGCCTCGGCGGACGTCACGGTCACGGTGCCCGGCGTGGGCACCATCGAGGAATTTACCGACGAGACCGGCGCCAACCTCGGGGCCTACAACGCGGCTTACCCGACGTTTCAGATCAAGCCGTTCGGCGGCGGCTTGCCGCCGAACACGAAGATCACGATCACCATCACCACCTACACCGGACCCAGTAAGACCGGCTCGATCAGCTTTGTCAGTAGAATCGTTTTCGATTGCACGACTGGCGAGGTACTTCAGTCATCGCCCGCAAACCTTGCTGCGTCGATCCCTACGTTGTCGCCAGTCGCGCTCGTCGCGATGACAACATTGCTCGCTAGGAGCCTGTCGGGCTTGCTGTCGCGTATGCGACGGCGGCGCATACGTGAGAGCAAGCCCGACAGGCTCCTAAATCACCGAACCGCTTCCCCCGTCCATCGGTACGATGGCCCCGGTGACGTAGCTTGCCCGGTCCGAGGCGAGGAACAAGGCGACCTGCGCGACTTCTTCGGGCGTGCCGAGCCGGCCGAGCGGGATTCTCGCCTGATTGCGCTCGAGCAACTCGGCCTCGGACAACCCGGTCATCTTCGATTCGGCTTTCAAGCCTTCCTGCACGCGACCGGTCAGCGTGGCCCCGGGATTGATCGCGTTGATGCGGATGCCCTTGGGCCCGAACGCTGCGGCCAAACCCACCGTCGCCAGCATCAGCGCCGCGTTCGCCGCGCCACCCGGCAGGTGCACCGGACTCGCGACCTTGCCACCCATGCCGATAATGTTGACGATCGCGCCGCGGCCGCGACCGAGCATCCGCTTGAGCACCGCATCGATGGCGTGAATGTAGCTGAAAAATTTTGCATCCATGGCGTCATGCCACGCCGCGGCGTCGAGATCGGCCGGCGCATACCGGCACGCGGCGCCGGCCGAGTTCACGAGGATCGCGATGGGTCCGACGCTTTCCTCGGCCTTCGCGGCCATGTTCTCGGCTTCCTCGGCTCGCGTCAGGTCGGCGACGATTGCGACCGGCGCGGGCGCGCTCTTCGGCCAGCGCGCGAGCGCCGTGTCCAGGTTCGCCTGGCTGCGCGATACCAGCACGACTTTCGCACCCGCGTGTGCGAATGCCTCGGCGCACGCCCAGCCGATGCCCTTGCTCGCTCCGGTCACGACGACGATGCGATCGTTCAGCTGCAACTCCATGGCCTACTCCTCTTTGCAGTTCGTGCGAATTCGAATTGCCGTCCCGGGCATCGGCCTCACGGCCTCAGCCCAGGCTACACGTGCTACATCGGCCAGCGAGTTCTCGTAGCCCGGGCTGAGCGGCAGCGATGCCCGGGGTTACATCGGCCACCTCGGCCAGCGCTGCAAGCGCACGGCGTAGTCGGCGACGGTGCCGGCAAATATCGCGAGCCCGAGCCAGTGATTGCCCAGGAACGCGCGGAAGCAGCCCGCGCGCTCCCGTTTGCGGATCAGCCAAAAGTGCCACAACGCAAGCGCTGACGCGATCAGGACCGCGACGTAGAACAGCGGCCCCAGGCCGAGCACGCGTCCGATCCACGTCAGCATCCCGAGGTAGACCGCGTAGCAGAGCATCACTGCAAGCACGGCGAAGCGGCCGAACGCAATCGCCGAAGTCTTGAGTCCCAGCCTGATATCGTCTTCGCGATCGACCATTGCATACTCGGTGTCGTAGGCCACGACCCAGAAGAGATTGGCGGTAAAAAGCCACCAGCCCGGTGCCGGTACGAAGCCGAAGACCGCCGCGTAGGCCATCGGGATGCCGAAGGAAAAGGCGATCCCGAGAAATGCCTGCGGCAGCTCGAAGAAACGCTTGAAAAAAGGATAGGCGATGGTGATCCCGAGCGCGGGAATCGAGAGCAGGATGGTGAACCGGTTGAAGCGCAGCAGCAGCAGGAACGCGCACGCGGCCAGCACGGCGCCGACCGCGAGCGCTTCCCAGGGCTCGATCTCGCGCTGTGCCAGCGGCCGCTGCGCGGTGCGCTCGACATGCGCGTCGAAATGCCGGTCCGCGTAGTCGTTGATCGCGCAACCCGCCGAGCGCATCAGCAGCGTGCCGACGACGAAGATGCCGACGACGATCCATGACGGCGAGCCCGACGAGGCAAGCCACAGCGCGGTGAGCGTCGGCCAGAGCAGCAGCAGCGTGCCGATCGGCTTGTCGAGGCGGATCAGGCGCTCGTAGGCGTCGAGCCGCGCGGCGATCTTCTGCCAGCGCGTGCGCTGCGGTGCTGCAGAGGCAGAAGGGTTCGTCACAAAGGTAGGTTCAGCTGCTTCTTGAGCTCGCGCGGCGCGACTTCGGCGAGCAACGCCTGCGGCGTCGGGTAGCGCAAGCGCACGCGCAGCTCACGCTTCATGCGCGCGTTGGACAGCCGCCGCGACTCGCTCATGAACGACAGGAGCTGCGGCGCGATGCGAGTCTCTGCTTCTTCCCAGGAGATCCGCGGCGGGCGCGGTAGCTGAAACGCATCGGCGACCGCATCGAACCAGTCGCCCATCTGCATTTCACCGTCATCGGCAACGTTGTACGCACGATTCGGCTTGCCGCGAAACGCGGCGGCAACGGCGGCGTGCGCCAGATCGTCGGCGTGCACATGATTGGTGAACACGTCGTCCTCGGGCCGCAGCACCGGTGTTCCCTGCCGCAAGCGGTCGAGAGGCAGGCGCGTCGCGGCGTAGATGCCGGGTGCGCGCAGAATCGCGAGCTTGACGCCGTAGCGCTTCGCCCAGCGCCGCAACCGATCTTCCGCCGCGACTCGCCGCCGTGCGCGCGGCGTCTGGCTGCGGCGCGGCCGCGTCTCGGTCACACGTGCGCCAGCGCAATCGCCGTAGACCCCGCTGGTGCTGATGTAGACGAAGTGGTGGGGTATAATCCGCGCCTTTGTCAGCGCGGCGATGAGCCGCATGGTGCGCGGATCGTCGCGGCCCTCGCCCGGCGGCGGCGCGAAATGCAGCACCGCGAAAGGTGCCGTGCGCAGGCGCTCGAGACTGTGAGAGCGATCGAGATCGCCGAGGATCGGCACGATGCCCCGATGGCGCAGCTTGGGAATGTCCTCCGGTCTTCGCGTGAGGCCGTAGAGCCGAACCCTGCCGCGCAAAAGCTCGGCCGTGCGCAGGGCGATGTCGCCGCAGCCAATCAACAGTACCCGTATCACTCTGGTGCCCTGCGCGGAACGACCCTGCCAGCCAGCAAATCGATGCCGTTCCAGATTACCATAAAACCCAGCGAGCACAGCTTCGCCTGCGACGACGGCGAAACCGTGCTCGCCGCCGCGATGCGCGCGGACTTGATGATCCCCTACGGTTGCCGCAACGGCGCCTGCGGCACCTGCAAGGGCAAGATTCTCGACGGCGCGGTCGACTACGGCGCGCACCAGCCCGGCACGCTTACCGCCGCCGAAAAGGCACAAGGATTGGCGCTCTTCTGTGTCGCCAAGCCGAAGACGCCGCTCAGCATCGAAGTGCGCGAAGTGCGCCGCGCCGGCGATATCCAGATCCGCAAGCTGCCGTGCCGGGTCGAGAAGATCGACAAGGTCGCGCCCGATGTTGCGATCGTGTCGCTCAAGCTGCCGGCGAACGAGCGCCTGCAGTATCTCGCCGGGCAGTACATCGACCTCCTGCTCAAGGACGGCCGGCGGCGCAGCTTTTCGCTCGCTACCCCGCCCGAAGACGATGCGCTGCTCGAATTGCATGTCCGCCACGTACCGGGTGGGCTGTTCAGCGGTCAGCTCTTCAACGAATTCAAGGGCCGCGAAATCCTCCGCTTCGAAGGGCCGCTGGGGACGTTCTACCTGCGCGAGGAGTCCGACAAGCCGATCATCTTCGTCGCCGGCGGCACGGGGTTCGCGCCGATCAAGGCGGTCATCGAGCACGCCTTGCATCACGAGGTCGAGCGGCCGATGGTGCTGTATTGGGGCGTGCGCTCGTTGCGCGATCTCTATCTTCCGGATCTGCCCGGAAGCTGGCAGGACCAGCGCCCTGACTTCCGGTTCATTCCGGTGCTGTCCGATCCGCTGGCGGAGGACGAGTGGCCGGGGCGGACCGGCTTCGTGCACAAGGCAGTCATGGCCGATTTCCCCGATCTCTCGGGCTATCAGGTCTACGCCTGCGGCGGCCCGGCGATGATCGACGCGGCGAGGCAAGACTTTACGGTCCAGCGCGGTCTGCCGCCGAATGAATTCTTCGCCGACTCGTTCACGTACGCCGTGCAGCCGGAGCCGGCGGCGTGATGAGCTACGAGTTCCAATCCTGGGGCAGATTACCGGGGACCAAGCAAGCCGGCGTGAGACTATGGACGCGCACCGATCCGCTGCCCGTGCCGAGCGGAAGCAGCGTGTTGCCGTTCGGGCAGGGTCGTAGCTATGGCGACTGCTGTTTGAATGCCGACGGCGTAGTCCTTGCAACCGATCGCCTCGATAGGTTCATCGATTTCGATCCCGTTGGCGGCACGCTCACTTGCGAAGCGGGGGTACTTCTCGGGGAGATCGTCGAAGTCTTTCTGCCGAAGGGTTGGTTCCTGCCCGTCGTACCCGGAACGCAATTTGTATCGGTAGGAGGAGCAATCGCCAACGACGTCCACGGCAAGAACCACCATCGCGTCGGTACTTTCGGATGTCATGTCGTCAAATTCGAGCTGCTACGTTCGAACGGTGAGCGCCTGATATGCACAGAGCAGGACAACCCCGGATGGTTTCGCGCAACGATAGGCGGACTGGGACTGACGGGCTTGATCACCTGGGCCCAACTCAAGCTCAGGCGCATCAACAGCGCACTGGTTGAAGTCGAAGACATTCCGTTCGGCAGTGTCGAAGAGTTTGCAAGTCTTTCTGAAGAATCAGATCGGGATTTCGAGTACACGGTAGCTTGGTTTGACTGCTACTCGTATAGCGACGGCAGGTTGCGCGGTATCTTCAGTCGCGCGCGACATTTGGACGAGATAGACGGAACGTTGTCCGGGAACCGACCTTATCCTTCCTTGTCGGTGCCTTTCGACATGCCCGCATGGATGCTCAACCCGACCGTGATGAGGCTCTTCAATGCCGCATATCATGCAGCAAAGCGTCGGCAGCGAATCCGCCAAGAGAGAATGGAATCATTCCTGTTTCCTCTCGACGCGATTCGCAACTGGAATCGCCTTTACGGCCGGATGGGTTTCATGCAACTCCAGTGCGTCTTCCCGCAGGAGGTAAGCGTGCAAGGCACGTCGGAGCTGCTGCGGGAAATTGCCGACAACCGGGGAGGTTCGTTCCTGTGCGTGTTGAAGCGTTTTGGTGCTCAACCCTCGCCTGGGTTGTTGTCATTCCCGATGCCCGGCATCACTGTCGCGCTGGATTTTCAGAACCGAGGGCCCACAACTCGCGCGCTTCTCGAGGATTGCCAAGACCTCGTGACGAACTACGGCGGGCGCATATATCCAGCTAAGGACGCCTGCATGACCCCATCGACGTTCGATGCGGCGTACCCTGCTTGGCGCGACCTCGTCGAGTATATTGATCCGAACTTCTCCTCGAGCTTCTGGCGCCGGACTGCCGGTTCGATCGCGACTTGAGTCAGGTTCCTTAGCCGTGTCCCGCAACATACTTGTTTTCGGTGCGACATCGGCGATCGCGCATGCGATTGGACGTCGCTACGCCAAAGAGGGCGCGAATTTCGTGCTGGTCGCGCGCAATCAGATCAAACTCGATGCGAATGCGGCAGATCTATCGGTTCGCGGTGCGGCAAAGGCAATAACGCTGGCCGCCGATCTCAACACCTTCGCCGACCATCAGGATCTGATCGGCCGGGCGGCATCCGAGCTTGGAAGTCTTGATATCGTGCTGATTGCGCACGGGACGCTTCCCGACCAGGAGCGCTGCGAGAAGAGCACCGACGAAATGCGGCTGGCGATCGAGACGAACCTGTTCAGCGTCGTGAGCCTCGCTACGATCGCTGCATCACACATGGGGGAACAGCGGCGCGGTAGCCTTGTTGTTCTCGGTTCGGTTGCCGGCGACCGCGGCAGGCGCAGCAACTACGTGTATGGCGCGGCCAAGGCCGGCGTCGCGGTGTTTCTAGACGGCCTCCGCGCTCGGCTTGGGTCCGACGAGGTTCACGTTCTCACCGTCAAACCCGGGTTTGTCGACACGCCGATGACCGCGAGATTCAAAAAGGGCATTCTCTGGGCGACGCCGGAACAGGTGGCGAACGCCGTCTGCCAGGCGGTCGAACAGCGCAAAAGCGTGATCTACACCCCGTGGTTTTGGCGCCCGATCATGTTCGTCATCCGCGTTTTGCCGAGCGCAATTCTCGCTCGATTGAACATCTAGCGTCGCCTGAAGCAGGCGTCGCTCCACTTCGCGGCAGCACACTTTGCGGCCGTCCTAGCTCGCGAGAAACATGAACGCCCCGAGTCCCAGCACGACGAGATAACTCGACCAATCCCTCGTTGCGAAGATGATCGGATCATCGTGCATCTCGCCGCGATGCGCGAGTAGCCACAGCCGACTGATCCAGAAGAGGAACAGTGGGCAGAAGCCCCACAGCCATTCTGGATGCGTGTAAAGGACCGTGATTTCGCGGCTGTTGGTATAGAGCGCCATGACCAACACCGACAGATAGCCGCTCGCGATGCCGGAGATTCCCACGACCTCCAGATCGGCCCGGAGGTAGCCGCGAATTGCCGTGGGTCCACTGTCGCGGCGGCTCGCATGAATCTCTTCGTAACGCTTCACCAGCGCCAGGTTGAGAAAGAAAAACATCGAGAATGCCAGCAGCCAGGCGGACATCGGGACTGAAATTGCCGCGGCTCCTGCGATGAGTCTTACCGTGTACAGCATCGCGAGAACCAAAACATCGACGATGGCGATGCGTTTGAGCCATAGCGAGTACCCAAGCGCAACAAAGGCATATGCGCCAATCCACGCGAGAAAACCTTTGGGAAGCGTCAGGGCGCTCAACCATGCGCCGCCAAGCAATACGGGTACGCAGAATAACCCGACCCAAATCGGCACCTGGCCGCTCGCGAAGGGACGACGAGCCTTCGAGCGGTGTGCGCGATCGGCCTCCAGGTCGAGCAAATCATTCGCAACGTACATGGCCGACGCTACGAGGCACATGGCGAGGAACGCCTGTAGCGCATGCGTCCATGCCAGCATGTCGGTGATCCTGTGGGCCGTGACCAAGGGCACAAACAACAGAAGATTCTTGACCCATTGGTGCGGTCGCATTGCGCGGACTAACGCTGCGAGCTGCATCTGTTCACCGTCGATGAATGACCGCTCAATCGGAACGTCACGGCCCACATGATCCAACAAGGAACCGCGGGCACCCACAAATATCGCTGCTGACGCTCGACGCCACACCGGCAAGTCGGCCCAGGAATTGCCGGCGTAGACAAATCCGTTTGCACCGAAGCAGTCGACAAGCAAACCTGCCTTCTGCGCGCCTTTCAGGTTCGTGTTTCCGTCGCTGGCGTAAACCCGGCTGAAGAAGCCCAGATAATCGGCGATACCTCCGGCATAGCGGTGATCGCTGGCAGTGACCAGGACGATCTGACGATGCTTGCCGTGTTCTTGCCGCAAGAATGCTACCAGGTCAGCCTGGTACGGCAGCTGCTCATAATTAATACTGACGCGCCGCGCTATTTCCCGCTTCAGGAAAGCCCTGCCACGAAACAACCAAAACGGTATTGCGATCAGGTACAGGGCATTGCGCCTCAGAAGCAGCAGCAGCGACTCCGCGAAGAGATCGGTACGGATCAATGTGCCGTCCAGGTCAACGCACAACACCGATCCACCAAGCTCGCTGATACCGATGTCGGATGAGTGCTCAGTCGAGTGCATGCTTCGCTTCGGTACACGGCTCGTCAACCTTCGACGGAAAGATCAAGCGCGCGGGATGTTCCTGGAACCAGATATCGACCCGCAAGCGGAAGGGTTTGTTTTGGAGCCCATTTACCGTAATTTCGTGCTTGCTGATCAGATGCCACGGCGCGTCAGCACTGCCGAATAGTTGCGCCATCGACGAAGGCGCGTCGGCATTCTGAAGAACCTGGGTGTAGTCAGCGAAGGATGCGAGATTTCCGCTGCAGTGGTGCCGATAGCTGACGAGGGTTTCGAGCGTATAGGCTTCGGGCAAGTAGTACGGAAGGGTCCCGCCAGTGAGCGCGGCAACCCTCATGGGACGTGCTTTGGTGCTGGAAACTGTTTTCCAGTGCGCGTCGATTTCCCTTGCCGATGCCCGCACGGCCGCCAAGAACGGCTTCGTGTATTTTGCACCGATTGTAGAAAATTCGTAGGTCTGGTCAACGACATTCTGTCTGCGAAACACAAGGGAGAGATTCGGATTTTCACTGAAATAATAGAGACACACTCCCAGTAAAGTCTGATAGCCCAGGCACAAGATCACCCATACGGCTCGAATCCCTTGCCGTGGCGACACCGCTTCGCGATTCCCACCCGCATCCGAAAGCAACAACATGAGCGAAGGCAAATAGGGGACAAACAGGCGATAGGCGTACATCATATGTTTGTCGCCGGCAAAAACGGCGTATACGGTCTCCGCAGCCATTCCGAGCGCGAGCACTCTGCCGAAGACCCGCCGATCTTCGCTCCGTTCTTTTCGCTTACCCCAACGTAATATTGCTGCCGGTAGCACGAGTGTCAGGACACCGAAGCTCAGAACATAGCCGACACCGCGTACGACCTCGCCGGAACCCTCAGGCCCTGTCAGCTTCACGTAGAAGGACGTCGGCAATACGTCGCCGTAGTACGCGTACGTGAACGCGACCCAGGCTGCCATCGCCAGGGCACAAACGATCGTGGCGCCGATGACGCGCGCGTCGCTCCTGTATCTTGATAGACACAGAATTACCAAGGGAGCGACGTACAAGACGCTGTCGTACCGTGTCAAGACGGCGATTGTCGCGAGTCCGATGATTCGGAATGTCTGAGCTGGTCCATTCCCACGCGTTGCTGAGAGTGCAAACCACGTCAACCATGAACAAGCGCACAGCAAAATCGGGGTTTCGAGACCCCCGATCACCCAGAAACAGACGAATGGCGACGCCAGGGTCATCGCCAGAAACAGTAGCCCGTCGACCCTTGTCGGATATGCCCTGCGTGCAATCGCAACCAGCGTCCAGGCAGTCAGGAGGGCGGCTGCGATTCTGTAAATATCTACCGGCTCCCGGCTCAGCGGATGGATGGCAGCCAGCAAAAATGTCAGCAGTGGTGAAGTAATCGCATTGATCCGTTCACCTGGATTGAAGACCAGCCCGTTTCCGTCATACAACTGCCGCACGTAGCGCGCAACGATGTAGGCGTCATCGGCAGGCAGCGCAAAGAATACGACGAACATCAACACCGTCAACGCGGCGAGAAGCAGCGCCGCGGCCCTGTCGGGTTGCAGCGCTGCGAAAAACCTATCGGTGGCAGGCAGTGAGACCAATGTCGGCTATCTCTTGGGTTACGAGTTTCCTAGCCTTTGTCTACGACTTCGAACTCGATCATTTTTTGCGGAGCATAGTAACCCGACCCATCGGAACTCGTTACTTCGACCTCAAGGGTATGGATGCCGCGACTAAGCAACTTCCGCGGAATGGTCCCTTTAAAGCCGGAACTCGTGTAATTGGGCTCGCCAAAAGTAATGGCCACATCCGGCCTCATGAAGCCGTACCGGGCCGGTAGCAGTCGCGTGCCATCGAGCTTGAGCGCAATCGCGAGCGCCGGCTCGCGCGCGTCTGCATCAACGGCCCACCCCTCGATCGTCATATCCGCGTCTTTGTCAACTTGTTGAACGGCTACGGCGCGCGAGTTGTTTATCAAATCGACATACAACGTCGCATCGCCAAGCCACCGGGACTTCGGCAGCTCAAAATCGTCGACTTCGTAGCTTGGTGGAGCGGCCTGAAGCCCGGTGGCAAGACCGCTTATCGCCACCCAACGCGCCGTCGAAAATATTTCCCCGCGGGCGACCAATGTAGTTTGTCGATACAGTTCGAGCAGTCGCGCATGCACTATGCGGTTTCGATTCAGCTTAATGGTTTGATAGTAACCCTCGGGGAGCCTCCTTTCGTAGTGCCCTACTCGCGACAGAAGTTGGGCCGGCAACCTCGAAAGGAAAGAGTCCGACAGCGCAAATGGGTCAATGATATGCACAGTAGGCCCGGCGAAATAACCGAAAAAGCCGATTGCTGCCCAGACCGTGACAGACGTGCCTCTCTCGCGTTGTTGGTTGCCAGCTATTACCCAAGGGTGATCATGGAAGCTTCGAGCGCCGTTGAGATTTCGCAAGAGGCCCGTGTAGTGAAAGTACCATCCGCGCTCGTCCACGATTCCGTTCGGAGGAATGTCCGTATCAGAATACGTCTCCCCGCTCCACACCGGGGAGCCGCGAGCGGACAGACCCACTATGATGATCAAAGCAATCATGACGGCATACTTGGATCGCGATATACGCGCCAGCGAGCTGGCAATAATGATGACGCCTACCAGAATCGAAGAGGAAAGGAACCTGCCACTCATGAAGTCTCCACCAGCTCTGACGCATGCAATGAGGTATAGAACTATCCCGAGCGAAAGAAAAAGTGGCCTTCTCGATTTGCGATAAAGCGACGCGATTACGATTGCGACTGCGATCGTTGCTAGAGTGAGCGGATCGCGCTGAAACGAATCCGCAAGGTAGATGACCCCTTGTTTAATCGAATCCGCCGCAGGAACACCGGTATTGAGCTTCGCGTAGTATGTGTTCGGTATGAATGACCCGTAGTAGACCAGCGAGAACAACTCCCATATGAAGACCGGAGTCGACGCGAATGCAATAAGGTTGACGGTTTCCCAACGACGACGAGTCGCAATAATTCCGATCAGCGCAGGAAAGCACAGGAGAAGATTGTCCAAGCGGTTCAACGCAAGCAGCGAGGCCAACAGGCCAAGCTCGACAACCGTACGTTTCTGTTGCAAATCCTTTCTTAGATAACCAATGCAAAAAAGCGCCAGCAACAAGTGCGTTAGGGGATTCTCAAGTCCAGAAGTTGAGTAGTCGACAAAAGCCTTGGATAGCATCAATACACACGCCGCCAAAAAACCACCGGCTACGCCCGCCGAAGCCTTGAACGTAACGAGGTAAAAGGTGGTCAGCGAAAGACCGATTGAGACGAGCAGAGACGTGTAATAGATCTCACGACTGGCCGCGTAAAATGGCGTCAAGAAAAAGACCCATAGCGGATTTGAAAATGCTTGCACTCGCTCGTCGACATTCCAGCGCAATCCATATCCGTTGAGCAGGTTGTCGAGGACTCGAAAGCTGATATAGCTATCGTCGCAAACCCAAGCTGTCCTTAGCAGCAGGACTAGATAGGCCAGCAGACAAATGCCCGCCAGCGTTGCTGCAATCGGATTGCGACGGACAGCACCGTTGGTGACATCGGATGTGACCATCTCGATACCCTATCGCTCACTACGAACGATTGCTAGGGCAGCCTTTATCTTAACCAGGCAAGCGGTAAACCACATACGCCGCGTCGGCGATCCCTTGCTTACCCAAAAACTTGCGATAGACCTCATCGACAGGGTTAAGCGCTATCTTGTCCGAGTAAACGCCATAGAGATAGGAATACACGAAAAAATCGTGCTGCTTGTAGGCGACTCCTCGCACGGCGGGTGGGTCGAGCACCTGGCGGTACATCGGCTCGATCGGCCGACCGGTGTACGTCTGCTCGCGATCCCAGAGCGCCGTCGCGAGATGCGTGACGCCTTGCTGCCGCAGATAGTCGCGCAGCGCGCCGGCGCGCAGATATTCCTGGTACTCGAAGTTGTTGATGACGCCATCCAGGTTCACGACTCTCCGCTGAGTCCAGAAAGCAAGGGCACCGACGTCTGTCCCGGCCGCGACTGCTTCGCGTGGCAACACACCGCTGACCTCAAGGAAGATTTGCCGGATCGGGTCTTCCGTGCGATCGGCATAGGCACCGAACCTGGCCAGATGGGTGCCGGCTTCTGCGAGCATGAGAACGCCGATGAGAGCGACCGGCAGCGCGCCAAGAACCGAAAGCGCCGAACGGGTCGGCGGGTACGGCGCGGCTCCCTGCGTTTTCGTCGCAGCGCGCGTTGCAAACGACGATCTCGCCTGGCGGATTACGACGGCGAGCGCGTTTGCGAAGAACATCGTCGCCATGGCCATCGGCATAGCGAGATAGCGCGGGTCGAGGCTCTTGTCCCATTTCTGGAACAGGAGCAGATTGGCGATTAGAAACGCCGAGACCGTGCCCAGCATCAGGAGCTTGTCTCGCACTTCCGGCGCCGGGCGAGCAATGAGCGTCAAGACCAAGCCGGCGGCGGCAAGCCCGGCACACTCCACGATGTTGATACCCCGGAACAGCAACCCCCAGCCAAACATCTTCGCCAGCGTTATCGGCTCGGTAAAGAACGCGCCCTGCCAGCGGATGGCTGGAAACGATGACCTGATCGCGCCGCTGATCGGAACCGCATGTCCAGTCGTAATCACGTTCAACCCGATATACGCAAAGAACGTCGCGGCGAAGATCGTGACAGCGACCCAGCGACCGTTGTCTTCCCGCCGTGCCGTGGCCAGGGTCCACGCAAGAACGGGCGTGGCAACGAAGACGGCCGTGTCCAGCCGCGTCAGGAACAAGAGCGCCAACGAGATGCCCAGGAGCACCCGACGCTCTGACAGGAACGCGTAGGTAACGGTCAGGAGCAGCAACACGGCCAGCGTCGTTTCCATCCCTTGGTCGAAAACGAAGTAGAAAGGGCACAGCAGCACCAGCGAAAGCGCGAGGTAGCCGGCGGCCCAGGGCTGTTCTCGCCGGAGCGATTGGACGAAGGCCACGACACTGAAAGCGACAGCTGCGCCGAGCAGCACTTTCTCCAGGGCATTCACCGCGAAGATCTGCAAGTCCAGTGTCGAACCGGGGCCTATCGCCTTGTACAAACCGACAATCGCTGCCATCCACAGCGGTTGGAAGCCATTCGTCGCATTGCGACCGTCGAAAGTGAAGATACCCAGACGCAGAAAGTTCTTTGCGGTAACCAGATAGTAGAACGTGTCGTCCTGAAACTGGCTCACGCCATGCCAGCTCGCGCGCACGCTCGGGTAAGCGGCCAGGAAGAACGTGCTCGCAGCGAGCAGCGCCGCGACACCGGCGACGATTCGCCATCGTATCGGTCGGTCCGCGAACGTGGTCATGGAGCCCGCGCCGACGAGTTGCGTTCAGGAGCCGCGCCCGCCGTCGCCTCGGTGCGCGCCGCCTTCCCGGCCGCGGCGCTTGCTGCCGCTACCTGTTCGCGCATCTGCTGGTCGTACACGTAGACGTTGTTCGCATTGACGCGATTGCGGCCCTTGCACGCAGATTCGACCAGCCATTCGTTCACCGCCGGATCGAAGTGATACAGGTCCGTATAGCGGTCGAGATCGTGGGTGATTGCGCGCTCGGCCTGAAGGTCGATGAGGCGGACGTTGGCAAGGGCGCGGGTCGTCTCTGCGACGTAGCGCTTGAATTGGAGAGTGATGTCGAGTTGGCCGCGCTGCGCAAAATCGACCCAGACCAGGATCGAATACGGCGGCCACACGACGTCGAATTCGGTCTCCGGGTGACTGCGAAACAGCGGCAAAAGATTGTACTCGAAACTAGCACGCATGCCCTCGATCGTGCGCTGCGGCTGCCCATACCGCGCGTTAAGATGCGCGAGGTCGAGTCCCCGCAACACTTCGTCTCTGCCGAAGCGCTTGACATTGCCCCAGAACCACGCGGCATTGGGGTCGGACGTGAACTTTTCGCTCGTGTCGCCCGCCACGATGCGCCACGCCTTGCCGAGCGCGTCCCAGGACAGCAGGTACGGCAGATCGTTGAAGGGATTGCGGTCGTAGAGGTAGCGCGGCAGCGGACCGGCGACGTCCTGTCGCTCGTCGACGCCGCCGGCGAACTCGTTGAAATCGAGCACCATGATGATCCGCCTCAGCGGGCGATCGGCCAGGGCCGTCTCGAGCAAAAGCCTTTGCTCGGAGGCGCTCATCGCGGGCATGGAAAGATTGACGGCAGAGCCGCCGCAGGTCCGTGCAACGAAGTCGTTGCGCGTGTTCTCCATGATCGACGAGCCGCTGACCACCGTGTCGTAGGCCTGGTTCTTGGCGAGCCCGGGATCGATGTAACGGTGATGCAGGAAATAGAACCGGGGCGCAAAGCGCGATGCGAGGTGATACTGCTGGAAGGGATCGATCCACACGACGAACGCCGCTGCGGCGACGAGACAGACTATCGTCGCGGCGAGCACGCCGGCAAACCAGCGTCTGCTCGCGCGCTCGACCGCGGGTCCGGGGGACGGAGGCAGTTCCAACAGAGGCTCTTAGAAATTGAAATAGAGGAACGGCGTGACCTTGCCGAGCTGCAGCACGGACCATCCAAGACCGGCAGCGACCGCTGCGCCGCGCGGCCAGGTCGGCCGGAAATCCAGCGCCATGACGTTCGAATTCCTGCGTAGCATTAGGATCACGAGACCGCTTACGAGCGCAATCGCGACGACCAGCGCCGGCGTCTGCGCATCCACTGCGAGCGCATGGCGCAGCGCTTCCTGCCACGGCTCGGCGCTGCTATTGGCACCGACCATCGCCCGCAGCATCGCTCTGGCCGCAGGCAGCGAGCTCGCGCGAAAGAACACCCAGGTGACCATCACGAACAGGAACGTGAGCGCCCAGGCGATGCCTCGCGGTAGATGCAGATCCGTGCGCTCCCAGGTGCGCAGACACACGAGAGCGCAACCGTGCAGCGCGCCCCAGGCGACGAATGTCCACGCCGCGCCGTGCCAGAGCCCGCCCAGGAGGAATGTCGCCAGGATCGCGCCCGTCGTCCGCCACTCGCCGTGCCGATTGCCGCCGAGCGGGATGTATAGGTATTCGCGCAGGAAGCGCGAGAGAGTCATGTGCCACCGTTGCCAGAATTCGCGGATATTCGTCGCGTGGTACGGCGAGTTGAAATTCACCGGCATCTGGATGTTGAACATACGCGCCGCGCCGAGTGCCATGTCCGTGTAGCCGCTGAAATCGAAGTAGATCTGCAGCGTGTATGCGAGCACGGCGAGCCACGCGGTCAGCGCCGAAATCGCTTCGGGATGATCGAAGCCGGCGGCAGCGACGAGTGCGAGCGGGTCGGCGATGCATACTTTCTTGACCAGGCCGATCGCGAGCAGGAACAGCCCCGCCGCGAGATGAAAGGCCTGTGGCCGCTTGTTGGTCGCCGAGGCGAACTGCGGCATCATCTCGCGGTGATGCAGGATCGGACCGGCGAGCAGGTGCGGGAAGAAGCTCACGAACAGCGCGTAGTTGAGAAGGCTCGGCTCCTTGGCCTTGCCGCGATAGACATCGACCAGATACGCGATCTGGGTGAAGGTGAAGAAGCTGATGCCCAGCGGCAAGACAATATGCGGCAGCGCCATCGGCAGGCCGGTCAGGTCGGCGGCGTTGCGCACCGCAAAGTCGGCGTACTTGAACACGCCGAGCAAGACCAGGTTGGCGGCGACGCCGAATGCGAGCAGCGCCTTGGCGCGGGCGGAGCGACGGTGCAGCGCGCGGCCGATAAAGAAGTTGAAGCCGATGCTTGCCAGGATCAGCGGCAGATACTTCGGGTTCCACCAGCCGTAGAAGAACAGTGACGCCGCGACCAGCCAGCCGACGGCCCATGTCGCCCTGAGCCCAAGCAGAAAGAAGACCGCGAGCGATAGCGGGAGAAAATAGATCAGGTATTCGTAGCTGTTGAAGAGCATTGTCGCTGTTCGACCGGCGCCGTGCGAGATTGAACACGGGAATGGCGCGCGGAGCAAGCGTTGACACGACTTTGGCCGTGACCAGTCCGTGTATCATCTGACGCGTTCCGAACCACCGCAACAGCGCATCTCCTGACAACGACTCCATGCTGCACGGACAGAAGATCGTCGTGGTGATGCCCGCGTACCGCGCCGAGAAAACGCTCGAGGAATGCTTCCTTGAGATTCCCCGTGACGTCGTCGATACGGTGCTGCTGGTCGATGATGCCAGCGACGATGCGACGCTGGCGGTGGCGCGCCGCCTCGGCATCATCGCGCACCGGCACCCTGAGAATCGCGGTTACGGCGCCAACCAGAAGACTTGCTATGCGCTGGCGCTGGCCGAAGGCGCCGACATCGTCGTCATGCTGCATCCGGACTACCAATACGAGCCGAAGCTGATCACCGCGATGGCGGCAATGGTCGCGTCGGGCGTGTACGACGTCGTAATCGGCTCGCGCATTCTCGGCAACACCGCGATTGCGGGCGGCATGCCCCGTTACAAATACATTGCCAACCGGCTTCTCACCGCATTGCAGAACTTGATTATCGGCGCCAAGCTCTCCGAGTTCCACACCGGCTATCGCGCATTCGCGCGACATGTCGTCGAGACGTTGCCTCTGGCTGCGAATTCGGCCGATTTCATCTTCGACAACCAGATGCTCATCCAGGCGCACGCGTTCGGGATGCGCATCGGCGAAATCTCCTGTCCGACGAAATACTTCGAGGACGGCAGCGAGATCAGCTTCGGGCGTTCGGTCGTCTACGGCTGCGGCGTGTTGTGGACGAGCGTGCAATACCGGCTCTGGCGCTGGGGGCTCGCCCGCCCGCGCATTTTTTCGAACCGTCCCGAGCTCAGGCTCGAGCCGGCGGCCAGACCGCGGCCAGCCGCGACATGACGCGCCCAAGCTGGCGGGATTCGCTGCGCTCCGGGGCCGCGGCCTGGACGCTCATGCTCGCTCTGTCGATCATCGCGGGCGCGTGGCTGCGCTGGTATCAGCTCGGCTTCCAGGTGCTGCTCGACGACGAGTGGCACGCGGTGCACAAGGTCCTCAACTCCGACGCCGCCGACATCGCAACGACCTTCGGCTTCGCCGATCACAGCATTCCGCTCACGCTCTACTACCGGCTCCTCGCGCTGCACGGTGGCCTCACGGAATGGGTGATGCGTCTGCCGATGCTGCTTTCCGGCATCGGCCTGCTCCTCGTGGTCCCGCTGCTGTTGCGGCGCGAGACGACGCTGCCGGTGCGCGCGGCATGGATCGCGCTGCTCGCGATCTCGCCGCTTCTCGTCTATCACAGCAAGACGGCGCGGCCTTACGCGCTCACCAGTCTGCTCACGTTCATAGCGATCGTCGCGTTCCGTCGTTGGTGGCTACGCGAAGGCGCGACGAAGGGCTGGGGTGCGGCATACATCGCCGCGACCCTTCTCGCCGGCTGGCTGCATCCGATCACGCTGCCCTTCACGCTACTGCCATTTCTGTACTACGGCCTGCGTGAGCTACTCGCCTGGCGACGAACCGCGGCCGGCACGAACGACCGGACCGGGCTTCGCCGGCAGATCCTGTTCGGCATCGGTACGGCGATTCCCCTCGCCGCCGTGCTGCTGCCTCCGCTTCTCAATGACTGGGGCCGCTTTTGGGGCAAGGCAGGCACGCACTCGGTCACGCCGGAAAGCGTTTATCGCACGCTGCTGATGTTCTTCGGCATCGCACAGCCGGCGCTACTCGTCCTCCTGGTCGTGCTGACGGCTCTCGGTACTTGGCGTTTGTGGCGGCGCGACCGCGATTGGATCGCGTACCTGGCTACCGTAATGCTCGGAGCCGCGGTCGCGATCGCCGCGGCGAAGCCGCAGTGGATTCATCACCCGTTAGTATTTGCGCGTTACCTGCTCCCCGCGCTGCCGTTCCTGCTTTTGTTTCTAGCCGAAGGTACGGTCGCGTGTCTCGCGCCGCTGCGTCGACCTGCCGTGCAGGCGTCCGTCGCCGTCGTATTCGCAGCGATGCTGTGGTGGGCCGGCCCGATGCCGGATTATCTCTATCGGCCCAACCAGTTCATGGGCCACCTGCGTTTCCAGTACGACTACGACCCCGACCACAATCCGTATGTGCAGGAGATCCCGCGCGATCCGATCCCGGCGTTCTACCATGAGCTCGCGCAAAAGCCGCCGCGAACGCTGACGCTGATCGAGGCGCCATGGCGGCTCGAGTCGAATTTCAATCCACATCCCTGGTACCAGGAGATCCATCGCCAGCACGTGAAGATCGGGCTGACCACGCCAGTATGCGGCGTGCGCGAGTTTGGCGAATATCCGGCGACGGCGACGGCCCTGCGCTTCCGGGAGCTCGTCCATTTGAGCATGATTCTCGCCGGCAAGTCCTATGGCGCCGACTATCTGATCATGCATGTAAAGCCGTGGAAGACGCCGCCGGATGCCGAAGTCGAATGGCCCGATGTCGAGGCGTGTCTGCCCGCGATCGAGGCGAAGCTCGGTCCGCCGGTCTATCGCGACGCGCAGATCGTTGTGTTCGATCTCAGGCGCGATCGCTCCACCGCGATGGCCGAATGAATTCGGCCGTACGAAACCTCGACGAACGGCCCTATGAAACCCGACGAGTCCCCGTGAGCTTTTCGTAGGTGCGAATTCATTCGCACGCGGGATCGCACGGCTAACGCCGTTTCAACTCGTCGGTCGCGAGCCTCAACGCCGCGACGAAGTGCGTATTGGCCTCGTCGCTTCTGCCCAACCGGCCGAGCATCTCGCCCAACGCCAGGTGCGTGCGCCAGTGATCGTCCAGGGCGACGCTTGCCTCGAGATACGTCTGCGCCTTGCCCCAGAGCTGCTGGCGCTGGCAAAGCGTTCCCAGCACGCGCAGCAACGCCGCGTCCTGATTGTGCGCGGCGAGCCAACGCTCGGCCTGCTCGATCTGCCGCGTGGCGTCGGGGACCCGGCACTCGCCGTAGAGCTCGACGAGTTCGGAATCCCATTCGCGTTCGAGGCTGCGGGCGACGATCTCCGCGGCCTCGCGGTCGCCACCGAGTTGCAGGAAGGAGAGCGCCGCGGCGCGCGCGATCGGCGGCAGCATCCGCGTCGAGTCAGGCAGCCGATTCCACGCGTCGCGCAAGCCGGCGGCATCGTGCGCCAGCGCGCGCAGCTGCTCGCGCTGCGCGGCGATCCGCACCTGGTCGCCTTGGGCGGCGTCGAATACGCCGCGCTTGACCAGTTGCTCGACCAGCGGCGGGATGGCGGCGAACCGCCGCGCCGCCTGCGAGGCGCGGAGCTCGAGCCGCAGCGCCGCAGTGTGCATGCCCGCCTCGCGTTTCAGCGCTTCGAGGATCCGCAGCGCTTCCTGGGGCTGCCCCTGCTCCAGCGCGATTTCCGCGGAGAGCGTCAATCGCGGCACCGCGAGGCTCCTCGCCTGCGTCTCGGGCCGCGAAAGATACGCTTCGGCCGCATCGAACTGGCGCACGTCGATCGCGGCGCGCGCGGCGACGAGCGCGGCCAACCCCGACGAATGTGGCAGCGCCAGCGCTTCCTGCGCCTGCTGCTGCGCCTTGCCGTAGCGACCCTCGAGCAACGCGACGATCGCGGCGTCGAGCTTCGCCCGCGCGCGATCTTTCTTCTGCAATCGTCGCCATTCGCGCACCTGCGCGGGCAGCTGTACCGTGCGCACGATCACGCGCAGCCCGAAATAGAGCGCAGCGAAGCCGCCGACGATGAGGACGAGCAGCAGGTTGAGCGAGAGCTCGACGCGGTACGGCGGCGCGACCAGCAGCGCGTAGCCGGCGTTGAGCCGCGCCGCCAGCGCGGCAACGACCGCGGCAACGGCGAGCAGCAGGAACCAGAACAGAAAGCGCATCGCGATGCGTCAACGCATGCGCTTTTCGCGCGCAAGCTGCAATACGCGCACCGCATCCAGGCTGCCGGCGAGACCCGGCAGCTCGGTCGACATGTCGGTCGCGCGCAGCTCCTTGAGCAGCGTCTGCAGCGATTGCACCGGCTTCGCGCGCGTGTCGAAGTACTTCTTCAGCCAGATATCCGCCGCGGCAAGGTCGGCGCGAAAATTGGCTTGATCGTGAAACAGCAGATCGAAGCGCGCCGAGAGCAGGCGCAGCTTCAGGTTCTCACGCAGGAAGAACTGCTGCGGCGGCGTGAGCAGGGGCGCTTCGGGCCGGTCGAGATTCTCGATGCGTACGAGCTGCCGCAGATCCTGCCAGGCATCGCGCAGGAAACGCCGCCATCCCGACTCGTCCTTCGCCGGCGCTTCCTGCGGCGGCGGCAGGCGTTCTTCCAGGGCGAGCGGCAGCGCATCGACCCCGGCGATCGCCTGATCGAGCCGCAGCGAAATTCCCGGCACGTCGACATAGGGCACGGCCTTCAACCGGTCCATGTCGCGCGCGAGCGCGCGCCGCAGGGGGACGAACTGCGGCCGGTTCAGGCGCTGCAACTTCGCGTCCGCCAGTTGCAACGCGGCGAGCGCCGCCGAGACATTGCCCGCGAGCTGCAGCTGCTGGCTGGCGAGCAACAGTACCTGCTCGACCTCGGTCAGCGCCCACTCGTCGCGCGACGGCGCAAGCTCGCGATAGAGTGCGTCCAACGCGGCCTGTTGCGTCTGCGATTCGGCGAGCCGGTTTTCCAGCAGGGCGATCTTCGCCTGGGCGTCGCGCAAGCTATCCTGCGCCGCCAGCATCGTGGCGCGTAACACCTTGTCGCCCGCGTCCAATTCCGCGAGACGCTGCGCGACTTCCGTGCGCAGCTGCCGGTCGCGGTTACGCGCGTCGATCCAGACTGCGGCGACGGCTGCCGCCAGCCCGACCACAAGCGCAATCGTCAACCAACGGCGGCGGCGGCCCGGCTCGCGCGATTTGCCCGGCGCGGTCGGCGATAGCGCGGCCGCCGGCGCGGACGCGGAA
>WNGE01009468.1_pt1 | contig 21236 bp, 29 predicted proteins | sample 5400651 | NCBI WGS metagenome assembly WNGE01 (sample SAMN13153370, study PRJNA577476) | soil metagenome | isolation source: 60 cm soil or saprolite under grassland replicate 2 | place: USA:California | collected 2016-06-15 | reverse complement strand
CGAGCGCCTGCACCTCCACGTGGAGGATGCGGGCCGCCTTCTCGATCTCGCGGTACCGCAATGTCATCCCCTGATCGTTCGTGTTCCAGAGGACGGCGATCCGCGCCGCCTTGGGCACCGCTTCTTTCAAAAGCTCCATGCGCTTGGCGCTGAGCTGGACGGACTCGTCGGTCAAACCGGTCACGTTTCCCCCGGGGCGCGCGAGGCTCGCGATCAAGCCGGTCGCCACCGCGTCTCCCGCGGCGGGCGCGAGGACGATCGGAATGGTCGACGTTGCCTCCTTCGCCGCCACCGCCGCCAGCCCTCCTTGCGCCACGAGCACGTCGACCTTGAGACGCACGAGCTCCGCGGCCAGGCTGGGCAGCCGCTCCATCCTGCCCTCGGCAAAGCGAACCTCGTACACGATATTCTGGCCCTCGACGTAGCCGAGCGCTTTCAATCCCTCGCGGAGCGGACGGGGCGGCCCACCGTCGGGCGTTCGTCCGCCCACGGCGAGGTGGCCGACGCGAAACATCTTTGCCGCCGGCTGGGAGGCAGCCGGAAAGGGAGCGACGAGCATACCGAGCGCTATCGAGACGATGCACGCGAGCCACACGATGAGCGACCGAAGACCGGGCCGAGTCTGGTCAAGCATAGGGCACTGTTTCTCCTGACGGCGAGGGGTTTCAACCGCCGGTCCGAGGACGTCGATGGAGGTCATGATGGCGGGTATGGACCGCAGCGTCCGTTCGCCCCTGTCGTCACGATGGGAAGATAGCGCGGATCTCCTGACAGGCTCAAGGTCACAGGACACATCCCTCAGGATGCCGTGGACTTCAAGGTCGAGGCTGGCTTTTGGAACTCCTCCCGAGGAACCCGCATCCTATGGCGCGACGGCGAGGGGACGCTATCAAAGTTGCCACCGCGAAGACAAGAGCGCTCGGACCTCCGGAGCGCCGTGCAACTCGATCATCTGGATCCGGGCTCAAGTCCACCAACACCACTTTGCCCCTGAGTGCCTGACTCATCATCCACCTCTTCTACGCTCGTCTCCGCCCTCGAAGGGGTGCTCGAACTAACTGCCGAGGTTGCGGTAGTACACCGTCGTGCCGCAGAGCCCGCCCTGGGGCAGCAAGGCGTAGTCGGGGATCACCCCCACACGCGTCCAACCCAGGCGCTCGTACAGGCGCTCCGCCTCGTCGTTGGCGGTGTCGAGCACCAGCAGTGTCTTGCCGCATTCGCGCGCGGTGGCTTCCGCGGCTCGCATGAGCGCCGCCCCCAGCCCTTGGCGACGGGCCCGGCGATGCACCAGCATCTTCGACAGCTCGGCGCGGTGCGGCTGGTTCTCGGGCTGATCGAGCACCAACTGCACGGTGCCGCACAGGCCTCGCGCATCTTCGGCGACGAGCAGCGCGCGCTCGCCCGCGCCCACGCCTTGGGTTACGCGGCGCCAGAAGGCCACCGCGCGTTCGCGCGACAGCGGGTGCATGAAGCTCACCGACGCACCGCCTTCGACGCAGTCGATCAACACGCCGGCCAGTTCGCCGATCTGCGCGTCATCGAGGGCATGGACGCGTCGCACGGACCAGGTGGGCGCGATCATCGTCTCGAAGGCGTCTCGGTCGCGATCACCACAGCATAGCGCGCGGGTTTTCGCGTGGGGTTGTAAAACATGGTCGGGCGGTCGAGCTGCATGGCCAGGCAATCACCCTCGCGCAATTGGTGCCGCTCCGCGCCCAGGGTGATGTCGATCGCGCCCTCGAGCACCCACACCTGCTGGTGCACGCGCAGGTCGCGCGCGCCGGTTTCGAACGCCACGCGCCCATGGGGCGGAAAATGCACCTCGATGATCTGCATCGGCTGCGGCACGCCCGGCGGCGAGACGTTGCGCCGGAGGTAGCCCGAGGCCGGATCTTGCCACTGCGGCTGGTCATCCCGCCGCGCCACCGGGCCGCTGAGCGCTTGGGCCGTGGCGGCCGGCGTATCGAACAGCGAGGCGAGCATCACGCCCAGGCCTGCGGCGAGCTTTTCCAGCACCACCGCGGTGGGGCTGCTTTCACCACGCTCGATGAGCGAGATCATCGAGCGGCTCACCCCGCTCTTACTGGCGAGTGCGTCGAGCGAGAGGCCCTGCGTGGCGCGCTGATCGCGCACGCGCTCGGCGATGCGCTGGTTCAGGTCGGACGCTGTATCTTTCATGATGGACATACTGTCCATCATACTGGAGATGGCGTCAAGTCCTTATTGCCAAGAGTCGGCGAAGCCGCGGGTCGACACCAGCTTCGGCCGGCGATGCTTGAGCTGGCGGAGCTAAGAGTCAGTCACGAAGATTGCGCAGCAGGAACGCCAGGATCCGCTGTACCTCGTCGCGGTACTGTGTCGCGCTGCTGAAGATGTCATTGTGCCGGCCTCCCTCGTAGTAGACGGCTTCCACCGGCTTACCCGCCGATCGCAGCTTTGCCTCGAAGTCGCGGGCCATCTGGACGTTCGTGACTGCGACTCCGCCGTCAGCGGGACTGTCTGCCGTACCGTGCAATATCAGGATCGGCGCCGTGACCTGGGTAGACAGGCTATCTGGATAGCCAGCGGAGTTGAGGACGGCGGCCTGGACATTCCCGGCTCGAAGAGCGTAGTTCAAGATCGGTCCGCCACCACGCGAGTGCCCGAACAGTCCGATCCGCTCGGGGCGTGCGCCTGGCAGAGTGCGCACCGCCTGCACCAGCGCGTCCAACGTCTGCAATGCCTCAGGGCTCGACGCATTCGTCAGGGGAGGCGCCTCTGGACAGCCGATCGGGGTGACGAAGCGGGTACCGCTCCCGGTGCTACCTCGAAACCAGCACGCGGCCACGGCCAGCACACCACCACCCGCCAGATCCTGAGCCAAGCGCACATACTCCTGGGCGAAGCCGTGACTGCCGTGCAAGATAACAACGGCTGGGAACGGACCTGCACCGCCCGGCCGCGCCACCGCCGCCAGCATGACGCCCATCCCAGGAACCGTGACTTTCACCCACTGCACGGCAAGGCTCTCCGTTCCGGCTGGCGCGTCAGCGACCGATACTACGGGCGCTCCGCGGAGGCTGCCCTGGGTTGTCTGTGCCGAGGCCGGCCTGACCGGCGAGGCCAGCGCGATGAGCATGCCGGCTGCGGTGACCTTTGCGAAGACAGGGAGCACCTAGCCCGACCTCTCGCGCAGCAGTATCATCAATCGCCCAGCGAGCCGAGCCGAAGCGTCCACGGAACTGTCCGCTCCACGCGCAGGAGATCGTTCCCACTCCACGGATCCGCCGCGAGCCGAGAGCGGACTTCAGCATCGTCTCCTGCCCGCACGATCAGCAGAACCTCCGACGTTCCCTCCAGCGGACCGCCCAATACCACAAAACCTTCTGCCTTGAGACCGTTCATGAAGTCGGCGTGCGCCTGCCACTCCCGCTGCCCCTCCAGAGGACGCGAGTGGTCCCAGGCCGGTCCGCGCGAACGAATGACCGCGAAAAGCGGCTTCATTTCCTTCAGCGCCTTACGAACTTGAGGTGCGTCACCTGTGGCGCGGCGATCGTCCGCACGAGATCGAGACCGTGCAGGTTGTCGCCCGCACCATCGAACAACCGCTCACCGCTGCCGAGGAGCGTGGGCACGAGGTTGATCTCCAATTCGTCCACGAGACCTGCCGCGAGGTACTGCTGGGCAGCCTTCGCCCCGCCGGCGAGCGATACATCCTTGCCTCCGGCGGCGCGCCGGGCCAGTTCGAGCCCAGTCTCGATACCCGCGGTGTCGAACGTGAAGGGCGTTCCGCCTTCACGTTCGAGTGGCTCGCGCGCGTGATGTGTGAGCACAAACACCGGATGATGGAACGGTGGGTTGTCTCCCCACCAGCCGCTCCATGGCTTCTGGGCGTCCCACGGGCCGGGGTGGCCACCAAACATGTTGCGCCCCATCACGGTGGCACCGATGTTGGCGAGAGACTCCTCGACGACCGGAGTGCTCTCATTGACCCCTCCGCCGTCAAACCCAAGGAGCGCGCGAAACACCGCAAGCCGAAAAGCCCACTCGTGAAGGCGCCCACCGCCGATCCCCCGCGGGTGCTCCACGCTCTGGCTGGGGCCGGCCACGAAGCCATCGAGCGACATCGAGATTTTGAAGCGTAGCTTGGACAGATCTATAGCTCCTTCTGAATCATGGTTTGCCGGCCAGGCTCGCCACCCCGGTGGCTGGTCGCTAGGTGGCTTGTCTCGTATCGCGAAAGCGAAAACGGTCCCCCGCCTTCGCCCGTGCTTTCGACGCTTCAACTTCGCGATCGCGAGGCGGAGCGTTCGTAACGAGAGCATGGAGGAGGGCCCGTGCCGCACGCGCTACCTCGTCCACCCCTCGGGTGAAAGCAGCCTCGTTAGCTTTGGACGGCCTTGAGAAGCCGCTCAATTTCCGGACGAACTGTAGAGAAGACGCCCATATCTCTTCGTCCGTGGCCGGCGGTGTGAAATTGTGCAGCGTCTTAATGCTTCGGCACATGCAGGATCCTCCTGGCTATCTTAGACCGCGTGGTGAGCGGCCGCGGCGAACGAACGTTGAGCCGGCGGTCCGCTCCCCTATTCGACGATGTCCCTCTTGAGACTCTGGACAAAGGAGACCACCTCGCGCTGTTCGGCCTCCGGCACCCGGAACTTCGCCAAGGTCGCCGCTGCATGACCGAGGAACACGCTCCAGTCGCTCTCGCTGATGCGCATCCCCCGATGGCACAGTGCCATGTCCCTGCCCCGGTAGTACACCGGCCCGCCCGCGCTCGCGCAGAGAAAATCGATCAGGAGCTGCTTCTCCCGCGCGACCCCATCCTCCCCGCGATGCGCCCAGAAGCGGCCGAGCTGCGGATCGCCCTGAAGGCGGGGCAGCAAATCATTCGCCACCGCCGTGATCGCATCATAACCACCGAGGCGCGCGTAAAGGGTTTTCTCTTCATTGCTCATCGTGTTCTCCTCTGGTTGGAGGGGCACCGTTCTTCGGCACGACGCCGCGCACGGCCAAGGCTTTCGCACGCAACGAAAATGGTCCGTCAGCACGGAGCCGCTTCTGAAGCGCGCCCCGTAGTGTTTCTCGCTGCTCGGGTGGCAACCCGTCCACGTAGGCGCCTGACGGGCCAACACCCTTCAGATGCGGCTGCCAGTAATCGTCAAAGGACATGAAATCCATGCCAATTTCGAGGACCGTCTCTTCGACTTGCTGAAGGCCCGTAGCCTGCCACAAGGCGGTGAGCTGTCCTGCTCGATTTAAACGCTGAGGCCTTTCCGAACGCGCCTCGGCGTCCGGATCCAATCTGACCGCTTCCTCCCAGAACACAGCGCTCATTTCGAGGCCATCACGATCCCAGGTGGCCGCAGCGACGGTTCCCCCGGGCCGCGTCACCCGGCGCATCTCCTCCGCCGCCTTCTCAGGTCGTGGGACAAACATGAGCACGAGGAGCGAAAGCGTGTGCCCGAACGAAGCCGTCGGATAGGGCAGGTCCAAGGCATTGCCACGGTCGAACGTGATACGTGAATCGGCACAGTGCGTGCGGGCGTACTCGATGAATGGCTGGACTGGATCTATGCCTACGATTTCTGATTGACGCGCCATGCTGGCTACAGTTCTGACCAGAGAACCCGTACCGCATCCCACGTCGAGCACTCTGCTCCCGTCGGTAATCTTGGCAAAGTTTGCGAACAGGGGAGCCAAGCGTGTGCTCCAGCGACCCATCAACTCCTCGTAGGCAAGGGCATTTGCAAACAGGTCAGCCATGCGTACCCCTGAGGACTTGGTTCGCCGTCAGAACCGGTGCGACGGCGCCCTCGCTCACTCCATGACCTCATCCGCCCGAGCCAGCACAGATCGGGGGATGGTGAGGCCAAGGGCTTTCGCGGTCTTGAGGTTGATGACGAAGTAGAGGCGGTCGACCTGCTCGACGGGCAGGCCCGCGGGATCGGCGCCCAGCAGAACGCGCTGGACATACTTGGCGGAGTGTCGACCGATCGTGTAAAAGCTCTCGCCATAGGCGGCCAGCGCTCCCTTGGCGACGCTCCCGCGCTCCTGGACCATGGTGGGCAGCCTCTTTGCCCTCGCGCTCTCTAGGATCAGCTCCATCTGGCTGGCCACCATCACGTCCGCCACGTAGAGAAGGGCATCCGCCTCGCCGGGCTGTAGGGCGCGCAGACCCGCCCGGAGCTCCTCGACCGAGGCGACTGGCCGCTCGACGAGCTCCAGCTTGAGCCGGCGGGCGGCATCGCGCGCGATCTTCACGGACTCCTGAGCGGCCGGGCTATCAGGCCTGTAGAACGTCACGACCCGGCGGAGTCTCGGAACCATCTCCTTCAACAGCTCGAGACGCTTTGCCGCGAGGCCCGTGCTCTGGCCGTGAATGCCCGTGAGACGTCCTCCGGGTTTCCGGAAGCTTTCCACGAGACCGGTGGATACCGGATCCGTCCCGGCATAGAACACGATGGGGACGTTCGTCGTGGCCCGCTTGGCCGCGAGAGTGACCGAGGTGGTTATCGCCACGATCAGGTCAACCTTCTCCGCTTCGAGACTCCTCGCCGCTGCCTCCACCGCCTTCAGATCGCCTCGGCCATCGCGCACGTGGAGGATGAGCTGCTTGCTCTCCTCGAGTCCCAGCTCCCTGAGACCGTCGCGCAGCCCGTCAATGGATGCGGAGTGCGGGCCTCCGAGAAACACGACTCCCACGCGATAAACGCGAGCCTGTTGCGCCTGGGCCGGATGGGGCAGAGCGAAGAGAGCAAGTATCAAGATCCCCGTGAGAGTGAGCGGGATGCCGAGGTTTCGCGACGCGCGCGGCCTCACTGGATGACGTGATCCGCCCGCCGCACGAGGGACGAGGGAATGGTGAGGCCGAGTGCTTTGGCTGAGCGTGCGGAGAGCGAGGGCGACGAGTATCGCGAATGTCCGCGTTATCATCTCGTTACTTGCACAGTCCCGCGGGCGTCCAATCTGATGACGGAAGTCTCCAAGGCTGCGAGCTCTCGTGGATGACCAGGGCAAGCGAGCGGCGTTGCTCCGTGCCGGAAGCCGTGAGCGTGTGAAGGTGACCGGCTTGCATGATCGTCCCTTCGCCAGATTGTCCCACGATCTCTCCGTGAGGCATCTCGAAGCACACCTCCCCCGCCGTCGTGTACAACGCCTCCGGTCCTGGATGGTAGTGGACCTCTGTCGTCATGCCCGGGCTAAAGATAGCTTCCATGTACTGCGCCGTGTACCCAACCTGTCTGCATTGCGCTGAAGCGGAGCCAGCGGCCGCAAGCATGAGCAAGGAGACGACCATACTCGCTGCCAAGCGAGCACCGGGGGGCCGCAGACACTCGTGAGTCTTCACCGCATTGTTCCTCTCGTCACCAGGCGTTCGGGGACGCGGTTAGGCTGCCTGGCCACCAAGCAACGACGCAAGCCGCCAGAGTAGAAGACCTAACCCGACAGAAGCGATACCGCAGCCAAGCGCGAGCACTTTGAGCAGGCGTCCCCGGGATATTGCCCGCTCGCCCGTAATCACCGGAGTATCACGGATAACACAAAGTCCCGGGGGCGGATATTCTCGCGCTCGGAGAACCCTTTCGCCGAGCGACCAAACATAGGTCGCGAACACGATCAGGGGCGCCAGCAGGAGCGCGGCCAAAAGCAGAAGCACCAACTTGACTCGCTGCGCGGATGCTTCTGGCTCGGCTAGTATCCAGTCGCGCAACGGGATGTGATATCGCTCGAAGCCGACGATCAGCAGGGCTCCCACGCACGTGCCGGCGAGGAGGAAGAGTACGGCGCGCCGTCGGACAGCGGGATCAGCCTCGCGGACAGGAGTCATTCGCGCTGCGGCCCAATGGCCGTGGCGAGCGAACGCGAGCCCGCCGTTCGCACCAAGGCGCCGGTCTCTCGTCGCGGCGTATCACGAATCCGCAGGCGGGTATCGAGCATCGACGTATGCCCACGCACGTACTCCCGATTGAAGGACCACTGCCACGCGCTTGACCGCCGCCACTTCGTACTTGTCGGCATTCTGAATTTCATCTGGCGTGACCGCAAACACCGTTCCGGATACCACGTCGGACGCGCGCCCGGTGAACGTGGCCATGCTGTGGTGCGCCTTTCCGCTGATTGCAACTACCGTCTGGTCTTCGATCTTTAGCAAGACCAGTCCGAACCCTCGCAACGCATCGCTTGTGCCCTCCAATTGCCGACCAAACGTCGCCGTTTGTACAGCCTCGAGTTGGAGCGTGCCGTACGAGAAGAGAAACTCAGGGTAGACCTTGGTAACTGCCATGAGATCTCCATCTTAGAGGCCTAACCGATCGGTCACTCAGTCGCAGCGGAGTCAGCGGTTGCTGGGCCGTGACCCGCGAGCGCCAGCGTTGAAGCGGCCTGTTATACGGCCTTGCCAAAGTGCCTTCTGAATAACTCCTCGGCGAGGCGAGCCCCTTCCTCCGTCAAAGCCACAGACTTCGCTTTCGACTTTGGATTGGAGATGAAGCCCTGAGCGTGCAGCCGATCCAGCGTGTCCCAGTCGAACCCCTTCCACGCTCTCGTGACGCCGTGATCAGTCTGCGAGTTGAAGTGAAGCAGCGCCAAAACGACTTCGTCCAATTTGGCGGCATCGTAGTCCATGGTCACTTCTCCCTCTAACCCGCAAGTTCCCGCCGCATCATCCCAAACCATATGGCGCCCGCCGGGCGGGTCCAGGTCGCGGGTTAGCCAGCCCTTCGTGCACTGCCGACCCTCCAGAGGGTAACGCAGACAGCGCCAAAGAGGGCCGCGGCAATGCGCGCAAGGTGGAGCGGCACCAGCCCGATGAGCCCAAGGAAGGGATTGTGGTCGGACCAGGGCATGAAGGGACGTACGTCAGGATGCATGATGCCATCCAGAAACGGATGCGATAGGCCGCCGGCGAGCCCGCCCAAGAATGTCCCTCCCGCGAGCGTGACGAGGCAAGACGGCGACGAGGCCGCACGGTGCTTCATCGGAGGCCTCGTCGCCGTCTTGCCTCGTTGGCTTGACGTTCGCGGCTGGCCGCCCACTCGGCGAGCCATTCTTTCGGCATGTGCTCGCGGGCCACGCTAAGCGTGAGCGGTTCTCCGTGTCGGAGTCGGCCACCACCCACCACGTCGGCGAGAAAGATGCTGAGTTCATCGCCGTCCAGCGTGGCCACGACACGGGCCTCCGCGTAGGTGAGCGTCTCCGCGAGGATTGGAGATCCGGTCACGCCCGAGCGCGCAGCAATCCCCGCCGTCTTGTCTCCATCGTGCCCGGAACGCATCCCCAGCGCGTGCACCAGGGAAAGCGAGGTAGCGAGCGCATCGTTTGGAGTGGCAGGCAAGATATGCAGTGCGAAGACGCGCGATGCAAGAACGAGATCGTGCGTCAGGCTTGCCTTCGTGAGTTCGATGATGACGCGCGGAGCCTCGGGCACCATGCTCGCGAAGACGCCGGTCGCGGCCACCAGCCCATTATTCCGGTCCTGATAGTGAGTCGTAGTCACGAGCAACGGGGACCAGAGTGTGGCAAGCGTTTCGGCTATTGGGTCAGGGGGCAATGTGGCGTTGGGCATCTCGTGCCACCTCCCATTCTAGTTACCGCGTGTCTCGTCGCCTCAATGGCCACGGGAATTGCCGCCAACCCTGCTCGGGTCGCCCTCTCAGACAAATGATCACCTTCTCCATCACGTACCTCGCTTGGTGGGGCAATCTCTACAATCCGCGGGCGACCGTCTTTATCGCGTGCGTCAAACGACCGGGATCAGCCGCAGCCGAAGGCTGTCGGCTGCTTGCCAAGGTCCGATGGCCCCGGTTCCGCGTGTCCTGTCTCCCGACGGTTCGTCGAGGACTTGATCGTGACCGCGTACATGTGCAGCGCTGCGGCGCGGCCACGCAGTCGCTGGAGACCGAGGTCCTCGAACGCGAAGCCCCCCAGATCCTCGAGCCGCTCCAGTGCGTCACCCGAGACGAGGAAGTGCCGGTCGAGCTCTCGCGTCGCCTGTTCGAGACGCGCCGTGGTGTTCATTACGTCGCCGTGAAATACGATCGCCCGGCGGCTACCTCCCACTTCCCCGGTGACCACCGGACCCGCGTGCAGCGCAGCCCGTAGACGCGGCATCGCCCCGAACTCTCGCTCGACGTCTGTGGCCTTCCGCTGGAGCGCCTGCTCGATGGCGAAGAAACAGGCGAGAGGCTGGGCTCCGCCGCGCCCTTCCGCGACCATCCAGGTGATCACCATCTCGTCGCCGACGTACTGATACACCTCGCCTCCATGATTGTCGATCGGGGGCGAGGCGACTCGGAAGATCTCGCTGAGGAAGCGATGGATCATGGCGGAACCTACACGCTCAGCGAGCGGCGTCGAGCCGGCGATGTCTATGAAGAGGAAGAACCTCTCCTCCGTGCGCGGGCGATGGTAGCGGCCGAACAGGATGTCACCCAGGGTGCGATACCCGATGAGCCGGCCCATCTGCAACACGAAAATGGCGACGCCCACCCCGAACAGCCACATTGCCATCGCGTGGGCCGTCGGACCCTTGATTTCTCCATAGATCGCCCACGCGAGATCGGGACCGAGCACGGAGGCGGCGCCAATGGCGGCGAGGCGGGGTCCCGGTTTGCCTCCGACGACAAGCACGATCACGCTGCCGTAGACGAGCAGCTTCACCGCGAACGTGACCAGGAAGGGCGCCCGCTCGAGCGCGTCCCCGAGTCGGGTGGGGCGCAGGAAGATTTCAGCGCTGGAGATGGCACCGATGACGATCACAGCGTTGATGGCACCGCCAAGGGCGCCCTGGATGGCACCGAGAAGCGGCGCGTCCCGAAACACGAAGCCACTCGTACCGCCGAGCACGGAGCTGATCACAACAGCCCAGCCGAGTACGTGCAAGAGTTGGACTACCCGCCACCGGGTGCCCGCGCGTATCGTCGGCATATCAGCAAGCCATCGCGACTACAAGTTCATGCATGTGCTCTTCTTCCTTTGAGAGGGCGGTGCTACGAGCGTGCGTCGAAGAACAGAATGCTCCTTTTCTCCGCGCAGGTGGCATCTGCTACGTGCGATCTAACGGTGCGCGAGGTGTCCGTGGCTATTGGGGAGGCGCGATCCTGCCCACCGGGTTTCCTCCCTGTGGATGCCCAGGCGTCGGTTGAAACACGGCCGTTTCGGCCTGTTCCAAGAAGGACCGGGTCAGGCGGCCAAAGGCCAGCCCGTGAGTCACGAGCACAAGCGTGCCCGGACCGCGCCACGAGGACACCATCTCCTTCAACTCCTGAACCCGGACCGTACCCGGACCCATATCAGGAAGGAGGGCCCACGAAGTCTCCACCACGCCGACCGCCATCAACTGCCCCGTCTCCAGGCAGCGGCACACCGGCGAGGACACGATCCGGTCCACGCTCACGCCGTGCTTGCGAAATGCTTCCCCGAGCGCCCTCGCTTGCTCGCGTCCTATGTCATCCAGGTTCCGTTGCGTCTCACAGTCGTCGAACCTGAAGCCGGGCGGGTCGCCGCCATAGCCGGGCGGCGCGTTGCCATGGCGAATCACTGCCACGTGGCCGCCTTTGGCCAGCGCCGCCCACGCTTCGTTGGCATCGTCGGCCGCGAGACCCGGCGTGATCATCAGGAAGATGGCAAGAACAAACGCGGCCACTTGACCGACCCGGTGTCCAATTCGCGATCTTCCGTTCTGCTGCACTGCGCAGTTGGGCGGCTCGGTATCACGCATCCCTTGCCTCAAGATGTTCGTCAGGCCGGAGGAAATGGAACGCCGTATGGCTCGGGGGCAAGCCTGAGGCTGTTGGCAAAGAACGACACCGTATGATAGAAGCCGACCAGCGCGATCAACTCGAGGATCTGCTCGACGCTGAAGGTCGCGGCAAGCCCCTCCCACACCTTGTCGGAGAGATTCGCAGAGTCGTGGAGCTCATCGACCATCCGGATGAGCAGTCTTTCATCGTCGCTCCAGGCGGAATCGACCGCATCACCGTGCACAGTCGCACGTATCTGCTCGGGCGTCAGGGCGACTCGCTGGCCGAAGAATGCGACGTGTACTCCCCACTCGTAGGCGCAGCCGCAGCGCGCGCAGGTACGGTCGATCACGATCTCGCGGTGACGGAGCGCGACCGGGCCGCGGTCGAGGAGGCTGCCGGCGTGGAAACGGTCGTAAATGCGGGGCACGCGGGCAAGTGTCGTGAACAGCGCCAGCGGCGGGATCCCCTGCGGCATGATGCCGTCGAAGACCGCCTGCAATTCCGCCGGAAAGGGAGGCAGAACCGGCGCCACGCGGGGTGTAGTCGCTGTCATCGACTTCCTCCATTGTTAGGCGGCTTGACCGAGCTGTACGTTGATACTGACATTGCGCAAGTTACTTTTCGCATCGTGCACTCCTGCTATGGTGTGAGCCGCCCAACCGCCGTTAAGACGGCGTTCGCCACCCTAGCCCCAGAAGATGCCGGTCGGATCGGCGGCGACCTCATCGAGCAGTCTCTTGAAGCTTGGCGCCGCCGGCCGTGCCTCGTACGAGTGCCAGCGCAAATCTCGGTGTTGACAGTACAGCCGCCACAGTCTCTGTGTACCGACATATCTGAACTTCGCGATCGCCGTCTCGCGCCACTCCTGAGGTCGCTCAAAAGCTGGTCGCTCTTCAAACAAGACCACGTCGGTGCCCTTGATGCGGAAGCCGATCCGTACCTTGTTGCGGACAGCCGGAGGTATCCTCGCCTCGCAGAACGCGCCGAGTCGCTTGTTCACCTCGGCCTGTTGGATCTCGGAGAGGGCCATGTCTCTAAGTTCTGAGGTCCTGTTGTCTGTCTAACGCCAGAAACGCATCGCTCTCGCCGAGTTCGCGGCCAGCGACGCTGCCCAGGGGCGTTGCGCCCGCCACCCGGAACGCCTCGACGCTCTCAACCCACCCCTCCCCTATACCGTCAAACCCCTCTGGCCGTCCACCGGTCGGAGGCGCCTCGCGGGCAAAGACCTGCACGTATCGCTTGATGCCCAAGGTGGCCGCGTGCTTCGCGACGAGCGGCGCACGAATCTCACGCCAGTGTTGTCGGAGGGCTTCCGGTGTGAGGTCGCGTCGTCGTCTCAGACAGATGATCATCTTCTCCATCGCGCACCTCGCTGGTGGGCGTCAACCCCTGGCGCCCTCGGGCAGCCGCCTCTACCACTGTGCGTCGAACGCCAGCCGCACGTTTTCTTGGACGCGAACGAAGAGATTGCCTTCCGAGAAGCGCAGCACTTCTCTCGCCCCCGGCTGCACGTGCAAGTACTCGCAGATCTTGAGCGTGAGCTTCGGACTGCCGCTGCCGCCAAAGATGAGGATATCGTCTGCCGTCATGGTTACCTCCCGAGCCCAATCGTCATCATGCACAAAGGCCAGCTCACGGTCATTGAATTAGGCTGCGTCCGTTGGCCTCATGATCTGGATCCGTCCAGATAGTCGACTGCGCCCGTTCGCAAGCGGCGCTCCGCGATGTCGCTGTGTCCGCGCATCCGAGTCTCAATATCATCGTCGGCGAGTCCTGTTCAACACGGTACCGTAGAGCGCTCTGAGCGTTAGTGAAAGGTGTCTACTTTATCGAGGGAGGTTCACCGCCGGCTCGATGGCCTTGTTAGCGTGGCTGGCCCGTCAATGACACGTCCCTTCTCGTCTACCTGTAGGGGTCCCTTGGACGCATCGAGGATGACGAGCGCATTGTCCCAGGGGTCGGACACTACAGCGCAGAGACCGATCTCAATCTCGAACGGGCCCACGAGGAGCTTCCCACCGGCTGACGTGAATCTCGCGAGAGCCTCAGGAACCGACTCGACAGCCAAGTCCGTTTCCATCGGCCTGTCGCCCGTGTGGAGAACCAGCTCCGCGTTGGAGCCTGGGAGTCGCAGGCCCGCCGCCTTCGTGCTACGCCAGATGAGTTCGTGTCCGAGGTTCCCGGAATAGAAGACCAGCGCCACATCGAGGTCCGGCACAGGGATGCTCAGGCAATCGACTTTTTGGAAGAGGGGGATCGTCATCTCCATCCGCCTAGTTCACTGAATGACATGATCCGCTCGCTGCAGCAATGACACCGGGATCATCAGCCCAAGCGCCTTCGCCGTCTTCAGGTTGATCACGAACTCGAACTTGGTGGGCTGCTCGACCGGCAAATCAGCTGGCCTGGCACCCTTCAGGATCTTGTCCACATAGACGGCGGCGCGCCGCCACTGATCGGCGGCGTTCGGTCCAAAAGCGATGAGACCCCCCGCGTCCGCGAAATCTTTGGTTCCATAGATCGACGGCAGCCGGTTCCGCTGCGCGAATCTCACGATCTGGACCCGATTCGCGTACGCGAGGGGATTCGCCGCCGGCACGATCAATGCCTCCGCGCGCCCCGTCGTCACCGCCGACAGGGCGCGATCGAGGTCGTCGGCGCGGCTGACTTCAACGGATTGAAGCTGCAGGTGCAGCGAGCGGGCCGCGCCTTCCGTCTCCCTGTAGTCGAGCACGGCGCCCCGGATCTCTGGATTCCAGAGAATCGCGACTCGGGAGAGGCCGGGGACGACCTCTCTCAGCAGCTCCAATCGCTTCCCGCTGAGCTCCGGGGACATAGCGCTGCGGCCGGTGATATTTCCGCCAGGGCGCGCCAGGCTCGCGACGAATCCGGTCCCGACCGGATCGGTGCTGTTGGCCATCACGATCGGGATCGTCTGAGTCTGCTGCTTGACCGCCGCGATCCCCTGATCGGTGGACGTCACGATCACGTCCACCTTGATGCGCACTAGTTCGGCCGCGAGATCGGATAGCCGCTCGGGCCTGCCGTCACCGAACCGACGCTCGAAGACGACGCGCTGCCCTTCCACGTACCCGAGCTCCCGCATCCCCTGCTTGAACGCCTCGAAGAGATTTGAGGCGGACGCTGGAGTGCCTACCTGGAGGACTCCGATCTTCGGGATCTTCCCGCCCTGTTGTGCGCCGGTGTTGGGGGACACCGCGAGCATACCGAGGGTCAGCACAACGATCAGCGTGAGCGCGGCCCGGATCATCTTGCCTCCTAGCGCACGAACTCGACCGGAAGAAGAGAGCAATCCGAGGTTAGCTGACCCATCGGCGATACTCCCGCCAGATACTCTCACGTTTCTTGTTGTTGGGCCGCGTATGCACCTCAGCAAACCAAGTCAGCATCACAGCCAGGGTTCCCCGGTCGACGCCGATCTCGTACGTGCCCGGCACGAACGGGAACTCCCGAACTACCCAACGGAACGCACCGTGATTCCTGACGATGACCTCCCCTAGGTACATCGCTATACAGCCCTCAAACGTCTCAGCACTCAAGCCATACTCGGCGAAGGTCCCGCGCTCGCGGACTTCCAAGTACCACCGTTCGAGAGCCTTGAGGCTCTCCGGGGTGAAATCGAATTCGAACGACGGCGAGGCGGCTGCTGCCGTGCGGAGCCGACCCAGAAGGAGGTCCCGCTGGGTGAAGAGAGCCCGCTCCGCTTCTTCCTGGCTCCCATAGCGAGGAAGAGTCCTGCCAAGGTTGTCAGCCGCTCGCCTGCCCGCTCTGGACATGTCCGCTTTGTCAGCTAACGGCCGCGTCGGCGTCGGATGGGGCCCTGGCCGCGCGCCCGCTGACGGCCGAAGTTAGACGACCGATATCGACGCCAGCCCTCCGCGACCAGTGCCCAGCGTTCGTGGTCGCGCCACCGGCCGGCGATCTTCAGGTACCGCGCCGAGAACCCTTCGCGACGAAACCCAAGCCGACGGACAAGGCCGCGCGAGACGTCGTTGCCTGGCTGGATGTTTGCCTCCACGCGATGAAGGCGCAGCTTCCCGAAGACCCACCGCAGAGCCAACGAAAGGCCCTCGGTCATGTATCCACGACCGGCATGAGGGACAAATGCGTAGTAGTCTAATGTCGCGGTCAGCGCAGAGTTATAGGTCATATGGTTTCACCGCGAAAGGCCATCCCACTCTTCCACGGACCGGCTCGTCAAAGATCACACCAAACCTCGTTGCATCCGCCGCACCCCGGTGTCAAGAATCGAGGGTCTGGCCTCACGACCGCCCAACGCTGTTAGGCGGGCTCGTGAGCATTTCACGGCTGACCCGCCGCGGACGCATGCAAATGGGCTAGCTTCCAAGTCCCATGCTCCCTCACGAACAGGAGCGTGCGTCGCTGCAGGGGCAGCGGGCGCCCGCAGAAATCGCTCGGCCGCCCCCCGAATTCCTGCGAGATCCCCCGGCGCCTTGGATTGCGCGGCGGTCCCCTGCGGCTGCGCCAGCGCGGATGCCGCCGAGACCGCCAGAACGACCACATACCACCAGTGTGCCTGCAGCCACTTTCTGGAACGCATGCACCCCCTTTTAGCACCGGCGATGCGCCCGCCTAGCGCGCGGTTCGGCGGCACCGTCGCCGACGAGCCCCACGCGTCAGTCAGCCGTGCCGATGCGGGCCGCGACTTCTTCTTCTCGGGCCGCACAAGCTCGCAAACCTTCCGCTTCCGCCGGCTCGGGACACAACCCCGCCCAGGTGCGGTATCGGTCGGCCGCCGCCCGTTCAAGCGTTGCCATCATTCGCGGCTGCACACCGACAGGCAGCGTTTGAATCAGTGGCCGGACCTGTCCTCCCAGGTCGGGAAGGCTCTCAGTTTCGGCCATGGCGTTGTCTTCTTTCTCCCTCAGGCGGCGCCCACTCAAACTATCGCCGAACGCGCCGGTTGAGCGGCGGGCTTCGTCCGCCCGCTCCAGCCGAGGCGCGCTCAACTGCCTGCGCGGTTAACGGTGACCCTAGCTAAGCTAGGGCGAACACTTACCGTCGCACCGGTTCGAGGTCGCGCGCGCGGTTCTTCTGATTCTCCCACGAGCCGCGTCGGACCTCGGCGGGGATCGGCAGCATCTGCTTGTCCCAGTCCTCGTACGCGCGCTTGAGTTGCTCGAATATCGCCGCGTTCTTCAGCTTGAAGTTCGCGTTCTCCGTCTCGTCCTCGGCGAGGTTCGCGAGGTACTCGCGCGTGTCCCAGCGGACGTACTTCCAATCACCCTTGCGGGCAGCCATCATGTCCTGCGTGCGCCAGAACACCGTGCGCTCGAACTCCGGCGCGCGGGCGCGGAGGACGGGCATGAGATCGACGCCATCCGCCGGATAGGCGGGATCAGGCTTGGCGCCGGCGGCCGAGAGCAACGTCGGAAGCCAGTCCATGCTCATCGCCACCTGGGTGACGACCTTGCCCGCGGGCAGCGTGCTGCGCCACACGGCGATGGCCGGGACCCGAATGCCGCCCTCCCACAGGAAACCCTTCTCCCCGCGGAACGGCCAGTGATACGAGTAGCGCTCGCCGCCGTTGTCGCTCGTGAAGACGATGATGGTGTCGCCGGCCCGTCCGGCGGCGTCGAGGGCTTTCAGGACGCGTCCCACCGCCGCGTCCATGCTCTCGACCATCGCGCGAAAGACTCTCGGTGATCCACCCTCGTAGTGCGCCATCTCGCGGAGGCTCGCGGCCTGCGCCCTGTCCTGCGGCCCCTCCCACGGCCAGTGGGGAGCGCTGAAGTGGAGGCTCAGGAAGAACGGCTTCGGATCCGCGCGCCTGATGACCTCGGCCGCGCGGTCGGCGAAGAGATCGGTCGCATATCCGTCCCGCTCGACGCCCGCCTCTCCTTCGTAGAGAGCAGGTATCGCGGGCACACCGACAAACGGGCCGGACTTGTGCGTGAAGTACGTCATCCCGCCGCCCATGAAGCCGAAGAATTCGTCATACCCGCTCTTCAGTGGGCCGAACGCGGGGGGAAACCCCAGGTGCCACTTGCCGACGAGCGCCGTCCGATATCCCGCCGCCCTGAGCAGGCTGGGGAGCGTTGGGTGCTGGGGCGGAAGGCCGGCGGGCGCGCCACCTGGCAGTGGATCGTACAAGCCGACGGGCAGGCGAGTTTGATATCTCCCGGTGATGAGCGCGACTCGCGTCGGGCTGCATGTCGATGAGTTGGCGTATGCCTGCGTCAGCCTGATCCCGCGTGCTGCGAGATCGTCGAGGACCGGCGTCTTGTAGTCGGGTCGCCCGTAGCAGCTGAGATCACCCCAGCCCAGATCATCCGCGAGGATGAAGAGAATGTTGGGCTTGGCGCTCGAGGTCGGCTGCTGCGCGCTAGCGTCATGCGGCGTAGAGGTCGTGATCGCTGCACTGGCGGCGAGGAATTCGCGTCGAGTTAGCATGGCTCCTCCTCTGGTCGGTCCGTAGAGCTTCCATCACTCTCAAAGCGACCCACGTCCATCTCCCGGCGACTCGGCGGCAGCCGTCATTCCAGCACGACCGTCCGGAATTCCTCTGTGTAAGCCCAGTCTGGCGAGCGATCAGGGCCAATGGCCAAACTCGCGAGTAAGGCCCCGCCTCGGAAGTCGGGGTCGGGAAGTCGACTCAGGAAGCGTCGTCGGCGCCCGGCGCCCTCCGCTCCGAATGAGGCATAGAGCTCCGCCATCAGCGCGGCGGTGAAACGGACGCGTTGCGAGCGCTTCCGGCGCTCGTGTGCGTAGGGCCGCAGCGACTCCGACGACCAGCGCGCCGCGGTGAGGAGGATCTCAGAGAGGACTCTTGTATCGCGCAAGGCGAGCGAGAGACCTTGCCCGATAAGGGGATTGTTGTAACCAGCGGCGTCGCCTATCAGAACGACACCCTCAACGAAAGGAACTTCGACCCATGTGTCCTCCCCGCCGAACGTCGCGCACGGCCCGAGCGGCGTGCCGGCAGCCAGGACCTCAGCCAACGGCATACATCGCGTGCGACGGAAGTCGTCCAGGAACCGGGTGCGACCCTCGGGACCACCGTCGTAACGGCGGCGCTGATCCGGCGCGGTAGTGGTGTAGAGGCGGACGCGCTTGTCACCCTGCGGGAAGATCTGACACTGGATGTCGCCCGCGCTAGCCGTTGCGTAGGTGTCTCGGGGCCACTCCGGTACATCGCCAACAAGCATCCCGGAGAACAGGTGAGTCGGCTTGGCACTCCTGACCGCAATTCCAGCTTGGGCGCGCACCGCTGAATTTCGCCCGTCGGCGCCGACAATCAAGCGGCACTGCACCTGTTGGTGGCCGCCTTCCTTCTCGAACGCCACAGCCGGATGCGTTCCGACCGTGACGTTGACCTTGCTTGCTCCACGCCAGTACTGCCCCCCGGCAGCTTCTGCTGCTTAACTGAGCGCACGGCAAGCCGCGGGATGCCCTACGCCGAGCCCGCCCGGAACATCCTGGACCATCGTACTGATGTTGCGTACTCGTGCTTCGGCGGCGTCCCAAGGGATGCTCTCGTCGTACCCGATGCCTCGCGTAACGAAGACGCCGCCTGCCTCGAGCAGGATGTCGACAAGACCCAGCCGTTTCGCCTCGGCCACGCCCCACGGATGCATGTACTCACCGCGGACGCGATCGGCGTAGTCTTGCTGACGCTCCAGCACGGTCACGCTTGCGCCACGGCGAGCCAAAACCAGCGCCAGGGCCGAACCGGAAATTCCTCCACCGACGATCACAACATCGCTCTGCAGCGTCACGGTCGGACCTCCCAGGACGCCCTACGGAAATGTCTAACGACCTCGGTGAGCGGCCGCGCCGAGCGCATGCGAGCCAGCGGCACGCTCCACTGCGCAGTTGGGCAGCGACCAGCATGCACTGCCTGGCGCTCGACCACCATCAGTCAATGATCTGATCCGCGCGCTGCAAGAGTGATGGCGCGATCGTCAGCCCGATCGCCTTCGCGGCTCTGAGATTTATGACAAGCTCGAGCTTCGTGGGTTGCTCGACGGGCAGGTCGCCGGGCTTGGCGCCTTTTAGGATCTTGTCCACGAAGGTGGCGGCGCGGCGCTCCAAGTCAAGAAAGTTCGCGCTATAGGCGACAAGACCGCCAGCCTCCGCGTGCTCGCTGTTCCCATAGACCGCTGGCAGGCGCCTCTCCGCCGCGAGCTCTGCGATCTGTCGTCGCTGATTCGTGAATATGGAGTCCGTGAGAACCACGAGCGCGCCCGCCCGCTCCCTGGTCATCGCCGCGAAGGCACTGTCGATCTCCTGGGGAACCCGCGCCTCGAGAGTTTGAAGCCGCACCCCCAAGGCCAGCGCGGCAGCCTCTGCCTCTCGCAAGTGGGGCGCGCTCGCCGGATTAGCCGGATTCCGGAGGAGGGCCATCCGAGAGACCTTGGGAACCATCTCCCGGAGCACTTCTAACTGCTTCCCGACCAGGTCGGGCGCCATCAACGAAATCCCCGTGACGTTTCCCCCGGGGCGCGCAAGGCTGGGGACGAGTCCGCTCCCTAAGGGGTCATTGACGAGCGACATGACAATCGGGATCGTCCTGGTCGCTTGTTGGGCGGCCTTGCTCGCTGCTCCACCCACCGCCACGATGACGTCCACCTTCAAACGGACCAGATCGGCCGCGAGGGTGGGGTACCGATCGTCCCTGCCCTCGGCCCAGCGGGACTCGATGGCGATGTTCTGACCTTCCGAATAGCCCAGGTCGCGCAGGCCTTGGCGGAAGGCTTCGAAACGACGCTGTCACCCCTGGTCAGCATGGGAACCCGCCGTTATATAACCGACCCGGGGCACCTTCTCGCGGGGCTGGGCCGCAGCCGTGCCGAGTGACGCCGAGAGGAGCAGAAGGACCACGGCCGTAGCGGGCCGGGTAACCGCGAGCCTCATGACCCTCCGTCCCAGGTAAGTAATCCACCACTCGACCGAAAATGACCCCCCCTGAGCCGTCATGGTCGTGGCCGACTCCGACTGGCCTGCCCAACGGTGGCGCGCAGCGGACGCGAGGCGGGCACCGAGAGATCGCGGGCCGCTGAAGCGCGATGTTGGGCAGTCGTCAGTCACTCAATGACCCGATCCGCGCGCGCCAGCAGGGATGCCGGGACCGTCAGGCCTAGTGCCTTCGCGGTTTTCATATTGATCACCAATTCGAACTTCGTGGGCTGTTCGACGGGAAGATCGGCAGGCTGCGCACCTTTAAGGATCTTATCCACTACGATCGCGCTGCGGCGAAACAAATCAACGAAATCGGTGCCGTACGACATCAGTAAGCCGCCCTCTGCCCATCCGCTGTGCGAACCCGACGTTGGGAGTCGGTGCTTTATCGAGAGCTCCGCGATCCGATGGCGGTGAACTCCGAGCGTGGCGTCACCGACGACGAGGAGACTTCCGGGACGCTCTTTGCCAATTGTCTCGAAGGCCCGGTCCACATCGTCGCGTCGAGGCCCCTTGACCCCTACCGGCAACACCGTTGCGCCCAGCGCTGGAGCCGCGGCCTCGGCA
>WNGE01007215.1_pt1 | contig 21242 bp, 21 predicted proteins | sample 5400651 | NCBI WGS metagenome assembly WNGE01 (sample SAMN13153370, study PRJNA577476) | soil metagenome | isolation source: 60 cm soil or saprolite under grassland replicate 2 | place: USA:California | collected 2016-06-15 | reverse complement strand
CAACCTTCGCTCGACTCGAAGCCGCCTTCGCTCAACAAACGCAGTTCACTGCCGACGCCTCCCACGAACTGCGCACGCCCCTCGCCGTCATCATCTCTGAAGCGCAGACGACCCTCGCGCGCGAACGCGGCGCGGCTGAGTATCGGGAAAGTATCGCGGTTTGCCTGGACGCCGCCCAGCAAATGAGGCGGCTTGCTGAATCGCTGCTCCAACTCGCGCGCTTCGATGCCGGCCAGGAACCGATGCGCCGCAGCGCCGTCGATTTGGCGGAAAACGCGCGCGTCTGTGTCGGACGCATCGGCCCGCTTGCCAAAGAGCGCGGTATCAAAATTAATTGCGATCTCGGCCCCGCTAAGACTTTCGGCGACACCGACCGCCTCGACCAACTCATCACCAATCTTCTCACCAATGCCATCCACTACAACAAACCGAACGGCGAGATTCTCGTCAGCACCCGGAGTGAAAACCGTGCCGCAGTATTGACTGTGACCGATAGCGGACAGGGCATCGTGGCTGAAGACGTTCCCCATGTTTTTGAGCGCTTTTACCGGGCCGATAAGTCGCGCTCCCGCGCCCAAGGCCGTAGCGGCCTGGGCTTGGCGATCTGCAAAGCCATCGTCGATAGCCACGGCGGCACCATCGACGTGTCGAGTGAACTCGGCGCCGGCACCACCTTTACGGTGCGGCTACCAGCTTTGAATGCGGGCTGATCAGGTTTCGCGGGTTTTATCGAGCGAGCGGTGCGTTCCAAATCTTGAACGCCGGAGACTCACGATAATATCTCCCATGCTTGCGCGGATCTTGGTGAGAACGCGATCGGCGCGCGCGCCGATCTGATCCGGTGACTCGCCGCCGGGGCAGCCGTTGCGGAAAACCGACCAAGCTGGCCTCGTCATGCGAATTTGTTCCGTCGTGAGGCCCTCATACTCGCCATAGTTCCACTCAATTAGGTCTGTCTCGACAGTCGCGCGCTTGCCGAGCCCCGCCAGCTCGCAGGTTTCACGCGCGCGCTGAAGCGGACTGGTGAGGACTAATGCGAAGGTCTCCTTGGCAAGAATGGGCTGAAGAAGCCGCGCAGCCATCCTTCCATTTTCGGTGAGTGGAATGTCGGTTACACCCGTGTGCTGACCATTGAGGCTCCACTCGGTTTCTCCGTGACGCAATAAATAGACTTTCTGCTCTTGCCTAGCCACAGCCTAATCCCTTTCGATCGGCCCCTGTTCACTTCGTAGCGATAACACACTATCACGATTTTCCTCGATGTTTACGATGGATTTTCGCAACTGCAAACCGTTCCTGCGACAAGGTTTTCACGCTCCCAGATTGAAATCGCCAAAGTCAAATTATACGCTGGCGCGGCACATCGTTGAAGGTACCCAAACACTGGCCGAGCGATTTGAATCCGTGGCACTGTGGTAATCATGTTGAAGGACAGTTTCGCAATGCTCATGCGCGCGGGTGATTCCGCGCTTGACCCCGAACCGCGGTGGCCGGCTTTTATCGCTGTTCTCGCCGTGGGCGGCATTTACGCAGGACTACCGGATGCGCTCACGGTGGGTCCGCGCTGGGCCTTCCCTTCTCTGGTTTTGGCTTTGCTGATTCCAACCGTCGCCTCTCATCACACCGGCAGGCATCGACTGAATAGCATCTTTGGGTTTTTAGTGGATGTGCTACTCACCGCAGGACTGATCATTTCCGTCACTCTCCTGATCGGTGCTCTGCCCAGCCACAAAGAGGGACCCCTGGAGCTGCTGCTCTCCGCGTTTTCGTTATGGGCCACCAACATTTTGGTGTTTGCTCTGTGGTATTGGCGACTGGACGCCGGGGGGCCGCACCAACGGGATAAGTACCCGGGACACACCGATGGATCGTTTCTGTTTCCGCAGATGACGATGAGTGAACAGGCGTTGAGAGAAGCCGGGCAACAGGACTGGTCACCTAATTTTGTTGATTATTTGTTTTTGGCTTTCAACACCAGCACCGCATTTTCGCCAACCGATGTGCCAGTATTAACGCGCTGGGCGAAGATCTTAATGATGTTGCAATCGCTGATCTCGCTGCTGATCATCGCGCTGCTCGCCGCCCGCGCCGTCAACATGCTGTAAAAAAGCTTGGATCGCTCAAGGCGTTAGGTCGCCCACGAGCTCAGCATCAATCCACGCCATCGCCATCTCAACCGCGTAGATCTCGGCTTGATCGATGATCTTGAAACGGTCTGACGGGCCAGCGAGTAAGTGACGCCGCTCTTTACCCTGCTCATCCCAGCTAACATCGGCTTGTGGAATCCAGCAGTCGGTATTGTGGTCCAGCTGAGGAAAAGTCTGAATCCTCCGGGATTTATATATTTCCTCCACGTCCCCGTCCCTCCGTGGACGTAAATCGGTCTCGGGCTTATCAAGGATCTCTGAAAAAGAAATACTATCAAGGAATGTGCCAAACGAGGAGAAAGGAATTAACTTTGTTGTATCGCTAACAATCAGTCCAGTAACAATAATGAATCCTAGTTGAAATATGAAGAAAAAGTCACAGCGAATCAGGTAAAACCCGCAACCCGAAATTTGACACACGAGTTTCTGGTCAGCTATCGTCCCAGATCAAGTAAGATCGGCTGAGCTAAAAACATACGACTGTCGCAACGATGACACACCCCGAGTCTGCGCAGGACATCGGGTCGCATCATTACTTTTGCCGTTCTCGTTGTTCGCACGTGATTAGCTTGGTTAAAAAGTTGCGGTCATCGTCTCATTAACAATCCGCTTTGAACTCGTACTCACTCCGAACCGACGATCTTAAGGCCGTACTTATTGGCGATGGCAAGCAACTTTTTCATATCCGGCGGTTGATCGCCGCCGGGCGCGACTTGCGCCATTTCTTCCAAGGCATTTTCGAAGCCAGCGGAAGATACGATCACCAAAGCCTTCGTGGGTTTTGTCCCCGGGTTGGAGAAGGTGTGGACGATGCCGCGCGGGGCAAATGCGAATGTTCCAGCAGCCGCCTTTACGGTGCGATCGCTGATTTTAAAGGTCAGTTCGTCTTCGAGGATGTAAAAGGCCTCGTCCTCGCGCTCATGGATGTGTGGCGGCGGACCTGCAGCCGCAGCCGGCGTGGCGATCTCCCAAAGAGCGTACGCTCCGCCTGTGTTTTGGGACGCCGCTTTGAATGTGTATTTGTCACGGAGAACCGAAGCAATCTTCCCCTCTCCTGGTCCGAGCAAGATTATTTCAGCGATGGTCATCGATATTTCTCCATCTCATGCCATGCCTTACACTGTTTGCTCGCTCTGCGTTCCTTCGACGGAGTTTATCCTGAGCGGCGTCGAAGGGCTCAGGACATGCCTTTGCGGCCAAATTCCGAATCCGAATCTCATCTCACTATGTGACCTTTGTATTGCTTGAAAATTTGCGCAGCCTGCGCAAATCTTCGGACAGTCTATCGGGTGCTTCGTTTTCGCGCTAAGACGCCAAGAACGCAAAGTGACGGGCCAAGCCCCGTCATCCCGAACGAATGTGAGGGATCTGAGAAAGATTTCTCCCTTAGGTCGAAATGACCAGCTTCCCCTTGGCGGCCTTTGCGCCTTTGCGCGAGACAATCAGATTTGGTTGCGTCGTAACCGCGCTAGGCCCTTTGTGGTTAATGTTTCTTCCATCATTTCTCGCTGACCTTCTGGTCGAGAAAGGCGCTCCAGTTCTTGGCGACTTTGTCTTTCAACTCGCGGCTGGCGCCGCTGACTTTGGGAAACTTATCTTGCCACTCGTAGGGCCGCGTGGCGTCGATCACCGCGCGCGAGCTGTGGCCGACGCGATCGCGCGCGATGCGCGGATCGAGTGGGCCGCTCCAGGCGCGCCGAAGAATTTCGATCGACTCAGCGGGATCGGAGCGGCTGCTAAGCACCCACAAGAATTCTTCTGAATTCGTAATGTCGACGTCGTCGTCGACCACGATCACATAGCGGCCGAGATAAGCGCCGGTGCGGCACTGGCTGGCAATCATTCCCGCCTGCCGCGCATGACCTGGATAGCGCTGCTTGATCGAAACCACAGTTAAAAATCTGCCGCAGGCCGGATGGCACCACACGCCTTTGACGTCGGGCACTCCAGCTTCGTCAAGCGCGTTCCAGACGAGTGACGACCGCATCAGCGAGAAATGAATATTGTCGCCGGCAGAGGGTTTAAGCAGCGGGAACCCGCAGAGGATCGGATCATTGCGGAAGTAGAGCGCGTTGACTTGAATCACCGGCACAGCGGGCTGATTGCTTGCATAGTATCCGGTCCACTCGCCGAAGGGGCCTTCGGGCATGACATCGTCGACAGCGACTTCGCCTTCGATCGCGATCTCCGCATCGGCGGGAATCGGCAAACCCGTGAGCGGTCCTTTCACGACTTGCAGCGGCTTGCCGAGAATGCCGCCGGCGTAATCGTATTCATTCACCCGATTCGGCACGTCGGCGGAGGCCACCACGAAATTGATCGGATGATGGCCGAAGGAAACCGCGATCGGCAACGGTTTTCCTCGCGCGTGATATTTGTCCCTGTGCACGCGGCCGTGTTTACCCGGCGACATATGTAAACCCAGGCGAGCGGGGCCGTGAACCATGACACGATAAGTGCCGACGTTTACCCAGTCCTCTTCCGGATCGCACGTGATCACCAAGTCATCCGTGCCGATGTAGCGCCCGCCGTCGAGCTCGTGCCAGCGCGGCACCGGAAACTTGAGCACGTCGATGTCCTTGCCCTGCTTGACGTTTTCGAACAACGACCCGGTTCGCACTGTTTCGGCGGGAATCGGCGTAATTTTCTTCACCTGCTCACGCCAAGCCTGGACAAAATCCATATCGCTCAAACCGGCTTTCATGCCAAGCGTGAGCGCCAGACGTCCGACAGAAGAAACCAGATTGGCCGCAATGCGATAGCCTTGCGGATAGTCCTTGATGTGGTCGAACATGATCGCCGGACGGGTTTTGGAGCGCTCGTTGATGATCTCCGCCAGCGTCGAAAGCTCCAGGTCCCAGTGAACGTTTTCGACGGTCATCAGCTGACCGATCTTTCTAACTTCCTCCAACCATGTGCGTAGGTCTGGCATAATTAATTTTCGCTCTCCGAAGTTTGGTTTTTAGCCTCAGCTTACGTTCAAATCGTTCAAGCCGTTCAACCGCTGCGCTCCGTTCAAACGGTTGGAACGATTGGAACGTCTTGAACGGCTGGAACGGATGTTATTGATTTTGTCGTTCACGGAGAAGAGAATCGCCTCTTGCGTCTTCGACCGATTGACATGCTCATGCCACGCCCAATTGGGAATCGCGAAGCAATCATGCTTGGCCCACTCCAGCGCCTTGTCGCCGACGATACTCGTCCCTTCGCCGACGACGACGAAATATGCGGCGCTTGAAGTGTGACGGTGTTTCTTGGTGTGCTCGCCGGGCCGCAGCAACTGGATCCAGCAACTCAACGTTCGCAGGGTATAACTTCCCGTCACCGGATTGACGTATTCCAACGCCACACCGTCGTATGGACTGCCGGCGCTATCCGCCAGCGCGCGTAGTTGCGGCTCGATCTCTTTCCATGCTCTCCCACGTCGGTCGCACCACATTCGCGCGCTCCTGCAGATGGTCGCTGCGCTTTTCCTTGATGGTCTGCACTTTATTGCCAGGATACGGTTCATAGAACGGCTGATTGAGTCCGAGCAGAAACGGCACATCGAGCGCATCGACCCAGATCGCTGTTTGGCCGGTCGGATTGCGGTGATCATGCCAGGTCCACTGCGGCGTAAGAATTAGGTCATAAGGCTCCATCGGACATTTCTCGCCATCGACAACGGTATAGACTTTACCGTCGCCTTTGATAACGAAGCGGATCGCCGCCAACGTGTGCCGATGTGCCCAAGCAATCTCGCCGGGCTTGATCATCTGGATGCCCATCAAGAGCGTATGAGTGGTGGCATTGTCGTTCAAACCGGGATTGCCGAACAACACGCTGCGGCGCGCGGTGAAGCTTTCTTCGAGCACGTCGCATGCTTCGATTAACTTGTCGTAAACCATTTTCCACGGCCACAGATAAGCGTCACCTCTCGGCCGCGGCCCGCCGATGGCGCGGTTCAGTAGCTCTTCGTAGATCCACTGGCCGGTCATGTGAACCTGCGCGAGATCTTCGTTAAACTGCGCGAGCGTTTTCTTCATTTCCGGTTTCGCCATGGTTAATTCCTATAGAAAGATGATCACGTCGTAGTTCAAGCCGTTATTCGACAAGTAGCCCGTCGCCGTGAGGCGGCTCATAAACGTTTTGAACGGCTTGAACCATTTGAACGTTTTGAACCAAACCGCGGCGCTTCAGCCTTTCGCCGCGGTTCTTCTGAGCCCTTCATAATAAAACCCGTCAAAATAAATTTGCCAGGCCATCATCGATTCTTCCGCCGCGCGCAACGTCATGCGCTTTTCCTCCTCGGTCCTTAAATACTTCTCCAGTAATTTTAGCGAGCCGTCGCCGTGAATCTGATCGACGGAATCATGCATCCACCAAAACTCGGTATCTTCCTTGGTGAGATTGAGCTGGCGCATCCAGCGTTCTGCCTGATGATGTGAAAAATTGCCGCAGTTGCGATCGTTGGTTCGCTCCAGGACCGACTTTGCCGCCAATCCTTCATACCACGTTCGATTTTTCGTCAGCGTCTCCCAGGCGTGCATGGCGACGACGGTCGAAGGTAATGGCTTGGCATTGACGATTTCATCTCGGGTTAACCCCAACGCCATGCCCATACGCACAAGGATCTCGAAATGGGAGTGCCCCTCCTGCGCTTCCTCCTCGTACAGATTTTCCGTGACGATGAATTTGCGCACTTCGATGATTGGACAATTGCCAACGACATGAGCCCAACACTGCCGGCTATGGCGCGTGAAGCTCGACCACTGTTCGATGAGCACCCGCGCCGCTGCTTTGGTCAGGTGGTCGTTGGAAAAGCGCACCCACTCGAGCCGGTCATTGCAGTCCGCGACGATCGCATCGATCGCCGCAGCAAAATCGGACCGCTTTTCCCCCACGAAACTACCTCCGAAGAAATATGGAGTACTGGAGTGAAGGAGTGTTGGAGTATTGGGTTTCTCGGCCCATCATTCCAGTACTCCAGTATTCCAATACTCCAGTTTTCTCTCTAGAATCCCCTTAGACTCACTCCCAACCCCTCACCTTCAGGTACCGTGATCACGCCCTTCTCGACCGACAGTCCGAAGAACGGATCTCCGGTGATGACTTCGAATTCGCCTAGCTCGCAAAGTGGCGCAATTCCCGGCGTGCTCGCGGCGAGATGCATCGCCGCCGCGTCGCCGACCATGCTGCCCGCGGTATTCGAGAGCGCGCAACGAATGCCGTTCATTTCGCATAGCTCGGCAATCCGCCGCACTTCGCCGATGCTGCCGACTTTCGGAATCCCCGTGTTGATCGAGTCGACCATGCGACTTTTGATCACCAATTGAGCCTCCGCCGCATTGCGCACCGACTGGTCCGCTTCGATCTTGATCGGCGAATGCTTTTTGACTTCCCACAACGCGTCGAATTGATCGCGCGGCACCGGCTGCTCGAAAATTTCCACACCATGATCGGCCAGACCCTTGGCCAAACGAATGGCAGTCTTCGCGTCATAGGATTCGTTGGCGTCGACCTTGATAAAGACATCGTCGCCGACCGCTTTCCGCACTGCTGCGACACGAGGGAGATCCAGTTCGATTTTTCCGCCGACCTTTAGCTTTAACGCCAATCCGTCGCGCACCAGCTGCTTCGCCTCCTCGGCCATTGCGTCGGGCGCGCCGACACTTACCATTTTGATGACTTGGATCTCACTGCGGTATCGGCCGCCGAGCATGACGTAGAGTGGAATGTGATAACTGCGCGCCAGAGCGTCGCATAAAGCCATCTCCAGGGCTGCTTTGGCGCGCGGGTTGCCGGTTAGCACATGATCGACGTCGGCTCTGATGCGCGCGAGATCTTCCAGTTCCTTGCCGATGACCTGCGATTTGAGCACGGATTCGATAACATGCTGCGCGGTTTCCGGGGTCTCGCCCGTGCGTGGAAACAGATCGGCATAGCCGTACCCCTCGGTGCCGCCGTCGCTGACAACTTTGACCAGCAAACCTCGCGCGACGGTAAAATTGTTCGTTGCTGTGACGAGCGGCTTGGTGTAAGGCATCTCAAGCTTGGTGGTTTCAATTTGGTCGATCTTCACGAATTGACTCCGCTTCGGATTTTCGCTTCATTTCGGCTTATGAATAGCACAATTTAGCTCGGGAGGCTGTTCCTACAATCTCTCGAGCAGCTTCATGAAGTTCCGCTTGGGCTTATGGGCCGTGCGGACTCTGTCGAGATAGTTTGTGAACTCGTCCTTCCGCTCAAGCCTAACCATTAGCTCTCGCACTTTTCGCAGGAGATTGATGGTTTCCGCGTACGCTTCGTTGTTCTTCCGGTCCAACGTGGGCTCGATCTGGCGCTGGTAGATCGGCAGCGCATCTTCGGGATGATCCTTATTCCGCTTAGCGGCAAGCTCCAGCCACAGATCATTTGAGCAGCCGCCCTCTTGGGCCTCACGCCAAGCGCCTTCCACGTCTTTCTCCCAGAGGAATATCCGAACGAGTTCTGAATGGTCCGCTTTGCGATACCACCGATTCTTTTGCGGCTCACTCTTTGCTATGGCGATCTGCTCGCGCAGATATCCAATCGCCTTCTCCCGCCATAGTTCCCACTGACTAATCCGTTCCGCATGAGCTTTCAATTTCTTGTATTGCTCCAGACTCGGAGATTCCGTGAACTCGGTCCAAATCAGAGCCATCGCATCGTCGTGACGTTTGCGGCGGTGATATTCCTCAGCGAGGAACTCGCGCAGCCGCGAGTCGGTTCGTTCCGGAAAGGTCTTAATACCGCGCTCCGCCCACTCCAGCGCCAAGTCACGCTGCCGGGCGCTCTTATAAGTTTCGGCGATCTGGAGATAGCGGTAAGCGGAAGAAAGATCACGTTTCTTTACAGCAACGATCATCTCTACATCTCCCGTCTGGCGGGCAAGCGTCTCCATAATATGCGTAATCCGAAATCGCTTCCCGTACTTCTCGGGGTCATCGCGGCCGGGGCCGATCGCCGGCACCTTGGTCCATTCCGCCTCCGCCAACTGCTGATAAACAGCCACCCCCTTTTTCCCGAGGAGATCCGCATAGGTTGCCGCAGCACCGTAGAACGTGTCGTAGTCTGTGCGCAGCTCCCATTCGAAGAGTCGCCGGGCCAGTGCTTCCGGATCGGGTTTGCCCTTCCTGCACGCCTTGTGATGAAGATCCTGGAGCCGCTCGAGAATGCCGCCCATGTACCCGTCCGAGTCGTCGACCGATCCCATGGCCTCTTCGACCGCTTTGAGAGCGTGTTCCGCAAGCTCGATGACCTCCACGGGATGTCCTTCTTTCAGCAACTCCTCCACGGAATCGATCGCCTCTTCGATCCCATGCGCATAGTCATAGGCGCTTCGGTAGTCAACGAATCCGTCCGGTTCCACGGCGTCATCGATGGCGCGGCGATAGGTGGCGAGGTCGAGCCCCTTGGAGCTTTTTTTCGCCGCCTTGATGAACAGGCTCTGGCGCAGGCGGTCGTCCTCTATCGCGCGGTTTACAAGCATATCCACCAACGCGTTCTTGTCTAGTCCTAGGAGATAGGCGCGAACATCGTCCATTGTTATACCCTGCTGCGCCTTACCTTGTCCCGGAGACTTCGACTGTCCAACCTCGAGCCATGCGAGTCCCACAGCCACACAATGTTTGCAAAAGTCACCATCCGCACCCACCGGGCAAGTACACGAGTATTCCAGGTCGTCCCCCTCATCAATCCAAAACTTGACCCGATACGGGCGAGTGCCTTGCACCTTTGCCGTGATCGTACCCTCGTGTTCGGCCAAAGCCTTGACCTGTCCATTGAGGAAATAGTCCTCGCCGCGTTCGAACGATACCGCGCCTGCCATGCGGCGCAGATTGCGCGGTTCAAGGAACGGCGCAAAAGACGAAGATGTTTTCATGTGACGATCTCTATTGGCCATTGTTCCGGACTTTCATTCTGCGCGTTCTTGTTTGGGCATGGAGCAGATCGTCGAAATACAGAGATGCCAGTCGAGCGCGGTCCTCGGGAGTGGCACCGTCGGGATCGAAGCCACGTCGGGCTTCAGCATCGGCCCGCGAGACGTAACCCCAGCCGATTTCTTGGGCGTAGGCGAGGATACGGGCCTGGACGGTTTTGTGTTCCCCGGGTGCGGGCATGAATTACGCGACGCGGTCGTCGAGATTCCACACGCGTACTTTTATACCTCGCGCGCGCAATACCGGAGCGGCCATTTCCTGGAGGCACACCACAGCTCGCACCTTGTCCGGGAAAGGCAGCGCCGCCAGCTTGTGGCGGCGCGCTTCCTTCGCGGCGAAAAGCCGGGCGATTTCCGGTTTCAGGGTGTCCATTGCTTCCATTTCCCTTCGAGGCCGTGGCGCTGGAGCACGCCAGCCAGATAATTCATATCCAGTTCCGCCTGCTCGCGAAAGATGCGCACTCGTTCCCGGTCTTTGTCCCGGCCGGTTTGCAAACAGATGACGATAAGATGTTCTGCCCGAACCACTCGTGTAGGTACTTCCTCATATAACGTCTCTCGGGCTTCCCTCAACGCCTCTTCCAGCAGTGCGTTGTAAGCAGGAAGAAACTGGATCGGCACGCCCTCGATGAGCACGCACTCGCCTTCCTCAATGTAACCCCGCGCCAGCAGCGCTTCATAAAGCGGAGCCAGCGAGAGTAAGCCGGCAGCACTCTGCGGCAGGACCACGTCCAGGTCGAACGTGAGCAGCGGTTCGACGTAAAAGGTCGCGCCCATCGCGCCGCCGATCGCGTAACGGTCAATCACGCCGCCGAGTTCCAGTTCGTTCAAAACCTGCAAGGTGCGTTTCATCGCCAGCTATGTAGAGTTTACCACAGCGTCACCGACAGCCTCCACCTCTGGCAGGTCGGGGTCTGAAGACTAAAGCTGCGCCGGGCAGGAAGAAGCGGACCAGCTTCTTATCGTGCTTCACCAGTTTGAACGCCTTGTCCGAGAGCCAACCTCCTTCGCGATACGATCCAGCTCGTCATCAAAAACGTCGCAAAGTCGCTTCGCAAAAATTAATGGAAGGATGAATTCCTTATACTTCGGTGCATCCTCCGCGCCGCGGATCGAACACGCCGCATCCCAGATCCAAGCTTCCAGAGATTTATTGTTGTTGCTATTCGTAGCCACTTGCAGTGATTTGATTTTCCGCGAATTCTACGCGATCTAGCAGTATGCGGGCAAGAACTAAAAGAAAGGAAGGTGAAGCCAGAGTCGGGAAATTCTTCCGCCCGCCCGTTTTAATGGCGGCTTGTTTATGACAGGTTCAAGTTTCCTCGGGCCATAGAATCGGATATACAGCTCGAAAGGTCGATGAAAGTTCTTCTTATTCAGCCGCCGGTCCGGGATTTCTACGATACCAATGTCCGCCTGCAGCCCATCGGCCTCGCTTATCTCAAAGCCGCGGTCAAAAAGCATCTTCCCGAGATCGATATCATCATCAGAGACTATCACCGCGGCTGCGGGCGTAGGACCATAGCAATTCCTGAAGAGCTTCGTTACTTAACCGACTATTATTCTGCCGCCGACAAGTCGCCCTTTTCGACCTTCCATCAGTTCTACCACTTCGGTAAATCATTCGACGAGATCGAAGCTGAAATCGCCGATCTAAAACCCGACGTCGTGGGTATCTCTTCGCTCTTCACGCCTTACTACCGCGAAGCCCTCGAAATCGCCGCGCGCGTGAAACACCGGACAGCTGCCGTTGTCGTCGTGGGCGGCTCGCATGCTTCGGCGGCGCCGGAGTCGCTGCTTGCGTCGCCGCACGTGGATTTCGTCATCCGCGGCGAAGGCGAGAAGGGGTTCGTCGAATTCTTGCGTCATCTGCTAAATCAGAAACCCCTCGAACAGGTTCCGAATTTAGCCTGCAAGCGCGGTAGCAAAATCGTCTTGAATCAGATGGCCGACAACTTCCCGATCGACGATCTGCCGTTTCCCGATCTAAGCGATTTCGCGCCATCGGCCTATACACTCGTCGGCAAACCGATGATTTTCATGATCACGTCGCGGAGCTGCCCGCACAAGTGCTCATTCTGCTCTGTGCACACAACCTTTGGAGCAAACTATCGCCGCCGCTCATTGGAGAACGTTCTGGAAGAAATCGAATTACGTTATCGACAAGGCTACCGCGTCATCGACTTTGAAGATGACAACCTGACTTACTACAAGAACACGTTCAAGGAACTTTGCCGCCGTCTGATCGCGCGCTTTCCCAATCGCGAGATGGAATATGTCGCGATGAACGGCATCAGTTATTTAAGTCTCGATGATGAATTGCTCGAGCTGATGTTCGAAGCTGGTTTCTCACAGCTCAATCTCGCGCTCGTCAGCTCCGACAAGACCGTTCGTGAGACCACCAAACGACCCCACACGCTCGACGCCTACGTGAAGGTCGTTAACAAAGCCCACGCACTCGGCTTCAAAATCGTCTCCTATCAAATTCTTGGCCTTCCCAATGAAAGTTTGGCAAGCATGATCCAGACGATGGCTTTCAACGCGCGCCTTCCCGTGCTGCTCGGTGCATCCCCGTTCTATCGAATCCCGAATTCGCCCATCGCGCATGGACTTGAATTAAGCGAAACCGATTTTGTCAAGGCACGCTTGACGGCACTGGCAATCGAAACTGAAAGTTTTTCTCGCGACGATATTTATACATTGTTCGTGACTACACGCATCATCAATTTTCTCAAAGGCCTGCCGATCACCGAGACGGTTTCGCTCACGGATTTGATGACGCATTCATGGCCCGACTCACGAACCCGCGTTGGTTTTGAGTTGCTTAAGCTTCTTGCAGATAGCGGCCACTTGCATTTCTGGGACAAAGCAAAGTTTGTCGAGAACCGACGATTTCGCGCAGGACTTTTTCTTCAGCTGCTGTCGAACGCACAAACCATTGCGTGTCAAAACGGCCATCTTATTCATGTCGAAAAGTTTGACGGACTGGTCGCTGATCCTAGAGAAAATTCTTTGGGCCGGTGCGACAGTTTGTCTCACATGCGATCTGTTGGGGGTTGGGTCTAATCAGGGAATACTTCTATGCCCCTCCTCGAAGGCGTTCGCGTTCTCGACTTGACCAATGTGCTAGCCGGGCCGTTCTGCTGCTATCAGCTGGCGCAGCTCGGCGCCGATGTGATCAAAGTCGAAGTTCCAGGCTCCGGCGATCTGGCACGGCAGTTGGGAGCCGATCCCGAATTGAACAAGCGTTTGATGGGCGCGTCTTTTTTGGCGCAGAACGCCGGCAAACGCTCGGTGACGATCAATTTAAAGAACCCGGACGGCAAAGAAATTTTCCGCAGGCTGGTTGGCACGGCTGATGTTGTCGTAGAAAATTTCCGGCCGGCAGTAATGGCCCGACTCGGACTTGGCTACGGCGAGCTCAAAAAGCTCAAGGCCGATTTGATTTACTGCGCGATCTCAGGCTTCGGCCAAACAGGGCCGCTCAAAGACGACCCGGCTTATGATCAGATCATCCAAGGGTTGTCAGGCGTCATGAGCGTGACCGGCGACAAGAATTCAGCGCCGCTCCGGGTCGGCTTCCCCATCGCTGACACGATCGGCGGACTCACCGCCGCGTTCGCGCTAGCCGCGGCGCTTTTCCGGCGGCAAAAAAGCAAAGAAGGCGAATGGATCGATGTTTCCATGCTCGAGGCAACGCTGGTTACCATGGGTTGGGCGGTCTCCAACTGGCTGATCGCGGGCGTGCGGCCGGAACCTTTAGGCAACGAAAACATGACGGCGAGCCCGTCGGGAGCTTTCAAAACCGGCGACGGTCTTCTCAACATCGCGGCGAATCAGCAGGAACAATTCGAGAAACTGTGCGAGCTCATCGGGAGGAAGGAGCTTGCAACTGATCCGCGTTTCGCCGACCGCGAGGACCGAAAAAAACTCCGATACGAGCTGAAGGCCGAAATTGAGATGGCCCTCGTGGCCAAGTCCTCCAAAGAGTGGTCCGCGTCGCTTAATGCGCACGGGGTACCCGCGGGCGAAGTTCTCTCGATTCCTGAAATTCTAGAGCATGCGCAAATCACCAACCGCGACATGGTCAAAACTTTTCAGAGCGCGCCTGGTGTGGACCGCTCGATTGCGGTGGCGCGTGCAGGATTTCGTCTGGCTAGCGGCGATCCTCAACCCGCCACCCCACCGCCTGCATTGGGCGCCGATACTGAACAGATCCTCACCGAACTCGGCTACGATCACGACGCGGTCGCACGCCTAAGAAGAGACGGCGCGATTTGACTGCAACGATTGAAGCTTGTCAATTTATCCATCGTCTACTATACATCCCTGAACACGGGTCTGAATCGAACCCAAGCAATCAAAGGAGGCACTATGCGTAGATGGTTTCTTAGCTTTTTCGTCGCTGTTGCGTTCACAGCCGTAGCGGTGGCGGGGTATGCGCAGCCGAGTCTAAAAATGATGATCCCTGCCAACCCGGGCGGCGGTTGGGACCAGACCGGACGCAACCTCGCGTCGGCGATGCAGAGCGCTAAACTCGTTTCCTCCGTGCAGTTTGATAACAAGGGCGGCGCCGGCGGCACCATTGGTCTGGCGCAGTTTGTAAATTCTGCGAAGGGCGATCCTAACGCAGTGATGATCGGCGGCATGGTGATGGTCGGTGCCATCTATCTGGAAAATTCGCCCGTCAGTATCTCGATGGTCACGCCAGTCGCGCGTCTCACCGGCGAGTATGAGATCATCGTCGTGCCGGCGAGCTCGCCGCATAAAACGATGGCCGACTTAGTCAAAGCCTTCAAAGCTAATCCAGGCGGCGTCTCCTGGGGCGGCGGCTCTGCCGGCGGCACGGATCATATTTTGGTCGGTCTGATCGCCAAGGCCACAGGCGTTGATCCCGGCAAAATTAACTACGTGCCTTACAAAGGCGGCGGCGAAGCGATCGCGGCGATCGTCGGCGGCCACGTGACCGCCGGCGTTTCCGGCATCGGCGAGTTTGCCGAGCAGATTAAAGGCGGGCGCATGCGCGCTCTCGCGGTGTCGAGCCCGTCGCGAGTCGAAGGATTTCACACATTGAAAGAGCAAGGCATCGACGTCGAGCTCGCCAACTGGCGCGGTGTCTTCGGCGCGCCGGGAATCACCACCGCCCAACGCGATGCTCTGGTTAAAATCGTTCGCGCCGCGACTGAAACCGCGTTGTGGAAGACTACTTGCGAAAAGCTCGGCTGGTCGCAGATTTTCGTGAGCGGCGATGAATACAAAAAATTTATCGATGAAGACACCAAGCGCATCGCCGGCATCATCGACTCGCTTGGGATCAAGAGCAAATAGCAGACGAGTTCCTCATGAAGTACAAAGCCGCGGAGCTCATTCTATCACTGTCGGTCCTGATACTCGGCATCGCGGTTGCCGTGGGAACGTCACAGTTATCGAGCGCCGGCGGTTACGCGCGGATAGGCCCAAACGTCGCCCCTGCGGTGATCGCCGGCGGCCTCATTCTTTTAGGAATCTGGTTGTGCTACGAGGCTCTGTCAGGCGGTTGGCGCAACGCCATTCCGGACGATCCGGAAGCACGCGGTGAGCACCGTTTCTACCCCAGCGCTTTTGTTTGGGTCAGTATCGGACTGATCGCGCAGATTCTTTTAATCGATCGGGCTGGGTTCGTGCTGGCCCAAGCCGCTCTCTTCGCCTGCGTCGCGCGCGGCTTCGGTAGCATGAAATTGCCTCGAGATTTTGCCATCGGCTTTATTTTGGGCCTAGCAGTATTTCTTTTTTTCGTGAAATTCTTAAACGTCAATCTGCCGGCCGGCTGGCTCGGACCGCTGCTAGGCGGCGCCGGTATCTGACAAGGTCATGGGCGACACCTTCGGACTACTGCTGCACGGCTTCAGCATCGCACTCACACCGCTCAATCTATTGTGGGGATTTATCGGCGTAATGCTGGGTACGTTCATCGGCGTCCTACCCGGCGTCGGACCGGCGCTCACCGTGGCGATGCTGATGCCGCTGACGGTGAAACTCGATCCCACGGGCGCGCTGATCATGTTCGCAGGCATCTATTACGGCGCCATGTACGGCGGATCGACGACGACGATTCTGCTCAATACACCTGGAGAATCCGCGTCGATTGCCACTGCACTGGAAGGCAACCTGATGGCCAAAAACGGGCGCGCCGGACCGGCGCTCGCGACGTGCGCCATCGGCTCCTTCGTCGCCGGTACCATCGCGACGATATTGGTCACGCTGCTCGCGCCGATTGTTGTCGAGATCGCGCTTAAATTTGGACCTGCGGAATATTTTGCGCTGATGATCTTCGCCTTCACCACAGTGTCGGCGGTGATCGGCAGCTCGACCGTGCGCGGATTGACTAGTTTGTTCCTCGGACTCCTGCTTGGCGTTATCGGTATCGACAGCCAAACCGGCAAATCGCGCTTCGCTTTCGGCGTGCCCGAGTTACTCGACGGCATCGACGTCGTCGTGTTGGCAGTGGGACTATTCGCCGTCGGCGAAGCCTTATACGTTTCTGCCTACGCCAGCCGTCTTGAAGAAAAAATGGAAGAGCTCAAAGGTTCACTCTGGATGAACAAGAAAGATTGGCAGCGCTCTTGGCCCGCCTGGCTGCGCGCGACCGCGATTGGTTTTCCGTTCGGTTCGATACCGGCGGGCGGCGCCGAGATCCCAACTTTTCTGTCCTATGCGACCGAGAAGAGACTGACGAAGTATCCCGAGGAATTCGGCCACGGCGCGATCGAAGGCGTAGCCGGGCCGGAAGCGGCAAACAATGCTTCGGTCACCGGCGCGCTGGTGCCGCTTCTGACGCTCGGCATTCCGACGTCGGCGACAGCGGCGGTTTTACTCAGCGCCTTTCAGAACTATGGCATCCAGCCAGGTCCCCTACTGTTTCAAATGCAAGCCGATTTAGTCTGGGGTCTGCTCGCCAGCCTTTACATCGGCAACGTGCTGTTGCTCATTCTCAATTTGCCGTTGGTCGGGATGTGGGTGAAGGTTTTGGAAATCCCTCGACCGCTGCTTTATGCCGGAATTCTTGTCTTCGCCACGCTCGGCGCCTATAGCCTGCATCAATCCACGGTGGATCTTATTATCCTCTATATCTTTGGATTGCTCGGTTTCGTGATGCGCCGATGGGACATCCCGGTGGCGCCCGCTGTCATCGGGTTGATCCTCGGCCCGCTCGCCGAGACTCAAGCGCGCCGCGCCTTAGCCATCAGCCAGGGTAGCCCGGCGGTGTTCATCACGCAGCCGATTTCAGCGACAATCCTAGGAATCTCGCTGCTCTTACTCGTCGTCCCATTAATCGTCCGATTTCTGCGCCGAGGTAAGCCAGTCTTACTTTCTGAAATTTGACGTCATCTCGCAGTTCTCTGCCCTCATTTGTTATTTCGAGCCCTTTGACGATAAAGGTGTTGTCATCTGTTGTCCGCAAACGATTTGAACCATTTGAACGGCTTGAACGTTTTGAACTGATCCGCGTGCGCAACCAGCTACGGTTTTTCCATGCCGATGGAAAACATCCGCTCCAGATCGTGCCGCGAGTAGACCCGAAATGCGATCAGCGTTTCTGAAGTGGTAATGCCTGGCACTGCGCGAATATGCTCCGTCACGATTTTGGCAAGCTGATCGTTGTCGCTCGCACGCACGATCACGGCCAAATCATAGCGACCCGCGACAGAATAGACTTCGCTGACACCGTTCACGTCGGCGAGCGTTTCGGCAACTTTGTTGGTTTTATCTCTTTCCGTGTTAAGCAGAACGATTGCTGATAACATCTTTCATCTCCGTAACTTTTAAGCCCAGCTATTTAAGACACCGTTTAGCCGACACGAATCGACTAAGACCGACGGTTTGAACGTATTGAACGGCTTGAACTATTTTGAACGCCATTGAGAATTATCTCCACAACTGATCAAAGAACCCGGACCGCTTCACCTCTTCGACGTAGCGGTTATCGTAGTACGCCGTCACGGGCGTGCTCGCCGCCGCTTTGGCGTCGATGAGATTGCTCTGCACCATTTGCTTGACCATACCGCGCAGCGCCGCTTCCGGGACGATGCCTTCCTTGGAATAATTCTCGGTCGCAAAGCGGTACGATTGCTCCGCCAAATCGGCGTCTTTCATGGGCATCCACTTGCTCATCACCTTCTTGGTGAATTCCCGATCTGTCTGAATGATCTTGATCGCCTCCGCGGTGCCTTTGATCACCTTAATCACCGTGTCCTTATCTTTTTCCGCCACCGAGCGGCGCGCGACGATGCCGTTGGTGATAAACGCGGTGAGTTTGGCGAGATCGCTCGGCGAAGCCAGTTCATTGTAACCTTGCTTCTTCAGCTGAAAGTTATACGGCGGCGAGAATACCGCGCCGTCTACCGAGCCGCGGCTCAAACCGGCGAAAGCCTCAGGCTGACCGCCCATCTGGAGAATCGTCACATTTTTAATGCCATAACCATCCAGCAAAGTTTGCAGGGCAAAATGCGTGACGGTGCCCAGCCGGCTCACGCCGAACTTTCTGCCCGTCATGTCCTCGGGCTTCTTAATCTCCGCTTTCACCATGACCGATTGCGTAAAGCGCGGCACCATGGCCGTAATGTGTATGATGGGCCGCCCGATCCGGCGAAATCCGCCGCGCCCGATAACATCGCATTGAAGAGCGCGGACGAAGCGCCGATGAAAACCGGATCGAATTCGATGCCATGCTTGTCGAAGATACGCGCATCTTTGGCGACAAACCAGGGAAGGCAATTGACGCCGATGGGCGAAAACGGAAAAGGCACTTTCTTTAGCGCCTGCGCCGATAGCGGATTCGGCAGAAAGAGCGCGGCAACGATAATAAGGGCAAGCCTACTGCCAGCCCTCAAAGACAGAGCAAAAGACGGAAAATCATACGAGCGTTTCATCTCGGATCCTCCTTTCTTCGCGGCGTTTGCCGGTCTAATACATTCGTATCATTCCTGTCAACGCGATGCAGTTATGCCGTTGCCTATTACGGTAACGGCTTGAATCCTTGCGCACCCGTCAGATGCTTTGTGAAAAATCCGAATGTCCGCGGCCATGAAGCGCTCGCCGCATGCTCGCGATAATTGCCCGAGCCGAAGTTCGCGAAGGCGTGAGCGGCATTCGCATAGGAATGGAATTCGTGAAGCTTGCCGTGCCGAGTCAGCTCTGCGTCAAGTTTTTTCATGTCCGCCGGCGAGGGATTTTTATCGTCTTCGCCGAAGTGGCCCATGATGGGGCAGTGAATATTCTTTGTGCGCTCGAACGGCGACGGGGCATCGCCCCACGCAGAGAACGGATCGCCGCCGTAGTACATGACGCCAGCTTTGATATCTGGATTCACCGCCGACATGAGATAAACGATTCGTCCGCCCATGCAGAAACCGACGATACCGATTCGGCCGGGGTCCACCGAATGGTGTGACTTGAGAAAACTGATCGTAGCATTGATGTCGACAATCACGCTCGCATCGCGCAGCCTCATCCGCCGCGTCGGCGCATCGTCTTTGCACTCCCGCGGATCCCGATGATAAAGATCCGGCGCCGCAGCGATGAATCCTTGCCGCGCAACCATGTCCGAGAATTCGACAAAGTCATCGACACCGGTCTGACCTTGAACGACGACAATTGCGGGAACTCTTTGCGCGTTGTCGGGCGCACTCACGTAAGCTCGCATGTTCGAGCCGTCGACGTTTATTTTTTCCCAAGACGAAGCCATACTGCACCTCCAAACTGTCGGGCACGGCATGCCGTGCCCCTACCAATCACCACCTGACTATATAGGACAAAGCATAGGACAAAGCGCGTCTTGCCTCTACTGGCGCCCTGGAAACACTTCTCCCGCGCGAATCGTCCACTTCGCCGCAACCCGTTGCTTATGCAGCTTTTCTCCGCCGACCGAATCGCGCAGCGTTACCGGGTCGTCGAGAATCTGCAGCACGGCGATATCTGCTTCACGGCCGACTTCGAGGCTGCCGATTCGATCTTGCCAGCCGATAACGCGGGCCGCGTCGACGGTGCATTTCGCGATAATCTCATCCAAGCTCAAACCCATCGGCAAAAACTTGGTCAGCACCGTCGGTAAATCGCCGACGACGCCGAAGCCCGGCTGGCTCAAGCGGCCGTGCAAGTCCGAGCTGATGACATCGGGCACGATGCCCTCGCCCATGGCACGCTCAACGAGATTGAAATCGAAGTGTCCACCGGCATGGCCCACGTCGAAGATCACGCCGCGCTCTTTGGCCTTACGAACTAACGGCAGCAGCTTTCCGGATTCATCGATGATCGAGGGTTTCTGCGGCGTGTAGCAATGCGTGATGACATCGCCTGGCCGCAGCGTGTCGGCGATTTCGTCCATACCGATCGCCGTGTCGCCCACGTGTACCATGATCGGCGTGCGCGTCGCCTCGCCGGCTTTGATTGCGAGACGCAACGCCTCGCGGCTATTGTCGCCGATCGCTTTTTTATGCATGCGCCCTTTTATGCCGATGCCGATGTCACGGTTGTTGCCGACCGTATCCGCGGCGCCGTCGGAATCCGCAAACCCTAGCTGAACCAACTCTCCCGGCGTGTTCAAGACTCCGTGTTGAGCGAGCGCCACGAACCCTAGCATACGAGTCTTGGATTGCTCGTGAACAAGTTTCCTGAACGGAGCCAGCGTCCATGGTGGTCGTCACACCGGTAGCAAGACAAAGGGAGTCGAGATTGCAGCCGTAAGGATTCACGCCCCAATAGCTGTGGACGTGAAAGTCGATCAGACCTGGAGTGATGTAACAGCCGGTAACGTCAATGACTCGTGTCGCACCCGCACGCGGCAGATTTGACTGAATTGCCGTGACACGATCGCCGGCGACGCCAACGTCCAGCTTCTGGTTCGTATTTGTCGCAGGGTTAAGAACGGTGCCACCGACTAGCAGTAAATCGAATGAATCGCTCATAAACTTTCTCGCTGTTTTTTTACTTTTGCTCTCTCGGCCCCCGCTCCGTCCCAAAACCTCCTCGCCCTCCTTTGAGGAGGGAGAGAAGTTTTATTTTCGAGATAGCCCAGACGAAAAAACCGACATCAAATCTATATGGCTAGCACATTCGACTTATTACTAACCGGCGGCACTGTTCTTAACCCTGCGACAAGCACCAATCAAAAGCTTGAC
>WNGE01007386.1_pt1 | contig 21257 bp, 18 predicted proteins | sample 5400651 | NCBI WGS metagenome assembly WNGE01 (sample SAMN13153370, study PRJNA577476) | soil metagenome | isolation source: 60 cm soil or saprolite under grassland replicate 2 | place: USA:California | collected 2016-06-15 | reverse complement strand
TTTGATCCCGCGCTCCCGCTCCAGATAATCGAGCATGGCAATAAATTCCGCGTTCATAAAAACATGTAGCCCGCAGACTAAAAAGAGTGGGATACCAGTTCCCACTCCGATCAGCGCGCGGACTAGACGCTTAGCTTAACTTCGTGAAGCCTTCCCGTCAAGTCACTGCTCGGCTTGATTTGACGTAAAAACTTAACCTTCGGCATCCAACATCCAATGAATTCGCGGCCCCTAGCCTTGGTTGTTGTTCTTCTCGTCTGGGCCGCAATTTATCTTCCGGCGCTTGGTTCGCTTGAGATCAAAGGCGAAGAGGGACGGCGGATTTTGCCGGCGGTGCAGATGATCGAGACCGGCGACTACATTGTGCCGAGAGTCGGCAGCGAACCGTACTTGCGGAAACCACCGCTGATTAATTGGCTCGTCGCCGGGTCATTCAAGATTTTCGGGCAACGCAACGAATGGACAGCGCGCTTGCCTTCGGTGCTTTGTGTGCTGGCAGTCGCGCTCGTGTTTATCACCGTTGCGCCCGTGAGCCTCGGTGCGACCGGATCGACAGTCGCCGCGTTGATCTGGCTAACAAGCTTTGGCATGATTGAGAAGGGCCGCTTGATCGAGATCGAAGCGCTTTACGTGTCGCTTTTCGCGATTGCTTTCGTCTGCTGGCTGAGCTGGTGGGAAGAGGAACGATCACTGTGGCTCAAATGGATCGTGCCCTGGATTTTTCTCGGGCTCGGCTGGTTGGCGAAAGGGCCAACGCATCTTTTCTTTTTCTACGCGATCGTGATAGCGGTTCTGTGGCGCTCGCGTGAACTGCGAACCATTTGGAATGTCCCGCATCTGATCGGCTTTATTATAATGATCTCGATCTTCGCCGCGTGGGCTATTCCCCTAGTGAAAATGACGCACGGAGGTCATGTCGCGCAGGTTTGGTCGCGGCAGTTTTCTGGGCGACTCGCCGGGGTGGGGTTCCATTTTGGCGGTTGGGTGCTAAATATTCCGCGCAGTCTTGGCTACTTTTTACCCTGGCTTTTTTTTGTGCCGTTGCTCGCTGGAACGAGTTTTCGCGCCGACGGTAAAAGCGATATCGCCCATGTAGGCCGGGATCACCGATCCCGGCTAGAGCGTGCTGCATCGCGAAGGATCGACGTGGTGTGTGGTCTAGTTTGGGGAATCGCGATTCCGCTCGTAATTGTCGATCTAATCCCCGGATCGCTGCCGCGTTACACGATGCCGCTGCTCGCGCCATTCGCGTGGTTGCTCGGCTCGATTCTGACTGCCGAAACTGTGAAGTGGCCGCGATGGCTCGGCGGAAGAACTTTCTCCCTGAAACGGCGACAACGCGCGATTGCTCTTCTCGCGATTGCCACTTGTGCGGCTGTTTGCGCTTACGCCCTGGCAATTGTTCCGCGTTTGCACGCGCGGCAAAAAGTGAAAACTATCGCAGCGAAAATCGAGGCCGTTGTTCCCGGACCGGACCGCCTGTACGCGGTGGATCCCGATTATCAACCCTTCCTCTTTTACGTTCGCCGCCCGATCGTTTACGTAAGGCGCGTCGCCGATCTGCCGCGCGATGCATCCTATTTTTTAGTGCAACCGAATAACGAAAGCGCAGCGGAAACGGCGCGCCAATGGCTGCCGGCATTTCCGCGCCGCGTGCTCTCGATTCAAGATTACCGGGGTCGGAGAGTTTCCATTTTCGCCATCGACAAGCGGTGAGGCCCACCTCAACTCCGTGCAGTTGTAACCGGGATCGCTGATCCCAGCCGGTGTCACCGACACCGGCTACAAGGCCGCGCGACGATTTACGGGTTTGACAGACATAGAGAAGGAGAATTGGTTAGCATGCTAACCAATTAGCTCTGCGATGATATCTGACTGGGAAACGTTCGGCCCATTGCTCCACGGAACCGCTCGTGCATGGCGGCAAAAGCTGGACGAACGCCTCAAGCCAATGGGCCTGAGCCAGGCAAAGTGGCGTACGCTCCTGCATCTGTCTCTTGCGCAAGACGCACTTACTCAGGCCGAGATTGCAGGACGTCTCGGCGTTGAAGAGCCCACTGTTGTGACCCTGTTACATCGACTGGAGAAAGAAGGCTGGATCACACGCAGGAGTTCCACGCGCGATCGTCGTTGCAAAATGGTGTTGCTCGGACAGCGCGCCCAGCGTGTCATCACGCGGATCAACGCGACAGCAGACGAGCTTCGGCATGAATTGCTTGCCGAGATCCCAGCGTCTGAACTGCAAACCTGCATCAAGGTGTTGGCCCGCATCCGCCAAAAAGCGGAGAAGTACGATAAAGTCTCGAGAAGCGCCGTGTCATCCGTTTCTGTCAGCCACAACGGCCAGAACGGGGATCGGCATCCGATTTCGAGGAAAAAAGCGCTCCGAAGCGCCGCAGGAGAACCAAAATGAAACGCGCACGTCGCACGAACCAAACTGTTCCTCGCTGGGCGTATCTGCTTTTTGTCGTGCTGGCCGCTTTTGTCCTGTATCGAATCTTTCAGCACAAGGCCAGCGAGGCCAAAGCGGCGCAGCCACCAGTGCGACCGGTTCTTGTCGCGAAAGTGATTACAAAGGATGTGCCCCTTTATCTCGATGAAATCGGCACTTGCGCCGCGTACGAAACTGTCCAGGTGCAAGCGCAGGTCAGCGGGCAGATAATCGCGCGTCATTTTCAAGATGGCGCTGATGTGACACAAGGAGATCTGCTTTTCGCAATTGACCCGCGGCCCTACCAGGCGGTGCTCGATCAGGCGCAAGGTCAGCTCGGGCAAGCGAAAGAGAAACTGGTGCTCGATCAAATAACGCTGAAGCGCCAGCAGGAGTTGCGAGCCAGGAATGTGATCTCGCCGCAAGATCTGGACACTGCTCAAGCGACGGTGAAAAGTGATGAAGCTACCGTGAAAACGGCGGAAGGCGCAGTGGCGGCTGCGCAGGTGAACCTCGATTATTGCAACATCCGCTCGCCCATCAACGGCCGGGCAGGACTGCGACTTGTTGATGTTGGGAATATCGTGACGGGCGGAAACGGCGGCGGCGGCGGCGCAGTGCTGCTGACGATTCAAAGGCTCGATCCGATCTACACAGATTTTACCGTCTCCGAAACAGACCTGCCGCTGGTGCGCCGTTATCTGGGTGGCTCAAATGTGAAAGTGGAAACGCGTTCTCCGGACGGCAGCATGCCGCCGCGCATGGGCGACCTTTATTTCATCGATACTGCCGTTCAGCCGGGCGCGGGCACAGTGAAAGCGCGCGGCGTTACCCCGAACCCTGATCATGCTCTTTGGCCGTCGGAATTTGTCCGTGTGCGCTTCATTCTCGATAACTTGAAAGATGCCAATCTGGTACCATCGCAAGCGGTGCAAATCAGCCAGGGCGGGCCATTTGTTTTTGTCGTGAAGCCGGATAACACAGTCGATCTGCGCCAGGTTAAACCGGGTCAGCGCCAGGATGGTGATACCCAGGTTATTGAAGATGGCCTCAAGGCGGGAGAAACGGTTGTCGTCATTGGCCAACTGGCACTGGCGCCAGGAACAAAGGTAGAGCCAAAACCATACAATCCCCCGGCGGCACCCAATGGCGGTCAGGTTGCCGCCAAAGCTTCGATGTAGAATCGCATTTCCGATATGGATAGAGAAAAGCAACACGACGGAGAAGGGAATCATGAACATGATTCCCCACATCGTGGCAGGGATCGGGCGAAACCGGTAACGGGAGCCGCTGCGCCGACATCACCGCCAGAGGCTAAGCTGGTTCAAGTTAAAGGCTCTGGGCTTTCCGGGCCGTTCATCCGCCGACCAGTGATGACCGTCCTGTTGACGCTATCGGTCATCGTCGCCGGCATCGCCACTTACGGCAAGCTCGCGGTCAACGATCTGCCTGCGGTCGATTATCCGGTTATCCAAGTCACGTGTTCTTACCCCGGCGCGAATCCGACCACCATGGCGAACAACATCGCCACGCCGCTGGAGAAACAATTCCTGCAAATTCCAGGGCTCGACATTATCACGAGCCAGAGCACGCAGGGAAATACGTCGTTCACACTCCAGTTTGTTCTCAGCAAAAGTATCGTGGACGCAGCCACAGACGTGCAGGCTGCGATCCAGCGCGCAACGGGGAAGTTGCCGCTCGATCTGCCCAGCCCACCGACGTTCACGAAAACAAATCCAAACGATCAGGCGATTTACCTGCTCGGTTTGCTCTCAGACACGCTGACCGATGGCGACCTTTACAAGTATGCGTCCACCGCCGTGGCGCAGCGCATCGCGATCTTGCCTGGTGTGTCCCAGGTAAATATTTATGGCGTCCAGGGCGCGATTCGAATCAAAGCCGATCCCGCGGGGCTCGCTTCGCGCGGATTGACCGTGGACGATCTCGCGAGCGCGATCAAAGCAGGAACAGTTTACTCTGGCGCTGGGCAATTCGACGGGGCGCACCGTACATTTGTTCTTCTCCCAAACGGGCAAATCGATCAGGCGGAAGGATATCGCAATCTGATTGTTGCACGGAACAGAGATGGCTCGCCCGTTTATCTGCGCGATGTGGCTGACGTTCGTCAGAGCGTGCAGGACGAACGGATCTCCCGCACATTTTGGATGCGCGGTTTTAATCCGCCGGGCTCCGTCGTCGTGCTGGCCGTCTCGCGACAAGCGGGCGCAAATGCGGTCGAGGTTGCGAACTCGGTCAAAGCGCTCTTTCCCGAGATCCGCGCGAGTCTGCCGGGATCGATCACGCTCGTCCCAGTATTCGACCGGTCCCAGAGCATCGTTGATTCCGTTCACGATGTGCAATTCACGCTCATGATTGCGTTCATCCTGGTCGTGATCGTCATCTACATCTTCCTTGGACGCGCCACGGATACGCTCATTCCCGCGGTCGCGCTTCCCTTGTCTCTGCTGCTCACAGTCGCGGTCATGTACATGCTCGACTATTCCATTAACAATTTGACCCTGATGGCCCTTACTCTGGCCATCGGATTCCTCGTCGATGACGCGATCGTTTTCTTGGAAAACGTCGTGCGACGCGCGGAGCACGGCGAATCGATTCTAAAGGCCGCGTTTAATAGCGCTGGCGAGATTTCCGTCACCATCATGTCGATGACGCTGTCGCTGGCCGCCGTTTTCATTCCTCTGGTGTTTTTGCCTGGTTTGCTCGGTCGCATCTTTCGTGAATTTTCGGTTACGATTATCGTTGCCATTCTCGCTTCGGGACTCGTTTCCCTAACCCTCACTCCGCTTATGTGCGCGCGCATTCTGGGCGAACGCAGGGCCGGACATAAGCGCGCACGCATGGAAAGATGGACCAGCGATTTCATCCAACGCGTGATCGCAGCCTATGGCAGGGCTCTGGACAAATTTCTCGATCGCGCCTGGCTCACGGTGCCGATCCTCCTCGCGTGCTGTTTCGGGCTGTGGTTTTTCTTTACCCATTTGCCGTTCACATTGCTGCCGCCGGGGGACAGCGGCTTCGTGAGGGGCGTTTTCATTGCGCTAGAAGGTTCTTCGCCCGCGCAGATGCATGCCTATCAGCAACAGGTCAACCAAAAGTTGAAGGACGATCCAAACATCGCGCAGTTTTTCACCCTCGCCGGCTTCGCTGCTCGCACGTCCTCCTCGCAAGGACTGATTTTTGGTTTTCTTAAACCGAGAAGTCAACGCCCGCCAATCGAACAGTGCATCCCACAATTGCAGAAATCGATCAGCTCTATTCCGGGTATCACTGCCATTTTGCAACCGAACCCGGTACTCCAAATCAATGTCGGCGCGACCAGTCAGACGCAGGGGCAATACGCCTATACGCTCAGCGGCATTGTGCCCGATGAAGTTTATGCCGCCGCCGATCAGTTGATGACGAAGCTGAAGGATTTCAAAGGCTTCGCTTCCGTCCGCTCTGATTATTACAACAGCACACCGAATCTCACCGTCGATATCGATCGCGAGCGCGCTGCTACCTACGGTGTTTCTACTTCCGCCGTCCAGAGTTTGTTGCGCACGGCTTACTCCCAAAACTACGTCTATTTGATTAAACAACCCGAGGACCAATATCAGGTAATTCTCGAAGTGAAGGACAGCGAGCGCGCCCAACCGGCCGATCTCAATAATCTTTACGTGCGCAGCAATACCGGCGGCACGTTCAGCGCCAGCGGAGCAGGCGGTGGAACGATCGCGACCACTACTGGCACTGCGGCCAACCTCGTGCCGCTGCGCGCGGTAACCTCGACAAAGCAAATCGTTGGTCCGCAGGCAGTCAATCACTTCAACCAATTCACCAGCGTGACTATCAACTTCAACTTGCTGCCAGATGTTGCGATCGGTGATGCCACGAAATTCATCGAAGACAGCTTCGCGCAAGTGCATCAGCAAATTCCGAGTGTCCAAGCCACTTTCCAAGGGGAAGCGCTCGTCTTTCGCCAACTATTTCAGTCACTGCCACTGCTGCTCATCGGCGCGATCTTCGTCATGTATGTGATTCTCGGAATTCTCTACGAGAGCTACGTGCATCCGATTACGGTTCTCTTCCCCGCGATCGTGCCGGCTGTCGTGGGCGGTTTATTCACCCTGTGGATTTTTGGATCGAGCTTGTCCCTCTATAGCGTCATCGGATTGTTTCTTCTGCTCGGCATAGTCAAGAAGAACGGAATCCTGGTGGTCGATTTCGCGTTGAAACGAATTGATGAGGGATTGAGTCTGCGAGATGCCATTCACGAAGCCAGCCTCGAGCGTTTTCGCCCGATCATGATGACGACCTTCGCTGCTCTCATGGGCGCAGTGCCGCTCGCCCTTGGGTTCGGGCACGACGCTTCGGCGCGGCGTCCACTTGGTCTCGTGATCGTTGGCGGCCTCATTTTCTCGCAAATGGTCACACTTTTCGTGACGCCGGTGATTTATCTCTGGCTCGAATGGTTCCAGGAACACGTTCTCGACAGAGTGCCGTTTCTGCGCAGTGCGCACATGCATCACGAAGGTGAACTGGAGCCGCGCGGCGACGGCAAAGTGCGCGAGCCAGTTCCTGCCGGTGTCGCCTAGCGTAAACGTTCCGCTTGCGAAATCTTTCGAGCTTCGTCCTTCGTCATTTGTCATTTATGCTCAGACATGCGCGCGATGGTTCTGGAAAAGCCGCAGCACGCGCTGCAACTGCGCGATGTGCCAAAGCCAACTCTGGCGAAGGGACAACTGCTTGTGCGCATCGCCACATGCGCTGTTTGCCGGACTGATCTTCATGTTGTCGATGGCGAATTACCAGATCCGAAACTGCCGCTGATTCCCGGGCACCAAATCGTCGGCCGTGTCGAGCAAATCGGCACGGGCGTGGAAGGATTTTCCATTGGCGATCGCGTCGGGATTCCCTGGCTCGGCTGGACGGATGGAGATTGTCCATATTGTCGATCCAACCGGGAGAATCTTTGCGACCGGGCGCGTTTCACCGGTTACACAATCGATGGCGGGTACGCGGAATTTACCGTCGCCGATGCGCGATTTTGTTTCCAACTTCCTGACCTCTATAACGATGTCGAGGTCGCACCGCTGCTTTGCGCGGGACTAATCGGTTATCGCTCCTATCGGAAGACTGGAGAAGCGCGCCGGCTCGGCATTTACGGTTTCGGCAACGCCGCACACTTGATCGTGCAGATTGCGCTTTTCCAAGGTCGGGAAATTTTCGCGTTCACTCGACCGGGCGACAAGGCATCACAGCAAGCAGCGAGAAAGTTGGGCGCGAAGTGGGCTGGCGGATCCGATGAAATGCCGCCCGAAAAACTCGATGCGGCAATTATTTTTGCCTCGGTCGGCGAGCTCGTTCTCGTAGCACTGCAGGCGCTCGCCAAAGGCGGCATGGTTGTGTGCGGCGGGATTCACATGAGCGACATCCCATCGTTTCCATATGCCGATCTTTGGGGCGAACGCGTGATCACTTCAGTGGCAAACTTGACCCGAGGAGACGGGGAAGAATTTCTTGAGATCGCGCCACGCGTTCCAGTGCGAACGGAGACCGAAATCTTTCCGCTCGAAGAGGCCAACACTGCATTGGACCGATTTCGCTTCGGCCAGCTGAAGCGCACGGCGGTGCTGACGATCAGCACATAAGAATAACGCTGATATCCGGAACACAAACTAGCGGTGGAACGCGTTGTCCTCAATACGTTGGCAAACCAAATGCGGCTCTGCTACCTGACTTCGATGCGCGCGTGACGCAGGCTCGAAACGCATTCGCTGCGACCGCTGTTGCCGGTGTCGGCTTGTTACGCCGTAGCCATACGCGAAGGCGAATGACCCCGGCCACGCGCAAATATAGTGCAGGATAGTTCTACGGCGTGTTCGCAACCACTTTGGGCGCCGCATTAGTTGTCTCAATCTGCGCGGTCACCTTCTGAAGACCCGATGCCAGGTCTTCGATTTGCTTTTCCTGCTCCGCGAGCCTGGACTGAAAGCTCTTCTGCTGCTGCGCAATGGTTGACTGAAAATCTTTGCGCTGCTGCGCGACCGCAGCTTCCAATTTCTCTACCTTACCGTGCTCTTTTAGGAACTCGTTGAGCAACATCGCGTTCACCGCGTCGTAGCGCACAGTGTAGATCTCGCCGTTCTCGTCACGCACCACCAAGTCGGGGTTCACCTGGGCTACTTCCTCAGCGATCAAACCAAACTGCGGCGTGCCACTCTTATCGCTCTTGTAGTGGAAGGTCACCGGCTTGAGCGCTAGGACGGCTTCGCTTGCCTGATCCATGGGTTTAATCTCGTCCTTGAAACGCGCCGAGGAGGGTGCCACGCCAAGTTGACCGTTGCCGGCCACCACAACCGGTGTGCCCGTAACTGGTGCGGTGCTGATGCCGGCGATAAAGGTTGTTATATTTGCATTCACGGTGTCTCCGATGCGGATCGTGCTGGAGTCACCAGCGATACCGACGTTGCCGATATCGATATTGTCATGTCCCGTGGCGAGATTGGAGCCGGCATTAGAGCCCAAGGCGATATTGTTGCCGCCGGTAGTGTTAAAAAAAAGCGCACCCCCACCAATGGCCGTGTTGTTGTTGCCGGTGGTGTTGCTAAAGAGCGCCTGAGCGCCAATGGCCGTGTTGAGGCCGCCGACGGTGTTGAACTGGAGCGCAGCAGCACCGTTAGCCGTGTTGCTGATAGCGGTGGTATTGCTAGCGAGCGCATTAACGCCAATGGCCGTGTTGAAGCCGCCGACGGTGTTGAACTGGAGCGCACCATCACCGTTGGCCGTGTTGCCGTCGCCGGTGGTGTTGTGATAGAGCGCAGCAAAACCGGTGGCTGTGTTGGCGTCGCCTTAGCGAATAAGCGCCAGTGGCACTATTGAAAAACCCGCTGGTGTTGCTAAAAAGCGAATAAACGCCAGTTGCGGTATTGAAGCCGCCATTAACATCGCTATTCAGGGCTCGAAGACCCGTCGCCGTATTTTGGTTGCCGGACGTGAGGTGGTTAAGCGCCTCGAAACCGGTGCCAGTGTTCCAGACCCCAGTGGTTCGGTTGACGAGCACCCCGATACCTTCGCCATTGTTGGAGCCGGGTATGGTACCGTCCGTATCGGGACCCACCGCTTGCGCCATTGGTGCAAGCCCAAAGCAGGCAAGCAGCAGCGCGATGAGAAGTGGTGGAGTTGTTGTTTTGAACCGAGCTAATGGTTTCATAGGACTTTTTCTACAGCTTTCTTATGCCACGCGGCAAGCACTTCCGCTTCGCGTTCAGGCGTAAGACCGGCGCGCAACTTCGATTGTCGATCTCGCGGCTGTGATTTGAACCAGGCAAGAGTGTCGCGAGCCGTCTCTGCGAGCGGGCGGAACGTCAAGCCCTTCGCTAGTGCGCGATTGATCTTCGTTGGCGCCAGTCCGAGCTCGTCGCGCGCCCAGACGGGCATGTCCGACCACGCTTCCACCTTTTGTTGCGCGAGAAAATTGGCCGGCACCCAGGTAAATCCCGCATTTGAGTTAAGTGCACCTTTGATCTCACCAAACATATCGCCGATTCCAAGCGGCTTTGAGGGTCCGGTCGCGTTATAAATTCCCGTGTGCCGATTCTCCGCCATGCGAATGGTCCATTCAGCGAGATCGCGTGCGTCAATGAACTGGACTGGATCGTCTGGATTACCGGGCGCGAGCACTTCTCCGCCGCGGTCAATTCGCACCGGCCAATACGTGAAGCGATCAGTCTCGTCGCGCGGCCCGACGATTAGACCCGGGCGAATAATGAGTGTTTTACCGGGAAACCATTTGTCCGCTTCTTTCTCGGAGAGCGCTTTGAGCGGGCCGTACGTTTTGTAGCCGGACGCTTTCATTGCCTCGAGCGTCTCTTTGTACGGGTCGGGGCCGTCGTATTTCGCGAGCGGCGCGGTTTCATCGACATCTTTGCTTGTGTCGGCGTAAACCGAAATCGTCGAAGTGAACACGTAGCGCTCGACATTTCCTTTCAATATCTCTGCCGCGCCACGCACCCAAGCCGGCAGCGTTGTCGGGTTATCGATCGCGACGTCCCATTTGCGTCCTTTCAGCGCGTCGAGCTGGCCGTTGCGATCGCCGATCAATTGCTCGACTTCGCTCGGCAATTCCCCCGGATGCGTTTTACCGCGATTGAAAGTAGTCACCTTGTGTCCGCGACTGAGCGCGTAACGAACTTGATAAGGCCCTGTGAATCCGGTGCCGCCGAGGATGAGAATACGAAGAGGTTTCACGGACGGTTCACCAAATAACCTTGTCGATCTAATTCCTAATCCAAACGCTCCACTAGCGGCAGTGGAGAGTTTGATGAAGGTTCGTCGTGTGGTAGACATTGACTTGCATAATCGCTGCCGTTTCCATGAGTGCAATTCCTGGATGTCGCGCGTCTGTATGAGGTGCCGTCGGTTTTAGTTGGCGTTTCACAAAACGCCCTACAGTTTACCTACGTGACATTCATCGATACCAACCAATTGCCGGTGGTCGAACGCAAGCCCGGATGGAGAGGCCGTTATTTTGATTCTCCCAGCATGACTTTCGCGCACTACGAATTCGACGCAGGCTCGTCGATTCATGAGCATTTCCATCCTGAAGAAGAGGTGTGGCAAATCGTCGAAGGCGAACTGGAGATCACGATCGACGGCGTGACCAAGCGCGTGGGGCCCGGCTCCGTCGGAATCGTTCCATCCAACACACGAGATTCGGTCAAGGCGATCTCCAGCGGCAAGGCGATCATCGTCGACTACCCATTGCGCGAGCATCCGGATCGGCTCCTGCCTTTGCACAGCGTCGGCTTGGCCGGCGAGAGAGTCTCGCCCCGCCAATGACTGAAAATCTTACTCGCCGTGAAGCCGCGCGGTTGGTTACAGCGGGTGCGGCTGCTTTGGTTCTACCGATCGGTGTGTCGCGCATGCGTGCGGCAACCGAATCATCAACGATGTTGACGCGCGCGATTCCTTCGTCTGGCGAGAAACTACCGGTGATCGGCCTGGGAACGTGGCAAACGTTCGATGTCGATCTTACATCGGATGCCCGGCGGCAGCTTGAAGATGTTCTTTCGCTTTTTGTGAAGCTTGGCGGCCGGGTAATTGACTCGTCGCCCATGTACGGTCACGCCGAAGATGTGATTGGTGATCTCACGGCTACGCTCGGAATTCGGGATAAGCTTTTTGTCGCCACGAAGGTTTGGACCCGGGGCAAAGAGAACGGAATTCGCTCGATGGAACGCTCCATGGTGCGATTGCGAACAAAACGAATCGACCTGATGCAGGTTCACAATCTTCTCGATGTCCATATACATCTTGAGACGCTGCGGGAATGGAAAGAGCAGGGGCGCATTCGCTATATCGGGATCACTCATTACGAATCCGGGGCATTCGGTGAAGTGGAAAAAATTATGCGCAACGAGAAGCTCGATTTCGTGCAGATCAACTATTCGCTGATGGAACGTGACGCCGAAGAACGCGTCCTCCCGCTTGCCCAGGAACGCGGCATCGCGGTGATCGTCAACCGACCATTCGGAGGAGGCGACCTCTTCAGCCGCGTGCGCTCAAAGCCATTGCCGGAGTGGGCCGCCGAGTTTGAGTGTCGGTCCTGGGCCCAGTTTTTTCTCAAGTGGATCGTGGGACATCCTGCGGTGACCTGCGCCATTCCGGCGACGGACAAACCGCGCCACCTCGAAGATAACATGCGGGGAGGAATCGGGCGGCTTCCGGACGCAAAGATGCGTGAACGAATGGTTGAGATCGCTTCCTCGCTGTAGAACACATCTCGTAAACAGGAAATGCGACCGCCCCATCCGGGCGGACCAAGCGGTCGCACCACCCCAATCTGCCAGAACCATGGTTTGAGGTCCTGGGAGTCCCGCGAGCACGAAAAAATTACGATTTTTTCAAAAAAACCGCTTGCGGACGCAACCGATCTGTTCGATAGGACGCGCGCTTTATGCGAAAAATCTCCCCGCTTCTCGTTATCGGTCTCTGTTGCGTAGCATTTTACCCACATCCGGCTGCAGCATTGGTGATGTCAGCGCCGAAACCCAAGTTTGTTTACAAGGATGCTGCCGGCAAAAAGCAGTCGGTTGAAATCGTGGACAAATATCAGCCGAAAAAGATCGTGCACCCGTTTGCCGGGAACGATTCAAAGATTGATCCGAAATTGCGCCGCGCTGCGACGATCGCGGAGGAACGCGCCCGCGCACACTCCCTTTCCAAGTGCTGGCATTATGTGAAGGAAGCGCTCGTCGCCGCGGGCGTAGTGAGTTCGCGGCCGAAAACGCCGTTAGCGAAACAAGCCGGCCAGGAACTCGTTAGCGACTACGGTTTCAAGAAGCTCGCGGTCTCTAATCCCTACGAAGCACCGGTCGGCGCTGTGCTGGTTTATGGCGCTAGAAAGGCGGCAGGGCACGTCGAGATTCGTACTCCAGGCGGTTTTGTAAGTGACTTCCGTTCAAAAACGCCGTCGCGCCGGCCGCTTATCGGGGTTTTCGCGAAGAATTAATTTCCGTAGTTCGGCGGACTCTTGAGCGCGTCCGCGCCCTGCGATTGGCCGCGGACCGGTCACAGTCAGGCCCAAGTCTGGTCGGCATAACGCCCAGGCTGACAAATTCGATTGTTTAGAGCCATTTCTTTAAGCGCGGCCAAAACTCCGGCAGACTGACTTTTAGACCGCGGCAGAGATAGATATGCAGCTGTCGCTCGTAAGGCATCGCCCATGGGCTGCTCACGACCTGGCCCAGATCTTCTACGACAGCGAATTGCTCGCGTTCACGGTCAGCTCGCTCATCGAGCACCAGCACAACTTCGCCGGTGTAATCGCGCGGGCCCCACAGAAAATAATTTTGATGGCCCGAAATCGCCTGGGGCAGATTGAACTCTCGGCCGAAGAAATCAATCGCGCCGGCCTCCCCGTAGTTCTGGCAGAAAATGGCAGCGCGTTCCCGGTCTTCAGGACGCAAATGATGATAGACGTGCGCGACCGAGGCGACCATTTCTTTCCAGCCGAACTGATCGGCGAAAACCTGCGGCAGCGCAGCGGTGTGCAACGCCTCCGTGCGCGGCGGCTCGATATGAATCGCTCGCATGTACGCGACCAGTTTCTCCGGGGGAAGGATTGGCAGTGTTAGCGGGACGAGCAAGGCGCCCAGCGCGATAATTATGGCAAGCAGCGCGGGCTTGAGGCATTGCAAACGGGCAGCAAATACGCGCTCGACGGCTACGCTTCCCGCGGCAAATAGCATCGGATAAGCTGGCGCGAGATAATAACTCTTGCCATGCAACGCGATGAACTCGCCCAGCGTGACCAGATATGCGATCGCAAGCGCCCGGTAACGCCGACCCTCACGCGAGCCGAGCAACCAAATCAATCCGCCAAGCCACAGTGGAAGTGTGGCCGGATTCACGATCAAGATTTGCTGCAGGATAAATTGCACCGGGCTGAGCGCGACATTCTTGTTGCTGTGCGCGATGTTGCTGAGCAGTTCATAGGTGGGCCAGTGATGTCGCGCTTGCCAGAGCACATTGGGCAGCGCCATGGCGAACGCGACAAGGCCGCCGAGCCAAATCCATTTCCGGGCAAAGTGGCGGCGCTCAGGTGTCAACAGCAGCCCCGCTAAAATGCCGGCGGCGAAAAATGCCGTGGAGTGTTTGTTCTCAAGCCCGAGACCGAGAATTGCTCCGAACCAGAGCCAGAGCTTTCCCGCAACTGCGGGTTCATTGATGATGCGAACCAGTAGATAGATGCAGCCCATCCAACAGAGCGGCTCGAATGCGTTCATGGAAAAGAAATTTCCGACGCTCAAATAAAACGGCGCGCAAAGTGCAGCCGCACAACTGAGCGCGACCGCCCAGGCGCGACCACCGAGCTCGCGCGCGATCATGCCTGCGAGCGCGACTGTGCCAGCGCCCGCAAGCGCGGGAAATAAACGAATCGCAAACAGCGAGTCGCCGAAGAGAAGTTGGCTCAACCGAAGAAGCGCGATCGACAGCGGCGGCTGATCGACATAGCCAAAGGCGAGATGTCGCCCGCAGGCCATGTAATAGAGTTCGTCGCGAAAATAACCATAGCGACTGTTTGTGAGCAGGTGAACCAGCAGCGCCAACGCGCTGAAGCCGAAAATCAGCACCGAAAGCGTTCGGGGCTCGGTGGCAACTCGCTTGAGGTTACCTTCGGTTGGCATAGACGCGACATTACGACCAAATGGAGCTAGAAATGCAAATTCGATCTCGCGCTTGTTCCGCCTGCGCTAGAATTCTGTGCTCATGCCGCAAACCAAAATTCTCCGCATCGCCATGTGGTCGGGCCCGCGAAATATCTCGACCGCGTTGATGCGCGCGTGGGGCAATCGTCCGGATTCGGTGGTGATCGATGAGCCGTTTTACGCGTATTTCCTAAAGGCGACCGGCAAAAAACACCCCGGCGCGGATGAAGTAATTGCCACCGGCGAAACCGATTGGCGAAAAGTGGTGGCACGATTGACCGGCCCGGTTCCCTCGGGGAAGGGCATTTGTTTTCAGAAACAAATGGCGCATCATCTGTTACCGGAAGTGGATCGAGAATGGCTCAGCGGCGTAACGAATTGTTTCCTTATTCGTGATCCGCGCGAAGTGATTGCGTCATACGTCAAAAAACAGGAGGATCCGACGCTGGGTGACCTCGGTTTTGTGCAGCAGACAGAAATTTTCCGATGGGTGCGCGACCGCACGGGTACGGCGCCGCCAGTCATTGATGCGCGCGATGTGCTGGAAAATCCAAAGAGAATCTTGGAACTATTATGCGATGCGGTTGGCGTCGAGTTTATGGAATCGATGCTTTCGTGGCCGCCTGGCTTGCGCGAGACCGATGGCATTTGGGCGAAGCATTGGTACGGCGAAGTGGCAAGATCGACGTCATTCCAAGCGCATCGTGCGAGACGCCAAAACGTGCCAAGGCGTTTGCGTGAAATTCACGGCCGCTGCCGCGAGTGTTATCAACGGCTTTATGAATATCGCCTACATTAATCTGCGGCTAATACCTTGATTCGATCACGAGCAAGAGCATGAGCAAGAGTAAGAATTTTTATGCTCCAGCAATTTAACGAGAAAAACCGCGACTTGATGGTCAATATCAACGGGCAACTGATCCATCGCGACAAAGCCGGAATCAGCCCGTTCGATTCGGCTGTCCAGGGCGGCGATGCAGTCTGGGAAGGATTGCGACTGTACAAGGGGCGAATTTTCAAGCTCCAGGAACATCTCGACCGGCTGGAGCGTTCGGCGCGCGCCTTGTCATTCGCTGAAATTCCGCCACGCGAAAAAATCATCGAGGAAATCAAACGCACGCTCGCAGCAAACAGGATGCGTGATGCCGTGCATATTCGCCTCACGCTGACCCGCGGAATGAAGATCACATCTGGAATGGATCCCCGGCTCAACCAAAGCGGGCCGACATTGATTGTGCTCGCCGAACATAAGGCGCCTGTTTACGCGAAAACGGGCCTGACTCTAATTGTGAGCAAAATCCGCCGGCCGCCGCCCGAGATTCTCGATGCACGAATTCATCACGCGAATCTGCTGAACTCGATTCTGGCGAAAATCGAAGCGAATAACGCCGGCGCGGACGATGCTCTCATGCTCGACACGCGCGGTTTCGTCGCAGAAACAAACGCGACCCATGTTTTCATCGCACGCAATGGCGGACTCGCGACGAGTCGCGTCGTGGCGTGTCCCGAAGGAATTACGCGTGCGACGGTTATGGAGATTTGTGCAGCCGAAAAAATTCGTTGTGTCGAGACCGATTTGTCACTGGTCGATGTTTACGGCGCCAGCGAAATGTTTTGCACAGGTACGATGGGCGAGCTGGCCGCCGTCACGAAGATCGACAATCGCCAGATCGGTGATGGAAGAGCCGGCCCAATGACAAAGCGACTGAGCGATCTCTACGCGCAACGCACAGCAACCGAGGGGATTCAGGTTGTGGATCTGTAGCGGCCCCGAAAGCGTTCGGGGTCGCATTACTGCCCATCGCGCCATATTTGCTTTTGAAACGAAACCCGCCCCGATCCTTTTTCGAATGCTTCAAAGTGTTCCGGGTTCTGCTGGTAGTATTTCTGGTGATACGCCTCGGCCGGATAAAATTTCATCGCCGGCAGAATTTCGGTGACGATTGGTTTATCGAATTTGCCCGAGCGCGCGAGCTTATCCTTCGACGCTTCGGCAACTTTTTTCTCGTCATCATTTCCGTAGAAAATGGCGGCGCGATAACTTGAGCCGATATCGCTGAACTGCCCATCCGCCTGCGTGGGATCGATTTGCCGCCAATAAATGTCGAGCAATTGGTCGTAAGAAATCTTCGCCGGATCGTACGTGATTTCGATCGATTCGCGGTAGCGAGTCTTTTCTGAGGTGACCAACTCATAGGTAGGGTTTGTTTCCGTCCCGCCCGAATAACCGACGACGGTTTTGATCACGCCTTTTGCTTTGTCGAATGCTGGCTGGATGCACCAGAAACAGCCGCCAGCAAAGATCGCCGCCTTGGTTGCTGGAGGGGGCGAACTTTGGGCGCGACTAGGAGCGACAAGAAGCGCAACGAAGGCGCTTAAGAGCAGAGCAAGAGCTGGGATTCTTTTCATACTTGCCGATCTTAGACAATGCCGCTCGCCGTTCGTTCCGCTCTTTTTGGGCTTGTTGAGACGACCACTGCTTAGTTTTCTCCTCAGTGTGCGTGCGCGCGAGGTTCAATCGACTCACCGCCCCGAAAGCTTTCGGGGCTCTCCGTTAATCGAAGTCGATTCGTTGATCGATCGGCTTGATCTGGAGAAAATCTTCGGACGTCGAGCGGCGTTGCACGTCGACCTTGGCTGCGGTGACGGCTCCTTTTTTTGCGCACTTGCACAGCGCATACCGGGGAAGAATTTTCTCGGAATCGAACGTTTACTTGGTCGGATCCGCAGTGCGACGCGCAAAGCCGCCAGCCTTCCCAACGTAAGGCTGTTGCGGATGGAAAGTTCGTATGCGGTGCGTTATTTGCTCCCGGCCGAGTCTGTGGAAACATTTTATCTCTTGTTTCCTGACCCATGGCCAAAACGGCGTCACTGGCGGCGCCGGATCGCTACTCGAGATTTCTTGTGCGCAATTAGCCAGGCATTGGCTGAAAATGGAAGGCTACTCATCGCGACCGATCACGTTGATTACTTTAAAGGAATCACAGAGACCGCGCGAGGAAATCCCAATCTTGCGATTATTGAACCTGCTGATGTCGATCGTCCACTCACGAAATTTGAGCGGAAATTTCGAGCGCAAAGCATTCCGATTCACTGGCTCGAGCTGCGAAAAGTTTCGCCGGTCAGATAACTTTGCGCTTCCCAACCACCGCGGCGAAAGCGCAAGGTGACCGCGCCGGTCTGATCCTGGCGAAATAGCTCGATGCCGCGCGCTCGCACATTCTCGGTCCAGTTATCGCTGAGCCGTTCGTGCTCTGGAAAATCGCGCGAAGTAGCGATGATCAAGCGCGGCCGTACAGCATCGAGGAATGCCTCGGAACCGGACTCTCCGGAATGATGCTGTCCCTTGATCAAGATGTCGCTGCGCAAATCTGCGTTCCGACGAAGCAACTGATCTTCCGTTTTGATTCCGCTGTCCGACGTTAACAAGACGCGTGTTCCGGATGAGAGAACAAGCTGCAGTACGCATGCCTGGTCGTCAGCGATCGGCGCGTTGAAGCTCCGTGGCGGAAAAAGGACATGCGCAGTGACTTCGCGCGACAAACGGAAACTGTCTCCTGCGGCTAAATCGGCCGGCTTGATTCGGCGTTCTCGAAATAGACGCTGCAATCGTTGGTGAACAGTTGAGCGATCCGGCGCCGGATTATCCATCAAACGGACGCTCGGAAAATCGTGCAGCAATTCCGTCGCCCCGCCGATGTGGAGCGAATCGCCGTGAGTGAGCAGCAAACCGGAGAGCCGATTCACTCCAGCCCAGTGCAAATATTCGCGAACCACACGCTGATAACTCCGCTCGCTCCCGCAATCGAACAACCAATCCGTCCCTTCCGTTCGCAGATGAATAGCTGCGCCCGGGCCCAGGTCCAAAACTGTGATCTCCGCCGTGAGCTTTTCGGGCCACTGGGGGTGTTCAACATAAAAATGGCCGCCGGGAATTTGCGCGAACAGTTGCACGATCCCGAGAACAAGATGTGCCAAAAACCAGTTCGCATTATTGAAAACTACCGCGAGCCACGGCAGCAATGGGGTCGCGAGAAGCGATAGCAGCGCGATCGCCAGAATAAAGAAGGCAATCGGAACGACAACTAAGTTCGCAAACAATGAAATCGGCGTAACGATATAAAAGTACCAGAGGATGAATGGCAACGAACCGATCCAGGCTGCCAGCGAAACAGAGGCGCCGCGGAAGAGCCATTCAAAAGCAGCATGCATCAGACGCTTTGGCCCACGCAATAAGCTCCGTGGTAAAAAAGGATCGGGCGCGCCCCAGCGCTGCAAGAATCCAAAAAGAGGATCAGCAAACAATATAATCGCGCCCACGACCGCGAACGAGAGTTGGAAGCCGGTCGAAAAGAGTTCGTTTGTATCCCAGCCGAGAAGAAAGAAGGCGGCCGCGGCGAGACTGTTAAGCACGAAAACCTTGCGATCGAAAAAGAAGCCACCGAGCAAAATCGAAGCCATCACGGCAGCACGCACACTCGAAACGTGCAGTCCGGTTACTGCCGCGTAAAAAAAGAGTAACGGAATAATGAGCGCTGTTGCCCATTTGCGAGACAGTCGCGCGACCATGGCCAGCATCCATAGAAGTGTGGCGACAATTCCCACGTGCAGACCAGCGACAGCAAAAAGGTGAAGCGTGCCGGTTTGTTGAAACGGTTCCTCAATGTCTTCGGGTGTTTGGTGCCTGACGCCAAGCACGATCCCGCTGATAAAACCTTGCACCTCGGGCGCGCTCTCCAGTCCCCGGCAAAGCGCGTTTTGCATCCAAGCACGCGATTTCTGAGCCGCATGCAAAATCGGGTTCCCACCGCTGTGCCTGATCAGCGCGCCGTCCTCCAGATAGCGAACAAATAGAATGCGGCGAACGTCGCGGCGCGCGAGATAAGAGCGCATATCGAATTCGCCGGGATTTCGCGGAGGCGCGATTGCTTCCGCATTTCCGAAAAGCCTCAATTCATCGCCAAATTCTGGCGTGCCTTTCCAGCGCACCTGCCAAACCGCGCGCGTGGATTGTTTCCTGCCTTCGAGTTCAATTGACTTGAGCTTTAGCAGGAACGTCGCGAATCCGCTGGGCGCGATTTTTGGCTCACTGATGACGCACCCGGTTGCAGTGACGACTCGTGGCCGGTTGCCAAGCTCCTCAGCAAGCTGTTGGCCTTCGGTGTTGTTGGTTCGCAAACCGTGCAGCAGGAAAAAGCCAGCCCCTACGATTGCGTATGTCGCGGCCAATCTTGGCCAACGCAGCACAATGACACCGCAGAACGCGACAAGGATCGCGGTTGCGAGCAGCACATAAGGAGAGAGCCGAAAGAATTCCGCAAAAATGATTCCTGTTGCAGCCGCTGCCACCAAGCCGATGAATGGCTGACGCGGCGCATTCAATAACTTCATCGCCCCGCTTTTCGTTCATTTCGCGGCGGCAACGCAAGTTCTTCCGACGGCCGCGCGCGCTTAGCTAAGCTCGATGAGCTGGCACAAGTAAAAGCGGACGCTTGCTGCGCTTGAGCACGCCTTTGGTCGCGCTTCCCACGAGCAAGTTATACATCGCGCCATGGCCGTGCGTGCCCATCACGATCAAATCGGCGTGAAGAACATCCGCCTGATTCAAAATTTCTTCGGCCACCGTTCCAGTCGGCTCGTGTAAACTGACCTTGATGCCGTCTTGAGCGATTTCTTTTTGCCATTGAGCCAGCTTCGATTTCTGATCTTCATCCTCCGGAATCGGCTGCGGCATCGGATCAAACACCGGACCCGTCATACCCGACATCGGCGCGAGCTCAGGCATTCCCGTCAGGCCGTAACCAAAGGCACCCGGCGCTGCGGCAGCAATGAGTTCTCTCACGTGGACAAGATGAATCTCCGCGTCGAGGCCTTTGGCGAGTTGGCGCGCCAGATCGATCACTGGCGGTGTTGCATCCGAAAAATCGATTGGAACAAGAATGCGTTTCATGTTTGCGATCAGTTTACCCGGTCCCGCGGTTTGCTAACCAGACTAATCCCGCCACGCGCAAACGCTAGGCGGAGGGGGCCTTAACCGCCAACTCCTGCTCAAGGATTGCAAGCGCCGCGTTGTGCCAGTTTCCCACAAGCCAGTGCATTTTTGGCGCAACGGACGAATACGCGTCCAATTTACGCGAAATTTTTCGCATAAAAGCGCCGACTCCGCGGCGGTACGCTGGAATCATCTTTAGCATTCGCAACTCTTTTGACGTTGTATGCCATCCGTTTTTTGTCGGATAAAAAATATCGAGGATATCCAACGCTTCATCTACAGCATCCGTCTTTTTACCTGCCAGGGATGCAAGCTGAAACTTATCGGTGTCATCCAGCAGAAAACCTCCGAACAATTCAGTGTAAAGTTGTAAGATATAGGGAATTGCCGTTCGATTGGAGCTGCCGCTTGCACGCTCAAAGCCCTTGCCAAAGTTATTTGGCAACATGGAAAGCTTCAGCGCTTTCCAAAAACCATGAATTTTTTCTTCAGTTAGCTCGCTTGCGAGGGCGGCCTCCAGTCCGTTCTTGATGATAGGAAGGCGAGCACGAGTTTCCAAACTCAGGACATGTTGAATCCAGGGAAATTCCGCCGTGTCTCTTATAGCCTCCCAAATTTCGTT
>WNGE01008276.1_pt1 | contig 21259 bp, 23 predicted proteins | sample 5400651 | NCBI WGS metagenome assembly WNGE01 (sample SAMN13153370, study PRJNA577476) | soil metagenome | isolation source: 60 cm soil or saprolite under grassland replicate 2 | place: USA:California | collected 2016-06-15 | reverse complement strand
GAAGCTTGCACCGCACGCACCCGACGGCCTCTTCTCGGTGCTGAACCTGAACGCGGCCGCCGGCTCCAGCGCAAGCCCGCGGATTACGTCGGCCGGACAGTTCTTCGGGACCGAGCAGCAGCTGCGCTCCGTCCTGCAGCCGCTGGCCGACACCGGGACACGGACGCGTTTCACGACCAGCAGCCGCACCTATCTGAGCGCCGCGCTGATGTGGGCCGGCTGCTCCGGGACGTTGCCCGCGTGTCACCTGCCGCCGCAGGGAACGCTCGGGCGTTCCACGTTCGCAGCGAAGTCGAGCATCTCCAACAGTCCGCTGAGCTCAGCCGCCATCGATGCGCTGATCCATCAGATCGAGGCGAGGCGGGCGACCGGGACGGGCTCCGGGATCATCCTGCTCGACAGTTACGGCGGCGCGATCAACCACGTGAAGAAAGGCGCGACCGCCTTCGTCCATCGCGACGCCTTGTTCTCGATGCAGTACCTCGCCTACTGGGAGTCAACGGCGCCGGCGGCGCCGAACACTCAGTGGCTGCGCGGCTTCTACGCGGCGATGCGTCCGCACGTCTCACCATTCGCGTACCAGAACTACATCGACCCCGACCTGAAGGACTGGCCGCATGCGTATTACGGCACGAATCTCACGCGGCTCGAGACCGTCAAGCGGCGCTACGACCCGCAGAACGTCTTCCGTTCGCGCCAGAGCATCCCGCTCACGCACTGAGCGGAAGCGTCGCCGTGACGACGGTGCCTTTGCCGGGCGGGCTGACGACGAAGAGCGTTCCCCCGGCCGCCTCCGCCCGGTCGCGGAGGCCGAGGATTCCCGAGCCCGCGAACGGGTCCGCGCCGCCGCGGCCGTCGTCACTTATCTCGAAGCGAAGCACGCCGTGGTCGCGATGGAGCACGATCCGCGCACACGTTGCTTCTGCGTGCTTGACGGCGTTCGTCAACGCCTCCGAGCAGATGTAGTACGCCGTTGCCTCCATGTCGCTGGGCAGCTCGTCGGTGGGAGCGTCGATCTCCACGAGGATCGGCAGCCGGTCTCCGAGTGTCCGTAGGGCCGGCACGAGGCCCTGCTCCGTCAGTGCGGCCGGGTGCAGCCCGCGCGCCAGCTCGCGCAGCTCTTCGAGTGCCTTGTTCAGCTCCTCGACCGCTCCCGCGAGCAGCGGAGCGAGTGCCTCCGGTCCCGAGTCCAGCTTGGTCCGCGCGAGGCGGAGCGTCAGTGCGAGCGATACGAGGCGCTGCTGCGCCCCGTCGTGCAAGTTCCGCTCGAGCTTCCGGCGCTGCTCGTCGCCGGCCTTCACGATGCGTGCCCGGGACGAGCGGAGATCTTCACGGGCCTGTGCGCTGGCGACGGCGAGCGAGACGAGCTCGCAGAATGCACTCAGGCGCGCCTCGGTGTCGTCCGGCAAGGTGTCCCCGCTCGCGATCGCGACGGCGCCCCACGGAATACCGGCGACGAAGATGGGCGCCGCGACCGTCGAGCGGTAACCGACGCGGGTCATCTCACGCGCCACCTCCGACGAGAGGGCGAGGTAGTCGTCGATCCGTGCGGGCAGGCCGGTATCGCGTGCCCGCCCGATCGCGGTGTTGTCGTCGGCGAGGATCCTGTCGCCGACCTGGAAGACGCCGACCCCGTCTCGGTCGTGACGGCCGACGATCGTCGCCGTGTCGTCGCCCTCGTAGCGGAAGACTGCTGAGCCGTTCACCTCGAGCACGCGCGCCGATTCCTCGGACACCGCCGCGAAAACGCGTTCTGGCGTCGCCTCCGAGGCGACCAGTGTCGCGACGCGCCGCAAGGCACGCTGCTCCTGGGCGAGGTGGCTGACCTCGAGGAGCTTCGCCTCGACGTCACCCTCGAGCGCTCCCTCGACTTGCGACGCCCGCTCGGTCAGGTCGATTCCGGTTGTGACCAGGTAGCTCGGGCGACCGTCCTCCCCGAGCATCGGCTTGTTCGACCACGCGATCAGTCGACGTCCCCCGTCCTTCGCCTGCCAGTGGCCGACCTGTGGGCTCGACAGACCCGTCTTCCAGATGTAGGCGAGGACCTCGCCGAAGGCCTCGGCCTCCTCGGCCGGAATGACGAGGTCTCGGGCGTCCTGTCCAAGCACTTCGTTCCGCCTGAATCCCGTTGCGCGCTCGCAGGCGTCGTTGAAGAGCAGGATTCGTCCCTCCGAGTCGAGCACGCACACGAGTGCCTGGGTGGTCTCGGTGAGGGCGCGGGCGAACTCGTCGCCGAGCCGGAAGTCCGTGCTCAGGTCAGACATCGAAGAGCGTCGCCTCGTACTGCTCCAGCGCCAGGCGTGTCGCCCCCGCGGTGGCGGCCGTCAGCTCGCCGAGCCGGTCTGCCGATTCAGCGCTCGCCTGCAATGCCTCCTTGTCCGCCCACAGCGTGATCACGAGCGTCTTGCCGGCGCCTCGGTCGTCGAGACGGATCAGCCCCCGGTAGCCGGTGCTGTCACGGAGCCAGGGCAGCAGCTGATCGCGGACGAGCTCCAGCCCGCGGTCGTGCTGCTCGGGAGTCGTCTGGAGGACATGGAGACGTGCGAACACCGTTCCGTTCTACACTCTTTCCATGCCGTTCGTCACGCGTCTTGCGGTCGCCTGGGCGATCAACGCAGCGGCTCTCTGGGCCGCTGACGCTCTCTGGGACGGCGTCAGAATCCACGGCTGGGCGGCGTATCTGATCGGCTCCGCAGTCCTTGGGATTGTGAACGCGGTCGTCAAGCCGGCCCTCACGATCCTGACGTTGCCGCTGATCATCGTCACCCTCGGCTTCTTCTACCTCGTGATCAACATCGCGATGGTCGCAATCGCAGAGTGGGTCGCACCGCACTTCTCGATCGACGGCTTCTGGTCGTACGTCGGAACCGTGGTGGTCGTGTGGGCGGTCAACTGGATCGGCGGCCAGGCCATCGGCGACGTCGAGCGCCGCGCTCGTCCCCGGCTGATCTGAAGTCGTCGTAGAACCGCAGTCGGCCCGCCTCGCGCTCTCTCCGTACGCATTCGGTATGTGCGTGCCGTCGCCTGTCGACGTCACCCTCCGGAGCGATGATCAGGTGCTCGCTCATCGCGTGCAGGAGCCGGCCGCAGAACGGGCAGCGGTACGTCGCAGGCCTGTTGCTGCGCGCGGGACGCATCGTCCACCAGCGGGCGTTCTCCATACCGGAAGTTTGACCCGCGACCGTCCCGGTGAGGAGGATCTGAAAGGGGCGGAAAGGAGTGGCTCATGGCCACGTTCCGTGAAGAACAGAGGCGTACCGGCTGGAGTCGGACGCGCTGGCTCGTTCTTGGGGCAGTTGTCGTCGCGATCGCCGTCGCGATCGTCCTCGTCGTCGTGTACTCCGGCGGGGGTGGCTCGAGCGGCGGAGGCGGCTACTAACGAACGCAACGACCGAGGAGGCCCGCGCTCGGCGGGCCTCCTCTACGACGTCCGGTGCTCGACGGTGATCAGGCTGTCGCGAAGCGCTTCGCGGCGCGGGCCCTCGCGCGTTCCGCCTCGACCTCGCGGTCCTTCGGCGGGGCCGACGTCACGAGCGCCTCGAGGAGACGCTGCGTCGCCGCCGTGACCTCGTCGACGGCCTTGGCGAACGCTTCCTCGTTGGCGCGCGACGGCTTCGTGAAGCCGCTGATCTTGCGGACGTACTGAAGCGAGGCGTCCCTGACCTCGTGCTTCGTGGCCGGGGGCTCGTAATTGAAGAGCGTGTGGATATTCCTGCACATATGAACACTCTATGTACCGGAAATCCCTCGGGCGGGGGACGGGTTGGGGCCGCTGAGGAGCGATCCTGCGTGTACTCAAGGAGTTGAGAGATGCGGCGATCTGGTCCTCGAGGTCCAGAAAACAACGAAGGCTTCAGCTCGAGCGAAGCGCTGACTGCGCGGCGCGTCGAAGCGCTGCTCGAGGTCACGAGCGTCGTCCGCGGCGAAAAGGACCTGAAGAGCGCGCTCGCGACAATCGTGAAGACGGTCGCCGAGGCTCTCGAGTTCAAGGCGGTGGTCCTCAACCTGTACCGGCCGGAGTTCGACGACTTCTGCGTCACGGACGTCTACGGCAGTACGAAGGCGCGCGATGCGCTACTGGGCAGCACGTACGAGTGGAGTAGCTGGAAGCAGCTCCTGACGGAGCGCTACCGCCACGGTGGCGCGTATCTCATCCCGCACGGCTCTTTCGACTGGACGGAGGACGTCGGGCAGCGGTACGTGCCCGAGGTGGAGCCGGAGGACCACCCAGACGCCTGGCACCCGGAGGACGAGCTGTTCGTTCCGCTCGAAGACTCCGAGGGCCGCATGCTGGCGATTTTCTCCGTCGGCGAGCCCCGGAACGGTCGGCGCCCGAACGCTGAGGAGCTGGAGGTCCTGTGCGCTCTCGCCGCCCATGCCGCGATCGCGATCGAGACGGCGCAGCAGTCGGCCCGCACGGCGCGTCACCGCGCGAGCCTTGAGCAGCTGCTCGAGGTCTCGTCGACGCTGACCGCCGCGCAGTCGACGCATGCGATCCTCGAGACGGTCTGCCGGGGCATCCATACCGCGCTCGGATTCCAGAAGGTCTCGATGGAGCTCGTGGACACGGAGACGGGCTTGCTGCGGTCGCGTGCCTCCGCCGGGTGGGAGGCCGACGACCCGGCTGTGCTGCGCGCGGTGCCGTTCGAGCCGATGCAGCGCCTGTTCGACCCGGCCTTCGAGATTTCCGGCTGCTACCTGCTCCCGGATAACGAGGCGCGGCAGCGAATTCAGGAGGATCACATCAAGTACAGCTCGCAGAACAACGGCCGCGGTCCGCATGCCTGGAACCATCACTGGCTCCTCGTCCCTCTGTTCGAGCGGAGCGGCGAGGCCATCGGGTTCATCTGGGCGGACGATCCGGAGGACAGGCTATTGCCGAGCGCAGAGCGCCTGCAGGCGCTGCGCGTCTTCGCGAACCAGGCCACGACCGCGTTGTTTGCGGCGGAGCAGTTCGAGCAGATGCGCTTCCTCGCCGACCACGATCCATTGACAAATCTGCTCAACCGGCGCTCGTTTGTTCAGCACCTCGATGCCGAGGTCTCGCGCAGCCGGCGTTACGAGCGCCCGCTCGCGCTCGTCATCTTCGACCTCGACAAGCTGAAGACGCTCAACGACACACGCGGACACGCGGCGGGCGATCACGCGCTCCAGCACGTCGCCGACACGCTCAGGTCGACGATCCGCATCGGGGACAACGCCTTCAGGATCGGCGGCGACGAGTTCGCCATCATCCTGCCGGAGGCGACCGAGACCGATGCGAGACTGGCCGCAGAGCGGATCGCGGAGACGCTGCAAGATTCGTCCGAGGACTTCAAGCTCTCAGCGAGCTTCGGGGTCGCGATCTGCAACGAGGACTGCGACGCCGGCTCGCTCCTGAGTGCTGCCGACGACGCGATGTACAGGATGAAGCGACGACACCGTGCACACAGCCTGCGAGCCGCCGAAGGCGACGATCTGAGCGCCGTCGTCTAGGAGCTGATGAGCTCCGTCCGGAGCTCGTGGCTCTCGTCGGGCAGGCGTGCCTCGTAGTAGATGCGGTAGCCGCCGTCCGGAAGCCGGACCACGTCCAGATAGCGCGCGTCGACGGCCGCGTCGTCGTCTGTCTGCTCGAGCTCGCCGGGCCGGTCGCCCGTCAGACGAGCGAGGCCGATGCGCTCGAACCAGTTCTCCTCTTTGGTCGCGCGGCCGTCGTACGCGGCGCGTCCGTCCTGGAGGACGGCGGTGACGCGGGCTCCGCGGGCATCCCACGTGCCGGGCCGCGGCGCCAGCACGGTCCCGTGCCAGTCCCACTCGAGCCCCTCTCGGCTCGTGGCGTACGCAGTGGTCATCCGATCCTCCTCGTCCGGCACGTCCAGCGGGTGACAGCAGATCCAGGCCTCCCAGCCGCCGTCCTCGCTGCGCTGGACAACCGGATCCTTGACGCCCACGTTCTCGTCGCCGGGAAAGACGATGCGGGCCTCCGCGGCGGCGAAGCCGGCGGGATCGTCGGCCTCGAGCACGTCGATCCACCAGTGCTTGCTCGGTGCGGGGGAGGCCGAGCAGACGTAGAGCCGCCAGCGGCCCTCCTCGGTACGGACGAGCGCGGGACGTTCCATCGACTGCGCCCCGAAGCGCTCCTTGTCGAGCGTCGCGACGGTCGTCAGGCGCTCGCCGTCCTCGGAACGGGCCACGACCGTCTCGACCGGGTTCTCGGGACCGAGTCCGTGGCGGACGCGGTACGCGACGACGAAGGTGCCGTCCTCGTCCAGCGCGGCGCTCGACGAACCCGCCCATTGGCCCACGCCTTGTCCAGGCGCGGGCGCCGCAACCACGGCCGCGGTAGTGCCGGGAAGCGGGAAGTCCTTCAGCGCGACGCTCCCGGAGCTCGTGCGGACCGCAGCGTCTTTGCGTCGCCCGGCGCCGTTCGGTAGGGATGGGGGATGCATCCCTGGATCGACGTCTTCGTGCTCGTGAGCGGCAGCTTCAGCATCGTCGCAACCGTACCGCTCGTGTATCTCGCGGTTCGTGGTTTTCGTGACGGGCGCGAACTGTGCCGCATCCAGCTCGAAGTCGCGGGGCTGATGGGTGAGGTGCACGAGATCCAGCGGGAGATCCACCGCGACCAACGGAGCACAAAGCACGAGCTCATCGAGACGAAGGAGAACGTAGAGCGCGTCGTCCAGGCGACACAGCGCCGGCGGCTGCCGCGCGTCCGCGTCGAGTTCGATCGGTCCGCATCGTGATCAGTCGACGTTGAGCGAGGTGATTGTGCCGCGGAACCACGTGAAGCGGCCCCTCCAAAGAAGCTCGGCGGGCTACACGGTCGAGGTACCTCGCAACTGCAGCAGGGACTTTGGTCAAGCCGAATACCGAGACCGCAGGACCCGTTCGTCGAAGTACACGTCGTGCCTCCGACCGATCTCGGCCATCGCTCCGGCCGGCGAGTCGACGAGTTCGCGCACGAAGCTCTCGAAGCCACTGCCGGGGATGTGGATGTTGAGGAAGGTCGCGGGTTCGGCAGAGACGTTGCTCCAGCGATGCGTCAACCCGCGGGGAATGATCACGAGCGTCCCGGCGGGGGCTTCGAACCTGTCGCCGTCGGTGTCGAAGGCGAGGACGCCGTCGACGACGAAGGTGATGTCGTCGTGTTCGCGATGGACGTGTGGGGTCGTGCCCGGCTCGTTCGCGGGAACGGTGGCCACGGAGATGGCGTAGCGGCCTTCGGTCTCCGGCTCGTCGGCGGCAAAGCGCAGGCGCATTGATCCGAGCGAGAGCTCCCGGCCTTCGCCGGGCTCGACGACGATCGCGCGGATCGCCGGATCAGCCAAACTCGATCACGCTGCGGATCCCGTCCTGCGCTTTCATCAGCTCGAAGCCGCGGTTGACCTGGTCGAGCGTGAGCCTGTGCGAGACGAACGCCTCGACGTCGATCTCGCCGGCGAGGTAACGGTCGACGAACTGCGGCACCTGGTCGCGTCCCTTGACGCCGCCGAAGGATGACCCGGCAACGCGGCGGCCCGTGATCAGGAAGCGGGGCACGACTTCGAGCGTCTCGCCCTTTCCGGCGACGCCGCAGATCGTCGCGAGGCCCCAGCCCATGCGCGCCGACTCCACGGCCTGACGCATGACCCGGACGTTGCCGGTCGCCTCGAACGTGTAATCGGCGCCGAGGCCACCGGTCAGGTCGAGGATCTCCTGCACGGCTGCTGGGCCTCCTTCGATCGTGTGCGTTGCGCCCTGGCCGCGGGCGAGCTCGAGTCGCTCGCTGGAGAGGTCGACACAGACGATTCGCTCGGCACCCTGTAGGCGGCAGCCGGCGACCGCGCCGAGACCGACCATTCCCGCACCAAAGACGACACACGTCGAGCCCTCTGTGACTCGTGCCGTGTTCATCACGGCACCAAGCCCGGTGGAGAGCCCGCAGGCGAAAAGGCAGGCACGGTCGAGCGGCGCCTCGGGGTCGATCTTCGCCAGCGCGATCTCGGGCATGACCGTGTACTCCGCGAAAGTGGACGTGCCCATGAAGTGTCTGATCGGGTCGCCGTCGCGCGAGAGCCGCGTCGTCCCGTCGGGAAGGTAACCCTGGTTTTGCTGTTCGCGGATCGCGAGGCAGAGATTCGTGCGGTGGTCGCGACAGTGCTCGCACTCGCGGCACTGCGGCGAGAAGAGCGTGACGACGTGATCGCCGGAGGCAACGTCGCTGACGCCCTCGCCGACTCGTTCGACGACGCCGGCACCTTCGTGGCCGAGCACCGTGGGCGAGTAGCCGGACGGATCAGCGCCCGAGGCGGTGTAGAGATCCGTGTGGCAGACGCCGCAGGCGACCAGCCGCACGAGGACTTCCCCTGCCTTCGGCTCCGCGAGCTCCAGCTCTTGAACTTCGAGCGGTGATCCGAAGCTGTCGAGGACGGCGGCCCGGATCTTCACTCGCCGATTCTCTCAACAAGTCAGGCCCCGGCAAGGGCGGTTGACTTCGGTCGAACTCACGGTCTAAAACCCTCGTGGATGGCGCTCAAGGACATCGGGACCTTCGTCAGCCGGTACTTCGTCATCGGCTTCTACGTCCCGAGCTTTATCGGAGTCATTGCGTTTGTCGTTCTTGTCCGGAGGGATTGGGTTCCCGATCAGATCGAACTAACGGACAGTCACAACGATCTCCTGCAATCGGGCCTCGGCGCTCATCTGCTCGGATCGGCGATTGTCGCCCTCCCGATCGCATTCGTGCTGAACGGCATCCGGTCGCACATCTTCCGGTTCTTCCGCGCCTTCCCGTACTTCGGCCTGGATATCAAGGCACCGAGCCTGCAGAAGCTCGGCTGGAGGAAGAGAGCGGCCTGGGACGGCCTGTGGGAACAGACGCTGAGCGCCGATCAGTATGTTCGGAGCTCGGCATCGCTCAAGCTGCCGGAGATTTTCCGAGCCGCCGTGAACACGTCCAGCTGACTTTTTTCGGGAACGCCGTACGGGCCTACGAGGAGTACGCGGCCAATCGCTGGGGATTGGACTATGCGACGGTGTGGCCGCGCGTCGAATCGCTCCTCAGCGATCAGGAGCAGGCGTTGCACGACGAGGCCCGCACGAGCTTGAGCTTTGCCGTAAACCTCTCGTTGGCAGTGGTAGCGGTCGGCGTGGCGCGTGCAGCCGGCGTCTTCTCGAATCTCCAGGATTGGCGCTTGGGGTTGGCCTTGAACCTCCTACCTCTGGTCGTCAGCTACGTCATCTTCCGAGCGCTGGCGATCGATGCGCTCGTGGCTGGCGGTCGGCGCATTCGCTCGAGCCTCGACGTGCACCGTCTCGAACTCTACGAGAAGCTCGGAGTCCAATCGGCGCTGACGTTTTCGGAGCGAGAGCGAGACCTCGGCGGCCTGCTCAGCAACTACCTTCTCTCCGGCCCGAGCGAGCGAAGCGATGAACTCGGACGGCGGGAGTGGTCTCGCGCTGACGCGGGAAAATGACCGCTCCAGTCGAACGAGCTCAGAGCCGATGCCGGTGACTACACTGAGGACTCCCGAGGAAGGCGAATGAAGAAGCAAACTGCACCCCGTCCGGGCGATCCGACCGTCGACTATCCGTACACGCTCCCCTACGGGCTTCGCCCGGAGAAGGGCGTCCTCGTCAAGGACGAGAAGAAGGCCCCGATCGTGACTCAGATCTTCACGCTGGCCGGCGAAGGCGCCGACGCCACCCGGATTGCCGAGACCCTTAACGCCCAGGGCGTTGAATCTCCGGTCAAGGATCAGGAATGGACGGCGGGGATCGTCGAGGCAATCCTCCAGAATCCGGCCTATGTCGGCGACTGGGGCGGCTTCGGTCGAATTGAGGAGGCGCTCGTGGAGCCGGCCGTCTTCGAGTCGGCGCAGTCCAGCGCAGCGGGCTAGCCTCCGCGGCCGCTAGTTCCCGCGCCGGAACGGCGCTCGAAGCGTGCGTCGTTGTGAGCGGCGACCGTGAGCAGTGCCTTGTGCAGCGACTTTCGCGACTGCTCGCCGAGCGGCTCGAGGATCGACTCCTCCAGCGTGCTCAGGACGGCGCGGAGCTTGCCCAGCTGACGCTTGCCCTCGGCTGTGAGGCTCACCGTGTGGCGCCGGCGGTCCTTCGCGTCACGCTGCCGCTCGATTACGCCTCGTTCCTCGAGATGGTCGAGGACGCCGACGAGCTGGCTGCGGTCGAGCCCGAGGACGTCGGCGATCGTCGCCTGCGCCTCACAGGCCCCCTCGCCCAGCATCGCGAGGACGCTGTACTCGTACATGCTGAAGCCGGCCTCCTCGAATTCGTGCAGGACGCGGGTCTTGATCGCGTACCCGAGCTTCCCCAGCAGGAAGACCGTGCTCGCAAGCAGCTCCTCCGGAAGGCAGGCCGGCCGGCGTTCCAGGTCGGGGGTCGTTGCGGTCATCGGGAATAAGAGTAGCGCGGCAAATCGTTGGTAGGTAGCATCGTGGAACTATTCAACGATTGGAGCGTCGTATGACTTCCCTGGACAATCGAAGGCGATGGTTCGCTCTCGCATTGATCGTGGCCGCCCAGTTCATGGTCGTGCTCGACGTGGCGATCGTGAACGTCGCTCTTCCCTCGATCAAGACGGACCTCAACTTCAGCCAGGAGGGCCTGCAGTGGGTGGTAACGGCCTACGCGATCCTCTTCGGCGGCGTGCTGCTTCTCGGCGGCCGCCTGGCCGACCTGCTCGGGAGGCGACGTCTGTTCATCGCCGGGATCGTCCTTTTTACCGTCAGCTCACTGCTGGACGGGCTCGCCTGGTCGGAGGGCTCCCTGATCGCGTTTCGATCGCTGCAAGGGCTCGGCGCGGCACTCCTCTCGCCGGCGGCCCTCTCGATTCTGACGACTACGTTTCGCGAGGGACGCGAGCGCAATCTCGCACTCGGCATCTGGGGTGCAGCTTCCGGTAGCGGCGCAGCGGCTGGTGTGCTGCTCGGCGGAGCCCTGACAAGCGCCTTCAGCTGGTCCTGGATCTTCTTCATCAACGTCCCCGCCGGCGTGATCGTGCTGGCGCTGACGCCGCTGCTCCTGCGGGAGAGCCGCGCAGATCTCAACCATCGCCACTCGACCATCGGCCTGCTGGGCGCGGCCGCTGCTCTGATCGTCGGGTTCGTCGTGATCGAGCTGCGCTCGAAGGCGCCGTTGCTGCCGCTACGGATCTTCCGCCTGCGAACATTGACGGCCTCGAACTCGAGCGGCCTCCTTCTGTCGGGCGCGTTGTTCTCGCAGTTCTTCCTGCTGACGCTGTACATGCAGCAGGTCTTGCACTACTCGGCGCTGCAGACGGGTGTGGCGTACATCGCGCTGACGCTGTCGGTGATCGCCTTTTCCGGTGTCGCCCAGGCGGTTACGACGCGGTTGGGCGTACGCCGCGTGCTGCCCGTCGGGATGGTGCTCTCGGCAGTCGCTCTCGTGCTCTACGCGCAGCTGCCGGTGCACGGGCACTACTTCTGGGATCTGCTGCCGGCGTTCCTGATCAGCGGTCTCGGGCTCGCACTCGCATTCGTGCCGATGTCGATCGGCGCGCTCACTGGCGTCGATGGGGACGAGGCCGGCGTTGCGTCCGGGCTGATCAACACCAGCCAGCAGATCGGCGGCGCGATCGGCGTCGCGGTTGCGACCACGATCGCGACGACCTTCACGAGTCACTACGTCCATTCCCATGCCGGGGCGACCGCTCTCGGCGGCGCGGCGCTGACACACGGCTTCCAGGTGGCTTTCTACGTCCTGGCCGTGATCGCCGCTCTCGGCGCCGTCGCGGCGGCGGTCCTCACCGAACCCCACCCGGCGGCGGAGCCCGTCCCGGCCGAGGGCGAAAGCCTGCTCGAAGCGGCCTGAGGGCCCTCTAGCGCCTCCGCGGGGTTCCTAGAGAACCCCGCGGAGGCGCGTCGTCCCGTTGGCCTTTATACGCCTCGAACGGCCACTGGTGCGCCGTAGCGCGCGGGCCTTAGGAACATCAGCACCGATACGACCAGTACCCAGAGCAGGAACAGGAACTGGGGGAAGAACGCGATCGACGCCAGCGAGAGGATGCCGACGATCACACCGACCCAGCCCGCCCAGCGCGGCCAGACTGCGCGCGACATGAACGCGAGCGACGCGGCGATGATCATCGCGCCCATGCCTGCCGCGCCGGTGGCGTTGATGACCCAGCCGGCGTCATCCGCGGCGTGGATCAGCTCCGGGAAAACTTGGTGCCGATACGTGTCGTCGCTCATCGTCCGGATCGCGTCATTGAGCCCGAGGCTCGCCCAGGCAAGAGCGACATAGATACCTCCGCCGAGTGTCACGACCGTGGTCAATAAGCCGTCTCCGTCGACCGCGCTGACGGCGCGCCTCAAGGCAGCGATGAACCAGAGCAGGAAGAACACGCCGAGCGCGGCGATGAGCCAGCCGACGTTCACACGGTCGCGGTGACCGCTGTCCGCATACCAGCGGATGACCTTCGCCGGGGAGTCGTCCCCTCCCGCCGCTCCACTGAAGAGCACGATGACTCCGATTACGAACAGCACGACGTACAGAGCGCCGCCCAGGGGGGCCCAGTGGGCAATCCCTCGGCGAGGGCCGGTAGCTGCCGCAGCTTCCATAACTCCCTCCTGTTGGATGAGGTGAGTAGCCGACTGTAAACGGCGTCGTGCAGTGGTGTGCGTCGGCCGCTAGGTCTCCGACAAGGCGAACTCGACGGCGTCGTCGAACTCGAGTTCGCGTCCTTCTGCCCAGAGCGCGTCGCCCTGGGGTCCGAGCTCTTGACGGGCTGCGCGGATGTGACGGTCGAGGAGAGCAGTCCAGAAGGGAACGTCCACGACGATACCCAGCGACTCCCACAGCGCTTCAACAGCGCCGCCGAGTCGGACCGCACGAACGAGCTCGCCTTTGCCGGCGGCTGCCATCGCCATCCCTTGCACCTCGAGGCTGGTCTCGAGGACGTCGCCGAGCGCACGTGCCGCACGTAGGCTCTCGCGGTAGCGGGTCTCGGCCTCGTCGAACTGCAGGTCTAGGAGGGCGCAGTCCGCCAGGAAGTGGAGCGCGAAATGCTCCGAGCGCGTGTCCCCATGCCGACGCGACCGGTCGAGCAGCTCGCGCGAGAGGGCGTTGGCTCGTTCGACCTCGCCCTTCGCGACGAGAATCTGACAGACCCCTGTCAATGCCCGGGTCTCGCCCCACTCGTCCTGGAGCTGCCGACGCAGGTCGACGGTTTGCTCGAACGCCTCCAGACTGCGGTCGTTCTCGCCCGCGAAGAACATCGACCACCCGAAAGCGTCGAGTGCTGCGGCGAGCTCGCTCTGGTCGCCGAGGTCCTGCCACTGCGCGATGCCGCGTGAGAAGAGGTCTGCGGCCTCGGTACGGCGTCCGGTTTGCCCGGCGAGAGCGCCTGCAGCCGTCAGTCCTCGCGCTGTCGCAGAGCTCGCCGCCGCGTCGTCTCGCAAGGCGTGCGCCAGTCGTCGTGCTCCTTCCTCGAAATGGGAATGAGACAGCCAGAACCAACCGAGTGCGCCGGCGAGCTCGAGCTCCTGTTCCGGGTCGTGCGTCGCAGCCCAGTCGAGCGCGGCGCGCAGATCGTCGTGGTCGAGCTCGAGCCGCGCAGCGCACTCGGCCTCGGAGTCGACGCGCCTGCGATAGGCATCCTCTGCCGTCGCGGCGAAGTAAGCGGCATGCCGGCGTAGCGTCTCGTCGCTCAGCAGTGCCAGCGCGTATTCGCGAATTGTCTCCAGCAGCAGGAAGCGGTCGTCGCCGATGGACTTCAGCAGGCTGAGGTCGACGAGGTCCGCGAGCGAGTCGACGGATGCGTCGCAGATCTCCTCCGCCGCGGCAAGCGAAAAGCTGCCCGCGAAGACTGCGAGCCGCGCGAAGAGCTCCTGCGCCTCTGCGTCGAGCAGCTCGTAGCTCCACTCGATCGTCGCGCGCAGCGTGCGCTGACGCTCGGGTGCGTCGCGCCCACCGCCCGTGAGGAGCGGCAGGGCCTGCCCGAGGCGGTCGAGGAGCGTGTCCAGGGCCAGGAGCTTCGTTCGCGCGGCGGCGAGCTCAATCGCCAGCGGTAGGCCGTCCAGCCGCCGGCAGATCTCGGCGACAGTCTCGTTGGGCGGTATGTCGCGGCCGATCGAGCGAGCCCGCTCGCAAAAGAGCGTGACCGAGTCGGCCGGGGCGAGCGGCCCGAGGGGATACTCGTGCTCGCCCGACACACGAAGGGGCGCCCGGCTCGTGGCCAGCAGCTTCAAGCCGTCGCACCAGGACATGAGCTCGGCCAGTGCCGGCGCGGCTTCGAGCAGGTGCTCGACGTTGTCCAGCAGGACCAGGAGCTCGCGGTCGCGGAGAAATCCGCGCACGTCCTCCTTAGCTCCGAGCGCGTGTGCGATCTCCGGTAAGACGAGCTCCGGGTCGGAGAGGCCGGCGAGTGGAACCCAGTACACGCCGTCTGCCGTTCGCCCGACGAACTCGGCGGCGGCTTCCAGTGCGAATCGCGTCTTGCCGGTCCCGCCGGGCCCCGTGATCGTCGTCAGCCGGTTCCCGTTCGTGAGCAGCGAGACGACTTCGGCTAGCTCACGATCGCGGCCGAGCAACTGCGTTGCCGTGACGGGGAGGTTGGTCGCGTCGAGCGTCCTGAGCGGTGGGAAGTCGCCGGGACCGAGTTGATACAGCCGCTCGGGACTGCGCAGGTCCTTCAGCCGGTGGACGCCGAGATCCTGCAGCTCGAACTCGTCCAGGAACGACCGCGTCCGTTCGGAGATGACGATCTGGCCTCCGTGCCCGGCGCTCATCACGCGCGCAGCGCGGTGCACGTCCATGCCGACGTAACCGTCGTCTCTGAGCAGCGGCTCGCCGGTGTGCAGCCCCATACGCACGCGCACATCGGAGCCGTCGAGTGCTCGCTGCGCCTCGAGCGCCGCGTGGGCCGCGCCGCTCGCGCGCGCGAACGCGACGAAGAAGGCGTCTCCCTGCGTGTCGACTTCGACTCCACCATGCGCCTCGAACGCGGCGCGAAGCGTGCGGCGGTGTTCGTCGAGAGCGTTGGGGTAGCGGTCCCCCAGCTCATGCAGGAGCTTGGTCGAGCCCTCGATGTCCGTGAACAGGAACGTCACCGTCCCCGCCGGTAGGTCGCCCACGCAGCAAGCATCGCGCAACGGCGTCCCCAGAACCAGAGGCGCGTGAGAGACTGCAGCCGCCTTGATCCGGACGCGTTTCACCGAGCTGGCCGGAGTCGAGCATCCCGTTGTCTGCGCCGGGATGGGCGGAGGTGCGACGAGCGGTGAGCTGGCCGGAGCAGTGTCCGTGCTGCACGCAACGGAGGAGCGCGTCGACGAGGTCCTGGCCGCCGAGCCGGAGGTGTTCTCGACTGCTTGGCCGCGCGACGATCAGGATCTCGCTGCGATCTTCGCGAAGGCTCACGAACGTGGCAGCCAGGTGATGCACATGGTCCCGACCGCTGCCGACGCCGAGCGGGCGGTCGAAGCCGGGGCCGACGTGGTCGTCGCGCAGGGAAACGAGGGCGGGGGACACATCGGCGAGATCGGCACCGTGGTGATCGTGCGGCAGGTTGCGAAGGCCGTTGCGCCTGTGCCGGTGCTGGCCGCGGGTGGGTTCGTGGACGGTGCGGGTCTGGCCGCGGCGCTCGCACTCGGCGCGGACGGCGTGCTCCTCGGCACGCGTTTCCTCGCCACCGACGAGGCTCCGGCGGAGGCGGCCTACAAGGACGCGATCGTTGCGAGCGGGGGAGAGGACACGATCGTCACGACGTTGTCCGACTCCCTCAGCGGGCGCGACTGGCCCGGCGCCTGGGTGCGATTGCGGCGGACGCGCTTCGTGCTCGAGTGGCTCGGCCGCGAGCCCGAGCTGCGGCGGCGTCGTGAGGAAGCCTTCGCGCAGCTCGAGGCGATGGAGGAGTCGAACGCCGACGACGGCCTGATGTGGATGGGCCAATCGGCCGGACTGATCGACTCAGTCCGGCCGGCCGGTGAGGTCGTGCATGAGGTCGTTCGCGAGGCGGAAGAGATCCTCCGCTCGCGGCTGCCTACATTCCTTTAGCGAGCCCGACGACGTGGCCCTCGGGATCGGCGAACAGCGCGATCGTCACCTGCGGTAGCTCGGTCACCGGCAGGATCGTCTTGCCACCGAGCTGCTCGGCCTTGTCGAGCATCGCTTGAGGGTCGTCGGCCTCGACATAGAACGTGACGTGGCCGCCGCCGTCCGGCGCCTGGCCGAGCCCGCCACCGATGCCGCCCTCTTCGCCCTCGACCATCGCGTACGGCATCTCTCCGGGGACCTTCTGCGTCTTCCAACCGAAGAGATCGCCGTAGAAGCCCTGGAGCTTGTCGAGGTCCTTGCCAGAGACCTCGAAGTGAATGACTGGATGTGCCATTGCGCTCTCCCTCCTACATCGACGGTGCTTGGGTGATCCACGGGTCCTCGCCCGGGTCGCCGCCTGCCGCGACAGTCTCGAGCCGCGGGAGGTAGTGATCCCAGCCGTGTGCGTGGGATTCGGCCGACTCGGCGTTCGGCAGATCGCGGTGCACGAAGTGCAGGCTCGTGCCGTCGCCTTCCGGCGTCAGCTCGACCTCGATCGTCGAGGAGCCCGGAGGGACGCCGGTCTCGTTCTCCCAACCCCAGGTGAAGACCAGTCGGTGGGGCGGGTCGAGCTCGACGTACTCGCCGCGCACCGTGTGGCCGGGGATGACCTCGCAGAGATAGACGCCTCCTGGGCGCGGGTCGAGGTCGGCCGTCATGCCTTTCCAGCGCGTCAGCTTCTCCGGGTCGACGAAGAACTCCCAGACGGTCTCCGGACTCGCTGCAATCGAGACGGTGCGCTCGACCGAGGTGGTCTCAGTTGTTGCGTCCATGTTTCTTTCTCTCCTCCTTCTCCGCTTCGCGTTTGAGTGCTTCGAGCCGTACGTCCCAGAACTCCTCCAGGAAGTCCTTGAGCTCGGCGAGCCCTTCGGGACGCACCCGGTACAGGCGCCGCGTGCCGTTGCGTCGCTCGCTCACGAGCCCCGCCTCCTTCAGGACGTTCAGGTGCTGGGAGACCGCCGGCCGCGTGACGTCGAAGTGGGACGCGATCTCGCCGGCGCTCAGCTCGCCGTCGCGGACGAGCGTGAGGATCTGGCGCCGCCGCGGTGCGGCGATGGCTTTCAGTGCGGCCTCCACGAGCTGTATGTAAGCAGATTCTTTCGTAAGAAGCAACTTAAACATGACCGCGTTACGGTTTCTCGCGGTGGTGGGCATCGGCGACGAGCTGGCGCGCGGCCGCGCGTCCTACGCCAGGTCGGCGTGGGGAGACACGTACGAGGCGCTGTCCAATGCCGATCGAACGTCGTCGCTCGGCGGTGAGGATCTCGAGCTGCTCGCGACGGCGGCCCACATGATCGGTCGCCGCGAGGAGTGGCTACGCCATCTGGAGCGTGCGTATCAGGCGCACTGCGAATCGGACGAGGCCTTGCGCGCCGTGCGTTGCGCATTCTGGATCGGGATGAACCTGGCGCTCGGCGGCGAGATGGGCCCTGCCATGGGTTGGCTCGGCCGGGCCCAACGGCTGCTCGAACGTGACGGGCGCGAGTGTGTCGAGCAGGGGTACATGCTCATGCCGGTCATCTTCCAGCACGAGCTGTCCGGTGACTTCGAGGGCGCGGCAGCCACTGCGGCCGCGGCTGCCGAGATCGGCGAGCGGTTCGGCGACGCCGACCTCTTCGCTCTCGCCGTGCACACGCAGGGAACGGTGCTCCTCAAGGCCGGCCAGGTGAAGGAAGGGCTGGCGCTGCTCGACGAAGCGATGGTGGCGGCGACGGCGGGTGAGCTCTCGCCACCCGTCACCGGGATCGTCTACTGCGGCGTCATCCTGGCGTGCGAAGAGATCTACGAGCTCCGCCGCGCTCAGGAGTGGACGGCGGCCCTGACCTCTTGGTGTGAGCAACAGGAAGGCCTGGTCTCCTTCAGAGGCCGGTGCCTAGTCCACCGAGCCCAGCTCATGCGGCTGCACGGCTCCTGGGCCGAGGCATTCGAGGAGGCGTGTCGCGCAGGCGAGCGGTTTGCCGCGTCGATGAATCCCGGCGCAGTTGCGAAAGCCTGCTATCTCCGGGGAGAGATGCACCGCCTGCGCGGGGAGTTCGGACCGGCCGAGGAGGCGTATCGGGAGGCGAGCCGGCTCGGACTGGAGCCCCAGCCGGGCTGGTCGTTACTGCGCCTCGCCCAGGGGAACGCCGAAGCGGCGGGCGCGGCCATCCGTCGCGCGCTCGGCGAGACGGCCGATCCGCTGCAGCGAGCGAGCCTGCTCCCGGCCTACGTCGAGATCATGCTCGCAGTCGGCGAGGTCGAGTCTGCCCAGGGCGTGTGTCCAGAGCTCGAGCAGACCTCCGCGACGTACGCCAGCGACATGCTGCGGGCGATGGCAGCCGATGCCCGAGGATCGGCCGAGTTGGCCGCGGGCGCCGCGCCTGCCGCTCTCGCGGCCCTGCGACAGGCCTGTCAGATCTGGCAGGAGCTCGAGGCACCCTACGAAGCAGCGCGCACGCGTGTGCTGATCGGCCAGGCGTGCAGGGCGCTCGGCGACGAAGACGCTTTCGCACTCGAGCTCGACGCGGCGCGCACGACGTTCGAGCAGCTGGGAGCCGCCGCGGATCTCGCCCGGATCGCGTCACTGGCCGGCGACTCGACCGCAGGCCACGGCCTGACGGCGCGCGAGCTCCAGGTCCTCCGTCTTGTCGCGACCGGGAAGAGCAACCGGGAGATCGCCTCGGCGCTCGTCATCAGCGAGCACACGGTCGCTCGCCATGTGCAGAACATCTTCACGAAGCTCGGGGTGCCTTCGCGAACCGCTGCGGGCGCCTTCGCCTTCGAGCACGACCTGGTCTGACTTCTCCGCATGGTCAGAAATGACCATGCGACGCCGCTCGGAAAGTTGGTGAATCCACGCGATGCGTGCACAAACGCACCGTCGTAGCGTCGTCGTACAGGTCATTCGACGGGTGGAGGTGCGACATGGCGACACGAGAAACAACGCTCCACGATCGGCGCGACACGACGGCGAGCACCGAGAAGTTCGACACGATCGTCATCGGCGGCGGCCAGGCCGGCCTTGCGGTCGGGTACTACCTGAAGAAGCACGGGCGGCGGTTCGTGATCCTGGACGCGAACGAGCGCATCGGTGGGTCGTGGCGGACACGAACCTGGGATTCGCTCCGCCTGTTCACTCCCGCGCGGTACGACGGGTTGCCAGGATGGCCCTTCCCGGCTTCCGGCTGGTCATACCCAACCGCGCGCGAGACGGCCGACTACCTCGAGATGTACGCGCAGCGGTTCGAGCTTCCGGTGCGGAGCGGCATGAGCGTCGACCGCCTCGCGAAGGCCGGCGATCGCTACGTCGTCGAGTGCGGCGAGGGCCGCTTCGAGGCCGAGAGTGTCGTCGTCGCGACGGGTTTCTACGGGAAGCCGGTCGTGCCCGAGTTCGCGTCCGAGCTCGATCCGCGCATCGTGCAGATGCATTCGAGCGAATACCGAGATCCCTCCCAGCTTCGGCCCGGCGGTGTGCTGCTCGTCGGCGCCGGAAACTCCGGAGCGGACATCGCGATGGAGGTATCGGGGACGCACCGAACCTGGCTCTCCGGGAGGGACAAGGGACAGGTGCCGGTCCGCATCGAGACCAGGAAGGCACGTTTCGTCCTTCCCGTCCTGTGGTTCATCGCTTCGCACGTGCTCACTGTGAAGACGCCTCTGGGACGCAAAGTGCGGCCACACGTGCTCGAGGGTGGCGCCCCGCTGATCCGCGTGAAGTCGCAGGATCTCCTCGCGGCGGGCGTCGAGCGCGTTGCGAAGACCCTGGCCGTGCGAGACGGCCTGCCGATGCTCGAGGACGAACGCGTCATGGACGTGACGAACGTGATCTGGTGCACGGGCTTCCGGCAGGACTTCAGCTGGATCGACGTACCGGTCTTCGGCGAGGACAGTGAGCCGTCGCACCGGCGAGGGGTTGCCTCCGAGCCGGGGCTGTACTTCGTCGGGCTGGACTTTCTCTACGCGTTCACCTCGGAGAACGTCGGCGGCGTAGGCAGGGACGCGCGCCACATCGCGAAATACATCGCGTCGCGTTAGCCTGCTGTCCGTGACAACGACCGCCGACCAGTCGCTCGAGCAGCTCCGGCGACGTCACCGAGGCCCGCTCATCGCGTCCGATGACACCGGTTACGGCGTCGCCCGCGCCACCTTCAACGGGATGATCGACCGGCAGCCAGAGCTAATTGCCCGGCCGATCGACGTCGACGACGTGGTCGCAGCGGTGTCTTTCGCCCGCGACGAGGGCCTCCCGGTTTCGGTACGCGGCGGCGGCCACAGCGTCGCGGGACATTGCATCGGTGACGGGAGCCTCGCCGTCGACCTGCGTCTCATGCGCGACGTCGTCGTCGATCCCGGGGCGCGCACGGCAACCTGCGGCGGCGGCTCGCTCTGGGAGGATCTCGATCCGCCCTGTCAGCGGCACGGGCTCGCGACGCCCGGAGGGACTTTCGGCGACACGGGCGTCGCCGGCCTGACGCTCGGCGGCGGCATCGGCCATCTGAGCCCGTCGTACGGTCTGACGCTCGACAACCTGCTGTCCGCGAAAGTCGTCACCGCCGACGGCAGCGTCGTCGCCGCCAGCGAGGACGAAAACGCCGAGCTCTTCTGGGCGCTGCGCGGGGGCGGGGGGAACTTCGGCGTCGTCGTCGAGTTCACGTTCCGGCTGCATCCGGTCGGGCTATTGCTCGGGGGAGCGCTCAACTATCGCCTGGAGGACGCCGCCGAGGTGTTGTCCGTCTGGCGAGACGTGATGGCAAACGCCCCCGACAACCTCGAGAGCTTCGGGCAGATCGGCCGCGACCGCGTCAGCGGCCAGGGGCTGGTCAATGCGTCGATCGCGTGGCTCGGGGACATGGACGAGGGGCGTGACGCGATCAAGGAGCTCACCGACGAGCTCTCTCCCGCGGGAAACACCGTCAGGCCGATGTACTACTCAGAGTTGCAGGATCTGTACGGGCGCGTGCCGTTCGGTTTGCGCAACTACTGGTCCGGGCGGTTTCTCGGCGAGCTCCCGGACGAGGTGCTGACCCTCACGACGGATCTCTTCGTCGAGAGCGAGTTGGTCGGAGGCGTCCTGCTCGAGCCGCTCCACGGTGCGGCCGCGCGCGTCCCATCCGACGCGACCGCGTTCGCGGGCAGAGAAGCGCGCTGGAACGCGACGTTCATCAACATCTGGATGGATCCGGATGACGATGAGCGGGAGATCGAGAACGTGCGAAGCTTCTCGAGGGCGCTGGCGCCGTGGGCGATG
>WNGE01002740.1_pt1 | contig 21262 bp, 14 predicted proteins | sample 5400651 | NCBI WGS metagenome assembly WNGE01 (sample SAMN13153370, study PRJNA577476) | soil metagenome | isolation source: 60 cm soil or saprolite under grassland replicate 2 | place: USA:California | collected 2016-06-15 | reverse complement strand
TTGCGTGGCTACGCGGGGAAATTACAAGCCGAGCCGGGACGCTGGGATTTTCTAACCGGACCAAAATCCGCGATCTACAAACTTTCCCATGACGGTTTCAAACTAGCCGTGTCTGATGGCAGCGACGCCCAGGGAATTCCCGTGCATAGCACGCGGATTGTGCTGGTCGATCGACATGGTCAAATCCGCGGCTATTACGACGCAGCCGAGCCGGAGGCGATCACCAAGCTGATCGCCGACACAAGCCATCTTCTGCGCGAGCAACCGAAGTAAAAGCTCCAAATCCCAAGCTCCAACATCCAATAGCTCGGGATGTTTGGAACTTATTTACTACAGCTTCTTTGCAGCTTGGATGTTGATCGTCGGTGATTCGTCTTTTGTTAGCCCACCGGGTCCGGAGCCGCGTTCGGCCCCTCGTCGCAAACCAGTCGCAAGTAGTCGCGATATTCGTTCTTCGGTAATCCGTCCACGATCCGGGCCAGATCGGATTGGGTAATAAAACCCATCCGCAGTGCGACCTCCTCCAGGCACGCGATCTTGAGTCCCTGCCGATGTTCGATGGTGGCGATGTAGCTGCCCGCCTCCAGCAACGTCGTTGTTGTGCCGGTATCGAGCCACGCCATGCCGCGGCTTAGCAGCTTCACGTGCAGCTCGTCGCGGTGAAGATAAAGCAAATTCAGATCTGTGATTTCGAGCTCGCCTCGTGCCGATGGCCGCAACGTGCGACAAAGATCGACAACTTTGCCGTCATAAATGTAGAGGCCAGGCACGGCGAAATGGCTCTTCGGTTGCTGGGGTTTTTCTTCGAGACTGATGGCTTTGCCTTCCGCGTCGAACTCGACCACGCCATACCGCTCCGGGTCACGAACTTGATAGCCGAAGATGCAGGCGCCGCGGTCAAGGGCGAGCGCGTCACGATAGAAGTCGAGTTTCCCGTAGAAAATGTTGTCGCCGAGAATTAGCGATGCGCCGGAGTCGCCGACAAATTTCGCGCCAATCAAAAAGGCTTGCGCGATCCCTTCCGGCTTCGGCTGCGCAGCGTATTCGATGCGAATACCGAGTTGCGCCCCATCGCTCAGATAATCTTGTAACATGGGCAGATCTTTTGCTGTGGAGATGATGAGCACCTCGCGCAGCCCGCCGAGCATTAAAGTCGCGAGCGGATAGCAAATCATCGGCTTGTCATATATCGGGAGAAGCTGTTTACAGACGATTTTCGTCAGCGGATAAAGACGTGTTCCCGCGCCACCGGCGAGCAAAATAGCCTTTTTCATTTTTGATTTTCGATTTTGGATTTTCGATCGCTGCAGCTCCAGCGCAAAAGCAAGTCCGCCCATTCCTTCCAGAAACGCGCGCCTGTGCTCAAATCGATCCCGGTTTTGCGAGTGATCAGCCCGAGCGCCTTCCGCGGAGCAGAACGAAATGTTGTTTTATCGACAAGAAATGAGCTACCACGTCCGTCGAGCAATTTCCGATCTGCCAAACGGCCACCCTCACATTCAGACAACGCCCCTCGGATCCAGTTTCGCGATAATTCAGATCGCGCCTCAATTGTGGCGCTTACCGTTACGTTGAGAAGTCTTTTTAGCATCAGTGCACACACCAGCGCACGCGAACTCGTAGCATGGACGTGCGACACGTCTTTCGCTCGAAGAAGCTTTTGTAATGCAAGAGCAAAACGTGCTTGCCGCAAAAAGATTGCGCCTGGCACACGGTTCCTCTGCTGTGCTCGTTCTTCTTCCAAGCTTTGCGCCTGGGCACGGTTTGCCCGCCATTCTGCTTCTATCGCCATTGCGTCCGGCAAAAATTGGAGCGACAGCGCGGTTTGTTGCATTGTCCGATCTAAGCGGGCGCTGGAATTTAACTCGCAAACGTATGGGACTATGGGCACATCGCGTCGTTTCATCTCCTCGAGCTCGCGTTCGAGAAGCGGTAAATCATTGTCCGGCCAGCGGTCGATCAAGTATACGACTCGCGGAGGCGCTCCGCTGCGCGCCATGCCCTCTGTCGACGCCGCCGCCGAAGGAGGGTGGGACGCGCGGCTCTGATTGGATTTGGCTGAGTCGGCCGACCTTCTCTCAAAGAGCTCGAGCAGCGGCGCGACTGTCTCTTCAATTTGAAAATGCTGCTCAATCCGCACCCGCCCGGCACGGCCGTAACGCAATCGCAATTCGCGGTCGCATAGCAAACGTTGCAGCCCGTCAGTCAGCGCAGCAGTATCGCCCGGAGAAAGCAATACGCCAGTCTTGCCGTCCACTACTAATTCGGGAATTCCGGCAAGCCGGGTCGAAACAACCGCGCGAGCAGAGGCCATGGCTTCGAGGATCACTGTTGGAAAAACGTCGCTTGCTCCTTGAGCATCGACCACAGAAGCGAGCGCGAAAATGTCTGCGGCTTGAATTTTTTCCAACACCGTCCGTTGCGACAGAGAACCGAGCAGAGTGACTCGAGACGAAAGATTCAATCTGTTGATTTTCGTCTGGAGCGTCTCACGGAGCGGACCATCGCCAAGAATATCGCAGGCGAAATCGAAGCCGCGCCGCATAAGCTCGGCACATGCATCGATGAGATGCTCAAAGCCTTTGAACGCGACGAGCCGGCCCACGCTGATAATGCGCGGCACCTGGTAGGGCGCGCCCATAGCCTGCTCGCCGTGGTCAGAATACGCCGTTTCGTAATGCGGCATCGGAAAACGCTCGAGATCGATTCCGTTATAAACCCGGTGAATTTTGCCAGCGGAATCCGGACAGCGCTCGCAAAGAAGCTCGCGACTATAATCCGTTTCAGCTGCGACGAACTCCGTGGCGGCGCAGATTTCGCGAAGCAGATCGTCGCTGCCAAGGTCCTTCATGAAATCCTGGCCATGCGCCGTGACACTGAATGGAATCCCGCAAATTTCTTTCAGGAACAGAGCGGTGTGTGCCGCCCGGTTGGCGAAATGAACGTGCAGGTGGTCGACTTCATTACGGGAGAAGAAATCTGCGAAATAAAGGCCATTACGCGCGCGCTGCTCTGCCTTGGCATCCGGTCCGTATTTGCGCTCATGCTGCTCGACCAGATCGCGCGGCCATCTGCCGGCAATTTTCGCCTTCTTCTCCGAGATTTTTAGTATTTCCTGTGGCGGCGCGTAATGAATGGGTGCACGCAACCCAGAGATATGTTCATGGCGCAGACTCGTCAGTGGCGGGTAGACCGAGCCGATCGTCAGTTCGAGGCCGCGGCGCTCCAGGGCCAGCATCTCCGCATCGCAAAATGTTTGCGAAATGACCGGATAGCGGGAGTAAAGATAACCAAGTTTCATTGCGGAAAGCGGATACTGGAAACTGGAAAGAAACGCACAGCCGCCTGGCGATTATACCGAACTCTCCGAAATCCGAAATCCGCAATCCGAAATTAGGAGAACCGAACGTCCTTGCCCGGATCCATCTCGAAGTCCAACACGAGCGAATCCTCTGTGTTCGGCTTGATGATTTCTTCTGTGAATTTCACGAAGATCGAGTCTTCGCGAAAAATTTCGTACTTATCCATCGACTCAAAGTCGATGGCGATGAAGAATGGCCAGGGCAATTCGGAATCGATCCGTTTCCCGCATTTGATGCTCAGCACCTCTGGAATTTTCAGCAGCTGCATCCGCGCGTTCATCATCATCTCCTCAACGCGAGCGGGCGTGACCTCAGGATTCAGTTTGTAGAGAACGACGTGATGAACCATGAGGGTAAAGCTAATAGGCGTTTCCAACGTGCCGCGCAAGTGCGAAAGCACACCCGACACAAGCGCGGCCGTTCCCGCCATCTGTGGCATACTGCGGTCTGTCAGGCCCTCGAAATCTGAATTCGCTGTGATTGCTGCAAGAGAGAATGGCGCTAATCTTCGGAATGCACAACGGTTCTGCAGGCGGATCGCGGGGTCTGAAGGATAGGCGGGACAAGTCACCAGCTGACCCGAAGCTGGACAATTTTTGGATCGCTAGGTATCGAATTCGCTAATTAGCATGCGTGTGATTGACCAAAATGGCTGGCATTGCAGGCTCTGCGGCCAACCGATTGGACCAGAATCTCCTCGGCGTCGGGACAACGAGAAAATTCTTTCGGTCCTGATCCCCGTACACAACGAGGCCGACCAGATGGGTGAGAATTTATCGTTGATACATGCGGAAACATCGAAAACAGGTTTGCCGATGGAGATGATCGTCATCGATGACGGCTCGACAGATAACACGTGGCATGCCCTGGAAAAGATGGCCGAGCAAATACCGGAGCTAAAAGCGCTTCGATTTAGTCGCAATTTTGGAAAGGAAGCGGCGATCTGTGCGGGAATGGCCTATTCGACCGGGCAGGCGTGTATTGTATTAGACTCCGACCTGCAGCCCCCTCCGGACCTAATTCCGGAAATGGTTCGACTTTGGAGAGACGAGCATTGGGACATCGTCGAAGGCATCAAGAGAACCCGAGGAACAGAGCCGATGATCAATCGAATTGGGGCGCGCTTCTTTTATCGCACTCTGAGCCGTCTTTCAGGATATGATCTATACGGGTCTTCGGACTTCAAGCTTCTCGATCGCAAAGTGATTGATGCTTGGTTGGACATGCGTGAGCGCAATACTTTCTTCAGAGGTATGATTACGTGGCTGGGTTATCGTCGGAAACAGATAAACTTTTCGGTGCCAAGGCGACGACTGACCCAGTCACGCTGGTCATTTTTCGGTCTCTTTCGTTTAGCTGTCATTGCGATTACAGCTTTTTCGTCCCTGCCGCTACACGTAGTGACGGTGCTTGGGGGAATGTTCTTGCTTGGTGCCGCCGTGTTCTCTGGTTACGCGCTTCTTCTCTACTTCACCGGGCTGGCTCTCCCGGGGTTTACCACAGTTATAATACTCGAGTTGGTGATAGGCGGCGTCTTGATGATAAGCCTCGGTATTATTGGCACGTATATCGCTCAAATTTATCAGGAGGTTAAGTATCGCCCCCGCTACGTAATTGCAGAGACTGTCACCAGTCATACGGATGACAAACTGTCGCCTGGTCTGGAAAACACTCGGACAACGGCGAGTCCCACATTGGCAAGCAAATCGTCAGTTTGAGAGCTGCCTGGCGCATGCTGGCGACATCTCAGTGAGATGCAGCTATCGAATAAACATCAGCTACAACGGCGCGAAGGCGACGCGATCCACATTAGTGGAGACTATCAGGCCCGGGCTCTAAAGTCAGATCGGGCCGTCCAACGCTTTTGGCACGAAGCAAAGTTCAGGTTGATAGAACGCGTCGCAAGGCCTGGAAAGCAAGACCGTGTTCTTGACGCGGGGTGCGGGTCGGGAACGATCAGTCATTTCTTGTCTCTTCATGCGGGCCAGGTGATAGGCATGGATAGCAATCCATCGGCAATAAGCTACGCAAGCACTGCCTATGACGTGCCCAACCTTCAATTTCGCCTGGGTCAATTCGAAGACCTCGTTGGCGACAAACCATTCAACAGGATTTATTGTATTGAAGTCGTTGAACATCTTTACGAACACCAAGTGGCAGAGGTTCTCTCGTTATTCCACAAAATGACGAGTCCAGGTGGTCAGCTTTTTCTTACCACGCCGAACTATCAAAGCGCCTGGCCGCTTATCGAATGGCTTTTGGATAGATTCGCGTTAGCCGCCCAGATGGATGAGGTACAGCATGTAACCCATTTCACCAAACGCAAACTGGCCGCGACGTGTGAACGTGTCGGATGGAGATTGCATCACATCGGAACGTTCAATGGACTGGCACCATTCCTCGCTCCAATTTCACATCGACTTGCGCTGGGCATTGAGAAAGCCGAGTTCTTGCTCAATCGTGCGCTTCCGGAAAATCTCTTGTTTTGCGTGGCCACGAGAGGATGAGCGAAATGGTCAATCACACGAACCAGCCATTCGATTCAACAGAAACCGAATCTTGTTGCTAACCGAAGCCATCCTGCGGGTCTCTCTACTTGGCCTTGTAAAGCTCATACTGTAGGTACTTCTTGATAACTTCGCAGTTCTGGCAGTCTGAGTTTGAGCTGAGGACAATCGCGCCTGGTGGCGGCTTCGCTCCATCAGGAAGACGAACAAATTGCGATAAAGGCCTGTCTTCCACAGTGGCGTACCAATACGCATCCATGTACGCGGGACCCCACTGCCCATTCTCCAAGTAAATTGGCCGCTCCGACCGCGCGACTGCCGCGTCATAGGCATCCTTGTACAGAACGTCGAATGCAAACTGTCGCTCTGATCCCTTACGCCAGAAAATGCATTGGAAATCGACAGCTTGTGCAACGGTCGCTGCCAGTAACACCGCAAGAATACTCAGTCGGACTCCACGCGGCAGGCCGGGGCTGGCAACCACGGCACTACCTGGTTCGCCATCGTGCGTTGTGTTGGTTTTGTCGCTCACGCGCTGCTTTGGCTCAACTGATGCAAGCAGCCATTCCAGCGCCGGGATTGTAAGCACCAGCAGAAAGACTGCATAGCCCATCAACCGGAGCTCGTGAAATGGCCAGTCTGTCATCGCGCCAGGAACAATCGAGGCCGCGAGTCCATAGAGCACAAACCGCCACCAGGGATCGCGCCAGCGGCGCGCAAACACCAGCAGGAGACCAGCCATTGCCAGAATGAAGGTGGCAAAAAGTATCGCTCCGCCGGAGCCTTCCACATGATGATGCCAATGACCGTCTCCCGTCATAAGCAAAGGACTCAAACTCTGATCCTGCAAGTAGCACCTAACAAACTCAGCAATCTCGGATGGAATTTCTTTCCAAGGTGCGTCAGGCTTGATGTAGCTAACTTCCCAGAGCCGCTTCGTTAGCACGCCAGAATGTGAACGATTGAATAGAAAGAGTGGTACCAGCGTGACCGTGTAGGCGAGCCATATCTTGAGCACGCCAAGGATACGGTGCTTCGTGGTGGCGAAGAAGAGTAGTCCTAACGCGAACAATGGTGCCAGGACGCGTCCGCTCAAATAACCATACGTAATCACCGCGAGGCTGCCGGCGACCATCGCGATGTCTTGCCAATTCCAGGTGTCCTTGGATTGAATGCGGTAGGCCGCAAGCAGGAACACGACAACTGTGAAAGCAGAGAAATGTGCATCCCAGACCAATCGGCCGATTTCGAAGAGCCACGGCGTTAGTAGCGCAGTCCCCGCAACGATTATGCCGATCTTACGCTCGCCAGAAATGCGTTTTGTCAACACGCCAAGCAGCAGACACGCCGCGAACATCCAGAAAGCGGCGAACATCCGCGCGACGAGAATGCTCGGATGAAGGAATCGGAAGACGACTGCCAGCAAATAGATCGTGAGCGGGTTAATATACGTTGGGTTACTGACTGCATACTCCTGGAAGAGTATGGGAAACTTTGGGCCCACTTCGCCAGCCCCGGTTCGAGAGACGAGATAGGCGTTGTAGGCGGTCGCTGACTCGTCGAGGTAGAATCCGGGAGGATTCTGTGAAACGCCCCAAGTGTAGAAGCTGAAAAGGAGGATGATGGCAGCGACGCACAGCAAAATTCGTAGGCTCTTTTGAACCACGCCGGGGGCTCGTAGCCTCAAGAAGATATTGTTCATCGCGGCTTCGCGTTACCTGTTCTGCAGAGGGATCAGAGACACTCGTGCGGAACCGGCGTTCAGGACAAACAGTTTGTCTTTTGCCAGCGCGATCGCCGATGGAGCCTCCAATTTGTCTGGCGGGGTCGGCGATAAGGTCCCGAGTCTGTTCCCCTGAAGATCAAAAATGAAAATGGTGCTCAGTTGCGCGCTCGACGCGTACAACCGGCCTTTGTCAGAATCGATGGCCAAATCCTCAAAGCCCAGCGCCTCTCGCCATTCGGGCACTGACCATTTGCTCAGAAACGTCCCGTTTGAATCAAAGACCTCTATGCGGCTGTTTATCGGATCAGCAATGTACACCCTGTTTTTGATAGGATCGACCGCAACCGAACTAAGGCCTTTGAACTGTCCATCGCCACTCCCCACGCTGCCCCAGCTTGCAAGGACCTGGCCATCGGGACTGAACTTCACGATTCGATTGCGACCCGAATCGACGACATAGATCGAATCATCAGGGCCAATGGCGATCTTTCGCGGCCCGTATAATGCAGGCGCCCACTCAGCGATGAATCTCCCGTCAGGTCCAAGTTTCTGAACGCGATGCTTGGAGCCTATCTCCGCGACGTAAATGTTGCCCGCGCGATCAACTGCAATCCCATTCGGGTCTGTAGTTGCTATGCTGGTAACGAAGGTTCCGTTTGGCGAGAATTTCTGGATGCGCCCATTACCTGTATCAGCGACTAAGATATTTCCCGCACTGTCGACTGCAAGGCCATGAGGGTTTTCAAACTGACCTCTTCCATTCCCGTGGCCGCCTTCAAAAGCTGTGACGGGGGAACCTGGAATTTTGTAGATCATTAAATTGCGATAGACGAGTCCTTTCACTAATGGCTCTTTCTCATAGTTAACTTCCCTGCGGGAGCTACTGTAAACAGCCCACAGATCGGTAACTCCCGCGGCGAGAATACAAACTGCCAGTGTACCACCGAGCACTTTACCTAACATCGCTGCAGTTTTTAACCTCGACAAACGCCAGCAGCCGTAAGCTATCAACAAACAACACAGCACGACTACAATGGCTATGCACACGGGAGCATTCCAGGGCGGGAGCGCAGCTACCAGCAACCCTGAGAACACAACGCTTTTTGGAGATATCAATGCAGGCCGAGCACTCCTGATAGTTGTGGCGGGGAAGGCTGTCTTGCGCCGATTCTGGCTGGTACCTTGCTTCGATTCTCCCCAAGCCATATTTACATCGGAGCTAACCCCCGCCGCCGAAAGCCTTGGGCGATACTGATCAATCAGGAAGATTAGTACAAGAAGAAAGATCCCAGTGGCGAAAGGCACATGTCGCTCGTTCACAAAGGCAATCTGCTTCCAAAATCCCCAACTCTGGTTGCGGTGTGGATAGCCGGCGGCGAAAAGATTAGTTAAACGCTCCAGGAAGCCATGGAAAAAGAAAAATGTGGCTCCCAGCCGTCCTACAACACGAGAGTTGAAGAGCAGCTCGCCCAGTGCCATCACTAGTGCGAGCATGCTCGTGAGGCCGAGCACACTGAGCACATCCACGCTCCAAGCCAGATTGAGCCCAAGAAATTGTAGATTTCCAGCCTGAAAGTAGAATAGAAACTGACCAATTCCCTGGGCAGCGTAATATGGGAACGCGGTCGAGAAGTCATGAATAACGGCGACACTTTGAGCCATGGTCAGTTGTGCAGCGAAATCGCCGGTCTCCGTCTCCGAAAGGCGCAGCCGGCCCTGTCTATTGATATAGAGTGTTCCAAATAGCAGAATGCACGCTGCGGCACACAGTGCTGCTAGCGTGATCCAGTCCCACCTTGACGATCCAGGAGCACGCGCCGCAATCGTGCCGACTCTTGGAGCTTTTCTGGAAAGCCAGAAGATTGCGCCAGGCGCAACCACGAAAAACAAGAGGTCTGCAAATAGTAACGGTTCAGCCGTACGTGCAAAAGCCAGCCCAGCTAGATAGGTGAGCCACGTGCTGAGGAGCGTGCCAACCAATACGGCTGCCGCCCAACGATGCGGCGCGGATACAAACCGATAAAAGCGCCGGCAAAGAAGATCACCCAGAGCAATCGCCAACCCTAGATAGATCAGAGCTAACATCCCCTCGCTGGTCTTTACAGATCAATGGCGATTACGCGATTACTAGTCATGTTTAGAACGTAGAGTTTTCCGTTTGCCAGAGCGAGCGCTGATGGCCCTGCAAGTTTATCAGGGGGCTTTGGTGTTGCGCTGCCAATTCTGGTGCCGTTCAAGTCAAAAATGAGGATCACCTCCATGTGAGCGCTCGATGCGTACAACCGACCTCTATTAGGATCGATGGCTAAATCTTCAAAGCCCAGTGGCTCTCGCCATTCGGGCACTGACCATTTGCTCAGAAACTTCCCGTTTGAATCAAAGACCTGTATGCGGCTGTTTAGCGGATCGGCAACGTACACTTTGTTGTTGGTTGGATCGACCGCGACCGAACTCTGGCCTCTGAACTGTCCATCGCCGGTTCCCTCGCTGCCCCAGCTTGCAAGGACCTGGCCATCGGGACTGAACTTCACAATTCGATTGCGACCCGAATCGACGACATAAATCGAGTCGTCAGGGCCAATAGCGATCTTCCGCGGACCGTATAATCCAGGCGCCCACTCAGCGATGAACGTCCCGTCAGGTCGGAGTTTCTGAATGCGGTGCTTGGAACCTATCTCCGAGACGTAAATGTTGCCGGCGCTATCAATTGCGATTCCGCTCGGCGCTTGAAATTGTCCCATGCTCGTGACGAAAGTGCCGTTTGGCGGGAATTTTTCGATGCGGCCATTACCGGTATCGGCCACCAAGACGTTTCCGTTGCTATCAACCGCAATTCCAGTTGGTGAATCAAATTGCCCCTTTTCGGTTCCCTTGCCCCCTTCAAACATGGTAGTCGCGGTTTCAGGCAACCAGCTGAACTGCGGAGGCGCCGTATCTAGCGTAGCAGGCAATGTTTTCACGTGTTGCTGAAATTGATGAATGTTCTTGTTAGGGATGTTCAATACATAAAACGTTCTTGATTTTCCACCAAAGGAATACGAAATGGAGTCTTCGGTTCCAAGATCGCGCAGCGATTGGAACATTCTGATAATTCTTTCTGTCTTTGGATGTCTTTGCCAGATCAGCTTCAGGTCTTTCTTACTCCCAGCATAGGCAAGGATGGCCCTTTTGTTGCCGTTATAGACATCTTGCTCGGCCATGACGACGCTAAAAGGGTAGTCGTTACAGAATGAGAGAATTCTGGCATCATCGTAATCATGTAAGAAGAGATGAATAATCGAATAAGCGTCCTCCTGGCAGATGAATGTGTCGTATGAAGCGTCGGGAATGCCAGGGATGCGGTTGAACTCATCGCGCTCCAGGCGGGGAGGATTGGGATGCTCTTCCCCGGCTACGACATGCTTTAAGAAGCGCGAGACGGCGACCTCTTCTTGTGCATAATAGCGGATCCCAAACGGATTCTTTGTTTTGGCATAAATGTACCGAACTGATGGGATCAGGCCGTCGAGCAGTATTAATGCTGCGATAGCGCAGAATATAATTTGCACGGCTGGCCACGGACGAAGTTGTAATAGCCCGGCAAGCGTGAAGCTCATCAGGATTACCCAGAATGGGATCGGCATCAGCAAACGGTTCTCGATGCACCCTGCGACAAAAGCGCCGACAACCGGAAGAATGGCCAACAGCACAATTTCAAAGCGCCTCTGCCAGAGCGCGAGCACGCAGCCTGGTACCAACAACCAGTAATATGGCAGCGGGATCGGCAACGTATCGGGAATAAAGAAGCGGAAGCCGGGGACGCTGAAGAAGCAGCCCCGAAGCTGGTCGACAAAAGGCCGGATACCGCTCGGAAACGGGGCTGAATGCATTGCATGCCGGAAATTGCCGACAAAGCTGGATTCGTAGTAAGTGTAGGCTTGCTGATTGAACCAGATATAGAGGAGGATGGGCATAGCAGCCGCCGTAAAACCAAAGACGATCAGTGCGAGAGAGCTCCACGTGGCTCTTCGCGCTAAGCTCTTCCAATAAAACAAAGCGTACAGAGGCGCAGCAATCACAAGCGCCAGCAGATATTGCTTACCGGATATGGAGCTGGCCAGGCAGAGACCTGCGGTGATACCGCTTAGGGAAAGAAAAAAAGGCGAAGCGCGTCTAAATCCCAGGTGCAGGAAGTACAGAGAGACCACGGCCAAAGCCGTTGCCATGGGATAGCGGTAGCCGGCGAAAGTGTAAATGAACGCGAATGGGAGGAAATTAAGAATGACCGCCGTGACAGAGGTAACAATGTAAGAGTCAAAAAACAAATCGATTAAGAGAAGCGTGAATACGAAGGTCGTCAGCCAAATACAAAACAGCGCTGCTTCATAGGACAAAATGTTAAATCCGAAAAGGCGAAGAAAGCCCCAAACGTAGTAATGAAACAGAGTTTCGCGCGAAAGAATACCGTGAAGCCAGGATGCCTGATAAGGATGACCGATGACGTAGCTTTTTAGATACCAAAGGTCCCAGCCGGACTCATCGAAAAGAGCGTCTCCGTTCCAGGGCGCCGTCCGGAAATTCCAAAGGTGCGAAACTACAAAGAATAGGATCCAGAAGAGAAAGAATGCTGTCTTCGGCTTTATTAAGGACTTGAAACCAGTCGCCAAGTGATGTGGCGACGGTAAGAAGGCGACCAGCAAGAAACCCATGCTAAGCAGCCAACCGATTGGCTGCCAGGGATCTCCCCAAGGCGCTTTTCGATAATGCGCCGCTCCACCCCACGCGCAGACTGCCAGACTAACAACGGACAATCCGAGTAGAAGAATCCTCAGTATTGGAACTTCGGATTTTTTCTGCGCTAACTCCACAACCTTGCGTATCTGTTCTAGAGAGTCGTCGAGTAAACCATGATGGTTATAATGCGACGGCGTGCCGCCTGTTACAGATCGATCACGCTCACACGACTCCCGGCCATGTTTAGCACATAAAGCTTCCCGTTAACCAAGACCAGAGCTGCCGGTCCGTCGAGCTTTTCGGGGGGTTTTGGCGTTACACTGCCGATCCTGGTTCCGTTCAAATCAAAAACGAGCACGTTGTCCATGTTGGCGCTTGATGCATATAACCGACCCTTCTTGGAATCTATGGCCAGGGCTTCGAAGCCATATGGCCGTCCCCATTCTGGAATTGACCATTTAGTCAAAAACTTCCCATTTGAATCAAATACCTGTATCCGGCCATTGCGTGGGTCTGCGACGTACACTTTGTTAGTGGTGGGATCAACCGCGACTGAAGTGTGGTCGTTAAACTGTCCGTCGCCATTTCCGCTGCTGCCCCACGTCGTCAGCACCTGACCATTGGGGCTGAGCTTGACGATGCGAGTACGACCTTGATCCACGACATAAATCGAATCATCGGGACCAACGGCGATCTTTCGTGGCCCGTAGAATCCAAGCGCCCACTCGGCGATAAGTGTCCCATCGGGCGCTAGTTTCTGGACACGGTGATTGGAGGCGTCGGCCACGTATATGTTGCCGGCCCGGTCGATGGCGATCCCGTTGGGCTGTCCCAATTGTCCGTGGCCACTGCCTTTGGTTCCCATGCTGCTAAGAAACGCCCCAGTCGGATCGAATTTTTCGATGCGCCCATTACCGCTGTCGGCCACCAGAATATTTCCGTTGCCATCGATACAAATTCCAGTTGGCAAATCAAACTCCCCCTTGCCGCCTCCCCTTCCGCCTTCAAACATGTTAGTCACACCTTCAGGCATGGAACTAAGCTTGGGAGGCGGCGTGTCCGGCACCTTATAAATTGTCAGCGAATTAATTCTGCTGTCGTCATACACCTTCGGAAAATAAGTGGCGTAAAGCTGTTCATTTGGTCGCTTAATGAACTGAGCCTGCCGAACAGCACCATCAAACGCCACGTACCTGATGCCGTTCTCTTTCAAAAGGTGGAACACTTTCCATGGGTCCCTGTTCTCGAACAGGTCTACGTAAAGCCTGTCGCGTTTCGTCGCGTCGTAACCAGCGCCCCACGAATAGTAGGGCCAGCCATAAAACACGCGCCGGCCAGCCATGAGGATGGGATGATTAACAAATCGATCCGTCAGAAAGATATCTCGCGGCGTCGTGTTCTTTTTAAGCCAGTCAATGAATGGATCGTCCTTGTACGTTACTTCACTCCAGCCGGTATTATGAATTGGGAAAAAATCAATGAGACCTCCCGGGATGATTAGAAGGAAGAGAACACTCGCCAAAAATTTTCCCGGCAGTGTTGTGCCGCCCAGTGACAGACGCCATAATCGCCAGAGACCAAAGGCAACAAACAAGTTGGCGATGATCACCCAAATATGCAGAAACTTTTGATTCGCAAGGACCTCAATGGTGAACTGAAAACAAAACGCAACTGCGATGAGACTCGAGGCTGCCAGGAATAGTCGCCTTTGCAGACTCCTTGCGAAAATGAGCGCCAGTGCGATTAACACCCACTTGAAGCCAAAAGTGAAGCCAAGGTACTTCGCCACATTCATGGCTGTGGGCTGGTCTATCGTGTAACCCCAATGTAGCAGCCGTGGCATGATTGCCCTGCCCTTACCCGTACTGAGGTAAAGCATCTGTGGCAGCGCGATTACACCTGCAGTCATGGCCAGGAACAACATTTGCCGTCGGAGCGGAAATAAGACGAACAACCCTCCCAATACTGCGGCAGCCGCAATAAACACGGCGCTGTTCCACATCGGCACCAGACCAAGCACTACGCCTGAAAAGATGAAGCCTGGTAAGGTAGAGGCAAAACTCTCGGTTATAACGACAGCTTGCTTTGGTTCTATTGCCACCGCTGCGGGCGCGATGTCGGTTTTTGATTCTGCAACGTTGTCACGCGGAGTGGCATCGTCGGAGACTGTGTCCGTTGCACTTTCGGATAAAGCGCAAGGCTCCAGCGCAGTCGGGTTAGTAGGGACGTAGATTTTAGCTTGCTTTGCTGGCCGCATGCGATAGCGGATAACCAGAAAAATCAGGACGAGCAGCAGTATCCCAATAGCGTTGGCGAAATGCCGCTGATTCAGATAGGTGACCTGCGACCAGGTACCCCATTGCTCGCCGCGATATGGAAAGATAGTCGCGAGGTACTCGCCCCGATGTATAATAGCTTGAATCGCCGCCCGGACTGATCCTTGTTTCTGAAGAAACGGAACATACGAGAGCGATCCGAAAAAGAAAAAGAGGAGCGAGCCGAGGCGCCCCACTGCGCGCGAATTGAAGACGACTTCGCCAAGCACCATCGCCAGCACGAGCATGGCTACGAGCGTGATTATGCTGAGTAGATTGAGACTCCAAGCTGGATCGAGCCCAAGGAATTCAAGATTTCCGGCCTGAAAGTAAAACAAAAAGTGATAGCGGATCCGGTCGCCTGAAAAGTGCGGATACTCTGTCGGAAAGTTATGTCCCACCGCAAAGCTCTGGATGATCGCCGTATTGGGTCCGAAATCGCTGTACTGAGCATTGGCGATCTTCAACTTGCCGCCACCTGAAGTGAAGGAGGCAAACATCATCCACGATACGAGGACCACGTATCCGACAATGAAGAGCCAATCAGCGATGCCTGAACCCTCAGCCCGTGGGAAATATGAAGTCGCTGCTCGGCCAACATTAGTCCCCACCTCACTTGGCTTTAAGAGCTTGCTTTTCCACTTCGGCCAGGTGAGCAGCGCCACCGATGCCATAAAGAACAGGAGATTTCCCCACAACAGCGGCCGTGACGCCCACCAAAAAGCCAGCCCGGCCAGATAGGTGAACCACGAGCTAACCAGGAGCCCTACGAGAATGGCTGCTGCGCACCGATGCGCGACGGAGACGAACCGGTAAAAGCGCCGGCAAAGGAAATCCCCGACACAAATGGCCAATCCGAGATAAATCACAGCCAGCATAAGAAGACACTCGTTAATTCACCGCCAAGCACAGGCGCAAATCCTAAACGCGCGATTTCTTCCGTCAAACATCTGCGAAGTTTTTTCCTCCGACACCAGCAGAGGCCGGCCAAGAAAGCATCCGTGGCGCAAGATTTTTTGCATCTCCTCGGCACGGGACTTGGGCGTTTTGCTAGGGCTGAATTTGATCGGTCCAAAGAAATAACCAGGTGGCTATCGCATTGATTGTAACCGAGACGACGAAAAGGGACGCCTCGCTGACGGTTATTTTCGCCGGGCTGTTGCCTGTGAGTAAAAGAAACATCCAGGGAATGAGGATCATGGCGTAGCGATAGGAGAACTGCCAGCTTCCGGGATTTCCGTGACACCAAAGGACAAGCGTTAAGAGTGCGATCGCTACCCAGGCAGCCACTGTGTATCTTCCACCCCGGCGAAAAAGGAGGCATAGGAACGGGCTCGCAAGAAAGATTGAGCAGCCAAACCCATTAGGCAGGATGTAAGGAAAGTAGGAAATACTTTCGAAGCCTTGAAACAGCATCGTGTACATATTCCAGGGAATCGCATGAATCGAAAACAGTCCGTGCTCGTACCAGGGCTCCTGAGGCACCTCTGGGATGTGAAGGTAGCCAAAATCGAAAATTGATTGGAACCGCGCGAAGTTATAAGCGGCGGTCAGGAGCGCAAGGGTTGCTGGCACACTTAGAAAGCGAATCACCATGCATCGATTTTCCCAAAGCTCCTTTTTGACAATGTGACTGCGCGACAAACGCATCCCACCCTGATCTGAGCGCCGCCAGAAAAAGTAAAGATACAGAGGTAGCGTGATCAGCAGCTCGGTGCGGTTGCCAAAAGCCAGTGCAAAGAACGCGCCAGCCACGAAAGGAGCCGGTCGAACCAAAGTGAAATAGAGCGCTGCGGCTTCTCCCAGCAAGGCGAGACCGAGAGCGATTTGCCATGCACCGCCGAATCCGAGATTGCACCATGTCCACGTTCCAAAAATGGGAAACAACGCCAACATGATCCGGCGAACCAGCGAGGTGCCTTCGAGGCTGGAATAATTCGCTCCGAATGCTTTTGCGAGTTGAAAAAAGAAATAAACGCAACAGCCCGCAATCAACGCTGCCAAAACGTGTCCGGGAAAATTGTGGATCACGCCAACTTTTTGCAAAAGCGCGATTGGAACCATACTGAGCACGGCTCCCAGCGGAAAGGCTGAGTAATATCTTTTTCCGTGTGGGATCATTTCGTTAAGCCAATCCGGCGGCTTTTCCTTAAGACCGACGTGGCCACTTAGCAGCGCCGAAGCGATTTGGTTCGTGTAATCCAGATCGTGCAGGGTCGCATTGGTCGAAAAGTAAAAGGCGATCGCTGCCAACAGCGACAAGCCGGCTGGGATCCAAAATTGCCAGACACTGTCATGCCGTTCGTGGGTGGTCATGATTTTTCACTTTCACTTTTCCAGCGAACGTCGTCCCAGGAGTTTTTCCCAAGCCGCTCTCGTTTCCGGCGGCACGTTTTGGTCAGCGTTGACCAGCCAGGAAACGGTGGCAAGCGAGTTCACGACAACCGAGATAGCGATCAGCCCAATCATTACGTGACGCCAGCGTAGTAAGGCTTCTCGGCCCGAACGGAGAAACATAAGGAGACAGAAAATAAGGAAAGGATAGAGGTCAGCAGCGTAACGCTGGGCAAGCAAAAAAAACGATAGAATGAAGAGAAATTGGGCAAAGAGAGCCAGCGCCGTCCCACGCTCGAACACATTCGCGCCATTGCGTCGGATCAAACATGTGATTCCCATGAGCGCTCCGAAAAGGAGCCAGGGCGAACACCACGGGAGAGGGAGAAACACTTCGCTAAAGTCATTTGAATAGCGAGAAGGATAGTCATAGGAATGGCGGTCTGCGCCCACAAAAGGCGGCTCTCGCTGAAAAGACGGAAAGCGCACGCTGAAGTAGTCAGCAAAACTATAGGGAATCCGGCGCGGGCTGAATACGCCAAATTTGTGCGCGAACTCGCTATGAACAGGGTTGATATAGTAGTCGAAGTTGACTCCTGTCAGGGTGCCGAATCTTGCGTAGCTTAGCCAAAGGTAAAATGTGACTGCGGCGCCAAGCGGGAGAACCAGCGCGATAGTGTTAGTTAGTCGATTTTCCCGCCGCAGTCCTAGAGCAAGAATTGGAGCAATCAGTATGAAAGGCGCTCCGAACGTGACGCGGGACAGTAAAGCACAACCGGCACACAGCGAGAACCCCAGTAATGCGCGGGTCAGAGCAATGGCCTCCGCTTGCCGCGCGCGGAAAGCGAACAACAGTGCGGCCAGTGACAAAGCCAGTCCCCAGATGATGGCTTCGTTGTAGATGGAAAGATTTCCAAGCAGCAAAAGTAACGGGGATCCAAGTGCGAAGCCGATTACACACGCGTTGCCGAGCCAGTTACGGGCGCGCGGTAAAAGGGCGGACGAACACAAGGCTGTGCGCACCAGCCCGGCAAACGCGAACAGCGCGATGACTCCCGCGCAAAATCCCGAAAGCCGCGACCATTTCCCGTGTCCTGCAGGGTAAACAAGGTTGAGCGGAATACGGAGGAACGCCGGAAACGGCCCAAAGTACATGCGTGTCTTGCCATTCACGATCATTGCTTCATGCCCGATCGCCTCGGCATCCACGTCCACGTTCCCACGCAAGAAATGCTCCGCCTGTGAATCGTAGGCGCCGCCGAGCACTTCCTTAACAAAAATCTGCCGTTCGCCCGTTGTGGCGAACGCCCAAAGAAGCACGCTCAACAGCAAGGTGAGCGGGAGAAGCCGGGGAGCCGCGGGAGAACTCAGAGGAAGCTGATTACTTTCTGAAGTCCAGCGCGCCTTTTTTAAGCGCGTAAACGTAACCCACCATCAGGATCGTGATGAAACTAAGCATGCTCCAGAAAATGATGCTGCTTTGTTTAATAGCATCCCGATATACGACCGCCCACGGATACATAAACACGATCTCGAGGTCGAACAGGATAAAAAGCATTGCCACGAGATAAAACTTCACGCTGAAGCGCGGTAGCTGTTCCCCCTGCGGGATCATTCCGCATTCGTAGGCCATGTCCTTTGCTCGAGTGCGCTTTCCGGTCTTGCCTACCAAGATGCTCACGACCAGCGCGGAAACGGCAAACAGCATTGCAACGAGGATTTGCAGGAGAACCGGCAAATATTCGCGCAGCATCCGGGAATCTGGCTTGCAGCCAATTCGTGGTGAAAGGTCGGCTTATCTTACGCCGGCGAGATGGCCATTCTGCTGGGCAATCGCATTGGCCAGGGCCGATGGCAAGCCCTTGTATTTCTTGCCATTCTTCTTGACCGCGCCGCGTGCCACAAGGTTCTGCAATTTCTCGTAAGCTCGCAACCGCAGCATTTCTTCGCCGCCGCTTGCAGCATTCCGGGCCCGAAGATTCTCGTGCACGATGTCGAAAAGCTGCTTAAACTCAAAAGAAGAGCGCCGCGAGAGGACAGCAACCAGCTCCTCAGTTACCAGGTCAGGAACACGACGAGAGAATGCATTTTTCTTTAGAATAGCCATAAGGGCAAAAAGCATAGCATGTTTTTCGCAAACTGCAGCAGTTTTCTTCGCTGTACGGGTGGAATGGACAAAAAAGTGTCGAAATGACACACCAGGAGCTCAGCGCGCCTTGAAAGTCGCCTCTATGGCGTCGGAGACGGGCTGGATGTCACCTGCGGCGTGGCCATTGGAGAACCGCTCCAGCCGCTCAACCCGGGACTGGCTTTCTGCCGTGCTGCCGAGCCAAGGCTGCTGAGGATAGCAAAGCCGATTGCCGATTGATCCAGCGTGATTGGTCCGACGGAGTCGGCCACGTAGCCGTCATGATCGTATCTTTGCGATGAGACGATAGGGCTCAGGTGCTTCGTAATCACGTCCGGCGATGGGAGTTTGGTAGGATCGATGGAACCGGCCACTGACGGTACGAAAGCCGCAGCCATTAACAGCATTGGACGCAGTGAAGCATCGAGCCGGGAATATAAGAACGCGGTGTCGATGTAGGCAAAAAAATTGGTCGGCGCAGGCAGCAATCGCTCGGCAGCTTTGTAAGTTGGGGAATTTAAGAATTCCGCCGAACCAGTACCGCTGCGTTTCATTGCCTCTTCTACTGAGACCGGGTTAAAACCAGCTATAAGAATCCGATTGGACAAGGCGACCGTGGGAGTGATTGCCACGAGACTCGCGGCCGACTGCTTTGAAAAGTAGCGGACGCCGTCCTTCTCTGTCTGCGTCCAAGTCGCACCTTCATCGGCGTGTATGAGAGCCTCGGTGATCTTGCCGGCTTTGGCCGCTTCTATCACCGGTAACGTCAGAAGCAAAGATGGCCAATGCGCGCTTGAGGGCCAGTCTGCCAGCGATGCCAGTTCGACGCCAAATGCTGCCTTCCAATCATCGGCGGTGATCCCGCTATCTGCGAGGGCCTGAAAAATTTTGGCGCCAGCAAAGGCCGCCACCGACTGGTTCAGTGCATCGATTTTGTCCCCGAGGTTGAGGAGTATCGACAGGTAAAAAAACGTTTCTTTCGTTCCGAGCGAAGCGGAAGACCTGGTGAGCGCAGTATTGCGCTCCAGCTTTGGCATCCCGAGAAAAAGGACGTCGTGTATCTTCCCGTTCTCGAATCGCATCGAACCAGTTATGCAGCGCATGTTCTCAAGCATCGTGGCTTCGCCGGGAGTTGTTGATCGAACAGCAGCTCGCAATGCTGCAAGTCGTTCGGAAAATATTTTCGGCTGCAGATAAAAGAAGGCCGCATAGTTGGAAGGCCGGTGCGCGATAGCTGTTTGATACCCCTCGTCGTTGTTGAGTGTGCCATTTGAATTCTTAACTCGGTGATCGGCTCGATCGAGCAATGACTTCAATTCTGTCACGTCAGTCGCCATAAAGAACCAGGGACGGTCATACGTTGATGCGAGAGTAAACGGACCCGCCGTGACCAGCTCGATTTCATGGCGCTGGTATTGCAGCTTCTCGCGCTTGGCGGCTGGAGTTTGTTCCACCAATGCCGAGCGCCATTTGCTGATGATTCGCTCAGCCTCTTCCTGGCTGCCACGAAACCGGAAACCGCCCACAAGCTTTGGGTTGTTTTTATCCATAGAGGTCAAGGCGAAGAAGACGTGTTTCGGGTCGAGCTGTTCGATCTCCCGAAGCGTCTGAGTCCCGAAAGCGTTCGGGGTTGGAAGGTTGCCCAGGGGCTTACGCAGAAAATCCTGGACCGCAGGTTCGCGGTAGAGCTGATAAATATCGCTGCGATGCCATTCATCGCGGGTTTGATTGAAGTCAGGCATGTGTGCCAGAAAAATTGTGTCCTGAGGCAAAAGCGCGCTTATGGGCGCGCTCGAAATTCTTTGCGACAGATTCCAGAAGTACCAAGCAACGAAGGCGGCGACAACGAGCGCAAGAATCAGCAACGTCAGACGTCTCATGGAAGCGGAACTGTAGCGGCTGGCGTCTCGGTGCGAAATTTAAATAATCGCCGCTCCAACGATTTCTGCAGCGGACGCGGCTGGCTTGGCAGAAATGAAAATCACGCTCTCGGATGAAATTGTCGATGCACAGCTTTAAGCCGCTGTTGATCGACATGCGTATAGACTTGCGTGGTCGAAATATCGGTGTGGCCCAGCATCTCCTGGATAACGCGTAGATCGGCGCCGTTGCTGAGCAGATGCGTCGCGAAACTGTGTCGGAGAAGGTGAGGGTAAACGTTTTTCTCCAGACCGGCC
>WNGE01003997.1_pt1 | contig 21265 bp, 19 predicted proteins | sample 5400651 | NCBI WGS metagenome assembly WNGE01 (sample SAMN13153370, study PRJNA577476) | soil metagenome | isolation source: 60 cm soil or saprolite under grassland replicate 2 | place: USA:California | collected 2016-06-15 | reverse complement strand
ACCGGGTCAAACGCTCCTCCGCGTCGCACAGGAAGCGGAGGAACCCTTCGTCGCCGGGATCTCCCTGGCGGAAATTGGCGATGACACCGAAGAGCAGAGGATTCAGGAGGCCTCCACCGGCAGGGTACTCGGCCTCCGTTTGGAACTTCCGTCGCGCGATGGGAAGCACCTCCTCGCTTCTCACCGCCTCGGTCGGATCCTCGCGCCGGACAACTTCCGGGTCCAGGCGTTCCCGCCGCCAGAGGCACTTGCCTGTCAAGGGGTCCCGGCGAAGGCGTTCGGGGAAGAGTCGAAAGTAACGGTTGACCAGCTCGAGCCGCTCATCGGGATACTGGAATCGGTTCGGTCCGACGTATTCGCAGAAGAACAACTTCCCGTTCTGCGCGAGAGCCTCGTGGATGCGAGCGTAGAGGCCATCCAGCTTCGTGATGTGGTGGAGCACGTCGTGGGCGAAGACGGCGTCGTAGGGCCCGCCGAGCTCCTCTCTCTCCAGATCTACGACCCGGTACTCGATCGTGTCGAGCTTCTTCTCGGCGGCTGTCCGGGACGCCTTGTCGACTGTTTCGCGCGCGAAATCGCAGGCGACGATGGAACGGAATCGCCCGCGCTCGGCAAGCGCACGCTCAAACCAACCCGAGCCGCACCCGAGGACCAGAGCGCGGTCCAGAGAGGGCGCCAGGTGCTGCCACTCGACGTAGGTGGCCCAGTCGCAGAGGGGGTCGCCCGTGACGAGCAGGTGCAGATAGCGGCGCACGATGGGTGAAGACGTCCATACAAGGCTCTCGAGGGCTGCCTTGAATTTTCCGTCGTTCCAGCGCGTCTGCATACCGCCGCATTATCTCCGGGCCGAAAGGGACGGTGAGGAGCATGGGCGAAGATGAATCCGAGAAGCCGGCGGGGACCCGACGCCACGGCTCTGTGATAGACAATTCCGGGCCATGCATCTCTTTCGCCATGAAGCGTCCAAGGAAGAAGCGCCCCTGCGCCTTCACATCGGGTGCGGCCAGCTGGCGATCGCCGGCTGGATCAACATCGACAGCAAGGCGCTTCCCGGCGTGGACCGCGTGCTGGACGTCCGCCAGGGACTTCCTTTCCGCGAAGTCTCCGCCATTTACGCGGAACATTTCCTGGAGCATCTCGCGTTCGACGATGGGCTCGGTTTTCTGAAGGATTGCCGGCGCGCCCTGGCGCCCGCCGGCGTGCTCCGCCTTTCGACTCCCAACCTGGACTGGGTCTACGCCACGCACTACCGCACTTCGCACTCCTCGGCCGAAGAAACGTTGCGCGATTGCTTCCAGTTGAACCGGGCGTTCCATGGCTGGGGACATCAGTTCCTCTACAACCAGGGCACGCTCGAAGCGGTTTTGAAAGCGGCTGGCTTCGCGACAATCCGGTTTCGCGCCTACGGCCAGAGCGAAGTCCCGGAGCTCGTCGGCATCGAACGTCACGAGACGTGGCAGGACACTCCGGAGATGCCGCATGTCTTGATCGTCGAGGCCTCCGGCCAAGCGTCCGGAGAATCCCTGCCCGATCAGATGCTCAAGGAGTTCCGCGAAGCGATCAACGTCCGTTGATCGGTCGTGTTCCGGCCGGGTGTCCGTGAATTGTCCGGGCTTACGACGGCCAGGCGCCGGAGGGTCGCGAGGTTCTTGCGGTCGAAGTCGAGGCTGTCGTCCTTGGGCGTTTCGAGGAACTTGGGTATCTCCGCCAGGCGCGGATCGGTCATGAGGTTGCGGAAGCCCCTGCGCCCGATCGTGCCCTGGCCGATGTGCTCGTGACGGTCCACGCGCGCGCCTCTCGGGTTTTTCGAGTCATTGACGTGGATGGCCGCCAGCTTGCGCAGACCGACTGACCTGTCGAAGGCTGCGAACGTCTCCGCATAGCCTTCCGGGGATGAAAGCTCGTAGCCCGCGGCGTGCACATGGCAGGTGTCGAAACAGACCGCCAGCCGCCGGCGCTGCCGGACCGCCCCGAAAATATCGCGCAGGTGCTCGAACCGGTGACCGATGGAAGCCCCCTGACCCGCGGCGGTCTCCAGCAGGACGCGCACGCGAGTCGCCTCGGTCATCCGAAAAGCTTCGTCCAGGCAGGACGCGGTGCGAGAAATGCCGGCGGCTTCTCCCTCGCCTCCGTGCGCGCCGGGATGGAGGACGAGGTCGCGGATGCCGAGGGCATGGCACCGAAGAATCTCGTCGGCCAGCGCCGCAATCGATTGCCGGCGAAGTTCCTGTGAGGTCGAGGCGAGGTTGATCAGGTACGACGTGTGCGCGGCCACGTGCGCGAGGCTCGCGCGCCGCGCCGCGCGCCGGAACTCCCGGGCTTCCGCTTCTCCGATCGTCCTTCCCACCCACCGGCTGTTGTTCTTGACAAAGATCTGCAAGACCCGGCACCCGGCCGTCACACCGCGTTCGACCGCCCGCGGAGTGCCGCCGGCGATGGACTGGTGGGCGCCGATCAGCAGGTCGTTGACCGTGACTGGACTGCGTGACACGGCACGATTCTAGCCGCCAAGAGTGGTCTTTCGTTGTCATTCCGAGGGACGCAGCTCCTCGAAGCAACGAGAGCAGATCCCTCGCTGCGCTCGGGATGACAAAGAAGGGGCGAGGGCTCGGGATGACAAAGAAGGGGCGAGGGGCTCGGAATGACGAGGGGGATGCTACGAGGGTTTCGACTTCTCCTCGTAGTGTTCGAGAAGCTCCTGGCCGATTCGCTTCGAGACGAAGATCTGCTTCAAGTAGTTAAGCGAGGTCAGAGCGAAAGGAACTCCGGCGGCCGAGAAGGGAGCGCCGACGGCGGCGAGCGCAAGGTGACGCGCCTTCTCGCCGCGGGTGAACTCGGGGTTCTTCAAGTCGAGGACGCTGCCGTAGTAGCGGAAGACCATGCGGTACACGTCGGAAAGGAGCACGCGGAAACCCATCTCGCTTCCCCAGACGAAGCACTCTCCCGAGCGGACCTTTTCGAGAAAGTCCCGGTACGTCTCGGCCTCCGCGACCGTGTAAACCCGCGCGAGCGGGGAGAGCGTATGTGCGTCCGACCCGGCCACGAGCGACACGGCCCCGTGCTTCTCGCGTACGACGCCCATCAGGTCCTCGATCAGCCGGTTGTGCTGCGAGGCCATCGCCCCGTTCTTGACCTCGAAGACGTCGAACATCCGGAGCATCTCTTCGAGGTACTGCCTCGGCGAGTTGCGCATCCGGTAGTTCTGAAACATGTGGTTGGCCGAGGCGAGGATGCTCTCCTGCTTGAGATAAGCGTGCAGGTCGTAGATGTTCTCCCGCAACCGGCGGATCTCGGCGTGCTGGCGCTCGGTGATGTCGAAGACGTTGACGTGAATCCGCTGGCGCGTGTCGGGAAACCAGGTCTCGACCTCTTCGGAAATGAAGAAGTCGGTCAGGTCGGGGTTCCGGTCCAGGAGGTAGAGGCATCCGTCGATCGAGTCGTGGTCGGTCAACGTGACGAAGTCCATCCCGCGTTCCTTGGCCACGCGGTAGACCTCCTCCGGGCGGTTGTAGGAATCCCGCGTATTGGCGATGCGGAAGTATTTGAACGTGGAGTAGACGGAGTGGCAGTGGAGGTCCGCCTTCTTGAAGCGCCTGTCCGAAAACCAGGACGGGAAATCGCTTTCCTCGGATCTCTTGCTCCTCATCGGAACAGACAGGGTTGCAAATTGGAGGCCGGGGTGTCAAACGAGAGCGGAAGCGGGGATGCGGGGACGCGGGCGTGCCCCTCTCCGTGTCTCCCGAGACACGCGTCCCTGCGGATGAACCGTGTTAACTTGCCAGTGTGGGACGGATCCTTTTTCGGTTTTTCTACGGGCTGGTGCTGGTCGGAATTTTCCTCGGAGGGGCCTGGCTGGCCTTCGAGCGCTCGATCGTCGGGCGTTCGGTGTCCGTGCCCGACCTCGTCGGAAAGCCGATGCTCGACGCGATTCGGATCGCATATGACGCCGGACTGCGCGTCGAAGAACAGCCGGGACGAGCGCGCGAGGATGACCGGATCGGCAAGGACCTCATCCTGTCGCAGGAGCCGGAAGCGGGCTCGCTCGCGAAGCCTTCTCAGGTGGTGCGGGTCGTTCTTTCCCTCGGCGCGAGACAGCTGAGGGTCCCGGACCTGACGGGCCTGCCGCCGCGCGCCGCGGCCCTGCGTCTGGCTCAGGAGTCTCTGCAGCTCGGGGCCGTGTCCTGGTACAGACCCGGAGCCGGAAGCCGCGGCCGGCCGCAACGGGACGGTGGAAGTGCTGACCAACCGCGGCGCTCCCGAAACGCGCTCTGTGACGCCCGATATGGTCGGCCGGGACGCGGAACAGATGCGCTCCGTGCTCGCGAGGCATGGCTTCCGCGTCGGAAGCGCCCGGTATGAGGCGTACGAGGGAGTCGCGGCGAACACGATCCTCAAACAGTTCCCGCCCGCCGGATATCCGATCTCCAACCGCGACGTCGTTTCGCTGACGGTCTCCCGTTCGGCCGAGGCGACTGCTCCAGCTGCCCGATGAGCGTTCGCATCGCGCCGTCGCTGCTCTCGGCGGACTTCGCTCGCCTGGCGGACGCGCTGGCCGAGGCCGAGGAGGGCGGAGCGGATCTCGTCCACGTGGACGTCATGGACGGCCACTTCGTGCCCAACCTGACGGTCGGCCCGCCGGTCGTCAAGGCGTTGAAGCGCGCGACTCGTCTGCCCCTCGACGTCCACCTGATGATCGAGAGCCCGGAAAAGACGCTCGAGAACTACCTCGAGGCGGGCGCCGACTGGATTTCCGTCCACGCGGAAGCGACGCGGCACCTCCAGCGCTGCCTGGACACGATCCGCCGCGGCGGGGCGAGAGCGGGCGCGGCCGTCAATCCGGGCACACCGGTCTCCGCGCTCGCCGCCTCCTGGGGAGACCTCGATTTCGCCCTGGTCATGTCGGTCAATCCCGGCTGGGGTGGCCAGGAGTTTCTGACTTCCTCGGTGGGCAAGGTCCGGCGGGTCAGGGAGAATGCGCTTGCCCAGAGGGCGCGGGTCGCGATCGAGGTCGATGGAGGAGTGGATGCATCCAACGCGGCCGAGCTTGTCGAAGCCGGGGCGGAAATTCTGGTGGCGGGCACGGCGATTTACGGTCAGGAAGATCCGTCGTCAGCGATCGAGAAACTGCGGGCCGCGGCCCGGGGAGGAGTTCGAGTTTGAAGAACCGCAGAACCCTTTCGGGGATCATTTCGTTCTGCCTCCTGCTGGCAGCGCTGGTCGGTTGCGCGAGCACGAAGAAGCCGGACAAGATCACCCGGGAGCTGCTCACTTCGCCCAAGGAAGTGCTCTTCGACAAGGGAAAGGCGTTTCTCGAGAAGAAGAAGTACGAGCAGGGGCGCAAGTACTTGAACTTCGTTTTCGAGACCTATCCCAATGAGAAGGAGGGGCGCCAGGCCCTGCTGCTCGTGGCGGACTCCTACTTCCGCCAGGGTGGGGCGACCGGCTACACCGAAGCCCGTTTTCGCTACCGCGATTACTTGAACCGCTACCCGGGGGCCTCGCAACGCGACTACGCGCGCTATCAGTTTGCCGTCTGCTACGACAAGGAGCACGAGAAGCCGGACCGGGATCAGACCTCCACGCGCGAGGCACTCGGGCAGTATCGGGTGCTGCTCCAGGAATTCCCCGATTCGACCTACGTCAGCGTGGCCAGGGAACGGATCCGCCGCCTGACCGATGAGCTGGCGGACCACGAATTCGGAGTCGGCTACTTCTACATCCGCAAGGGAGCGCCGGCCGCCGCGCTGGGGCGGTTCACGGCGATCGAGCAGAGGTTTCCGGAGTACGCCGGCCGGGACAGGCTCTTCTACTACGAAGCCGAAGCCTTGAGGAGGCTCGGACGCGGCGAGGAGGCCTCCCGCTACTACTCGCGGGTGATCGAGGAGTTTCCCTCCAGCCAGTACGCCAAGATGGCGCGCGGAAGGACGGCGAAATTGAGACCGCCGGCCTCCGCGTCCGTTGACACGCGGGGCAAGAGCGAGTAATTTTAGGCAGAACGAATAACCAGCCGTAATTTGTAAGGAGCCGCCATGCGTCTCCACTCTCGGATGCTTCTGGTCACGGGTCTCTTTTTTTGGGGAGGGGTGGTGTTCGCGCAGAAGGCACCTTCCCAAACGCCTCCGCCGGCGGTCGGCGGAAAGAAAGCGATCGTCAGCCCACAAGCTCCCGAGGTCACGCGAGCAGAGGAGCCCCAGAAGGCCCCCACGACCGAGGCCGCACCCCAGCCTGTGGGTTTCGAAAGCGATATCTACTGCTTCGGTTACGTCGGCGACCTGTCCGAGTCGTTTCCCGTCCGTGTCACGGGGGCCGAGAACCTCGTGGAGCAGACCGACTTCATCACCGACGATTTTCTGTACGTTTCCGGCGGCGTGGACAAGGGCCTCAAGGCCGGCGACGAATTCTGGATCGTCACGCCCGAGCAGGAGATCTTCCATCCAGTGACGGGGAAGAGCCTGGGCCGGCTCTACCAGTACCGCGGACGCGCCGTCGTCCACAGCGTCGAGGCGAGGGCAGGGGCCGTGCGCGTGACGAACGCCTGCACCGACATCCCCATCGGCTCATACCTGAAGCCCTTCGAGCCGGTGCCGATCCCCATGGCTCGCAAATCGCCTCTGGCCATCCTGGGGGATCCCCCTTCGGGGAAACCCAAAGGACGGATCGTCTTCACCCGCGACGGCGTCGTGGCGCTGGGAACCGACAACGTCGTCATCGTCGATCTCGGAGCCGCCAGCGGCGTGGCGCCCGGGGATTTTCTGACCATTTTTCGCTACGTGGGAGGCGAGGAGTTCGGCGTCCGTCCGATCGGATCCTACTGGGTCTATCTGCCTCCGGCCGCCGGCATCATCGTCCCACGAACCTATCTCGGCGAGGCGTCGGTCCTGGTCGTGGGGGATCGGTGGGCGATCGCGCGCTTGACCGACGCTTCCCGGCTGATCCAGGTCGGTGACGAAGTCGAGCTGAAGTAGAACTCCAGCAGCCGTACGGATCGGTGGGACGTCCCCTCCCCCTCCAGGAGGTTGGGGTGAAGATGCGACGATCACGACGCACCAACCCTCCCGATGATAGGGGCCGCGAACGGCTCTCTCCCTAAAAAATTTCGGCAGAGGAATCAGATCTCCTGAAACTTTTCTCCACCCCGCTGGCACGGAAAATTTTCTTCTTAATTTCGGATCACGATCTTCACGCACAGAAAAAAGCGGGCGCAAAATTTTTCTCGTGAGATCTACCCGTGCAGGTTTCCGTTTGCTAAGATGCGCACCCATTCCGATTCGAAGACTCGCGGGGGCAGATGTGAATCTCGACGGACAACTTCAACAGATCATCGATGAGCTTCTCTCGCACGGCATCTCCCTCGACCTGGCAAAGAAAGAATTCGAGAAGAAGTACATCGTGGGCGCGGTGAAACGATCCTCGGGAAATCTCGGGCGCGCCGCCCTGTCACTCGGCATTCACAGGAATACCCTGCGCAACAAGGCGGGGATCCTGAACATTCGCCTTCCTCGCGAGAAGACCCGAGTCTCCCCCGACATCGCCAAGAAAAAATAGCTCTCAGGTATCGGCCTTCAGCCCCTCGCGCCGTAGGGGCGGCCCTCGTGGCCGCCCGCCTCTTCTGGTTTCACCGAGTCGTGGAGACCGCGGCAAACTCTCGTTGCGCGATGCACCCGACGACCGTGATCTTCGCACGTGGGCGGATGGCACGTCGAGGTGATGAGCGGCGGCGTGCGAGGTGATGGCTTTCTCGTCCGTGTGTCTGATCGGAAAGGGGCGGGCGGGCGCGAGGCCCGCCCCTACGGCACGGGGGGCACGTCAAGGTGGTTCGCCGCGGTGTGCGAGGAGATGGCTTTCCGGCTCGTGTGTCTGACCGGAGAGAGGCGGGCGGGCGCAAGGCCCTCCCCTGCGGCACGAGGGCACGAGAGGGGACGGGCTATGAGGTCTTTGGGCCGGCGTCCTTGTTGGGCGGGGGAGGTTCCTCGCCTTTGATGGCGTCCTTGAAGTTGCGCAGGCCCTGCCCGAAGCCCTTGCCGAGTTGAGGAAGCTTGTTGGCCCCGAAGATGATGATCACAATCAGAAGGATGATGAGCAGTTCGGGGATGCCCAGTGAACCAAACATCGGTGTTCTCCTTCGGCAAGCTTAACAGAGAGCGGCGAGCCGATTCTCGAAAACCCGCCGGAATTCCCTCTCTTCGGGAGTGTTCCCGAGCAGACGCCCCACGAGCGCGATTTCGGCCGGCAAGTAACGACGGTACGTTTCTCCGCGACCCTGGGCAACCGCCCGGGCAAAGGTCCCGCAGACCTTCCAGGCGCGCTGGAGAAGCACGCGGTCGAACCTCGATCGGAAGTCCGCGGCATCGAGGCCCCGGGCGCGCGCGAAGCTCCCGATGACCGGGCCGGCGAGATTCTCGGTCATCCACTCGAGCGTCGTGCGCTCCCAGAGCAGGGAGGCAAGGTCGTAGGAATCGGGCCCCGTGCGAAGATCCTGGAAGTCGATCCAACCGACGGAATCTTCGACCGGAAAGAGATTATTGCCGTGGTAGTCCCGGTGGCAGAGCGTTGCCGGGTGCGCCTCGATCTCGCGTGAAAGCGCGTCCGTCCAGGCATCGTGTACCGCGCGCTCCCCGGGCGAAAGTGGAGCGCGCAGGAACATATCGAAGACCGCTTCGCGAGCCAGATCGAGCTCGCGGCGGAAGAACGCGGCCTCGAAGCGGGGATTGAGGCCGGGGTCGGGCATGTCCGCGAGGATCGCGGCGGCCACCGCGGCGCGTGAAAGCCAGACCGGCCGCTCCCGCGCATGCTCGAGAAGGCGCGTGGCCAGGTCGGTTCGTCCCAGATCCTCGACGATGTGGTTCCCCGCCTGGTCGTCGGCGATCAACGAGGGGACGCGAAGGCGATCCTGGAGCGCGGCGCGCGCCGCCACCCACCGCCGCCGGGAGTCCGTTTCCTCCGCGCAGTAGACGACACCCAGGACCGTCCGGCCGCCGGAAAGCGTCAGGCGCAGGTAGCGGCGCCTCCCAACGTCCCCCGGCAGGATCTCGACGGAGACCGGATCGTGGTGCGTGTGCCGCGCCAGCGTCGCGAGGCCGCTGTATTCGGAGGGAATCATGTCGAGAGAATTAGGAGCGGACGCGGAGACACGGGGACGCGGAGACACGGAGCGACTACTTCGGCTTCACTGCGTCACCGCGTCGCCGCCTCTCAGCGTCGTTTCGGTCATGAGAGGCTCTTGGCCTGCGTCAGGAGGACCTTCTTGATGTGGATCGGCTGGTTCGGACGGTCATTGGCTCCGCGCGGAGCCGCCGCGATCTTGTCGGCGACGTCCATGCCGGAGACGACCTCGCCAAAGGCCGAATACTGGTTGTCGAGGAAGGTCGAGTCCTTTACGACGATGAAGAACTGTGAGGACGCGGAATTGGGGTCCTGCGAGCGCGCCATCGAGACAATGCCCCTCTTGTGCGAGATGTCGTTGAATTCCGCCTTGAGGCGAACTTCTTTTCCGTCCACGACGTTGCCGCCGGTCCCGTAGGGGTGCGTCGGATCCTCGGCCTTCTTGGTGTTGGGATCTCCACCCTGGATCATGAAGCCGGGAATCACGCGATGGAACAGGGTACCGTTGTAGAAGCCGCTCGCGGCCAGGTCCACGAAGTTCTGAACGTGGTGGGGCGCCTTGTCGTAGAAGAACTTGACCGTGATGTCTCCCATGTCGGTCTGCAGTGTCGCCAGGGTGTTGGCGTAATCGCGCGGTGCCACAGTCTTCTCCTTTCGGGCCGTCTTCTTCTTCGTGACCGGAGCGGCCAGCAGGGAAGCGGCGCAAAGCAGCGTTAGGACGAGGGCGACTTTCTTCACAGGGGGCTCCTTTCCCGAGATTCGCGAAAAGATAACACGCCCACTTCGTCCGAATTCCCCTGCTCCCGATCTCCTCTTGAAACCTGAAACCTGAAACCTGAAACCCGGGGCGCCGTCAGCGGCTGTAGGATTCCCCCGATGTACGAGGCCCTGGCAAGAGCCGCGCTTGCCGCGGAAGACCCGGAGCGAGTCATCGAGACCGCGCGGCGGATGCGAGCGCGCCATCCGAATCTCTCGCGCGAACAGGTCGCCCGCAAGCTGGCGTCACGAGCGGCGCTTTCCTGCGCGGCCGTCGGGGTCTTCGCGTCCGGGCCCGCGGCTCTTGTTCCGGGATTGCCGGTGGCCCTGGATCTTTCCTACCAGGCGCAGTCGTTCCATCGGCTCATCCTGTCGGTGGCCCGGGTTTCGGGGCGTCCCGTGAGCGCGCTCGAGCGTCTGGCAGCCGCTGGCGCGAGCGTTCTGCTCGCGGGCGCGACCCTGGCGATGCGGCGCCAGGCGATCGAGGCCGCGCGGCGCCTGCCCGCCAGGCGAGCGCCGATCCTGCCTCTTCTGGCCGCGGCCCTGGCCGGTGGAGCTGCCAGTTACGCCGCCGCGCGGTTGGCGGGGCTCCTCGCCGAGCGCCGGTTCTTCCAACGGCGCCGCCGGCGGCCCTGGTGACGAAGGGCGCCGACGTCGTCATCGTAGGAGGAGGCATCATCGGTTGCGCCCTGGCTCGCGAGCTTGCCGGACACGGAGCGGGGGTGACGGTCATCGACAGGGGAGAGCCGGGGTCGGAGGCCTCCGGCGCCGCCGCAGGTCTTCTCGCTCCACAAGCCGAAGCTCTTCCCGCCGGCCCTCTCTTCGATCTGGCGCTCGAAAGCCGCGGCCTCTATCCGAAATGGACCGAGGAGTTGGCAGGGGAAACCGGGATCGACGCCGGATACCGTCGCTGCGGGATCCTGCGCTGCGTTTTCTCCGAGGGCGGCGAGCAATGGGACTGGTACGCCTGGCAGCGGGAGCGGGGACTCTCCGTCGAGCGGCTGGACGGCGAGGCAATTTCCGCATTGACCCGCGGCAGGGTCTCGCAGGAGGTGCGGGAAGCGATCTTCTTTCCCGACGAAGGGGTCGTGAACAACCCGCTTCTGACGCGCGCTCTCCGGGTCGCGTCGGAGCGCCGGGGCGTCACGTTCGCGATCGGAAGGACTGCCCGGCGCGTGCTGGTTCGGGACGGGCACTGCGCCGGCGTCCAGATCGAGGACGGCGTGATCGAGGCGTCCCGGGTCGTCAACGCGGCCGGCGCGTGGGCGGCGTTCGACCCCGAGTCTCCCGTTCCGGTCGAGCCGGTCCGGGGACAGATCGTCGAAGTCCGATCGCCCGCGCCTGACCTCTCGGTCGTCGTCCAATCCGACGACGTCTACGTTGTTCCGCGCGGCGACGCCTGGCTGCTTGGATCCACGGTCGAGCGTGTCGGGTTCGAGAAGCGGGTGACTGCGGGAGCGGTCGAGCGGCTCCTCGCGGCAGCCGAGCGCCTGCTGCCTTCGCTCGAATCCGCGGCTTTCTCGCGCGCCTGGTCGGGCTTGCGGCCCGGGACTCCCGATGGACTTCCTGTGCTGGGGCGCGGCCGCCTCCCGGGCCTCTTTTTCGCGACCGGCCACTACCGCAACGGGATTCTGCTGGCGCCGGTCACCGCGCTCGCCCTGGCTGACGAGATCGCCGGCCGAAATTCCCGCGATCTCTCCCCTTTTTCGATCGAGCGATTCTCGCAGCGGCCCTTGCCGCCGCCTCAGCCCGGATAATTTACGGACCCAGCCAAAACCCGTGCATCTCATTGAGAGATGAACGGGCTGTTGCGCCGATATTGCGTGTTGCCGAGGTACACCTTGTTCCCGCGAGAGATTTTTCGTCGGGACGAGGAAGACCGACGACGGCGATGCCGGGGGGCATCGCAGAGGAGGTCTGACGACGTATCCGGCGGAAAAGATCCGCGGGACGGCTGGAGTCGTTCGTGAATTATGCGGGTTGGGTTAGAATCCGTTCAATTCCAGGGCGGGACCGCCGCATGCGCAGAAACCGGAAGCGGATATTGTTCGATTACGGAGGACGATGAGAAGCGCGCTGTACTCGGGCTTGCGGAGCGGGGCGGAGGTCCTGTGGCGCGCCGTCCGGGCGATTGACCGCCTCTTCCCGCAGCAATCCTTCCAGCCGAAGTGGGCGCCCGCCCCCCTCTTGAAGCAACGCGAGCGTTCCTTTCCGAAGCTCGGCTTTCCCCGGGAGACAGACTCGCTCTGTCCAGGGTGCGTCAAGGAAGTCCGGTCGAAGATCCTGTCGGGCGAGGCGGACTGGAAGGTCCTGGTCGACGGAAACCCCGGCGAGATCAAGGCCATGATCGTCGAGGAAGAAGGCCGGATCCTCATGAAGAAGGAGTGCCCCAAACACGGGCGCTTCGAGGACGTGATGTCCGCCGACCCCGCGTTCTTCAAGCGGCTCGAGTCGCTCTACCCGGGGCGCGATTTCGTCATCCCCAAGGACGGTCTTCACAACCATGGGACCTCCTCGATCAAGTACGGGCGCGGGGCCGTCCTGACGATCGATCTGACCAACCGCTGCAACATGATGTGCAACCCCTGCTTCATGGACGCCAACCAGGTCGGTTACGTCCACGAGCTCGAGTGGGAAGACGTCAAGAAGCTCCTGGATGACGCCGCCTCCGTCAAGCCGCGCCGCCAGCTCTCGGTCCAGTTCTCCGGCGGGGAGCCGACCCTCTCGCCCCATTTTCTGCCCGCCATCCGGTACGCACGCGAAATCGGCTACTTCTCAATCCAGTGCGCGACCAACGGCATCCGGTTCGCGCAGGAGGAGGACTTCGCGAAGGGGGCGGCCGAGGCCGGGTTGCGCTTCGCCTATCTCCAGTTCGACGGCGTCGGCAACGAGAACAACCAGCACCGCAAGGTGGGAAATCTCTTCGACGTGAAACTCAAGGCGATCGAAAACCTGCACCGGAACGGCGTGGACGTCACGCTCGTGACGACGGTCATCAACGGCGTGAACGATCATCAGGTCGGAGACATTCTCAGATTCGCGATCCGGCACATCGACAAGATCAACGCCGTCGCTTTCCAGCCGGTCTCCTTCACGGGCCGGGATGAGGACATCGACGACGAGACCCGCACGAAGCAGCGTTACACGCTCTCCCACCTGGCGCACGACGTGAAGACGCAGGCGTCGATCGGCGAGCCGATGCGCGACTGGTATCCGCTGTCGGCATCCGGGCCACTCTCGGACTTGAAGGACCTGCTCGGCGGCCTCGAGTCGGAGTGGGGGGCGTTCAAGTGCGGCTGCCATCCCAACTGCGGCATCGGCACGATGCTGCTCGTGGAAGAGAAGACGAAGACGACCGTGACGGTGCCTTCGATCCTGAATGTGGACCGGATGCTCGACGACATCAAGCTGATCACCGACTCCGCGCGGAAGAAGACCTGGACGGCCGTCCAGACCGGGCTCGCCGTCCTGCGCAACCTGCGCCCGGAGGGGATCCCTCCCGCACTCTCGCCGTGGAAGGTCATCCAGATCATGGACGGCCACACCGGCGGCAAGCTCGGCTTCTCTCAGAAGCGGCGCTACGACTGGCGCGTGTTCTTCGTGGGCGGAATGTGGTTCCAGGATCTCTTCAACTACGACTTCCGCCGCACCGAGATGTGCATCATCCCGTACGCCACTCAGATGGGAGAGGTCTCCTTCTGCGCGTACAACACGGGTGTGGGCTGGCGGAAGATCATCGAAGAGATGTTCCAGACCGCGACGACCGCCGAGTGGTACAAGACCCGCGGCCGCCACGAGGTCTTCGCCCGCGGCCGAAACGTCCCGTTGCCCGGCTCCGCGCCCTCCCTCCCCGGGAGGCTCCCCGTCTACGGCGGCGCCGCCGGGAAATAGAGGAACTCTCTCCGTTCCTAGTGCCGTAGGGGTGGGCCTTGCGCCCGCCCGCCTCTTTCGGTTACGCCAATTCGTGGAGACCGATACCAGATCTCGATTCTGCCAAGTGCTCTACGACCGTGCCCTCGGTCATGTCGCGTTATGGTGCCTGGCCGCGATCGAGATGTGTTACGGCGATGCGGGGCGCGTCAGCCTTCTCGTCCACGCGTCAGATCTAGGAGGGCGGGCGGCCGCAAGGGCCGCCCCTACGGCGCGGGGGCCCGTCGAGCAGGGTTGCGGCGATGCGGGACGCGTCAGCCTTCTCGTCCACGCGTCAGATCTAGGAGGGCGGGCGGCCGCAAGGGCCGCCCCTACGGCGCGGGGGCACGTCGAGCAGGGTTACGGCGATGCGGGACGCGTCAGCCTTCTCGTCCACGCGTCAGATCTAGGAGGGCGGGTGGCCGCAAGGGCCGCCCCTACGGCGCGGGGCCCGTCGAGCGGGGTTACGGCGATGCGGGACGCGTCAGCTTTCTCGTCCACGCGTCAGATCTAGGAGGGCGGGCGGCCGCAAGGGCCGCCCCTACGGCGCGGGGGGCCCGTCGAGACCGATTGCCGTGGTATCGATCACGGAGACGCTCATCCTCGGCGACCCCAGCGCGAGGCGCTCTGTCTCTCGTCGGCTTTCGTCCGGGAGGCTCCTTGCGGGCGAAGCGCCAGCGGCCGTGAATCGTGAGGCCTTGACGCCGGGGGGCGTGTCGATTGCGATCGCGGCGTTTGTGGATGCGAGCCGGCCGCCGCGGTGTGCGTGATGCGACGAGCGGCCTTTTCTTTCGCCCGGGTCCGCTCCTGCGCCTTGCGGGCCCGGATCGCCGCGATGCGCTCGGCGATGGGCACCTCGAGTCTTTCCGCCGGCGCCGCGCGATAGTCGAAGCCCGGAACGAAAACGCGCGGCAGGCGCTTGCCGATCGCGCGCTCGATGGCGCGCAGGTCGGTCTCCTCTTCGGGCGAGACGAAGGTGAACGCGTCGCCGGTCATCTCGGCGCGGGCGGTGCGACCTACACGGTGGATGTAGTCGTCGGGGACGTTGGGCACGTCGAAGTTCACGACGTGGGACAGCGCCTCGACGTCGATGCCGCGCGCGGCGATGTCGGTGGCGACGAGCACGCGGAAACGCCCGGACTTGAAGCCCGCCAGGGCCGCCGTGCGCTGAGTCTGAGTGCGGTTGCCGTGGATCCGCTCACAGGAGATGCCTTTCTTGGCCAGCGTCTCGGCCAGCCGGTTGGCGCGGTGTTTCGTGCGGGTGAAGGCGAGCACGTTCTTGATGTCACCACGTTTCAAGAGCTCGAGCATCAGAGGCGCCTTCAGGTTCTGCGCGACCGGATAGACCGCCTGGGTGATCCCGACCGCGGGCGCCGCCGCTCTCTCCAGGTTAGCGGTGAAAGGATGCTTCAACATCTCGCGCGTCAGGGCCATGATGGGCGGCGGCATCGTCGCGGAGAAGAAGAGCGTCTGTCGTTTGCCCGGAAGGTGCTTCAGGATCCGACGGATGTCCGGCAGGAAGCCCATGTCGAGCATCCGGTCCGCCTCATCGAGGACCAGGATCTCCAGCCCCTCGAGCCTGGCGTAAGGGAAACGGAAATGATCGAGCAGGCGGCCTGGCGTCGCCACCAGGACGTCCACGCCGGTGCGGAAGGCGTGCTCCTGCGGGACCATGCCCACGCCGCCGAAGATGGACGCGGCGCGCAGCCGGGTGTGGGCGGCGAGCTGATTGGCGTGATCGTCGATCTGAGCGGCGAGCTCCCGAGTCGGGGTGACGATGAGGGCCCGTGTGACGCCGGGCTTCTTTCCCATCAGGCGGTGAAGGATCGGCAGAATGAAGGCGGCGGTCTTGCCGCTTCCCGTCATGGCGCAGGCCAGCACGTCACGTCCCTCCATCGCGGGAGGGATCGTGTCCTTCTGGATGGGCGTGGGACGGGTGAAGCCCATCTCCTTGACGCCGCGCGCAAGATCCGTATGGAGTCCGAAACTGGAAAAAGGCATGGAGACTGTGTTCTTTCCGCGGCGGTCTCCCTCCGGGAGCGTCTCACCGCATGGTTGTTCCGGCTCTTATTCGGGAACGGAGGAATCGCCGGCGAGGCCTACGTTCGTTTTGTCTAGCCCGCTGCCGGGAGCTTCCTGCTCCGCGTTGCCGGACGTCGAGAACTCAGGGTGTCACATCCGCCGGTCAGATGCAACCGGCGGACACGAGCCGCGTGGGCGACTCTACTTTTTCGCGTCCGGAGTCCGGTCCCACCATTTCGACAGGCGTTCGTGCGGCATCTCCGGAGTCGCGGAGACGCTCGGCGCGAAGTGCGAGGTGTCGTTGAAGAGAGAGAGCCGGGCGTGGGTCGAGTCCTTGAAGTCGAGGATGTTCAAGGAGGCCGGGCTCTGGTCGAGACGGTCTCGATAGCTGCGGGGATCGAAGCCGAGCAGCGAGCTGACGAGAAGCCGGATCGTCGCCTTGTGGGAAACCAGCAATAGCCGCCGCTCCGCGTTCTCTTCGACGATCTGGAGGAGAACCGGCAGGGCGCGCGCCGTGACCGCGAGACCGCTCTCACCTCCCGAAGGCGCGGACGAGAACGGGTCGGCCTCCCAGCGGGCGTATTCCTCCGGGAAGAGCTTCTCGACCTCGGCACGCTTTCGGCCCTCCCAATGGCCGTGCGAGATCTCCCGCAGGCCGTCGCGCTGCTGAACCTCGAGCCGATGGGGAGCGGCGAGAATGCGGGCGGTCTCCATCGTCCGGCTCATGGGCGAAGCGTAAAAGGCGGCGATCGGCTCGCTGGCCAGCCGCGCGGCGAGGCTCCGCGCCTGCTCGCGGCCTTCCTCCGAGAGAGCCACGTCGGTCTCGCCGGCGAAGGCGTCTTCCGCCGAAAGGACCGTTGCTCCGTGGCGGACGAGGTAGACGCGGGTGGTCATTCCCTCATCCTTTGATGACCCAGCCTTTCCTGGATAGAAGGTCGTGGAGGCGTTCGCGCTGGTCACCCTGCAGCTCGATGGAGCCTGGACCGGCTTTTCCTCCGGCACCGCAGGACTTCTTGAGCTCCTTGGCCAGGGTCTCGAGGAAATCGGCGTTGTTCGGGAGCCCGTCGATTACCGTGACCTTCTTTCCGGAGCCGGCATTCTGGACCCATAGCCTGGCTGTGATCTTCGCCGTCACAGGCTCTTCGGCGGCAAGAGACTTCGAGCAGCGGCAGTCGTCGGCGGGCCAGCCGCACCTGGGACAGAGCCTTCCAGCATTGGTCGAGTAGACGGCGCGCCCTTTCATCTTTCCGACCTTAGCAGGCTGCTGAAAAATGGATGCGGGTGTCGTGTCTGGCCTCTTGCAACTCGCGACGCAAGGAAGACTCTCTCGCAGAGAAGACTCTCTCTCAAAAAACGTCGCGAGCAAGAGGCCAGCCACCGCAAGCGGTTGCGGCGGCGCGGGGTCGTCTGCGGCGTCCCCGCTCTTCTCCGATGCGCCCCGGCATCGCCTTCGTCGCGGCTCCTTGCATCCGACCCCGCGGCGCTCGCAACGCCACCCACACCCTTTTTCAGCATCCTGCTAGACCCATCATTTCAAGTCCGCCAGAGTCACAATTGCTGGAGCCATTTCTTCATCGGATCCGTCCGGATTCCAGGTTCCAGATTCCAGATTCCAAGGACCTACTTTGGACTCTGAACCGTGGACCTTGAACTCATGAGATGCCGATCCAGAAAATCCGCGGCGGCATGATACGCGGCCAGCCAGTGCGCGTGGACCAGGAAGTCGTGGATCTCGTCGGGGAAGATAAGCTCTTCGAACTCGACGCCCTTCTGGCGCAGCGCCTGGACGAGATCTACGGACTGGCCGAAGGGGACGTTCCTGTCATCATCTCCGTGGATGAGAAGCACCGGCGAGCGCCAGGACTTGACCGCCGCCATCGGAGAGGACTCGAAGGCCAGTCGCGCCGCCTCCTGGCGCCTGGTCGGGTCGTAGGCCGGCTCGAAGTTTGTGATGACGTCGTTCCAGTCGTGGACACCGTGGAAGTCCACGCCCGCCGCGAAGAGATCCGATGCCCGCGCGAGGCCGAGCGCGGTGAGATACCCGCCATAGGAGCCTCCCCACAGCCCGATGTGATCGGGATCGACGTCCGGCCGGGTCTTTAAGTAGAGGCCCGCTCCCAGCACGTCGTTGAACTCTGATGCGCCGACGGCGCCGTAATCGAGGGCCTCGCGGAACTCCATGCCGTAGCCGATGCCGCTCCTGTAGTTGACCGAGAGCACGACGTAGCCGCGGCTGGCGAGGTATTGATTGAACGCGTAGGAGTTGCGGTAGTAGTAGTTGTAATGCCAGCCCAGAAGCATCTGCCGGCGGGAGCCTCCGTGAAAGAAGATCACAGCGGGCCGCCGCTTGCCCGGCTTCGAGTTCCCGGGTAGGAAGAGCTGCCCGTGGATCTTCATCCCGTCCGCGGAGGCAAGGATCACTGCTTCCGGCGCGACGAGCGCGTTTTCGGGAAAGTCGGAGGGCACGGCGCCCGGCCCAAGCTCCCGCGCAGGACCGCCGCCCGCCTGAAGGACGGGCCGCGGGGGACGCTTCGCGTCGGAACGGAAATACGCGACCGTCCTGCCGTCGCTCATCGACGCGGGCGACCAGTCGATGCCCTCGCCACTCGTGAGAGCGACAGGCCTTCCCCCCGCGGCGGGAACACTCCACAGGTGCCGGCGATCGATGTCCTGCTGGTTGGAATTGAAGAGAACAGTCCGGCGGTCGGAGGAGAGCGAGATGTCTTCGACCTCGAACTCTCCCGGCGTCAACAGCGTCGGCGGCCCGCCTGCCGCGGGGACCGAGTAGAGGTGTGTCCATCCATCCTTCTCCCAGGGGAACACGAGTCGGTCGCCGTCCGTCCAGAGGAGCTGGTCCCGCGCGACGACGCCCCGGAAGACACTTCCGCGTCCCTTGTCGGCGCGGAAGATTTCGCGCGCCCGGCCGGCCGCCGCGTCCGCAACGCGGATGGACCACGGCTCGCCTTCCCGATGCGGCCGGAAAGACTGAATCTCGCGCGTGGCGGGGATCCGCAGGAAAGCGAGACGCTTGCTGTCCGGGGACCAGACGGGGCCGGAGTCGCGGTCCACTCCGGGGTCGATGTAGCTAAGCGTCTTCGAAGACGGATCGTAGATCCCGACGAAACTGTGGTCGCCGCGCCGGCTGACGAAGGCGAGGTGAGATCCAGCGGGTGACCAGCGAAGCCCGCCCTCCTCTCCGCGGGCCTTGAAGAGCTGGACAGGCTTCTCGCTTCCTTCCAGAGGAACCGACCAGACCTGATCCTTCAAGATATATGCGACGTGGTCGCCTTTGGGAGACACGGCGGGAGAGTGCCCCTCGGCCAGGCGCCGCGGCGCGCCGCCCGAGAGCGCAACGACCAAAACGCCCTGCTCGACGCCTTCCGGCCGGGAGAGCGGATTGGGAAACTCGCCCCGGCGATTCGCGCCGCTGCCGCGCACGAAGACGATGCTCTTGCCTTCCGGCGTGAAGGCCAGGTCCGAGATCTCCTGCCCGTCGTCCTCCAGGTATCCGGTCAGCCTTCTTCCCTTGTAGTCGGGAGGCTCGGCGATCCAGATGTTTCGCGCGCCCCGATCGTTGAAGACCCACGCAACCGCTCCGCCCTGCCGCGCCGCCGTCAGGTCCGCCGGAAAGGGAGCGCTCAAGACCTGCTCGAGGGTGAACGCCTGCTGTTGCGGCGCGGCGATGTTCAGGATCGCGGCGAGCGCGAGCGGCAGGACTCTCCAGGACATCGTCACCTCCAGGACAACCACTGTCATTCTGAGGTCGCCGACGCGCCAAAGCCGCTATGGCGACGGCGCGAGCGAAGCGACGAACTGCCCTCCTTCGCCCCGGAGCAGATTCTTCGCTTCGCTCAGAATGACAATTCGGAACTCTACCGCGTGAGCAGGTCGATGAGAGTCCGGCCATAGGCTGCCAGCTTGGCGGGGCCGATCCCGGGAACCTCTGCCAGGGCTTCGAGCGAACGGGGTCGGAGAGAGGCGATCGCCGCGAGCGTGCGGTCGTGGAAGACGACATACGGTGGGACGGCCCGCTCCGCGGCTTCGCGCCGCCGCCACATCTTCAGCGTCTCGAACAGAACGTAATCGGTTCCGACGATCTCGTCGAGAGAGGAGATCTCGTTGCCTCGGGCCGCGACCGAAGGAGCCGGCTTCGAAGGCTTCGCCCGCCTGCCGCGCGGCATCCTCGCGCGCGGAGGCTCGGGCAGGGTCAGCTCCGCATCGGGCCGGCGCCCGGACATGACGTCGCGCCCCAGACGTGTCAGGGAAAGCGTGCGGTAGACGTCGTCGGAAGCCCTGAGCAATCCTCCCCCAACGGCGGCATCGAGCCACCGGCCGATCTTCTTCGGGTCCTCCCGCGAGAGGAGCCCCGTCGTCGAGAGGGACTTCAGAGACTCGGGGAGCTCTTCGACTTCCCCTCGGAGCATGGCGGTGATCTTGCGCTTTCCGAACCTCTCTCCGGCACGCGCGACGCCGGAGAGGATCTTTCTCAGGAAGAGGAGCTCGTCGGCGTCGAGCGCGCGCCGCCGCGCGCAGTTTCCGCAGTTGCCGCAGCGGGACGGAACGTCCACTTCGCCGAAGTATCCCAGCAGAGTTGCGCGCAGGCAGCCCGTGGAGTCGGCGTAGGCGATCATCCGACGCAGCTTCTTGCGGTCGAGCTCGCGCTTTCTCTCGCGCTGCTCAGACTGATCTTCGCGGGGGACCTCGCGGTCCCCCGAACCCCCTGGAGGCGGCGCTCGCTGGCGCCAGAGATCGGACTCGTTGTCCTCCTTTTCGATGAAGAACTCCCGCGTCCGGACGTCCACGTAGTTCCAGAGGAGCGTCGCCTGCGCGGGTCTCCCGTCCCGGCCGGCCCGCCCGATCTCCTGGTAATAGGCCTCGAGCGATCCGGGGATCTCGAAGTGCACAACCGCTTCGACGTCGGGCCGGTCGATGCCCATGCCGAAGGCGTTTGTCGCGCAGATGACCCGGATGCGACCTGCGGCGAAACCATCCTGGACGCGGGACCGCTCGGTCTCGTCCAAACCCGCGTGGTATGCCTCGGCGTCCGTTCCGGCGGCCCGCAGCGCATCGGCGGCGCGCTCCGTGCTCTTGCGCGTGGCGGCGTAGATCAGGGCCCGCCGGCCCGCTACCAGGTCCGGCAGGAGAGCCCGTTTCTCGAGCTCTCCTGAGACGCGCCGCACGTCGAAGAAGAGGTTAGGACGGTCGAAACCCGCCACGAAGACCTCGGGTTCGACGAGCGCGAGTAACGTGAGGATGTCGTCCCTCACCTCGGGCGTGGCCGTGGCCGTGAAGGCGATGACGGGAGGACGGCCCTCCCCGCCGCCGGCGCGGAGGCATTTCCCGGCGGCCTCCGCGAGGCGCCGGTAGTCCGGGCGGAAGTCGTGACCCCACTCCGACACGCAGTGCGCCTCGTCCACCGCGAAGAGGGAAAGACGCAAATCGGCGAGATCCCGGAGAAAGGAAGCCGAGGCGAACC
>WNGE01006935.1_pt1 | contig 21275 bp, 17 predicted proteins | sample 5400651 | NCBI WGS metagenome assembly WNGE01 (sample SAMN13153370, study PRJNA577476) | soil metagenome | isolation source: 60 cm soil or saprolite under grassland replicate 2 | place: USA:California | collected 2016-06-15 | reverse complement strand
ACTATGGAAGGCGTGGAGCCCTTGGGCGAGGATTTGAATTTGCTGCGCTCGTTTTACGAGCTCGGCCTGCGATCGGTTGGTTTGACGCATGCGCGCCGAAACGCGGCCGGCAGCGGCGGGATTTTCAAGCCAAGCGGTTCGCCGCGCGACGGCCTGACAAATTTTGGCCGCGACGTCGTGCGCGAATGCGAGCGGCTTGGCATCCTCATCGATCTGGCTCACATCAATCCAAAAGGATTCGAGGACATTGTCGGTCTTACGAGCAAACCACTTATCGTTTCGCATACGAACGTGCGAAAGTTTTACGACATCGAGCGCAACATCAGCGACGAGCAAATCAAGATCATCGGTCAGCGCGGTGGCGTTGTGGGGGTAAATGCGATTCTCGTTAGTCCAGATCCCGAAACCAGCACGCTCGATCGTTATGTGGATCACATTGAGCACGTGATAGGCCTGATCGGAATCGACGGCGTCGGGATCGGTTTTGATTTTTGCGAGTATCTCTTCCAACAACTGCCTGAGAAGGTGCGAACCGAGCTTTCTGCAAAGTTGACCACGCCGCATTTCATTCCCGACCTAACGAACCATTCGCACGCGCGAAATTTGACCCGCAAACTCATCGAGCGCGGTTTTTCCGACGAGGAGATCGAAAAGGTCCTGCGCGGAAATTGGCTGCGGATTCTTCGAGAGCTGCTGTAATCAGTGTTTGGCGTCTTTCTCTTGCTCTTACTCTTGCTCTTGCTCAGTCTGGTCTGGTGAGCGCTCCGCGATTCGACCACGAAAAACTGAACGTCTATCAAGCCTCGATTAAGTTCATAGCGTGGGCCACCGAGCTAATCTCCAAGGTGAAAGGCAAAGCTGCGGTTAAAGATCAACTCGATCGCGCGTCAACAAGCATTCCGCTTAACATCGCGGAGGGAAACGGCAAGTTCGCCATTAAGGATCGTTGTCGATTTCTCGACTTCGCTCGGGGCTCAGCATTGGAGTGTGCCGCTTGTCTCGACGTTTTCGTCGCTAAGAAACTATCGGACGAAGCAGCCGTGTGGTCCGGGAAGCAACAACTGTTTGAGATTGTTTCGATGCTGATGGGGCTGATCAACAGTCTGACCGCTCGCATCGGCGAAGAGCCGGGGACGTACTCGTTTCTTCACGAGCAAGAGCAAGAGCAAGAGCAAGAGTAAGAGCATGAGCAAGAGTAAGAGCGTAGCTTGAAATTCATTAATTTGACGCGCCGCACGGAGATTGGCGCGAACTCGTACTACCTTGAGATTGGCCGCCACCGGCTACTGCTCGACTGTGGAATGCATCCAAAGAATACTGGGGAGGATGCATTGCCTCAGTTTAAGGCAATCGCGGATCGCGGGATTGAAGCGATCCTCATTTCGCACGCGCATCAAGATCATATCGGCACCTTGCCGGTGGCGATGCGGCGCTTTCCACGCGCGCGCGTGTTCATGACGGAGGCCACGGCAGAGATCGGCAGTGTGCTTTTGCACAACTCGGTCAACGTGATGACGCGCCAACGCGAAGAGATCGGAGAAATATCGTATCCACTTTTTACGCATCGTGAAACGGACAGGGCATCGGAGCGTTGGCGCTGGTGCCCGTTGCGCCAGCGGGTCTCCATTGCCGGCGAGCGGGCACCACAGCGCGAAAGAGACGCGCTGACGTTCGAGCTTTTCGACGCAGGACACGTCCTTGGCTCGTCTGGAATTTTTCTGCGCGCCGAAGGCCAAACCGTCTTTTACACGGGCGACGTGAATTTTTACGATCAAACAATTATGCAGGCGGCGCCTTTCCCGGAAGAAAACGTCGACATCTTGATCATGGAATGCACGCGAGGCGATCACGCAAAGCCGCCGGGCTGGACGCGAGCCGGTGAAGAGCGACGCCTGGCGGAGGCGCTCGAGCGCGCTTTCGAGCGCGGCTCAGGCGTGCTCATACCAGTATTCGCGTTAGGCAAGACACAGGAGATCCTGGCGATGTTATACAAGTTTCGTCGTGAATCCCGAATGTATTCGGGGCCTGAATTTCCGATCTACATCGGCGGTCTTAGCTCAAAAATGACTGGTATCTACGATCGCCGCGCACAGATGACGCGCCGGCAATTGCCGCGCCTGCAACTGATGAGGGAAGTAGCGCCGTTTATTTTGAACGATGAAACAGTACGCGATGCACCGCTGCGCGCGCGACACGTGTATGTCCTTTCCAGCGGGATGATGATTCCCAAAACGCTCTCCAATGTTTTTGCCCGCCGACTAATCGAAAACCCACAGCACTCGATTTTTTTTGTCGGCTACGCGAATCCCGAATCGCCCGCCGGTCTTCTGCGCGACGCCGGCACGGGCGGCAAAGTTGCTCTTGATCCTGAAAAACCGCCGCAACGTGTCCGCTGCAACATCGAACAATTCCAGTTCAGCGCACACGCAACGCGTGAGGCGCTCGTTGAGTACGCAAAAAAATTCGCCCCGAAAAAAATGGTGCTTGTGCACGGCGATCCCCCAGCAGTGGAGTGGATGCGAGCGACTTTGTCCGCCGAGCTTCCCGCCTCGGAAATAATTGTGCCACCACCGGGAGTGGAACTGGATTTGTGAGAAGTGATTGGTGAGAGGTGGCAGACCGAGCGCAAATTCAAAAGATTACTTCTCGCATCTCGCTTTTCACGTCTCACTGAATGAAAATCGTTTCGTGGAACATCAACTCGCTGCGCAAACGACAGGATCGCTTGTTTGCCTGGCTGGAGGCGACGAAGCCCGACGTAGTTTGCTTACAGGAGACAAAATGCCCGGACGGCCAATTTCCAGCGCTCGCTTTGCGAGCGGTTGGTTATTACTCCGCTTGTCACGGGGAGAAATCGTACAACGGCGTGGCGATTCTCGCGAAGGCCGAGCTGAGTAAGGTCCGCCCGTCGCTTTGTGACGAAGTCGTCGACCCGCAGGCGCGGGTGATCGCCGCGACGATTGGCGACACGCGCGTGTTCTCGATTTATGCACCGAATGGTCAGGCAGTCGGCTCGACGGCTTATGAATACAAACTTCTTTGGTATCGCCGGCTCCGTGATTGCATCGCGAAAGAAAAATCCCGAGATCTCGTCGTGTGCGGCGATTTCAACGTCGCCCCGGAAGACACCGATGTTTACGATCCAGACCTCTGGCATGGGGCCATCATGGCTTCGGAGGGCGAACGCGCTGCGTTTAGAGAACTATGCGAAATCGGGTTGCGCGATACGCTTCGAATCCATCACAAGGAAGGCGAACTTTACAGCTGGTGGGATTATCAGATGCGCGCATTTGAAAAAAATCGCGGCCTTCGCATCGACGCGGTTCTGGCGAGCGATGCATTGGCGAAAAGATGCAGCGCAGCCGGAATCGATATTGAAATGCGCAAAGGCAAGGAACCGTCCGATCACGCGCCGGTATGGGCGGAGTTTCTAGATGAGTGAGAAGTGACTAGTGAGAAGTAAGAGGTGAACGGAAACGCAAAGCAACTTCTCACTTCTCGTATCTCACCTCTCACGTTTTACTACTCTGAATGCAGCTCCGCGTTACCAATCCTCCGTTCAAACCACTGCTGATCTGGGACGGAGAATGCGATTTTTGTCGATTGTGGATTGAACGCTGGCGTTTTATCACTGCGGGGGAAGTCGATTACGCTACTTACCAGGAAGTCGCCGACCGATTCCCAGAAATCCCGCGCGATGAATTCAAGCACGCGATGGTCTTTATCGAATCAGATGGCACGGCATTCTTCGCAGCAGAAGCGGTCTATCGCTCATTAGCATATCGACCTTCGAAGAGGTGGCTGGCGTGGAGTTACGATCGCGTTCCGGGATTCGCGGCGATTTCCGAAGCCGTTTACAAGTTCGTCGCTCGTCATCGCGGCTTCGGCTCGGCTGTTACTCGATTACTCTGGGGAAAAGACGTGCGGCCGCCGACTTACTTTTGGGCGCGCCGCTGGTTTTTGCGCGCGCTTGCGGTGATCTACTTAATCGCGTTCGTGTCGCTCTGGGTACAAGTGGATGGATTGATCGGTAGCGACGGTGTATCGCCCCTCAACCAGTTCCTGCCAGCAGTTCAGGCACAAATTGGACGAGACGCCTACGCTCTCTTGCCGACGCTTTGCTGGTTCAACTCGAGCAACGGGTTTCTTCATTTCCTTTGTGGTGGCGGCGTTGCTCTTTCGTTGCTTCTGATTTTCGGAATTGCCCCGGCGCTCTCGCTCGTCGCGCTTTTCGTTTTTTACCTGTCGCTCACCATCGCGGGACAAACATTTCTTAGTTTTCAATGGGACATTCTGCTGCTTGAGACCGGCTTTTTATCGATCTTTTTCGCGCCGTGGCAGCTTTGGCCGAGACGATCTTCTGCAGAGGCAGCCGTGTCGGCTGCGAACAATTTGCGTCCCGCAGGCGACACGCCTGCCGCGACAGTAACAATCGCTCGGCCCCAACAACAAGAACCGCCGGTTTCACGCGCCGGTTTGTTTTTGCTCAAAGTTCTTCTGTTCAAATTGATGCTGATGTCGGGTGCCGTGAAGCTGAGCAGCGGCGATGACTCCTGGGGTTTGGTGAATCACTCTTTGCATTGGAGCGCGCTCACGGCACTTGATTATCATTACTGGTCACAACCGCTGCCGACCGTGTTCGCGTGGTGGGCGGACAAAAGCTCCGAATGGTTCAAGCACTTTTCAGTCGCTTTTTGTCTCGTGGGCGAAATCGTCGTGCTCTTCTTTATCTGGGCGCCGCGGCGTCCACGGCTGATCGCTGCTGGATTGTTGATTTTTCTCCAACTCGCGATCGCTATCACTGGCAACTACTGCTTCTTCAATCTGCTAACGATTGCGCTGTGTTTGTTACTGATTGATGACCAGTCGCTCTGTAGGAAAAGCGCTCCGCTCCCCCTCGGGACGCTAGCAGCGTTGCCTGCAGGCCTCCGTAGCACGAGGGGCGCCCTGCCACAACGACTATGCAGCTACGCGTCCGTCGTTGTAGTCATCGTGACGTTGCCGATCAACGCTTGGTTGATTTTCAGTGCATTTAAACCAGAAGCCAGGCCACCACGTATGCTGGCAGATATTTACAGAAAACTGGACGCGTTCCGGATCGTCAATGGCTATGGATTGTTTCGGGTGATGACGAAGGACCGCTGCGAGATCATCCTCGAAGGCAGCGACGACGGAATGGACTGGTTGCCGTACGAATTTAAATGGAAACCCGGCGACGTGAAACGCGCACCGGGTTGGTGCGCGCCGCACCAGCCAAGACTCGACTGGCAGATGTGGTTTGCCGCTTTGGGAACGCCGCAGGAAAATCCGTGGATTGGCGGCCTGATCGTCAGACTGCTGCAGGGCTCCCACGACGTCGACCGATTGCTCGCACACAACCCGTTTCCAGATAAGCCGCCCCGGTATGTTCGCGCGATGTATTATCGTTATCGTTTTACGACGCCGAGCGAACGACGGCAAACCGGCGCGTGGTGGAAACGTCAGGAGCTTCGGGAATATCTGCCAACGGTTTCGCTGGATCAGCTGCGGTAACTATCGAGAATCAAGACATATGCGCGCGGTTGAGACATGCGCGCTCGCGGGTATATTCGCCCGCCATGGCGAAGGAAGGACCAATCGTGACCGAAGGCACCGTGACCCAGGTTTTGCCGGGAACGATGTTTCGCGTCGATCTTCCCGGCCAACGCAATGTGCTTGCACATATCTCGGGCAAAATGCGCAAGCATTTCATCCGCATTGTGCCCGGTGATAAAGTCTCCATCGAGCTTTCGCCTTACGATCTAACAAAAGCCCGTATTATTTTTCGCGAACAATGATGCGGCCAAGGCGCATCGTTAAACCGTTAAATTGTTGAAGGATTGAAGCGGTTCCCAACGCCTTTTGTTTGAACGCTTCAACAGTTTAACGCTTTAGCGCTTTAACGAAGAACTCAGTGTTTGCCCATTTAGCGAAGAATGCGGATAGTCGCAGCGAACAAACCAACCCCGAACAGTTTCGGGGTTAACAGGAGATTACCAATGGCAGAAGAAAATAAATCAGAACAGAAAACACCGGCTAGTGCGGATGCGCAGGATAAATTACAAAGCAGCAAAGAACATGCGCGTAGAGCAGCGGAAGACTTGAAATCAGCCGCAGGCGCTTTTGCGGGAGAGTACCGTGGGAAGGCAGAGCAGGCTTGGGGTGAGGCACGCGGCAAAGCAGAACAAGCATGGGGCGACGCCAAGGATCGCGTCCGCACGTTCCAGGAAGACGCGGAGCAATACGTGCGTGAAAATCCGACAAAAGCAATTTTCACAGCGCTCGGAATTGGGTTCGTACTGGGTCTGATTTTCCGGCGTTAAACTCCGAAACGTTTCGGAGATGATCAGCAAGAGGTCCAGCCCCCGCAATCCCGCGGGTCATGCCGGTTTGCTCGAGAACCTGCTCGCGCTGGCAAGCGCAGTTACGGACTTTTTTGAGAGCCGCTTTGCGCTGTTTGCGCAGGAGTCGAAAACTGCCGCCGTGCAAGTGCTGATACTGGCCGGCAGCGTGGTTTTTGCGCTGCTTCTCTGCGCGCTGGGTTACGTTTTTCTCATCACTGGTATAGTTGTGGGACTGGCCCATCTTGTCGGAGTTTCATGGCCATGGATAGCGCTGGCCGCTGCCGCCGTGCATTTCGTTTTTGCGCTGGTTTTACTCCTGGTCGCGCGCAGCCGCATCACCAAGCCGCTTTTTCGCGCCACGCTAGCTGAATTAAAGAAGGATCGCGAATGGCTGAAAAATCTGGACGCAACAAATCAATCGACGAACTGACAGCGGAAATCGCTCAGTCGCGGGAACGCGTAACGTGCGATCTGCGTGGCCTGCGATACGAAGTGGATTTCGCGGCCAAATTCCGCAGGTCGTTCCGCGAACAAACCATTTCCTGGCTTACAACCGCAGCCGCTGTCGGCGCGCTGGTCGCACTGGCACCGATGCGGAAGAAAAAGATTTATGTCGATGCGAAAAGCGGCCGTAAGTCACAGAAAAAGCTGCTCGAAACCGGCGTTGCTCTGGCGGTGCTTAAAATCGCTGCGAACATGATCCGCCCGGTGGTGGTCGAGTTCCTCAAGAATCGGCTCACGGATTTCGGCAGCCAACCGCGCCGCAAAAAATAAGCGCCATGCGTCTGAGATGCGGCTCGTTTTGGATTTACGCACTCGGCTCCGGTGCGTAATTATTTCCGCGCACGCCCATGACCGCACAGAGTCTCCACCCGAACATCTCGATTGAATCGCATCCCCTGCGTCATGTGGATGATTATCTGCAGATCGCGCAAGAGGCCGGCGCCTCTGATGTCCACCTCGGGGTGGCAGCGCCACCTGTCTGGCGGGTGCATGGAGTCTTGCAGCCAATGTGGCCGGACGCTCCACCGCTAACCAAAGAGCAAACAGCAGCCTTGGCAGAGGCTTTCATGCCGGAAGCGTACAAGGAAGAGCTCAAGGACCGCGGCGATTCCGACTTTGGTTATGAAACCGAGTTCGCTCGCTTTCGCACGAGCGTGGTTCGGCAACGTCTGGGGGTCGAAATCGTCTTTCGCGTGATTAACAGATATGTCCGGACCATGGACGAACTGGGTTTGCCCGAGTATCTCAAGCTGCTCACCCGCTACCAGAATGGCCTGATTCTCGCCACAGGTTCGGTCGGCACCGGTAAATCAACGACGATGGCGGCAATGATCCAACAGATAAACATGGAGCGGCACGATCATATCATCACGCTTGAGGACCCGATCGAATACATCATTCCATCACAAAACTGCCACGTGAGTCAGCGCGAAGTATTCACGCACACGGAATCGTTCGCCACTGCGTTGCGGGCCGCTCTCCGAGAAGATCCCGACGTGATTATGGTCGGCGAGATGCGCGACTTGGAAACCATTTCTCTTGCCATCACCGCGGCCGAGACCGGCCATCTTGTTTTGGCAACGCTGCACACCACTAACGCTTCGCGCACACTGGATCGACTATTGGATGTGTTTCCGTCAGAGCAACAGGAACATATCCGGGTTATGGTAGCGGAGTCTTTGCGCGGCATTCTCAGCCACCAGTTGATACCAAACGTAGATGGAACAGGCCGGGTGCTCGCGCTGGAGATCCTCACCAATACGCCGGCAGTAGCCAATGTGATCCGCGAAGCGAAAACCTACATGTTACCGGGCATCATTCAGACCGGAAAGAAACAAGGCATGCGTTTGATGGACGATGCATTAATAGACCTCTATGAGCGCGGGCTGATCAGCGCAGAGGAAGCCTACGAGCGCGCGGAGCAAAAATCCATTGTGCGGCCGAACCTGACGGAAATGGAGTACCACGAATGACGAATCAAATCCGAAATTTCCAGGAAGCACCAAATCGGCGATTCGAGCGTGCCAGATGCTCACCATCGCGCTCGCGCGCTATTCACGATTTTCAATCTCCGTCATTTGGATTTGTTTCGAATTTCGAGTTTTGTATCTCATTTATCCGTCACTCGTCATTCGTCGTTAACTGATGGCGTATATCGATCAATTTCTTCAGATCGTCGTGCGGCAGGGCGCATCCGACTTGCATATCGCCGAGGGCCAACCGCCAAAAATGCGGACACATGGCGATATCATGCCGATGCGAGATGAGCCGATGTCGCGCGAGGAAGCCACGCGCATGCTGAGTGAAGTTTGCGGTTCGCAGAATTGGGAAATCTTCGAGCAACATGGAGATCTCGATTTCGCTTACCAGATGGATCAGCACTCTCGGTTTCGCACCAACTATTTTAAACAATCGAATGGCTACGGCGCGGCTTTCCGATTAATTCCTACCAAGATTTCGACCCTGGAGGAGTTGGGGGTCCCTGTCATCGTAAAAGAATTTGCCTATCTGCGCGGTGGCCTTCTTCTAGTCACTGGTCCAACCGGTTCGGGCAAAACGACAACGCAGGCCGCGCTTATCGATTTTATCAATCAAAACTTCTCCAAGCACGTCGTGACGATCGAGGAACCAATCGAATTCGTGCACAATAACAAGCGAAGCATCATCACGCAGCGCGAAGTACCAACAGATTCGACTTCGTTTCCTGCAGGACTCAAAGCAGCGCTGCGTCAGGACACCGATATCGTGCTGATCGGCGAGATGCGCGACTTGGAAACGATCTCGCTCGCCCTCACCGCCTCCGAGACCGGCCTTCTGGTCATCGGCACGTTGCACACCAACAATGCGCGCAAGACGGTAGATCGCATGATAGACGCTTTCCCGGCCGATCGGCAGGCGCAGGCGCGCGCCATGCTGGCGAACTCACTTCGGGGCGTCGTCGCGCAGCTACTTTTGAAAAGATCGGATCGACCGGGGCGCATTGCGGTCAATGAAATTCTGATAGCCAACGCAGCCGTCGCCGCCATCATTCGCGAAGGCGCAACGCAAAAGCTCCAGGACGTGATCGTTTCAGGTAGAGCGCAGGGAATGCAGTTCATGGATGACGCAATCTGGGCGCTGTTGGAAGAGGGAATCGTCTCTCCGCACGAAGCATTCATGAAAGCGATCGACAAAAATCGCTTCAAACCGCTCCTCTCACCAGAGGACGAAGCGCTCGCCAATGCGGCCGGCTCAGTCCGGGAAAACGAAAAAGGGCTTCCGGGCAATGTTGTGACACCAGTCCGCGTCCGCGCGCGGGCGGGAACCCGTTAGAAGAAGCGCTTCAAACGCTGACTAAAGCGTCGAAAATTCGCGGCGCTGCACGTCCTTACTTTGCATTCACAACAAGGACAGCTGTGCCTTTCAATTCGCCGGTGCGAAACCGGTCAAGCGCGGCGTTGGCCTCTTCGAGCGGGAATGTTTCAGTCTTGGTTTGCACGGGAACGCGCGGCGCGACTTCAAAAAATTCTTCGCCGTCGCGTCGAGTCAGATTTGCAACTGAAGTTATCACGCGTTCCTCCCAAAGATCGACATAAGGAAATGACGGGATGTCGGTCATATGAATTCCGCCGCAAACTACAATGCCGCCTTTGGCAAGCGCGCGCAGTGCCGCAGGCACGAGCGGGCCTACGGAGGCGAAGATAATTGCAGCATCAAGCTTTTCCGGCGGCATCTCATCCGAGCCTCCAGCCCACTTTGCGCCTAGCGCTTTAGCGCTTTGTTGTGTTTTGACGTCGTCCGGCCTGGTGAACACGAACAGGTCGCGTCCCTCATAAAGAGCAATTTGGGCTATCAAATGCGCTGCATTGCCAAATCCATACATGCCAAGGCATCGCGCATTGCCTGTTTTGCGATAGGATCGATAACCGATCAGCCCCGCACAAAGCAGCGGAGCAGCATCCACATCGTTGTAATGCTCGGGCAGATGAAAACAGAATCGTGCATCGGCGACGGTGAATTCGGCGTAACCGCCGTCGATGGTATAGCCGGTGAAGCGCGCGCGATCGCAGAGATTCTCCCGGCCCGACCGGCAAAAAGTACATTCGCCATCTGTCCAGCCAAGCCACGGAATGCCAACGCGATCTCCGATCGCGAATGTGGGAGCGGCCTTAGTGCCGCGACTCTCGGGACGCTCAGATCCCTCCCACATTTCGGCGCCTACTTCTTCCACGCGCCCGACAATCTGATGTCCTAGAATCAGCGGCAGCTTCGGATTGGGTAACTCGCTATCAGCTACGTGAAGGTCAGTGCGGCAAACCGCGCACGTGTTAATGCGGACGAGCAATTGTCCCCTACCCGGCCTAGGCTTTGGCACATTGCGCAGCTGAAGTGGCTGCCCTGGCTTGTCGAGAACCATCGCGCGCATGGCTTAACATAGATCATGAATCACAACTGACGAAGCTCGGATCAACGCGAATCCGATGCGGTAGTTTCCGCTGTCCTCAGGGGATCATCGTACGAAGTTGGACCTTTTTGTGCTGAGAACAGCGCATGCCACCGCACACAAGAAGTCAACGGACAGCTGCCGGCTCGGGCCGCAACTGCTCCCTGCCCGCTTCGGCCTCGTGATAATGGGCGCTCCGGAGGAACGGCACCTTGTCGAGCACGTGCTCCTGGAACCATTCCAGCCACAAATAGATGACTGGTGTGACGAATAACGTCACCATCTGCGAGAAAATCAGACCGCCCACGATCACCAAGCCTAGCGGGCGCCGCGATGCGGCATCTTGCCCGAATCCCAGAGCTATCGGCACTGCGCCCATGAGGGCGGCGAGTGTGGTCATCATAATGGGCCGGAACCGTTCCATGCTGGCTTCGTGAATGGCCGAGCGAAGGTCCCAGCCTTCGTCGATTCGTTGCAACGCAAAATCGACGACCATGATTCCGTTCTTCTTGACGATGCCTAACAAAAGGAAAAGTCCGATCACGCTGTAAAGCGAAAGCACTGAATGAAAGAGATACAACGTGGCCAACCCGCCGACGACCGCGGGCACAATGGCCGGGAACAAAACCGTGAACGGGTGCACATAGCTCTCGTAAAGAATTCCGAGGATCACATACATGACGAAGATTGCAGCAAGCAGCAGCAGGGGCAACGATTGGAACAGCTGCCTGAACACGAGCGTTTCGCCTTGGAACATCCCCTGCACAGTTGGGTAATGTGGCTGGAGTTGCGCGAAGGCGTCCTCGATATACTTGGTAGCATCGCCGATGGCGACGTTTGGCAACAGGTTGAAGTTGAACGTGACGCTGGTGAACTGGTTTAAATGGTTGACCGCCTGCGGACCGATAACTTCCTTTGTTGATGTTACAACACGCAATGGAATGAGGTTCGCCATGTTGCCTGTGGTCGTTGCGATTGTCCCTCCGCCCGAGCCGCTCGCGCTGAAATTGCCGCTCGTGCTGCTACGGACGTAGAGATCGTCCAAGTCCCCAGGGTGCGCGCGCTCCTTGTCCTTCACTTCAAGAATAACCTGGTATTGGTCGTCCGGCTCCTTGATGAGATAGATGTAGTTTTGTGAGTAGGCGTTGCGCATCAGGCTTTGGATTGCTGAAGTAGAAACGCCGTAAGTCGCGGCGCGATCGCGGTTGATATCGATCCTGAGGTTAGGCGTGTTGTGGTAGTAGTCGGAGCGGACACTGGCGAAACCCTTGAACTGTCGCAGCTTTTTCAATAACTCGTCGGCCACTGTGTAAACGTCCTGTGGTACAATGCCGCTAATGGTATATGCGTACTGACCCTGGGTTTGGCTCGTCGCGCCCACGCTGATTTGCAGCACTGGTGTAGGCGTTAACACCGCGGCGAGGCCGGGAATCGTGCCGATCGATTTTTGCAGTCGAAAAATGACTTGATCGATGGGCGGACGCTCACCGCGCGGCTTTAGAAAAAGACGAACGAAACCGCTATCGCCTGGGGGTATCAAGGTGAAAGGCAGGTGTGTGAAGAAGAACCAGAGACCAAGAATGCAAGCGATAAGGACCGCCACAGTAAGCCACGCGCGATCGAGAAACCAGTCGAGCGCACGGCCGTAGGCAGCGATCACGCGTTTAATGAAATTGCTGGTGTGCCGTTCCATCCACGCGCGTTTGTGACCGGCCCTGCGCTCCCTCAGAATGCGCGCGCACATCAATGGCGTAAGCGTCAGGGACACGAGACCCGAGGCGAGAATGGCTACGATGATTGTGACAGAAAATTCACGAAAAATGCGACCGAGGAGTCCGGGGATGAAAACCAGCGGGATGAAAACCGCGGCGAGTGACAACGTCATCGACAGAATGGTGAAGGAAATTTCGCCGGCGCTGTTGAATGTCGCTTTCAGGATCGACTCGCCGTGCTCCGCGCGGCGTACCACGTTTTCCAAAAACACAATGGCGTCATCGACAAGGAAACCAATGGCCAGGGTCAGCGCCATCAGCGTGAGATTGTTGATGGAGAAATTGAGCATGTACATCACGGCCACCGTGAGCAGTAATGACATCGGCAAAGCCACAGCCGGGATTAGCGTGTCGGTAGCTCGGCCGAGAAAGACATAGATGACCATCACCACGAGGACGAACGCGATGATCAGCGTCCATTTCACCTCGTTGGCGGAATTCACAATTGTTTGTGACCGATCGAAAATTGGCGTGAACATGATCGAGCCTGGCAAACTCGCACGGAGCTCAGGGAACAGCGCTCTGACTGAATTGGCCACTTCCACTGCGTTTGCGCCTGCCTGCCGCGAAACCGCAAGCACTACTACGGAACCGGGGGGATTAAAGCCGCGCATCCAGAAAAAACGTGAGAGGCGTTCGTCCTGCACGCTTTGCCTAACGTCGGAAACGTCGCGCAGGTAAACGGGCGAACCGTTTGGATTGCGCGCGACGATCAGGTTGCGGTAACCCTCGGCCTTATCAATCTGTCCATTGGGTTGCAGGACAAAGGTGCGATGCGCCCCGTCGAATTGCCCCGCGCCGGAATAGACGGTCCCCGCTTTAATCGCGCTGGCGAGGTCATCCATAGTGAGTCCACGCGCAGCAAGGGCCGACGGGTCGGCTTTAATTCGAATCGCGCCCTGCACGCCGTAGATGTTTACCTGCGAAACACCGGGCAGGATGTTGATGCGCTGGGCCACGACGGTGGATGCATATTTGTAAAGGTCCCAGTCCGTCAGCGTGTCTGAGAGCAGGCCCAACAAGTAAACGGCCTGGTCGTTCGGGTTTGTTTTGGTGAACGTCGGTGGACTCGGTAGATCGATCGGCAATTTCCCCGTCGCGCGCTGAATAGCAGCCTGCACGTCGGTCGCGGCGTCGGTGATACTTTTGCTCAAAACAAATTGCAGCGTGAACTGCGTGTTGCTCTGCGTGCTTGTGCTGGTGATGATGTCGAGCCCGGGGATCTGCAAAAATTGTTTCTCCAGCGGCGTGGCGATGTTGTTTGCCATCGTCGTCGGGTCCGCGCCGGGGTACGAGCAGCTAACTTGAATGACGGGATAATCGACTGCGGGGAGGTCGTTCACGGCGAGTTTGCCGTAAGTCGCGAGACCAGCGACGATGACCGATAACGTCAGCAACACGGTCATTACCGGCCGACGAATAAATGGCCCGGAGAGCCCCGAGCCTTCGACTGCAATCAACTTTGCAGTCTGCTCAGGCGCGTCCGATTTCGACCTGCGGCGATCATGATCTTTTACTTCGCGTTCGCCATCATGTTGCTCTGCGTCATTCATATGACATTGCGCTTTTTGCAGCGGCAGAGCCCTCAGGCGTAGCAGGAGGTTGAGCTGCGTATGGTTGCGGCGCTACTTTCGCTCCCGGCGAAAGCGCAAGCTGGCCAGTAACAACCACGGTCTCGTCTGGTTTCACACCGCTCTCGATTACGGTGAGATCGCCCTGCTGGCGTTGCCCAGGTGTTACGGGACGTAGTTCGACAGTGTTGTCCGATTTCACGACGAAAACGAATGGCCCGCTCTGGCTAACCTGCACGGCCTGCGTTGGCACAAGCGTAGCGTCCTTGAGAATATCCAAAATGAAACGGACACGGACAAATTCCGAAGGCCATAGCGCGCGATCAGGATTAGGCGTAACCCCGCGTGCCCTGACGGTTCCAGAGCCGGGCTGGACTGCGTTGTCGATGAAATACAAATCGCCCGTGCGCGGCGTAATCGAGCCATCGGCGAGATAGGTTTCCACTTTCACGTTCGAGCCACCAAGATATTTTCGCACAAGCGGCAGATCGTTCTCGGCCACGGTGAAATCGGTGTAAATCGGGTCCAACCCTTGGATCGCCACGAGCGGTGGACTGGAGGGTCCAACCAGATTGCCTACGTCGACATTGCGCAGGCCGACTCGTCCGTTGATCGGCGATTTGATGTAGCAATAATCGAGGTTGACCTGGGCAGCCTCCGTGGCTGCCTGAGACTTCTGTGCATTCGCCACAGCGATGTCGTAGTCTTGCTGCGATATGACCTTTCTCGCGCGCAGGTCCTCTTGTCGTTTCAGCGTCACCTGATCTAACGCGGCTTGCGCCTTCGCCTGGTCGACAGCGGCCTGATACGGACGCGGGTCGATTGTAAAAAGCGGATCGCCTTTCTTCACGTCCGAGCCATCTTGAAACTGGCGAGCCATAATTACGCCGCTAACCTGCGCCTGCACCTGCACGGTCTCGTAAGCGGCACATGTGCCGATCTCATCAAGGTAGACCGGCACGTCCTTTGTGGCGGCTTTGGCTACGGCCACTGGACGCGTCGGTGCCTGAGTAGCTCTTACCTCGCTGGCCCTGTGTTGAAGAATCCGGTAAGTGACAACCGCTGCCAGAATGATGAAAAGCAAGTACGCCCACTTGGGAATCCTCTGATTCGCAGTGCGGGTGCGTCTCATTGGAGAGCTCGACGAGAGCGGCGATGCGCCATGATCCAATGTCTTAAAATCGCTTAACTCCGTTTTAAGTTTCATTTGCAGCCCCCGGTGACACCACGAAGTGTCCTTTTTCTTGGAATCGAATGTCCCTGTTTGGTCTGGCCGTTATGCTCAGCTAAAACGCGAGCTGAAGGCTGGCGCGCGCTGGACTCGCGTCTCTCGTCTTTTTCCGCTCGGTCTCGAATGCGCGCGAGCACTCTCATGCAAGTTTGGAGATCGGAGTCTGGGATACCAGCCAACAGTTCGTGCCGAAGTTTGTCAGCTGTGGCCTTGATCTCCGCAATCACGCGCTGGGCGCGCCGGCCGAGCAAAACCATTTTGCAGCGCCGATCGTGTGGAGAATTTGTGCGCGTAATCCAAGCTTCACGCTCCAGCCGATGCAATAAGGTCACGACGGTTGGTTCCTCCACGCCCAGACGCCCTGCAATCTCAGCCTGCGTGAGTGCGTCTTCGGCAATAGAAAGATGCATCAGCGTGCGCCATTTGGCCTGGCTCAGCCCCATTGGTTTGAGACGTTGGTCGAGCTTTTGCCGCCATGCACGAGCTGTGCCGTGCAGCAACTGACCCAGCGTTTCAGCCGTTTCGCCGTCGGACATATTGTTGCGCCAAAATTGGTTAGTATGCTAACCAATTCCCGATCTGGCAGCCTGTCAATGGTCGGTCAGGGCGCCACTTTGAAAAGGATCATCTCGCGTTTGCTGTAATCCTTTACCCGCGCAATTGCATACGCGCGGAGTGGCGCCCATTTCCGCGCGGCTAATGCCTCCTCTTCTTTCCCGCCCCGAACGAGAAAGTAGCGCGTGTCTACCGGCAGATGCTTCACGTAGCTCACGTACTCCACGTGCGGTTTCACATAAAAGAAGACCGGCTGATAATCCGGGTTCACCGCATAAAGCGTTTCAGTCGCGGGGACGAGCGAATTAATTTCTGCGGCGGCTTTTTTCACCTGCTGTCTGTTTTTCAAAAGGACTGCAGTGAGTGGATAACCGATTATCCCAATGGCAAGCCCAACCGTGACGAAAGCTCCCACGACTTTGGTCCAGTCTCGATCGTTCCTCATCCAACTTCGCGGCCACTGCAACGCATTGCCAGTACAGATCATCGCCAGCAACCACGAGCCTGGAACGATCGCCGGCATGCTATATCGGGCGACCGCGCCGGGAACCAGGTTGACCGCAACGAATGGCACCGCAATTCCCCACCCCATGGCGCGCGCGAGCCGCCGCTGCGATTCGTCCGGAAACTTTGAAAACCGTGCGAATGGAAACAAGAGAACCCAGGGAACAAAATAGATGAGACTGCGCGGGATGTTTTGAATCCAACTAAAGAATTTGAAATCGACGCCTTTCAATCGTCCGGTGTACTGAGCCGACCACTTATCCATGGCAACCTGTGTTGTCGTGCTGTGGATGAACGGAATGGCCCACGCGGCCGGCATGGCGAACATCACGGCAAGCGCAGCAAAATGCGCAGGATGAACAAGAAGCCGCCAACCTTTCGAACAGGCAAGAACGGCCACCACAATTCCGTAGAAAAATATCAGGTGCGTGGGGCCCTTTGCCAACAGATCAAGGCCGAGAAAAACGGCTGCCGGAAGCCAAATAAGCCATGGAGATTTATTTTGAAGAAAAAAGCTCAGCCAAAAAATAATCGCGAGGCCGCAAAGCGAGACATAGAGCGCTTCGATTTCAATTAATCGCCCTTTTTCGATCATTCCGATGTTGGTCATCCAAATCAGCGCTGCGATCATCGATCCTCTCGAGCCGAGAGTGGTGCGCGCCACCGTGACAAAAGCAACCGCGACTGCAAGCACGGAAAGCGCCGACGGCAGGCGTGCCGTCCATTCGTTATGCATACCGAAAACTTTGAAAGAGGCGGCCACAACCCAGTTCACCAAAGGCGGCTTGCGGTAATAAGGATAACTGCCTACTTGCGGAACGATGTAGTTGCCGGTCTCGAGCATCCGAATCGCCGGTAAGATTCGGCGGCCCTCTTCACCTTTAATCGCAATCGAGCCGAGCGCCGGCAGATAAATCACCGCCCAGACCAAAACAATAACAGCGACGGCTCGGAAGGGAGACTTAATTAGAAATTCGAAGTTGAATGCCACGCTCGCGATTTATCGGACGTGAGCATCGAACGTCAAATGAAACCGAACGGCGCTTGACGAGCGCGTTTGGGGAAAGTAACTTCGAAATCTAGTCCGCGCGCTGATTAGAGTGGGAACTGGCGTCCCACTCTTTTTGGTCTGCGGGCTGCATGTTTTTATGAACCCGGAATTTATTGCGATGCTCGATTACTTGGAGCGGGAGCGCGGGATCAAGCGCGAAATCCTGCTCGAAGCGGTTTCTGATGCCCTGCTCTCCGCCTCGAAAAAGAGCGTTGGAGCATCCCGCGATCTGCATATCGACATTAACCGCAAGACCGGCGAAATACGCGCCCTCGCAAACTTGCTCGTTGTTGATCACGTGACCAATCCGCAAGATGAGATCGAGCTCTCCAAGGCGCAGAAAATTAAGCCGGAGGCGAATGTCGGCGACACCGTGGAAGTCGAAGTCACACCGAAGAATTTTGGGCGCATCGCTGCGCAGACCGCAAAGCAAGCCATGATGCAGCGCATTCGCCAGGCCGAGAAGGAAATGATTTACGAGGAGTTTAAGGACCGCGCGGGTGAGATCGTCAGCGGTACCGTGCGGCGCTTCGACCGTTCCGACGTCATTCTCGACCTTGGAAAATTTGAAGCCGTCATGCCGCAACGGGAACGAGTCGTCGTAGAAGATTACAATGTGGGCGACCGACTACGGGCGTACGTCGTTGCGGTCGAAAACGGCGTCCGCGGCCCGGAGATTATCGTTTCGCGCAGTCATCCCAATTTCGTCCGACGGCTTTTCGAGTTGGAAGTGAGCGAAATTGCCGATGGCACGGTGGAGATTCGCGGCATCGCGCGAGAAGCCGGTTACCGGACGAAGATCGCGGTATGGAGCGCCAACGAAAAAGTAGATCCAGTAGGCGCGTGTGTGGGCATGCGCGGTTCGCGCGTCAAAAACATCGTGCGCGAACTCAACAATGAAAAGGTCGATATCATTCGCTGGAGCTCCGACCCCAAGGAATACGTCCTCGAAGCGCTCAAGCCGGCCAAAGTGAAGAATCTGGTCTTCGATACAGACAAAAAGAGCGTACAGATTTCCGTCGATGAAGACCAGCTTTCGCTCGCGATCGGAAAAAAGGGACAGAATGCGCGATTAACTTCGCGACTGACAGGGTGGGAAATCAATATCGGCAAGGACACTTCAGCGACTACGGTGGTAGAGCAAAAAGTAGCGCAAGCTGCGCAGACACTTGCCGGCGCACTTCCGGTGACGGAAGAACAGGCGCTCACACTCGTGAAATCCGGTTTTACTAACTTGGAAGGATTACATGATGCAGACGTGCAAGATTTGGTGGATATTCTGGCAGTAGATGAAACGAAAGCGCGCGAGATCTACGACGCAGTGCACCGGCAGGAACTCGTGCAATAACATGGCTCCGGTTTAAAATGCTCGAGCCATGAGCGAAATTTTGAACGAACAACGATGGCAACGAAGACGAGCAGCAAAACTGCAACGCGCAGACCTGCCACACCGGCGGGTGCGCGGAAGACTACTGCCGCTCCCAAGCCAGCCGTCGAGTCTAAATCAAAAGTCCAGAAGAAGAAATTAGCGGAAGAAACCGCTTCTGCCTCGGCAGCAGCTAAATCGCCCACGCCGCCGCCGCAAAAGAGTGAGGCCCGACGTACTCCGGCGCCTGCTTACGAACACGAGAGCGTCTCGCTGATCGACAAGAAAAAACCACGCAAGAAGGCAGAAGACGGCAAGCCAAAAACAAATCGCGACATCTTACCTCCGATCTCGCGCATACGCGCGTCATTGGACGCAACTGCGCCCCCCCAGAGAGTTTCAGCACCGGTGGAGCCTGCTCCTGCGCAATCGCCTGCAATTCAAGAACCGGGCGTCATTGCCGCCGAGACGACAGCGCCGCCTTCTGCGGAACCGGGAGCCCCGCAGCAGAAGGTCATCCTTATCAAACCTCCCATTGTTGTTAAGCAGCTGGCAACTGAGCTTGGGTTAAAGCCGCATCAACTCATCGCGGAGTTGATGACGTACAACATCTTCGCCAACATCAACCAGACGGTCGAACCCGAGATCGCGTCAAAGATCGCGGAGAACCACGGGTTTATTCTGGAAAAAGAGCGGCGTGAAAAAGGCGCCGGCGTTCACAAAGTAGAACAGGTAGTCGTTGCGCCACCTCCGCCGGTTATCGAAAAGGAAGAGGAACTTAAGCCGCGCGGTCCCATCATCACTTTTATGGGCCATGTCGATCACGGCAAAACAACGCTGATGGATTCGATTCGCAAGACGCGTGTAGCGGCTGGTGAAGCGGGTGGAATCACGCAACACATCGGAGCCTACACGGTCGATCATAATGGTGCGACAGTCACCTTTATCGATACGCCCGGCCACGCCGCCTTCACTGCAATGCGCGCGCGGGGCGCTAATGTAACCGATATCGTCGTTCTGGTTGTTGCCGCAGATGACGGCATCATGCCCCAAACAATCGAAGCCATTAATCACGCCAAAGCTGCGCCGCATGTGAAAATCATGGTCGCAATCAACAAGATCGATCTGCCCTCGGCGAACATCGACAGGGTGAAGAAACAACTCCAGGAACACGAATTGACTCCGGAAGATTGGGGAGGCGAAACGATCGTTTGTCCCGTCTCGGCAACGAAGGGCGCCGGAATTGATCACCTGCTTGAGATGATGACGCTGCAAGCGGAGGTAATGGAGCTTAAGGCATCGCCTACGGCCAGACCACGCGGCACCGTCATTGAAGCGCAAGTGGAAGCGGGACGCGGCCCCACTGCCACTGTCATCGTGCAGATGGGCACGTTAAAAGTCGGTGACCCATTCATCTGCGGTGATTACAGCGGCAAGGTAAAATCGCTTCTGGACGATCGCGGCCAACCGGTCAAAGAGGCCGGACCTTCCACCCCGGTGAAGGTGCTTGGGTTTACCGGGCTGCCAAATGCCGGTGACGAATTCCTTGTCATGGAATCCGAGCGCGCTGCGAAACAGTTGAGCGATGAACGCCTCGAGGCGAAACGTGCAAGCAAGCTGTTCGTTCCCCAAAGAGCAACGCTGGAAACTCTGCTTGAAACGGCGGGAGGCCAAAAAGTTCTGCGCATCGTGTTGAAATGCGATACACAAGGCTCGCTCGAAGCGCTCATCGGAGCGTTGAAACAGATCGAAAGCAAAAAAATCAGTCTCGAAATTATTCACTCTGCTGTCGGACCGATTTCGGAATCGGACATTTTGCTGGCAAGCGCGTCGGACGCGGTCGTGATCGGTTTCAATGTTAAGGTCGAGTCGATGGCTGTTTCTGCTGCCAAACGGGAAGGCGTGCAGATCAAGCTCTACAGCATCATTTACGAATTACTCGACCAGATTAAAGACGCCATGGCCGGGCTGCTTGAACCCGAGCTCCGCGAAACAGTGATCGGACACGCAGAGGTGAAGCAGGTTTTCCAGCTAAGCAGAGGCATTGTCGCGGGATGCCTGGTCACTAATGGCCGCATCGCCCGCGCTGCGCGCGCTCGCGTTCTGCGAAAGCGCCAGCCAGTTTACGACGGCGGCATTTCCACGCTGCGGCGTTTCCAGGACGACGTGAAAGAGGTGCGCTCCGGTCTGGAATGCGGGATCAAGCTGGGCGACTTCAACGAATACCAGGTAGGCGACGTGATCGAGTGTTATCAACTCGAACAGTTTGCGCAGAAATTGTGACCGTTAAGGACTGAAAAGGCATTGTCATTCTGAGCGAAGCGAAGAATCTCTGATTATTTTCGTCCGCAATAGCAAGCGGCCAACCAGAGATGTTTCACTTCGCTCAACATGACAAGCATCGGTTGGTCGCTTCAACGAAGATGAAACATCGGCA
>WNGE01003657.1_pt1 | contig 21277 bp, 19 predicted proteins | sample 5400651 | NCBI WGS metagenome assembly WNGE01 (sample SAMN13153370, study PRJNA577476) | soil metagenome | isolation source: 60 cm soil or saprolite under grassland replicate 2 | place: USA:California | collected 2016-06-15 | reverse complement strand
GAGGGAGACACCACGATCGAGCCGGGTCATCGGGTGAAGGTCATCCTGCTGCGCGCGGTGTGAGCCTCTAGCCCTTCCTGAGATACAGCGCCCAGAGGGCGAGCCAGGCGCCGCTGCCCATCGAGGCGAAGGTGAGCAGGCTGCCGAGGGCCAGGGTCGCGGAGTTGGTGAGCCCCTGGTTGATGTTGCAGCCCTCGGCGAGGAGGGCGGCGCCGCCCATCAGGAGCCCGCCCCCGAAGATCTTCACGAGGCTCCAGCCGGGGGGCAGCTTCCAGCGGAACTCCCCGGCGCGCCGCGCCCCGACGAAGGCCCCCACCGGAACGCCGAGCGCCATCACCATGCTCCAGCTGATCCGCGTCGGGAAGCCGACCATGGGATAGGTGAGGAGGTGGCCGGTATTGGCGGCGAAGGTGATGCCCACCGGCCGGTCGCCGAAGGTCGAGGCCCACCAGCCGGCGGTGATCATCACGCCGACGGCGACACCGGTGAGCGGCCAGTGCCATTTCCCGTGCTCGGGCTCGCCGCGCCCGCGAGAGAGCCAGAGTCCGCCGGCGGCGGCGAGGATCGCGATGACGATCCAGGGGGACAGACCCGTCACGCTCGAGAGCGTCGGCGCGGCGCCGTCCCAGGTGATGGCGGGGCGTTGCAGGGTGGTGCGGACGGGCGCGAGGATGCCCACGCCGACGATCGTCGCCCCGATGGCGAAGCCGAGCAGGATGACCCAGGCGCCGATGGCGCCCTCGCCGACGCGGTACCAGGTGCTGCCCGAGCAGCCGCCGGAGAGGATCATGCCGAAGCCGAAGAGCGCGCCGCCCAGGATGTTCGCGAGCCAGTGGAGCGGGCGGATCGGGATCTCGACGGCGCTGGTGGCCCCGAGGACCTGAACGCCGACCATCGCGACGAGCAGCGCGAGCACGTAGGCGCGCAGGATGGCCGTGTCGCCGGTGAGCACGGCGTTGGAGATCGCGCGGGTCAGGCAGAAGCCGCCGCGCTGGATCACATAGCCGAAGACGAGGCCCGTCAGGAGCGCGGAGACGTAGAGCGCCCACGGGAACTCGTCCATGGGCGGGATGCTAGCGGAAAGGGCCACGCGAGTCAAAGGCCGGCACCGGGGGCAGTGTCTCGGTATCACATGCCCGGAAGTTTGACTTTGCTTTCCCGCGGGTGCTACGGTCAGCGCATGAGTCGGCGACGTGATCGTGGCACTGTCCGACGCGCGCTGCGCGCCACCGCGCTCGTCGCGAGCGTCGTGGCGGCGGTGAGCGGATGCGCGAGCGACGAGCGCGCTCAGCGCGCGCAGGAGATGGCGACGCTGCGGAGCCAGGTCGAGGAGCTCCGGAAGAGCCAGGAGGCGAACGCGAGAGAGCTGGCGCGGCTCTCGGGAGAGGTGAAGGCCGTGGACGCGCAGTCGGCGTTCCTCGCCGGGGAGGCGAAGGCGGCGGGTGAGGAGCGGGCGCGTGTGAAAGCGGCGCTCGACGAGAGCGACAAGACGCTGCGGGAGCTGCGGTCCGCAGTGGAGGAGCTGAGCAAGGCGGCGATCCCGCCGCCGGCGGACCCGCCCGCGGCCGCGCCCGCGCCCCGGTCGTCGGCGCCGGACGCCTCGCCGGAGCAGATGTACGCGGCGGCGATGGCGAGCTTTCAGGCCGAAGAGCACGGCCAGGCGGTGCTCGAGTTCACCGAGCTGACGAGGAAGTTCCCGGAGCATCCGCTCGCGGCGAACGCCCAGTACTGGGTCGGCGAGGCGTACTATCGGCAGCGCGATTTCCGCCAGGCGCTCGTCGAGTTCCGGAAGGTCGTCGATGGCGTGCCGAAGGGTTCGCAGATTCCGGACGCGCTGCTCAAGATCGGGTTGTGCCATCGCGCGCTCCGGGATCAGGCGCGCGCCCGCGAGGCCTGGGAGCAGGTCGCCAAGGAGTATCCGGGGACGAGCGCGGCGACCCAGGCGCGCTCGCTGCTGGCGACGTCGGGGGGCACCGGGCGCCCCGCCCGCTGAACGCGACGCGAGCGCATCCGCCTCGCGTTTCTTGACGCTCATCCGCGGTCCGGTATACTGAAGCGAATTCCACGACGGAGAGTGTCGGCGCCGCGCGCGCCGGATTGGCGAACGAACGGATGACCGAGTGTATTCGATGTGAGACGGGGGGGATCGGGCGCATCGGCATGCGACGGATCGCCCGCCACGACGACGAGTACCCCGCGCTGCTCCGCGAGGTGCCGGAGGCGCCGGAGTCCCTGTACGTGCGCGGCGCGCTGGCGCGTGAGGACGCGCTGGCGGTGGCCGTGGTGGGCTCGCGCCGGGCGACGGAGTACGGCGTGGGCGTCGCCGAAGCCCTGGGCGCCGCGCTGGCGGCGCGCGGGATCACCGTGGTGAGCGGGCTCGCGCGGGGGATCGACAGCGCGGCTCATCGCGGCGCGCTTCGTGTCGGCGGGCGCACCATCGCCGTGCACGGTTCCGGCGCCGACGTGATCTACCCGCCCGAGAACCGGCGGCTCGCCGCGCGGATCGAGGAGGGCGGCGCCGTGGTCTCGCAGTTCGCCCCGGGGACACCGCCGCTCGCCCATCATTTTCCGCTGCGGAATCGGGTCATCGCGGGGCTGTCCCTCGGCGTGGTGGTGGTGGAGGCCGCCGAGCGGAGCGGGGCGCTGATCACCGCGCGGCTCGCGGCGGAGTTCGGGCGCGAGGTCATGGCCGTTCCCGGGCCCGTGACCTCTCCCGCGAGCCGGGGCGCCCACGCGTTGATCCGGGACGGGGCGGCGCTGGTGGAAAGCGGGGAGGACGTCATCGCGGAGCTCCCCGCCCGCTGGCGCGAGTGCGTGAGACCGGTGGTCGCTCCGGGGCGGCGTGAGCATCTCGTCCACGCCCAGCACGCCGGAGGGCACGGTGCGGATGCCGATGACGGTGAAGCGGCCGTGCTCGACGTGATCGGTGACGAACCCATGACCATGGACGATGTCATCGAAAGGAGTGGACTCGCCTCGGGGCGGGCGGCGGCGCTCCTGCTGGCGCTGGAGCTCGAGGGACGCGTCCGCCAGATCGAAGGCAAGCGGTTCGTTCGGATGGGGACGCCCACGTCCGTGTCACGGGAGGCGCCGTAGTGGCGAAGCGGTCGCTCGTGGTGGTGGAATCGCCCACCAAGGTCAAGACGATCCAGAAGTATCTGGACTCGAGCTACCTCGTCAAGGCCTCCATGGGGCACGTCCGCGATCTGCCGAAGTCGAGGCTCGGCGTCGACGAGAAGAAGAGCTTCAAGCCCGACTACCGGGTCCTGCCCGCGAAGAAGAAGGTGCTGGACGAGCTGAAGAAGGCGGCCTCCAATGCGGGGGCGCTCTACATCGCGACCGACCCGGACCGGGAGGGTGAGGCCATCGGATGGCACCTGGCCCAGGAGCTGGGGCTGCCGAAGTCGAAGACGTACCGCATCCTGTTCAACGAGATCACCAAGCGCGCCGTGCTGGCGGCCTTCGAGCACCCGGGGAAGATCGACGCGAACAAGGTCAACGCCCAGCAGGCGCGACGCGTGCTGGACCGCCTGGTGGGCTACAAGCTCTCGCCTCTGCTCTGGGAGAAGGTGCGGCGCGGCCTCTCCGCCGGGCGCGTGCAGTCGGTCGCCGTGCGCCTCATCACCGAGCGCGAGCGCGAGATCCAGGCCTTCGTGCCGGTCGAGTACTGGTCGCTCCACGCGCGGCTCAAGGGCCAGACCCCGCCCGAGTTCGTCGCGACCCTGAAGGAGGTGGACGGAGAGAAGGCCGATCTGCCGTCGGAGTCGGTCACGCTGGCCGTGATGACCGGGCTCCACGGCAAGCAGTGGAAGGTCAAGGCCGTCACGCGCGGCGAGCGCCGGCGAAACCCGGCCGCCCCCTTCATCACCTCCACGCTCCAGCAGGACGCGGGGCGCAAGCTGCACTTCACCGCGAAGAAGACCATGATGCTGGCCCAGCAGCTCTACGAGGGCATCGCGCTCGGCGCCGACGGCGAGGTGGGGCTCATCACCTACATGCGCACCGACGCCGTGCGGGTCGCGGCGGAGGCGCAGGCCGAGGCGCGGGCGTGGGTGGCGCAGCGCCTCGGGCCGGAGTACCTTCCCGACGCGCCGCCCACCTACCGGGCCAAGAAGAGCGCCCAGGAGGCGCACGAGGCGATCCGGCCGACCTCGGTCGCCCACGAGCCCAGGGCCGTCGCCGGCTTCCTGACCAGGGATCAGCTCGCCCTCTACCGGCTCATCTGGGAGCGGTTCCTCGCGAGCCAGATGCTGCCGGCGGTCTACGACACGGTGACGGCCGACATCGAGGCCGGCCAGTGCCTGTTCCGGGCCCAGGGGTCGACGCTCCGGTTCCCGGGCTTCATGGCCGTCTACGTGGAGTCGCGGGAGGAGAGCGTCACCGCGCCGGAGGAAGAGAGCGAGTCCGTGGTGCCGCCCCTCGAGGTCGGCGAGCTGCTCAAGCTGCTCGCCCTCGATCCCAAGCAGCACTTCACGCAGCCGCCGCCGCGCTACACCGAGGCGTCGCTCGTCAAGACGCTGGAAGAGCAGGGCATCGGGCGCCCGTCCACGTACGCCCAGATCCTGTCCACGATCCAGGATCGGGGCTACGTGCGCCGCGAGAAGGGCACGCTGTTCCCGACCGACCTCGGCATGCAGGTCAACGACCTCCTGGTGCCGCATTTCCCGGAGGTGATGGACGTCGAGTTCACGGCTCAGCTCGAGGAGTCACTCGACAAGATCGAGGACGGCGACGCCGACTGGGTGAGCACCGTGCAGGCGTTCTACAAGCAGTTCTCGCGGGACCTCAAGAGTGCCGGCAAGACGATGGAGAACATCAAGGCGGGGACGGAGACGGGCGAGCCCTGCCCGGAGTGCGGCAAGCCGCTCATGAAGAAGTTCGGGCGCTTCGGCAGCTTCCTCGCCTGCTCGGCCTACCCGGAGTGCAAGTACACCAAGGACCTGGGTGGCGGACGCGAGAGGCCGGCCGACGAGCCGACGGACGAGACCTGCCCGACGTGCGGGAAGCCGATGGTGATCAAGCACGGACGGTTCGGCAAGTTCATCGCCTGCTCGGGCTATCCCGAATGCAAGACGACCAAGCCCTTGTCGCTCGGCATCGACTGTCCCGAGCCGGGCTGCGGAGGGCAGCTCGTGGAGCGGCGCACCAAGCGCGGCAAGACCTTCTTCTCGTGCACGAACTACCCAACCTGCAAGTTCGCGCTCTGGGCGCGCCCGGTGCGAGAGCCCTGTCCCCGGTGCGCGGCGCCGTTCACGACCGAGCGGATCGGGCGGGGCGGCAAGGTCACGCGGAGCTGCATTCGCCAGGAGTGCGGCTACAAGCAGGAGATCGCGCCCACGGTCGTCGCGTGAGAGCCTCCGGGAGAACAGCGGCGGTGATCGTCTCCTCCTTCCTGGACTACCTGGCGGCCGAGCGCGGCGCGTCGCCGCACACCCTGCGCAGCTACGCCACCGACCTCGGCGAATTCACGGAGTTCCTCCGCCGCGAGCGCTCGTCGCTGGCCGACGCCGACGCGCGGCTGGTCCGCGGCTATCTCGCGTGGCTTCACCAGCGCCGGCTCGCGAAGGCCACCATCGCCCGCCGGCTCGCCAGCATCAGGAGCTGCTTCCGGTTTCTCGCGCGCCGGGGCGTGATCGAGCAGAATCCCGCGCGCCAGGTCCGGAGCCCGCGCCAGGTCCGGCGGCTGCCGTCCTTCCTGCCGAAGGACGAATCCAAGGAGCTGCTGGACCGGCCGGGGGAGGCCGCCGGGGCGGGGCGGCGGGACCATGCGCTGCTCGAGCTCCTGTACGCGACCGGGATCCGGGTGGCGGAGTGCTGCGGACTCGATTGCGGCGACGTCGATCGGAGCCACGGCACGGTGCGCGTCCTCGGCAAGGGCAACAAGGAGCGGGTGGTGCCGGTGGGCGATGCCGCGCTGGCGGCGCTGGATGGCTATCTCGCCGCGCGCCCGCGAGCGAGCGGGCCGCTCTTCATGAATCAGCGGGGCGGGCGGCTCACGCCGCGGAGCGTGCAGCGCATCGTGGGCCGCCAGGCGCGGCTCTCCGGCCTGGACCGGCGGGTGACCCCCCACACCCTCCGCCACACGTTCGCGACCCATATGCTGGGCGAGGGCGCCGACCTGCGACTCATCCAGGAGCTGCTCGGTCACAGCCGGCTCTCCACCACCCAGCGCTACACGCACGTGAGCCCCGAGCAGCTGATGAGGGTGTATGACGCGGCTCATCCCCGGGCGACGTGATGCCGGGCACGCCGGGCCGAGTCGCTTCCCCAGACCTCGTTCCGGTGCGATGACCGGCGGCGGCCCGCCGTCGTTTCATGCGACGACGGTGGCATGCGTCCGCCACCGCGGGCGGGTCGCGGTGGCCGGGGACGGGCAGGTCTCCATCGGCCAGACCATCGTCAAGGCCGGTGCGCGCAAGGTGAGGAAGGTCTATCACGACCGGGTGCTGGCCGGCTTCGCGGGGACCGCGGCCGATGCCTTCACGCTGTTCGCCAAGTTCGAGGCGAAGCTCGACGAGCACCGCGGCAACCTGCCGCGCGCGGCGGTCGAGCTGGCCAAGGACTGGCGGATGGACCGGGTGCTGCGGCGGCTCGAGGCCCTGCTCGCCGTGGCCGACGCCGAGTCGTCCTTCATCGTGTCGGGGACGGGAGACGTGATCGAGCCCGACGACGGCCTCATCGGCATCGGCTCCGGCGGCCCCTATGCGCTGGCGGCGGCCCGGGCCCTCCGCGCCCACTCGACGCTGGAGGCCGCCGAGATCGCCGAGCAGGCCTTGCGGATCGCCGCCGGCATCTGCGTCTACACCAACGACCACATCACGGTCGAGGCCTTGCCGTGAGCCAGCTGACGCCGGTGCAGATCGTCGCCGAGCTGGACCGCTACATCGTGGGCCAGCAGCGCGCCAAGCGGGCCGTGGCCATCGCGCTCAGGAATCGCTGGCGGCGGCAGAACCTGCCGCCCGAGCTGCGCGACGAGGTGGCGCCGAAGAACATCATCATGATCGGCCCCACCGGCGTCGGGAAGACCGAGATCGCGCGCCGGCTGGCCAAGCTGTCCCAGGCGCCCTTCCTGAAGGTCGAGGCCTCCAAGTACACCGAGGTCGGCTACGTGGGCCGCGACGTGGAGTCCATGATCCGCGATCTCACCGAGCTCGCGGTGAACATGGTGAAGGCCGAGATGGCGGCGGGCGTGCGCGACCGGGCCGAGGCCCTCGCCGAGGACCGCCTGCTCGACCTCCTGTTGCCGCGCCGCCAGGGCGAGCCCTTCGTCAGCGGCACCCTCGAGGAGGTGTCGCCCGAGGCCTCCCGCGACGCGACGCGGGAGAAGCTCCGGGCGCAGCTCCGCGACGGCAAGCTCGACGAGCGCGCGATCGAGCTGGACACGCAGGCGCAGGCGGGTCCGATCCTCGAGGTGTTCACCGGGCAGGGGATGGAGGAGGTCGGGATCAATCTCAAGGACATGCTCTCCAACCTCATGCCCGGACGCACGCGGCGGCGGCGCGTGAAGGTACGCGAGGCCCGCCGGCTGCTGGCTCAGGAGGAGGCGCAGAAGCTGGTGGACGTGGACGAAGCCGTGAGCCAGGCGATCCAGCGGGTCGAGAACTCGGGGATCATCTTCCTCGACGAGCTGGACAAGGTCGCCGGCCGCGAGGGCACCCACGGCCCCGACGTCTCGCGGGAGGGCGTCCAGCGGGACCTCCTTCCCATCGTCGAGGGCACCACGGTGACGAGCAAGTACGGCATGGTCCGGACCGATCACATCCTGTTCATCGCGGCCGGCGCGTTTCACGTGGCGAAGCCCTCGGACCTGATTCCCGAGCTGCAGGGTCGCTTCCCCATCCGGGTCGAGCTGGAGCCCTTGACGCGGCACGATTTTGTCCGCATCCTGAGCGAGCCGCAGAACGCCCTGGTCCGGCAGTACGTGGAGCTGCTGAGAACCGAGGGGGTGGCGCTCCACTTCGGCGCCGATGCCGTGGATGCCATCGCCGAGATCGCCTCCGAGGTGAATCAGCGGACGGAGAATATCGGCGCCCGGCGGCTCTACACGGTCATGGAGAAGCTCCTGGAAGAGATCTCGTTCACGGCGCCCGACCTGGCGGGCAAGGAGTTGGTGATCGACGCGGAGTACGTCCAGACGCGGCTGGCGGACGTCCTGCGGGACGAGGACCTCTCGCGGTACATTCTCTGACGAGCCTCATGAACGCGTCGAACCGCCGCGCCGAGGTCCTGATCGAGGCGCTGCCGTACATCCGGGCCTTCCAGGGGAAGACGCTGGTCATCAAGTACGGCGGGGCGGCCATGGAGGAGTCCGGCCTCAAGGAGCAGTTCGCCAAGGACGTGCTGCTGCTGCGGCTGGTCGGGATCCGGCCCGTCATCGTGCACGGCGGGGGGCCCCAGATCGGGGCGCTCATGAAGCGGCTGGGCAAGGAGCCCGAGTTCGTGGCCGGCATGCGTGTCACCGACCAGGAGACGGTCGAGATCGTCGAGATGGTCCTGGTCGGGAAGATCAACAAGGAGATCGTCGGCCTGATCAACCACCACGGCGGGCGCGCGGTGGGGCTCTCGGGCAAGGACGCGAACCTGATCCGCGCCCGCAAGAGGCTGCATCGAGGCGCGGGCGGCGAGCTGACCGACATCGGGCTGGTGGGGGAGGTGGAGAAGGTCGACCCCGAGCCCATCCGGCTGCTCGAGGAAAACGGCTTCATCCCGGTGATCGCCCCGGTGGGGGTGGGGAGCGCGGGTGAGACGTACAATATCAATGCCGACCTCGTGGCCGGCGACGTGGCGGCCGCCCTGGCCGCCGAGAAGCTGATTCACCTGACCGACGTGCAGGGCATCGCGGGGCAGGACGGCAAGCTCGTCTCGACGCTGACCAAGCGCGAGGCCGAGCGCCTGATCAAGGGCGGCGTCATCGAGGGTGGCATGCTGCCGAAGGTCGAGTCCGCCCTGCGCGCGCTGGCGGGCGGCGCCCAGAAGGCGCATATCATCGATGGGCGGGTGGCGCATGCCATCCTGCTCGAGGTCTTGACGAAGGAAGGGATCGGCACCGAGATCATCCTGTAGATTTCCCAGATTTGCCGTCGGGGCGCCGTCGCGCCCGACGGCCGGGCGGACAACCGTCCGCCGGAAGGATCGACCGTGGACACCAGCGAGCTGATGGAATGGTCGGCCAAGCACCTGATGACCGTCGCCAAGCGCTATCCCATCGCGCTCGTGCGCGGGGAGGGCTGGCGGGTGTGGGACTCCGACGGCAAGGAGTATCTCGACTTCACGGGGGGCATCGCGGTGACGGCGCTGGGCCACAGCCACCCCAGGGTGGTGGGGACGATGCGCGAGCAGGCCGCCACGCTGCTGCACGTCTCCAACTACTTCCACATCCCGCAGCAGATCCATCTGGCCAAGGTTCTCTGCGACCACTCCTTTGCCGATCGAGTCTTCTTCTCGAACTCGGGAGCCGAAGCCAACGAGACCGCGATCAAGCTGGCGCGCAAGTGGGCCAAGGAGCGCGGCGCGAGCGATCGCGGCGACATCATCAGCATGCGCGGGGGATTCCACGGCCGCACGCTGGCCACGGTCACGGCCACCGCCCAGGAGAAGTACCACCACGGCTACGAGCCGCTGCCCACCGGCTTCAAGTACGTGCCCTTCAATGATCTCCGGGCGGTGGAGCGGGCCATCGACAGCCGCACCGCGGGCGTGCTCGTCGAGCCGATCCAGGGCGAGGGAGGGGTCAACATCCCCGACGAGAGCTACCTGCCCGGGCTGCGCAAGCTATGCGACGAGGCGGGCATCCTCTTGATCCTGGACGAGATCCAGACCGGCATGGGCCGCACGGGGAAGCTGTGGTGCCACGAGCACGCGGGTGTGGCGCCCGACATCATGACGCTCGCCAAGGCCCTCGCCAACGGGGTGCCCATCGGCGCCACCCTCGCCACCGAGGAGGTGGCGCGCGTGTTCACGCCCGGCAGCCACGGCACCACCTTCGGCGGCAACCCCTTCGCCACCGCGGTCGGCCTCACCGTGTTCACCACGCTGGTGGAGGAACGGCTGCCCGAGCGGGCGGAGCGCATGGGCCGCCTCCTCCGGGACCGGCTGCTCGCCCTCCAGTCGCGGGATCCGGGCGCGGTGAAGGAGGTCCGGGGCAAGGGACTCCTCGTCGGCATGGACCTGGCGGCTCCGGTGGCCGACGTGGTGTCGGCCTGCCGGCAGCGCGGGCTCCTCGTCCTGACCGCGGGCGACAACACGCTGCGCCTGGCGCCGCCGCTCATCGTGGACGAGGCGGCGGTGGAGCGGGCCACCGAGATCATCGGGCGGGCGCTCGGGGACGTCCGGGCGTGAAGCACGTCCTGTCGATCCGGGACCTCGGGCGGGACGATGTCCCGCGGCTCTTCGCCCTCACCGCGGAGCTCAAGGCCAGGCAGAAGGCGCGGGATCAGGTCATGCCGCTCCGGGGCCGCACCATGGCTCTCATCTTCGAGAAGCCCTCGCTCCGGACGCGCGTGACCTTCGAGGTCGCCATGGTGCAGCTGGGGGGTGCCGCCGTGTATCTCTCGGGTCAGGAGATCGGGCTCGGCAAGCGCGAGTCGGTGCCCGACATCGCGCGCAACCTCTCGCGCTGGGTGGACGTGATCGGCGCGCGCGTCTTCTCGCATCGGACGCTCGTCGAGATGGCCGCTCACGCCTCCGTGCCGGTGATCAACGCGCTCTCCGACCGCGAGCACCCCTGTCAGGCGGTGGCCGATTTCTTCACGCTCTGGGAGCGCGGGCTGGACCTGGCCAAGCTGCGACTGGCCTGGGTCGGCGACGGCAACAATGTCTGTCACTCGGTGCTGCTGCTGGCGGCGCTCTGCGGGACCGCGGCGGTGGTCGCCTGCCCGCCGGGGTTCGAGCCCGAGCCCGCCGTCCTGGACGCGTGCCGCGCCCTGGGAGGCCGGGTGCGCCTGACCACCGACGCGAGGGAAGCGGCCGAGGGCGCGGACGTGATCTACACCGACACCTGGATCAGCATGGGACAGGAGGCCGACCGGGAGCGCCGCCTGGAGGCCTTCCAGCGTTATCAGCTCAACGACACGCTCCTCGGCTTCGCCGAGCCGGGCGCGCTCGTCATGCACTGCCTCCCCGCTCACCGCGGCGAGGAGATCACGGATGCCGTCCTCGACGGGCCCCGGAGCGTGATCTTCGACCAGGCGGAGAACCGCCTGCACGCCCAGAAGGGCATCATCCTGGAATTGCTCGGAGGGGGGCTCCGCCCCCCTTCCGAACTCTCCCCCCAGGCATAGATTGCGCCGGCGAAACCGGCGCGCGAACGGAGGTCGGTCCGATGCGCTCCGGCGACAGGACCCGCCCGCCCCGCGCGTGATCCGCTCGTGAATGCCGGGGGGCCCGAAGGAGTAGCATAGGGTTATGAGCGTGAAGAGGGTGGTGCTGGCGTACTCGGGCGGGCTCGACACCTCCGTGATCCTGCGCTGGCTCATCGAGACCTACCGCTGCGAGGTCGTGGCCTATTGCGCCGACCTCGGGCAGGGAGAGGAGCTGATCCCGATCCGCGACAAGGCCCTCCGGACGGGCGCCGCCAGCGTCCACATCGTGGACCTCCGGGAGGAGTTCGTCCGCGACTTCGTGTTCCCCATGCTCCGGGCCAACGCCGTGTACGAGGGGGCCTATCTGCTGGGCACGTCCATCGCGCGGCCGCTGATCGCCAAGTGTCAGGTGGAGGTGGCGCGGCAGGAGCGGGCCGACGGGCTCAGCCACGGGGCCACCGGCAAGGGCAATGACCAGGTGCGCTTCGAGTTGACCTACGCGGCGCTGGCGCCCGAGCTGGCCGTGATCGCGCCGTGGCGAGAGTGGGAGCTCGACTCGCGCGCGGCCCTGATCGAGTTCGCCCGGCGCCATGACATCCCGGTGCCGGTGACGGCCGAGCGACCGTACTCGACGGACCGCAACCTCTTCCACATCTCCTACGAGGGCGGCATCCTGGAAGACCCATGGGCGGAGCCGCCGCCCAAGATGTTCCTCTTGACCAACTCGCCGGAATCGGCGCCGGACGTGCCGGTGTACGTCGAGCTCGAGTACGAGACCGGAGATCCGGTGGCGGTGGACGGCAAGCGCCTCTCGCCGGCCTCCCTGCTCACGACGTTGAACCGGCTGGGTGGCGAGCATGGCATCGGGCGGGTGGACCTGGTCGAGAACCGGTTCGTCGGCATGAAGTCGCGCGGCGTGTACGAGACGCCCGGTGGCACCATCCTGCACGTCGCGCACCGCGCGCTGGAATCCCTGACCCTCGACCGCGAAGCGCTCCATCTCCGCGACTCCCTGGTGCCCCGCTACGCCGAGATGATCTACTACGGCTTCTGGTTCACCCCGGAACGGGAGGCGCTCCAGGGGCTGCTCGACCAGGTGCAGCGAGACGTGACCGGCACCGTCCGGCTGAAGCTCTACAAGGGCACGGTGACCGTGGCCGGCCGCAAGTCGCCGCGGTCGCTCTACCGGACGGATTTCGCGACCTTCGAGGCGGACCGCGTGTACCGGCAGAAGGACGCCGAGGGGTTCATCAACCTCAACGCCCTGCGGCTCAAGATCCGCGCGCTCCGCGACCGCGGGCGGTAGGAACGTGTCGGAGAAGAGCTCGCGTGATGTGAACGGCGTCCGGGAGGGGAGGTTCGGAAGGGGGGCGAAGCCTCCCCGCCGAGCGCCCTAGGCGTCTCATGCGCGTTCATGTGGCGCTGACTCCGGCGGACGCTTCGGGTCTTGCCCTCGACGGGTGGGCGGCGATCGCCGTGGACGTGCTGCGGGCCACGACGACGGTGGTGGCGGCCTGCGCTGCCGGCTGCGTCCGGATCATCCCGGTGACCGATTCCGGTGCGGCGCGCGAGCGCGCCGCCCTGTTCACGGCGGGCGAGGTGCTGATGGCTGGAGAACGGGGCGGGGAGCCGATCCCGGGCTTCCACCTCGGCAATTCCCCGCTCGAATTCACTCCGGAGCGGGTCCGCGGCCGGACCATCCTCCTCACCACGACCAACGGCACGGCGGCCATGCTGGGCGCGGGATCGGCCGGCGCAGGCGCCGTCGCCGCGCTCACCAACGTGAGCGCCGTCGCCCGCTGGGCCCTCGCCCAGGGGCGGGACGTGGCGGTGCTCTGCTCGGGAGATGACGGCTCCTTCTCGCTCGAGGACGCGGTGTGCGCGGGGCTGCTGGTCTCCGACGTCGCATCGGTCTGCGACGCGGAGCTGTCCGATGCGGCGGCGGCCGCCGTCGGGCTCGGCCGCTACTATGCCACCAGGATCGGCGACCTCCGGCACGCGTCTCGATGGGCCCGCCGGCTCGCCCGGAAGGGACACTCGGCGGATGTCGACGCGTGCTTGCGGCGCGACGTCACGGACATGGTGCCGGTCGTCGAGGCGGACGCCATCGTTCCCGGCCCCGCCGCCAGCGCCCCGCCGGGGACCGAGGGGCCGCGGCAGACGGCCTCGTGCGATGTGATCGGTGCGGTTCGGGCGCCGACTCCGCCGGCGCAATTTCCGGAAGGCTCGCCTCGGACGGCGGGGCCCCAGCCCCACGACGTCCTGCGGCTCGCAGTGCCGGAAGGCTCGCCTCCGACGGCGGGGCCCCCGCCCCTCGACGTCCTGCGGCTCGCAGTGCGGCCGGGGGGGCGGTTCGGAAGGGGGGCGAGGCCACCCTCCGGGGATCCGTCGCGGTGAATCTCCCCATCGCCCTCACGCTCTGCCGCATCGTCCTGGTTCCGCTGATCATCGTGTTCCTGATCTCCTCGTCGCGGGTTCACGTGCTCATCGCCGCCGTGATCTTCATCGCGGCCTCCCTCACCGACTGGCTCGACGGGCGGATGGCGCGCCGCTGGAATCAGGTCACGCGACTCGGCACGCTCCTCGATCCGGTCGCCGACAAGCTCCTGGTGGCGGCCGCGCTCGTGGCGCTGGTGCAGGTCGACATGATCGACGCGTGGATCGTGGTCCTCATCATCGGACGCGAGCTGGCGGTGACCGGGCTGCGCGGCGTGGCGCTGTCGATGGGCGCCGTGGTGCCTGCGTCGACGCTCGGAAAGGCGAAGACGGTCTCCCAGTACGTCGCGATCACCGTGCTCATCCTGGAGAAGGGGGTGCCGGACGACTTCGCCCGCTTGCACGTGCTCTCCCTGGCCATCCTCTGGGTTGCGCTGGGGCTGACGGTCCTGTCGGGCGCCGATTACTTCTATCGCTTCTTCCTGAGCGCGGGCGCCAAGGCGCTCGTCAAGGACCGCGAGCGTTGGCCGTGACCCTGGTGGGTCTGGCCCTCGCGTACCTGATCGGCGCCATCCCCGTGGGGTTCCTCGTCGCGCGGGGCTTCGGCGGCCTGGACATCCGGCGCGCCGGGAGCGGGAACATCGGCGCCACCAATGTGCTGAGGACGCTCGGGAAGCTGCCCGCGATCCTCACGCTCCTGGGCGACATCGGCAAGGGCTACCTCGCGGTGAGCGTCGCCCGTGTCCTCGCGCCCGCGCCGTGGGGCGCGGCGGCGGGAGCTGTCCTCGCCGTCGTCGGCAACTGCTGGCCCGTGTTCCTGCGCTTCCGGGGCGGGAAGGGAGTGGCCACCGGCTTCGGCGCGTTCCTTGCGCTGGCGCCGTGGGCCACCGGACCCGCGGCGCTGGTGTGGCTGGCCGTCACCGCGAGCTTCCGCTACGTCTCGCTGGCCTCGGTCATGGCCTGCCTCTGCCTACCGCTGGGCGTGACGCTCCTGGGCTACCCGCGGGCCGCGGTCGGCGCCGCGCTCGCCGCCGCCACCATCATCATTCTCCGCCACCGCGCGAACCTGCAGCGCCTGGCCAACGGCCGTGAGCCACGACTCGGGGAGCGGGCGAGTCCGGCGTGAGCGGCGCGACGCCTCCCATCGCGCTGCTCGGCGCCGGGAGCTGGGGCACGGCGCTGACCATTCACCTGGAGCGCCTCGGGGCGCGTCCTCGCCTGTGGGGACGCGATCACGTCTTGGTCAAGGAGATCCGCGAGACCCGCGAGAATCGCCGGTATCTGCCCGGCATCGCGGTGCCGCCCGGAGCGCTGGTGACCAGCGATGCGGAGGAGGCGCTGGTGGGAGCGGGCATCGTCATCGCGGCGGTGCCGTCTCATTTCATCGAGACGGCGCTCGCGTCCACGAAGGGATGGATCCCGCCCGGCGCCACCGTCGTCTCTGCCACCAAGGGGCTCGAGCCCGGGCAGGGGCGCCGCATCTCGGTCCTGCTCGGCGAGCTGCTGCCGGGACATCCGCTGGCCGTGCTCTCGGGTCCGTCCTTTGCCCGCGAGGTGGCCCTCGGCCAGCCGACCGCGCTCGTGGTCGCCGCCGCGGATGAGAGTCTCGCCCGCGCCCTCCAGCGCGCGCTCGCCGCTCCGACCTTCAGGCTCTACACGAACCGCGACGTGGTCGGCGTCGAGATCGCGGCGGCGCTGAAGAACGTCATCGCCATCGCCACCGGGCTCTGCGACGGGCTCGCGCTCGGGGAGAACGCGCGAGCGGCGCTCATCACCCGGGGGCTCGCCGAGATCGTGCGGCTCGGTGTGGCGCTGGGCGCCCAGCCGGCCACCTTCCTCGGCCTGGCCGGTCTGGGCGACCTCGTGCTGACCTGCACGGGCTCGCTCAGCCGCAACCGCGCCCTCGGGCGCGAGATCGCGCGAGGCCGCACCCTCGGCGAGGTCGAGGCGGCAACCCCGATGGTCGCGGAGGGCGTGCGCACCGTGTCCTCGGCGCTGGGACTCGCCCGGGGCGCCGGCATCACGATGCCGATCTGCCGGGAAGTGGGCGCCGTGCTCTTCGAAGGCAAGCCCGTCGGGGAGGCGGTCGAGTCGCTGCTCTCCCGCGAACCGCGACCGGAGGAGGAACGTGCCTGAGCTGCGTCGCGATCCCGTGGTGGGGCGGTGGGTCATCATCTCCACCGAGCGGTCCCGGCGACCGTCGGATTTCATCTCGAAGCCGCCGGAGCGCCGGCGGGGTCCCTGCGTGTTCTGCGCCGGCCAGGAATCGAGAACCCCCGACGAGGTGTGGGCGCGCCGGGCCGCGGCCAGCGCCCCGAACAGTCCGGGATGGCTGGTGCGGGTGGTGCCGAACAAGTTCCCCGCGCTCCGGATCGAGGGCGAACTGGAGCCCTCGGGGGAGGGCATCTTCGACCGGATGAACGGGGTCGGCGCCCACGAGGTGGTGATCGAGGCGCCCGAGCACGACGCCAGGATCGAGCAGCTCCCGGTGGGCCATGTGGCGGAGATTCTCCGCGCGTATCGAGAGCGGATCCTCGACCTGGCCAAGGATCCCCGTCTCGAATACGTCATGGTCTTCAAGAACCAGGGGGAGCCGGCCGGGGCCTCGCTCGAGCATGCCCATTCCCAGCTCATCGCCACCCCCATCGTCCCCATGATGGTCGACGAGGAGCTCGCGGGCGGGCTTCAGCACTTCCGGATCAAGCATCGCTGCATCTGGTGCGATATCATCCGGCAGGAGCGCCGGGGGGGCGGGCGGGTCGTGCTGGAGCACGGGGGGCTCATCGCCCTCGCTCCCTTCGCCCCGCGCTTCCCGTTCGAGACGTGGATTCTTCCGGTGGGCCACCGCTCCGCCTACGAGGAGACACCGGCCGGCGAGTTCCTGCCGCTCGCGACACTGCTGTCCGAGATCCTGAGGCGCATGAGCCAGACCCTGGGCGACCCCCCCTACAATCTGATGCTCCACAGCGCCCCGCTCCGGGCCAAGGCCCTCGACCACTTTCACTGGCACCTGGAGATCATCCCCATCCTCACGAGAGTGGCCGGGTTCGAATGGGGGACGGGGTTCTTCATCAACCCGACGCCACCGGAAGAGGCGGCCCGATATCTCCGGGAATGCGCCTCCGAATGAGATGGCGAAGCAAATCGGCCTACTACGCTCGCGGCTCGTAAGTTGACACAGTGAAATGCGTTTGTTACAATTCGCCGCGGCTCGGAAATCGACCTCGCGGGAATAGCTCAGTGGTAGAGCACAACCTTGCCAAGGTTGGGGTCGCGGGTTCGAATCCCGTTTCCCGCTCCATCTATACGTGGTAATCGGGGCGTCTGAGACCCCTTTGACTCATAGGGCGGCGTAGCCAAGTGGTTAAGGCGGAGGTCTGCAAAACCTCTATTCAGCGGTTCGAATCCGCTCGCCGCCTCCATCTTCGCGTGGTGGAGGGCGGCTGCTCAGGCCGGGGTGGCGGAACTGGGAGACGCAGCGGACTTAAAATCCGCTGGTCCGCAAGGGCCGTGGGGGTTCGATTCCCTCCCTCGGCACCAGAGGCAACGCGCAACCGATTGGGTCTGAATGCGTCTGACAACCCAGGACCATGGAGGCCGTCACGGTGAAGACCTTGAAGGTAGTTCGCCAGACCTTCACGATGCTGAGCGAAAAGCGCACCCAGGTCATCGACATCACGAAGCAGATCCGGGACATCATGCTGAGCGCAGACATCAAGGAGGGCATCCTGCTCGTCAACTCCCTCCACACGACGTGCGCCCTCTTCGTGAACGAGTTTCAGGGCGCCCTCGTGGAAGATCTCAAGACCATGCTGGAACGGCTGGTGGTCGACAACGCCGGCTACAAGCACGACGACCCCCGCTATTCGGACTGCGAGCGGGGCAATGCCTCCTCGCATCTCCGTGCGGCGCTGCTGGGACGGAGCGTGGCGCTCGGGATCAGCGGGGGTGAGCTGTCGCTCGGGAAGTTCCAGTCGATCCTGTTCGCCGAGCGGGTCAAGTTGCGAGCCAGACGAGGCACGAGGGAGCCAGCTTTGCCCAGCGTACTCTCTGTACGTTGAGCGTCGCTGGCGACCGAGTAACGTGGCCGTTGCCTACCGCAGCCGTGAGAGCGAGGCGAGCGGTGAAATGGTTCGAAAGATATGGCGAAGCAAATTGGCCCAGTCCCCCCCCGTCGGGGTCGCCGCCGCATGGTAGACTGATCCCATGTCGTGGCGGCTCAAGAAGAAGGCCCACGCCCTCGTGGCTGGAGAGGAAGGCGTCGTCTGCAAGGAGTGGGGCGGGCGCGTCTCCCTGGCGCTCGTCTATCCCAACACGTACGCCGTCGGCATGTCCAACCTGGGCTTTCAGACCATCTACGAGCACCTGAACCGACTGCCCCGCGTGGTGTGCGAGCGCGTCTTCTTCCCGGATCCGGAGGACATCGACGAGTACGCGCGAACCGGGACCGCGCCCTTCTCGCTCGAGTCGCAGCGGCCGCTGGCCGAGTTCGACCTGATCGGCTTCTCGGTCACCTACGAGGGGGACTACATCAATGCCGTGCGGCTGCTGCGCATGGCGGGGCTCCCGGCGCGGGCGGCGGACCGCCGTCCCGATGACCCCGTGGTGGTGATGGGCGGGGTCTGCGCCTTCTCCAACCCCGAGCCGATGGCGCCCTTCATGGATGTGATCGTGGTGGGGGAAGGCGAGGAGGTGGTCGCCGAGATCGTCGAGGCCTGGCATGCCAGCCACACCGGGGCCGTTCCCGACGGGCGACGGCGCTTCGTCGACGCGCTGAAGCCGCTCGCCGGCGTCTACGTGCCGGGCGCGTACGCGGTCAGCTACGCGGCCGACGGCCGCATCGGCGCGGTGGAGCCGCTGGAGCCCGGCGTGCCCCCGGTGGTCGCGAAGCGCCGGCTCCGGGACGTCGACGCCTTCGAGACGCGCTCCATCGTGAAGACGCCCAAGGCCGAGTACGGCCACATGCAGCTCCTCGAGGTCGGCAAGGGCTGCGGGCGCGGCTGTCGCTTCTGCCTCGAGGGCCAGGTCTACCGCCCGGTGCGCCACCGGAGTCTCGAGTCGCTCCGCGCGTCGGTGGCGGAGATCGCCAGGGGGTCCAAGCGCGTGGGCCTGGTGGGGGCGTGCGTCTCGGACTACCCGTGGATCGGCGAGCTGATGAAGGTGCTGGAGGAGCACGGGGTCGAGGTGTCCATCTCGTCGCTCCGGGCCGACAGCCTGACCGAGGACCTCGTCGCCTCGCTCCAGCGGGGCGGCCATCGCACGCTCACGATGGCGCCCGAGGCGGGGACCGAGCGGCTGCGCCGCGTGGCGCGGAAGGTGATCAGCGACGAGCAGCTCTACGCGGCCTGCGATCTCCTCAGGAAGTACGGGATCCCCAACCTGAAGTGCTACTTCATGATCGGGCTGCCGACCGAGGCACGCGAGGACGTCGAGGCCATCGTCGACCTCGCCGCGCGCATGCTCGAGCGGCTGCGGGTGCCCGGACCCGACGGCCACCCGTTCGGCAAGCTCACGCTCTCGGTGTCGTCCTTCGTGCCGAAGCCGTGGACACCGTTCCAGTGGGCGCCCTTCGAGGACCCGAAGAGCCTGGAGGCCAAGCTCGAGATCATCAAGCGCGGCGCCGGGCGCCTCTCGGTGCGTGTGGTCCACGAGAACCCGCGCGAAGCGGGGCTCCAGGCGCTGCTGGCCCGCGGGGACCGGCGCGTCGCCGACTTCATCGAGATGGCGGCGCGGGCGGACGGCGACTGGCGGCGGGCGCTGCGCGAGTGGGACGGTGACGCCGCCTTCTACACGCGCCGCCAGCGCCGGCTTTGCCGGCGCAACGAGCCCTGGGGGGAGGCTTCGGAAAGGAGGCGGAGCCCCCCTCCGAGTTTTCGAGCGGGCCGGCCTGGGCAAGCCGCTGGCCGGCTAGGGATACTGAACGGGATATGGCGCGGGTCCGCGTGGGGAGCGCCAGCGACGTGCCGGTGGGCGAGGGACGCGTCATCGACACGGCCGGGAAGACGATCGCCCTCTTCAACGTGGGCGGGAGGTACTACGCCATCGACAACACCTGCGCCCACCGCGGCGGGCCACTGGGGGAAGGCGATCTGGACGGCGCCGTCGTCGCCTGTCCCTGGCACGGCTGGCGCTGGGATGTCACCAGCGGGGCCAATGCCAATAACCCGGCGATCAAGGTGGACTGCTTCGCGGTGACGGTCGAGCAGGGCGAGATCTTCGTCGAGCTGCCATGATCGCCGACACCCTCGGGCGTCCGCTCCGCAACCTCCGCCTCTCGGTCACCGACCGGTGCAACCTGCGCTGCCAGTACTGCATGCCGGAGGAGGAGTACGTCTGGCTGCCGCGCGAGGACATCCTCTCCTTCGAGGAGATCGCGCGCCTGGTGGACGTCTTCGCCGACCTCGGCGTCGACAAGGTGCGCCTCACCGGGGGCGAGCCGTTGCTGCGGAAGGACCTGCACCGGCTGGTGGCGCTGCTGGCCGCCAATCCGCGCATCCACGATCTCGCCATGACGACGAACGGCGTCCTGCTCGCCGAGCACGCGCCGTCGCTCCGCGCCGCCGGCCTCCACCGCGTGACGGTGAGCCTCGACACGCTCCGCCCGGAGCGGTTCAAGGCCCTGACCCGGCGCGACACCCACGGGCGGGTGCTCGAAGGCATCGAGGCCGTGCGCCGGAGCGGCTGGCCGGGCCTCAAGATCGACACCGTGGTCATGCGCGGCGTCAACGGTGACGAGCTGGTGGAGCTGATCGAGTACGGGCGCAAGGTCGGGGGCGAGGTGCGCTTCATCGAGTACATGGACGTGGGGGGCGCGACCGCCTGGTCCATGGACCAGGTCGTGTCCCGGGCGGAGATGCTCAGCGAGCTCGAGCGCCGCTACGGGCGCATCGAGCCCATCGTCGAGCGGAGCTCCGCCCCCGCCGACCGCTTCCGGCTCCCGGACGGCGCCAGCTTCGGGATCATCTCGTCCACGACCAGCCCGTTCTGCCGCACCTGCGACCGGAGCCGACTCACCGCCGACGGCGTCTGGTACCTCTGCCTGTACGCCACCCAGGGCACGGATCTGCGGGAGGCGCTACGCCGCGGCGCCGGCCGCGAGGAGCTCGAGGGGCTGATCGCCTCGCCCTGGCGCGGCCGCGCCGACCGCGGCGCCGAGGAGCGCCTCGCCATGGCCGAACGGCGGCCCCTCATCCAGATCGGCGAGCTGAAGCGCGATCCCCACCTCGAGATGCACACCCGCGGCGGATAAACCTCGGATCCCGGCCGTCAGGACAGGCCGGCGGCGAGCTCGGCGAGCGAGGTGTGGGTGGCCGCGTCGCGGCGGGTGAGGTCCACCCCGACGCGGAGGGCGCGAAGACCTTGCGTGCCCTGCAGTTCCTCCAGCTCGAGGTCCTCCACGTCGCGGGCGAGGTGGCCCCGCTTCTGCAGGTACTCGATGTAGTCGCGCCACTCGCCGGCCTCGCTCGCGTGGGAGTACACGAGAGCGATCTGGCCCGGCTGGGTGAGGCGCTCGGTGGTGCCGCGGATCACCGCCTTGTCGA
>WNGE01002736.1_pt1 | contig 21288 bp, 25 predicted proteins | sample 5400651 | NCBI WGS metagenome assembly WNGE01 (sample SAMN13153370, study PRJNA577476) | soil metagenome | isolation source: 60 cm soil or saprolite under grassland replicate 2 | place: USA:California | collected 2016-06-15 | reverse complement strand
CGGCCCGGTTGTTCGCCCGCCTGCGGCCGGACCTCGTGGAGATCATGGAGACCGCCGGCGGCGGGCACACCCGGTCGTGGAATGTGGACCCGCAGCGATACGAGGAGACGGTGGCCGGCTTCCTGCGCCGCGTGACGCCCTGGTGATACCCATGGTTGCGCCGCGGGTCGCGTAGGTTACTATTGCCCGGCACCACGGGGTGTAGCGCAGCTTGGTAGCGCGCTTCGTTCGGGACGAAGAGGTCGTCGGTTCGAATCCGGCCACCCCGACGAAAGAAACAGCAGGTCAGGGCCGGTCTCCTTCACGGGAGACCGGCCCTGATGCCTATCCGAACGGGCCGCTGGGAGAAATTTGGGAGAAAATCTTGGCTGCGACTCTGTTCGGCCTACGTGATGCTTGCGGCATAGCAGTCACTCCGCCCGGGAGGAGGGCCATGCGCTACACCCCGCCGCCCACGTGGCCGCCATCGCGTATCTGGCCACCACCTGCGGATGACTGGCAACCACCCGAGTGCTGGGAGCCGAGGCAAGGTTTCCCGATCGCCCCGGATGGCGATGGCTACTTCCTTCCGCCCCTTCCTGGCGCCCACCGGCCCCCGAGCCCACGCCCGAGGAACAGGAGAAGATCTACCTCCGGCGGGTCACCCCGATGCTCGGCATGTGGGCAAGGGAGGTTCAGCGCGCCGCGCACAGCTACTACCAAGCTGCGCTGAAGGCGGCATGGACAGATCGCGCGATCGAGTACATGGAGGGGAAGGTGCCGTCGGAGCCGTCGGTGAGGTCCTGGCCGACGACCGCGGCCAGCAGCCGACCGGCCTGAGCGACCCGGTCATCCACCCGGCGGCCGGCCAGCACGGCCAGCATCGCGGTGGCGTCGGTGGCCCGCGAGTCGACCAGCGCCTCCCGGGCCGGCGCGTCGTCCCAATCGATGGCCGGCTTGCCGGCCGTGGCGTAGTCGTCGCCGCTGCCGATCACCGCCCGCAGCTCACCGGCCAGCCCGGCATCCGCGGCGGCCGGCAGACCCCGCACCGCCGAGCGGATCAACGTGATGGTGTCCATGGTGGCCACCGCGTCATACAACGGGGTGGAGTCCAGCACCCGCCGCCGGCCCAGCAGCCCGGCCTGCCGAAACATATAGATCGAGTTCGGCGGCAACGTCTCATCGCAGAACCGGGTCACCGGGTCAAGTAGGTCAAGCTGCTGCGAAGCCACACCTAATGCCACGCCTCGAACTACCGCCGAATAGGCCCATGTCGATGCAAAAATGCCGACCCGCAGACTCCGTTTCACACCAGCTACCCAGCGCCTGTTTCAACAAGCTCCGGCGTTATCGGAACCGATCACACCACAGCACAGCGCGGGACGCATCAGGTAGCCTGCCGTGCAGCGGCCGCCACGGACGCGGCTACCGGACACCGAAGGAATGCGCCATGCGGCTCTTCCCGCCGCGCCAGGTGAGCGGTCTGCTGTTGCTCGTCGCGTTCCTCCTCAACCTGGGCGGCGTCGTCATGTACACCGCTGGCACCGCCTACGGCTGGGTCGTCGAGACGCCGACCTTCCACGCCTCGGAGCGGGCCCTGATCATGGGCTCTTACGTCGCCGCTGCGTTGGGCACCGCCGTGTTGGAGCCGGCGCTGGGCGAAGCTGGGGCGGCGATCCTCGCGCGGCTGGCGGCCATCGCCTTCCCGATGGCCGCTAGCGTCGCGCTCGTCATGGAGGCGGTCGGCTTGGATGGGCTGTGGCCGCCCGCCCTGATGGTCGTTGCGGTGCTGCTGCTGTTCGGGGCAGGGGCACTCCTTGGTGCGGCGATCCTGGCGAGTCGACTGGTGCCGACCTGGGTGGGGTGGGCGGCAGTAGTCTGGAACGTCGCCTGGCCGGCGGTTCTGCCCACCCTTTGGGGGGTGTTGCCGATGGTCTCGCCCGGCGACCTCTACTACCCGATCCTGCACGGCATTCCGCTGCTCCTGATCAGCATTCCGCTCATCCGACCGGGGGACGAGCCGACCGATCAGTCAGAGCCGGCGTGACTGCCGCCGCGGCAGAGGTCGCCAGGGCCCATTTCAACACGCTGCGCTATTGGCCGTTGTCGAGGTCATGGTCTCGCCCTGTGTACGGGTCGGGCGTTTCTTCCCCACAGGGACCAGCCGCGGGGCTCTGCCGGCCTGTTGGCACGGCCGGCACACACGCTCGCCGTCCGGCTTCGACGTAGACCGCTTCCGGGCCCGGTAGCGGGTCGCCGCGCACGTCGTGGCCTACCTCTCCCACGCTTGCCTGCTGTCCTACTGGAAATCAATGACGTCCACCTTGAACGCGACAATCGAGCCGGACTCAGCCATACCCTTGTAGGTGTTGCATTCAAGGGCGATGGTCTCTTCCCCCGGCAGTCGAATCCGGCCTGGAGATAGATGCGCGACGTATCCTGGGAGTCGATGTAGTCCCTTGCTTCGTCAATGACGACGCTCGCATCATGGACGAGTTTCGAAGAGAAGGTTTGCTTGGTCGAGCCCTACTTGTCGGCCAGAAACAGTGACTGCTCGCTCGACGCCCATGCCGACACTCCCCTTTAGCCCGCTGAGTATCCGCGCGGCGGGCACGTTGCCCCGTCCAGATCGGCGGTAACGGGTACCGCTGACGCGCTGACGACGCCACAACACTCCTGCGTCGCGCTGGGCGGCATTCCCCCAGGCAAGCCCGCGGACGGGACGGTCAACGCGCGGCGTGTCGGGCCGCGCGGATGGTGAACGTGATCGAGAGCATGGCGAGCGAGATCCCGGCGATCAGCGAGGGGGATGGCCCGGCCGGGCGGCCGTTGACCAGGACGGTGCCCATGTAGTCCGCGGCGGCGACCTGATTGACCGCGGCGTACCACAGAAGGACGTAGATGGCCTGGAACATCCGGTGGGTGCGGCTGGCGGCGCCGAGCATGAGCGCGAGCGAGGGGATGAACAAGGCGCCGCCTATCCAGGCGGCCACACCTGGGCCGTCGCCTGCGACGGCCATCCGCAGCAGCGGCCCCAGCCCGGCCACGGCGGTGAGCGCCAGCACGGCTGCCCATTCGGCCGCCAACTGCCGGTAGACCGCTGGGTAGGCGCCGAGCAGGGTTTCCAGCCCGTTCTCGCGGCGCTGGGTGCCCAGCCGTGACCAGATCAGGACTGGCCAGATCCAGGCAGCGGACAGCAGCAGCGCGGTGCTGGCGCCGGCGGGTTTCACGAGGTTGGCGGGGACGGCGAGGCTGGCGGCATTCAGCGCGGCGGCAACGAGCCACCACCAGCGGGAAGTGCCCTGCACCAGGATGCGTACTTCGCCTGCCAGCAGCCGTCCGAAAGCAAGTCCCGGCCGGGCCTTGGCCGCCGACAGCGGCTTGTATGCCAGTGAACGCGCGGTGCGGGCCGCCTGGCCCGCGGCAGACGCGGTGGCTGGTACCGGGACTGGCGCCTGGCCGCTGTCCGGGGCGGGCGCATGTCGCGGGAGGGCGCGGGCGGGGTCGAACCGGCCGAACCATACCGCTGGCAGTGCCGCCACACAGGCTGCGGCCAAGATTAGCGCCAGCCGCGCGGCGACGAACCCGCCGGACGGGTGCAGTCCGGCCCAGGTGAAGGTGTGCAGCGGGTGGTCGACTTTGGTGAATCCCAGGCTGAACTCTGCGGCGGCCGGCAGGTGCTGCGCGGCCATGGCCTCGCGCATCGACGTCGCTACGGTGCCGAGCCCGCCCAGCGGTGCGCCCTGGCCGGCTATCGCGAAGATCATCCACAGGAAGCACCAGGCGATGTTGCCCACCCCGGCCCGCAGCACCGGAATGGTCTCGAACAGCACCGCGGCGGCGGCGGTCAGCGCCAGCACGGGCAGCGTGAGCACGACGAACGGCAGCAGCAGCGCGCCCGGGTCGACGGCCAGGGACTCGCCGCGTGCCAACTGGAGGGCCAGCGCGGTCACCGCGAGCACTCCCGCCATCGAGGCGAGGACCATCAGGTTGCTGCAGAACTTGCCGGCCAGGTAGCCGGCACTGCTCAGCGGGGCGGCGGCGAGAATCTGGCCGACGCCGGTGTGCTGGTCGCGGGCGATGGCGCGCGCACCACATAGAACCCGCCGAGCATCAGCCAGAGCGCCCCGGCCAGCGCGGTGGCCGCCCCGGCGTAGGCGCTGTTGTAGATGCCTCGGTAGCCTCCCACGTTCATGATCACCCACAGTGAGGTGGCCGGGGGCAGCGCCAGGTAGCCGAGGGCGACCGCGGCGGCCAGCGTGACCAGGTACGCGGGCCGGCGTGACCGTTCCCGGAAATCCGCGACAGCCAGCGCGGCCAGAACCCGAACCCTCATCGCCGCGCCTCCGTGGCCTCACCCAGGGCCGAGCCGGGCGCCTCGTGGATGATGGTGAGGTAGGCGTCCTCCAGGTCCGGCGGCACCGGCGCCGCGTCCGGGACCGGCGGCATCGGCGCCAGCAGGCGGACCCGCACCCCGGCCGCCGTGCGCACCATCCGGCTGACCAGGTGCCGTTGCCGGAGCTGGGCAAGCGCGCCGGGCGGGACGGTCATCTCCCACACGCGGCCTTCGGCCTGGCGCAGCAGGTCCTGCGGGCTGCCGCGCAGCCGGAGCCTGCCACCGGCCATGATCGCGATGTCGGAGGCCACCGACTCGACATCGGAAACGATGTGCGTGGAGAGCACCACCACGCGGTCGCCGGCCAGGTCGCTGAGCAGGTTCCGGAACACCACGCGTTCTTCCGGGTCCAGGCCCGCGGTGGGCTCGTCGACAATGAGTACCCGCGGGTCGGCCAACAGGGCCTGGGCGATTCCCACCCGGCGCAGCATCCCGCCGGAATACTTGCCCAGCGGCCGCCTGCCCGCGCCGGTCAGGTCGAACAGCTCAAGCAGTTCACCGATCCGGGTCCGCGCAACCCTGGCCGGCATGCCTTTCACGGCGGCGAGGTAGGACAGGAACTCCCGCGCGGTCAGGTGCGGGTAGACACCGAAGTCCTGCGGCAGGTAGCCGAGGTTGCGGCGGAGCGCGTCCGGCCTGGCCAACCAGCGCGCCAACGAATGGGACTGCGGACACGCCGACCAAGCCCGCCAACTCGCGCACGAAGCCCGAAGCCTCGCGGCTCAGGCCCGGTCCATCACAACGCCACCACCCCACGACCCGACCCACAAGTAGAGATCCACAACCATCCCCTGGGTGGGGCCACTTCTAGCTGTTACACCGGGGCCAATTTAGGTTGACACGGCCACCAGCCGCATCTTCCAACGCCTTCCTCATTGCCTGATGTACTCGGGTCCCGCCCGGCGTCCTCGCTTACCGCGGCGGCCGAACGGGCGGAAGAAATACCCCTCCCTGCCGGCGGCTGCGCAGCCGCTCTTCGGTCAGTGCGGTGCCAGGCAACCATCCGACCGGCGAAGGGTCACTACGACCAGGCACCGCAATGGGGGTAGGGCCAGGCATACCTGGTGACTAACGTCAGCCTCATCGGCCCTGCTTGGAGCGCCCGCTACCGTGATGAGCGTGCGCACGGGTAACCCGCAGACCGCGCTGGAGGCCGTCACCTGGCGCCGGCTACTGGCCAGTAGCTGGCCGTGGCGGTCTGCGGGCTATCTACTCACGACTGTGCCGCTGGCGGTTCCGGCTTGCGCGGGGCTGGCGATCCCCTGGCTGGTGCTGGTGGCACGGTTGACGGCAGGCGACTACCAGGTCGGCATGATCGTGGTTCTGATCCTGCTCGGGGCCGCGCTGATCGCCGCGCTCGGGCCGCTGATCGCGATGCCGCTGGCCAGGCTGGAACGCAGGCGCCTGCGCATGGTGGACACCCGCCCGGTCGGCTCCCGCCACCGGAACGCGGCGTCCGCTGGGCCGGTGTCGTGGCTACGGGCCCGCTACACCAACCCGGCCACGTGGCGTGAGGTCGGCTACGCCTGCCTGCTGGCCACCGTGGCACCCGTACTGTCGATCGCCGCGCTGCTTGCCGCGCCACTGACCGCGAGCTTCATCGCCAGCCCGTTCCTGGTACTGGCACAACAGCCCGGCGGCGGCCCGGTAGCGCTGGGCTTCGGCAAGGCAGCGACCGTGGGGCAGACGCTGCCCTACGTGATCGCCGGCGTCCTGCTGCTCCCGCTGGTTCCCTACCTGCTGACCTTGCTGGCTGGCGGGCACGCCGCAGTGGCGCGCGCTCTGCTGGTGGGCGGTTCGGCTGAGCAGCTGCGCGCGGAACTGGTCGAGGTGTCGCGCTCCCGCATCCGGCTCGCGGACGCCTTCGAGGCCGAGCGTCGCCGCATCGAACGCGACCTACACGACGGCGCCCAGCAGAAACTGGTGAGCTTCACCCTGCAGCTTGGGCTGGCCCGGCTCGACCTGCCGCCCGGCTCGGCCGCCGCCGACAGCGTCGCCGCCGCGCACGAGCAGGCCAAGCAGCTGATGGCCGAGCTACGCGAGCTCATCCACGGCATCCAGCCGCAGGTCCTGACCGACCTCGGGGTGCCTGCCGCCATTGGTGAGCTCGCCGACCAGTCCCCGATCCCGGTGGCCGTTGACGCTCACCTGGCCGGCAGACTGCCCAGCCACATCGAGAACACGGCCTACTTCGTGGTGGCCGAGGCGCTGACCAACATCGCCAAGCACAGCGGCGCCACCAGCGCGAGCGTGACCGCGCACCAGCACGACAACGTGCTCACGATCAAGGTCAGCGACAACGGCCACGGCGGCGCCGACCCGCACCGCGGCACCGGTCTGACCGGGCTGGCCGACCGGGTGGCGGTGACCGGCGGCAGAATGCTGCTGTCCAGCCCGGCCGGCGGACCGACACTCCTACGCGTGGAGTTCCCGTGCGCCCAGAACCAGCCACCATCCGGGTAGTCATCGCCGAAGACGGAGTCCTGCTGCGTGAAGGACTCGCCGGGCTGCTCGAACGGTTCGGTTTCCAAACCGTAGCCGTGGTGGGCGACGCCGAGGCCCTCAAGACGGCCGTGGACGAACACGTCCCCGACCTGGTGATAACCGATATCCGGATGCCCCCCGCTTTCACCGACGAGGGGCTGCGCGCCGCCGTGGAACTGCGCCGCGCCCACCCCGGACTGGCGGTCATCGCGCTCAGCCAGTACGTCCAACACAGCTACGCCGCGGACCTGCTCGACTCCGGTGACGGCCGCGGCGTGGGCTACCTGCTCAAAGACCGGGTGGTCGATGTCGAGGACTTCATCGCTGCGCTACGCCGCGTGGCCGCCGGCGGAACCGTCGTCGACCCCCAAGTCATAAGCCAGCTGGTGCGGCGCCGCCGCGACCCGCTGTCTTCCCTGTCCGCACGCGAACGCGAGGTCCTCGCCCTCATCGCCGAAGGCCACTCCAACACAGCGATCGCCCGGCAGCTCGTCGTCTCCGAGGCAGCCGTTGGCAAGCACGTTGGCAACATCCTCGCCAAACTCCACCTCCCCCAAACCGACGACACCAACCGCCGCGTCCTGGCCGTCCTGGCCTACCTCAGAAGCGACGACAAGAAACGATAGATCTGAGGGCCCGCCTGCCAGATGTCTCAGGACTGGCCAGCCCAGTTTGCACCGGTACCAACGGCCTGTTCTTGTCGCTGCCGGTGCATTGCCCGCCGCTCACGACAGCCACACCTCGTGATGTCCTCGTCTTTGCCCAGGCAGGTACTACCGTGCGTGGCATGCCGACGGTCCAGGTCAACGACATCAGCATGTACTACGAGATCCACGGAACGGGGCGTCCTCTCGTCCTGATCGGTGGCCTGGGCGCGGATCTCAGCCTGCTTACCCCGATCACCAGCGACCTAGCTCAACGACGCTGGGTTCTCGTGTTCGACAACCGCGGGGCCGGCCGCACCGATCAACCCGACCGTCCGTACTCGATCGAGCTGATGGCCCGGGACACGGTTTGCCTGATGGATGCCTTGTCCATCGAGCAGGCGGATATCCTCGGGATCTCCATGGGCGGGCGGATCGCGCTGGAACTCGTCCTCACCCACCCATCGCGGGTAGGCAGACTCATCCTGGTCAGCACCTCCGCGGCGGGGCGGGGAAAGGTTCACATGTCCTGGCCGATGCGCCTGATGTGGCTACTGCAGTGGATCCCCGGGATGCACGGCAAGTACCCACAAGCCGGGTACGCGCACCGCCGCCAGCGCGACGCAGCCGTCAGCTACAACGCCACGGCGCGACTGGATCAGATCAAGGTCCCCACGCTGATCCTGCACGGGCGGCGCGACAGATCCCTCCCCCTGCCGATGGCCGAACAGCTTCACGTAAGCATTACCGGATCGCAGATGCAGGTGTTCCGGGGCGGACACATGTTCTGTTTCCTGACCGAACGGCAAGCCTTCCTCGCGCGCGTCGACAAGTTCCTCACCGAATGACTTGCCTCAACAGGGACGACAGGAGAGGCCACCAGCCACGAGAAGATTCCGTGGCCGGCGACACCGCGCAGCGGCCGGTGACCACAACCGCTGGCGGCCCGGTACGACGCAGCCGGGTCGATCACCACGCACTGCACCGCCTCGCGGAAGGCCTGCCCGCGTTCGGATAGCCAGCCCACGACGGTGGCGGTGGTTCGTCCCTCGGCCTGGCCTAGCAGCCCCTGGCCGCCGTCTAGGTCGACGAACCGGTGTTCCATCGGTCCACCGGTCGCCACATGCCGGTGTCTGGATCCCGCAGCCAGCGGGGCTTGCCGCGTCGGGTCTCGTTGATCCCAGCACCGGCGTCGGCTGCGGTTCGGCCACCACGACGTCGGTGAGAGCCTCCGGGTCGGGCTTCTATCTGGGCGCTGACTTGGTGACCGCCGACCCGATGGTGACCCTCAACCGGGGCCATCGCCCTGGCGATGGTCCACGGCCCGACCGGGGCCTGCCCGCGCGCACCTGCTCGAGATTGCTGGCGACCTGGAAGGCGCGATCACGCACTACCTCCTGTCTGCCGGCCGCACGACCAGCCTGGCCGAGCGCGACTACCCACCACCAGGGCCGCGCGCCTCCGCGGCCCGCCGCACACGGAGGTCAACGCGGTCCTGCAACGCCCGTGCGTCGACCGCCACGGCCTTCCTCGGTGCCATCCGGACGGGTCCGCCCGGGCCGAGTCGCGTTAGAAGCGATGGCCTGAGCCTAGGTCGAGTGCGTCCCACAGCTCGGTTGCGTTGGTGAACCGGGTGCCGGGTTCGAGTCTGCCCAGCGCGTCCAAGACATCGTCGGGGGCTCCCTTACTCTGAGCCGTGGCGATCAAGGCCCGACCGTCGGCGGGGAACGTCACCTGCGACACATATGACCCGATCTTGGATCTCAGGTCGGTGCGGTCGGGGTCGCTGTCCGCATCGGTGACGATGCCGTCATGTCCTGGTGTGTCCCACAGCTTGGCGTCGGGCGTCTCTTCCTCGGCGCCTGGGTCGCGAACCAGCTCGTCGTCGAGTCGCGGATTGTGCTGGTCGCCGCCCTGAATTGGCTCACCCATAAAGCACACGCTAGCCGATGGGTCAGGTGTGCGAGCCAGATTCCTTTCCGCACCCAGCGAGTCGGCAGCCGGCCTCGTCGCCTGGACGGCGTATGGCGGCGGTCCCGTTGACCTACGACCGTGGGCGACCGCCCACGCCCGCTGTCGGTGCGGAGATCGAGTTGGCTCCGACGCCGGCATTGGTGTCGGGCTGCCGGTTGCATACGACGAGTGCAGCACCCCCGCGTCATACCTCCTCCGCGGCCTGGCACCGGCGCGCCGCCGTTCGCACTTGGGCGCCCTTTGCTTGCCCAGCGGTGCGATCATCAGCAGTCTCGTCATTGCCCCCGGTCCGGCCGGTCGTCAGTCCGCCACGGCGTCACCCGTGGACCACGCATCCGCGGCGAAACGCGTGAGTTTCCCCGGTCGTCCCGACCGGAACGTATGCGGTAGTAACGCCTTCGACCCGCACGTCCGATACCCGCCACTATGGTCGATGCGGGCGGATGGCCGCGTGCCGAAGCGGCCGTTGTCGGCGGGTGGAGTCGCTTGGCTCCTGCCGGTATGTCGGGATGCGCGCATGCGGTCTGAGAAAGCGGCGACCCGGCGCGCTCGCCCGCCTATCGTTGCCCTTATGTCAGACGAGAGCTTTCCCACCACGGAAGAACAGGTCGAGCGGGCCAATGCGTCGGGCCGCACGCCGGTGGTCTTCATCCACGGGCTGTGGCTGCTGCCCAGCAGCTGGGACCGTTGGGCGACCGTGTTCGAGGAGGCAGGCTACACGGCTTTGACGCCGGGCTGGCCGGACGACCCGAACACGGTCGCGGAGGCCAAGGAGCACCCGGAGGTGTTCGCGGACAAGACCGTCGGACAGGTGGCTGACCACTTCGGCGACGTGATCAGAACGCTGGCCAAGAAACCGGCCGTCATCGGGCACTCGTTCGGCGGCCTGCTCACCCAGATCACCGCCGGCCGCGGGCTGTCAGCCGCCTCGGTGGCGATCGACCCGGCCCCATTCCGCGGCGTGCTGCCGCTGCCGTTCTCCGCCCTCAAGTCCGGCTTTCCGGTGCTCGGCAACCCGCGCAACCGGCACCGCGCGGTCCCGCTGACCTACGACCAATTCCGGTACGCGTTCGCCAACGCGGTCACCGAGGAAGAAGCGCAGCAGCTCTACGACACCTACGCCGTACCGGCCGCCGGCGCACCGCTGTTCCAAGCCGCCGCGGCCAACCTCAACCCGTGGACCGAAGCCAAGGTCGACACCGACAACCCGGACCGCGGCCCACTACTGATCATCTCCGGGGAGAAGGACCACACCGTGCCCTGGGCGATCGCCAACGCCTCCTACAAGCAGCAGAAGGACAACCCCGGCGTCACCGAGATCGTCGAGATGCCCAACCGCGGCCACGCGCTGACCATCGACAGCGGATGGCGCGAGGTCTGCGACACCGCCCTCACCTTCATCAAACGCTTCGTGCAATAGCGCACGGGGCGTGGCCCGACCAACTGTCGACGAACAGTGCGGCAGTGAAGGCTGCCGGCGACGGTCAAGGCGAGCAGGCACCGATTGACGGCCACACGACCGCCTTGATCGACATCTGCTGAGGCCGCCGACATCGACCCGCGCCCGGCGGCGGTGACGTTCGTGACGACGGAGCACTTCACCCTGCAGGGCGCCCGATAGTCCACGATCGCGGAGGCCACCGGCCGCGCCACCATGTTCCTCGGCGCCGTCTCCGGCGGCCTCGTTGGCTCGGGCTGATCGCCACCGCCACCAATGTCGGCGTGGCTCATCCTGCTGCCCACGCTGGCCTTCGTGGGCCTAGTGACCTTCGACCGGGTGCTGCAGTCCGGCATCGAGGACCACGGCTACGCCCAGCGGATCGCCCGGCTGCGCGGCTACTACTTCCAGTACGCACCCGAATTGGTCGGCCACCTGCTCAGCGTCCCGGCCGCGGAGCGGCTGCGGATCCAGGGCCTTAAGAGCGGGCGCTGGCAGAAGTTCGTCACCGTCGCCGGAATGGTCAGCGTGGTCACCGCCGTGCTCGCCGGGTCAGGTGCCGGGCTGCTGGCGGCCGTCGTCACCGGCAACAACCTGGTCGCCGCGCTCGTAGCCGGCCTCCTGGTCGCGCTCGCCGCACTGGCCGCGCTGCTCCGCATCCAGGCCGCCGCCTGGGACCGGGCCAGCACCGCGCAGCTGTTCACCGACAATTGACCCTTGGACGGCGCTCCGGCCGGCGCGGTGGTCGCCCCAGGTCCACGATGGCCTTGCCCGGTGGTGGCGCTCCCGACCGGGTCGACGGGCAGCGGACACCGGTGCACCGGGCGGCGAACAGCGTCACCCACCCATCCCGTAGGTCTGCAGCAGTGCGAGGTGCGTCCGCTCATGGCGAAAAGAGTGCGCTTTCGCTCCGTGCGAGGGTGGTCGTGGTTGGTCAGCTGGGTCGCCGAAGGCTGGCTTCCGTCCGGGCTGGGTCGGCAGCGCGGGACCCACGGCGGTGCTGCTTTACGTCCTGGCGCACCGTGGTGCGTTTTCTCACCGTCGACTGGCACCGGTGAGCCAGTAGCCTCTAGCGTGCCGGCTCAGTTGTCCAAGGAGCTGCGATGAATCCCACCTCGACCCGCGCCGCAGACCCGCTACCCACCACCGCTGATCTTGAGCGGGTCATGGGGATATTGGGCATTCCCGGTGATCCCGTCTACATCATGAAAGACCATTCCGACGCCCGGCGGCGAGCCGAGCTGCTAGCCCACCTGGCCGCCGGGATCGTCGACTATCTCGGACCGGCCGAAGCCCTCGCCGAGCTGGACCTCGAAGATCGCGCCGATCTCCACTGGGACGCCGACTGTGATATCGCCGCACCGTCGCGTCGATCGCTGGACGGCGTGCGGCTGCTCGACCTGCAACTCGCCCGGCTCACCTGGGTTCACCACGCGATCGTGCGGGGCCGCGGCCCGCGCCCGTACCAGGTCGCCGACACTGTCGCCACCGCGATAGGAGCGATCATCCAGCTCGTCGAAGCCTGGCGGGACAGCTGGCCTGGCCTGGGCGAGCACACCCGAACCGGCCGGCAAACCGAGCATCTCGAACCGATGCTGGCTGATGCCCTGTTCATGGTCCGCGCCGCCACCGACCACCTTGCCCGCGTGTTGCGTACCCAACTGCCGCTCCGCTATGGCCGCAGCCAAGGCAGGCCTCCGCGACAGGCTGCAGTTCCCCAGCGGGACTCGAGGACACCACCGGCGTCGAACCGCCGCCATGAGGGACGCTGACGTGGCTCACGTCGACGCTTACCCTGCCCGGGCCGCTGGCCCGGATGACCGCGACGGTCTTCTCGCGGATGATCCGGCGTTACGTACGGATGGAAGCCGATGGGCTGCCTCGATTCCCCTGCAGCACAACACTTCCAGCCGATTCTCCCAGGCCATCAGTGCGAGTTATGGAAGAAACACCGATCGATCCGGCCCCAGCCAACACACCAGTTCTTGATCTTACTTTTTCAGGTCGACGTAGTAGCGGCGAGCCGAGTTGGCGGGCGACTGTTGCAAAAACGCGGCCTCCCTGTCCGCGTCATGGGCGAAGGACCGGCGCCCCATGGTTTCACCTGAGGGTCGGTGCGGGCGCTGGTCGCGTCAGTCGGTCGGGACGCGCTCGGCGTCGGGGAGGGTGGGGGCGTCGGTGGGGTAGAGGCCGGCGACGAAGCCGTAGACCTGGTCGCCGGACCGGGGGATCTGGGCGAACCGGCGGGCGAGCTCCTGGACCTGCGCCCAGAAGTTCCGGACCTCCTCGATCGGGATGCGGGCGTGCACGAGCAGGCATCGCAACTCGTCGGCCGCGTGGGCCGAAGCGGACTCGGCGGCCGCCTCCGCGAGCCCGTTGATGGCGGCCACGACCTGTTTGTTCTCGGGGCGGTTGAGCACGCCGATGTAGAGCGTGCGGGCGACCCGGCCGTAGTACCGCTCCTCGATCGCCCGCACCCGCCGGGTGCGCACCACGCGCAGGAGGCCGGCGTCGACGAGAAGATTCACGTGGTAGGCGACGGTGCTCTTGGGGCGGTCGACCGCGTGCGCCATCTCGGTGACCGTGGCGGCCCGTTCGAGCACCAGTTCCAGGAGGGTGGTGCGCAGCGGGTCGGCCAGCGCGCGCAGCTGCTCGGGCGCGGTGACCACGACCATCTCGTCGAGGTCGTAATCCGGGATCTGCTCATTGACCGACACAGTTGGACCATTCTAAAGTTATGGATCGTTCGACCGCCGTTGTCCGATGAGAGGAGTGTAGAGATGGCCGAAGTCGTGCTGTTCCACCATGTGCAGGGACTCACCGACGGGGTGCGGGCGTTCGCCGAGGAACTGCGCGCCGGCGGGCACACCGTGCACACGCCGGACCTGTTCGACGGCAAGCGACCGGCGACCATCGACGACGGCGTCGCGCACATGCAGAGCATCGGAGGCCAGGTGCTCCGCGAGCGCGCCGACCGGATCGTGGCCGACCTGCCCGAGGGCCTGGTGTATGCGGGCTTCTCATGGGGTGCCGGCACGGCGCAGCAGTACGCCCAGACCCGGTCCGGCGCGCGCGGCGCGCTGCTTTACGAGGCCTGCATGCCGATCACGGGCGAGTGGGCTCTCGGGCCGTGGCCCGACGGGGTACCGGTGCAGATCCATGGCATGGACAAGGACCCGTTCTTCGCGCTGGAAGGCGACATCGACGCCGCTCGCGAGCTGGTCGAGACGGTCGGGCCCGAGCTGGCCGAGCTGTTCGTATACCCGGGCGACCGGCACCTGTTCACCGACAGCTCGCTGCCGTCGTACGACGCAGACGCGGCGGCGCTGGTGGTGCAGCGCTCGCGCGAGCTCCTCGACCGGGTGGGCTGACTCAGGAGAGCGACTCGGCGGGTGTTCGCTTGGTGCCCGGCACAGTTCGTACTCGGTCCGGGTCCACACGCGTCCTCGCGCGTGACCCTCGTCGTTCTTGTCCTCGATGACCGTCCGCACATCGGCGAAGCGGATAGTCGCCACGTCGGTGGCCCCCGGCCGCGCCGTTCACAGTCCGTAGCCGTGAGTTCGGGCGTGGTGTAACCCATGAAGTGAAGTCACCGTGTAATGCATCACCGGAGTACAACAGTCGGGCTTCCGGCTTGCCCGATCTCAGGACGTCCGTAACGGATCAGTCTCTGGACGTGGGTGATACGTCCGGCTAGACGACCCGTGGCGGATCAGCACCCGATGCACGGTGGTCCGTGACGGGATCGGGCCGGGACAGCCGCGACGGCCGAGTTCGTAGACCAGCCGTCGGGCACCCCACCGCGGATGGGTTCCGCGCAGTTCGCAGATCGCCGCTTCCACCTCCGGTGGAGTCTGGCCCGGTGAGGAATGCGGCTTCCGCTCCCAACACCGCTTCGACGAACGCGGCGCCCTAGCCACACGAAGGCACCAGAATCGCAGCCAAGCTAGCAGCGACCACCAGGAACGCCAGGAAACCTCCCACGAGCTCAAGCCTACTTTGAAGACTCGGCCTAGCATCCCCACGAGCCGTGCCTCCGGCGGGTAGGGCCTCCGGCCCTACGACCCGGGTCCGGCCTCCGGCGGCCAGGGCTACCTGCCCTTGGACCCGGGCGGCTCCGGGATGCCCGGCCGCCCGGTGGCCGTCCATCGCGCACCGGAGGCAACCAGACCGCGCGAGGCTTGCGCGACGGGAAGCCCTCACCGGCAGGAGCCAGGCCCACAGACCCAGCCACCCGGTTGGCCAGGTGCTGCACGTCGTGGATGGCGTTGGGCGAGTCCAGCAGCGAGGCGGCCCCGTTGAAGAGATCCGAAACGGCGACGCGGTTGTCACGGAGCCGGGCGTCTGGCACTGGCACGGTGCCGCGCCCGGCACCTTCATGACGCACCTCGCGATCCAACAGACCTATGCGCACGGGGTGGACGCGAACTGGGGCGATCAGGTCAGCAACTCGGACTACCTGACCAACCCGGCGAGCAAGTGAGACCTCCCGCACGGCTATTACTCCGGCCCCGGCCGGAAGGATCTCTTCCGGCCGGGGAGGTCGGATCATCCTGGCCTGTCAGCCGACACGCGCGACCATTCCTGGGCCGAAGACGGGCGCCGTGACGTACACCGTTCCGTTCTTATCAACGTCGGCCCCGCCGGGAAGCACGAGCTCGCCAGCCGCAACCTCCACCGGTGAGCCGCCACCGGGCGGGATGCGGAACAGTCCGCCCAGCGGTGGGTTGACGAGGCCCAGCTCCCACTTCAGCCAGCTCTGCTGTACCAGCTCGATGACGTAGATGCTGCCGTCGGGTCCGGCGGCGAGGTCGACGATCGAGGTGAACCCGTCGGCGTAACGCCGGCAGGCACCGGTGTCCGGCGCCTCCGGGTCACAGACCGCATTCACCGATTCGGGTGCGATCCGCCACACCTGCGAGGTTCCCGGAGTCGCCGGGAAGCCGCGCAACTCGCCCACGTAGTAGTAGCCGTCGGCACCAACTGTCACCGAGGTTGCGACGGCCTCGGCCGGTACCGGCGTTCCGGCCGGCGGCACCGGCTCGCCAAAGATCGTGTCAGGCAGTCCCGGGGGGACCTGCACTACGCGCGGCTTGAGGCGCGCCACGGTGACGATGTGACCATCGGGGTAGACCCGCAGTAGATCGTTTCCGGCCGCATCCGACACCAGTGCGCTGCCGTCGGGCAGGGCAGCGACACCGAACGGGTTGGTCTCCACGGGAGGGCCCTCGATGTTATAAGGGTCCGGATCACTCTGCTGGTATGTCGCGATGTTGGCGACCGCCCGTACCCCTTGAACGCCAGGAGTCCACTGGTAGAGCGTGGCTGCGCCGGGGCCAGGAGGCGCGCCCGGAGGCCCATCCGTGGTGGTGAGTACGAAGGTCTCGCCGCGACCGCGCACAGCAACAGCTGGGGCGATGAAGGTCTGCGGGACCTTGCCAAGCTGGGTGACCGTCCCGGCGTTGCTGCCCTTTGTGATGACCTCGCTAAATGACCCGTCATTTTCGGCGTACACGATCCGCCCAGCCGGGCCGACCGCAATACCGCGCGGCCCATTGAGCCCCTCGACCACCGGTGAGAGGCTGGTGGCCGCGTTCGCCGCCGAGGGCACGCCGGCGATCAGCGTCCCGGCGGTGACGGCCGCTGCCGCTACCCGCGTGATACCCCTTCTGCCCCCTCGAGCCAGCACCATCGCCGCCCCCTTCCGTGTCCGCGCCAGGGAGTCATTCGCTGGCACGGCTCCCACACCAGCACCGGAAGCCAACGGGCGTCAATCGGGAGTCCGGGCGGTTGCGGCAACCGCCCGGACGCACGCCCGGCGTGGCTGGTGGAGTGCCGGGCACGGATGAGAACCCTCCTCACCGTCTCGCCCGGACTACGGCGTATGCACCGGTACTGCAGGTGCCCGTAGGTCCCCGTTTCGTGCCACGGTCTGCCCTGCGTCACACCGCTCGGCCCGTCAGCAGCTTTGCTGGTCGCGGTACCTCATTAGGAGACATCTCGTCGCGCTAGGCACCGGCGCGTACGCACACGGGGAGGACGAAAATGATCCGCAGGGTCGCAGTGGTCGGGGGCGGGGCAGTACTGATCGCCCTGGCGCTTGCCGGATGCCGGGCGGGCTTGACGGCAACGCCGCCGGGCAGCGCGCCCAGCGCGTCGACCGGCACCACCAGCGCGGCGAGCAGCGCTCCCACCGCCCCGTCGAACTCCTCGTCGGCCGTTTCCTCGACGCCGGCCGAGTGCACTGTGGCACACCTCAGCATCAACCTCGGCGGAGGTGATGCGGGTTCGGGGCACCGGTCAGCGGCGTTGATGTTTCGAAACACCGGGTCAGTGACGTGTCGGCTACACGGGTACCCCGGGGTCGCCGCACTGAACGCCCACGGTACGCAGATCCAACAGGCGCGGCGCACACCGTCTGGGTACCTCGGTGGCCTGAAGCAGGGCGCCAGCGCTCCTATCGTCGACATCGCGCCAGGACAGTCCGCGTCGGCGCTGCTCGAAGCCCTCGCCTTCGGGCCGGACGGCGGCTCCTGCACCCCGTACGCCGGGCTGCTGGTGACACCGCCCGACGACACGCGGTCGGTGCGGTTGGCGTGGAGCGGGGACGGTTGCAGCAATCTGGAGATTCACCCTGTTGTCCCCGGCGACACCGGCCAGCAGACCTGACCGCGACGGCCAACCGCGACCTGCCCGCCGGTGCAGCGCAGATCGCCGTTGATCAGTTCTCGATGGCCTGCAATACCAAGTCAGCCAACTCGCTGGGCCTGTGCTGATCGCCGCGCAACACGACGGTGTCCGATGGAAGCTCGGCCCGAGCTGCGACACAGCGGGCAATGCTGTCCAATCGAAACTCCCTGGCTTCGGCGTCTGCCTGCGGATTGTCCGGGACCATGATCTGCGCGTTGATCCGGCGACGAAGTTCTTCAGCGGAAACGTGTAGTACGGCAGTGACACTTCGGGATCTCGGGCGCGTGTTGTGGGCGGTCCAGACGGTCTCGCGGCTGCGGCGGCACCACGGGAGTGTATGAGGAAGAATCGTGAACCGTGCCGACGTACCCCGATCCTGCTGTCCTTTATCCGGAGGTTGCTGCTGAGGGCAGCCTTGCGGCGGCGTTGCAGGCCGTCGCTGTCGCGCAAGGGCTCTCCGTCCCTGTGCCGGTCACGGAGTCCAGTTCGTTGTACCGCGCTCTCGTCCCGACCACTGTCCCGCACCGTGAGGAGTTGGAGGTGTCCGCCAGCTACGTAGAGCGGCGGTGGTTTGTCAGGGGGTGCGAGCGTGACCAAAGTCTGGCCTTGATCGAAGGAGACACGCTGGATCTCGCTCAAGTCGCCAGGGCCGCGCAGGCGTGGCATGACGGGGTGACCCTGACCGACATCCCCCAGGTCGCGCCGTTCGTGGAGTTGACCGGACGGTTCGAGGTGCCCGACCGCGATCCCACTCGGCTGGTCGAGTCCGAGTGGCAACACCTGCGTAAGGAAGCGGCGGAGGTGAACTGGCCCGAGTACCAGGCGCTGGTCGAGGCCGCGTACACCGAGCCGAGGCTACGGCACCTCTACCCGTTCACCAGCCATTGGTCCTTGCGGTTCTCCACCAGGACCCGGCCCAGCCTCTCCTGTGATGTCTTGGTGTGCTTGCACACAGGGCGTGGGAAGGACTACATCGTCACAATGGGCTACATGGGGCAGGATCTCGGCGAGACCGATACGGCGGAGGAGGCAGTGTCGCTGGCGGTGCGCCACCTGCCCGCCGACCTCAGTCCCGTGACGTACGGCGCAGCCGGATCGAGCTAGCTCTACGCCACGCGGCCCGCGCGCCCACCGTAGCACTACCACCGGCGCTTCATCACGGACGTGTACGAGACCAAGCGCATAACGCTGCACTGGACCTAATAGCAACAATTCGTGCCGAGATTCAAGGCAGCAGCCACAGTGGTTATTTCGTGACCTACCGCCTCAATCGGGACTAGGACGCTACATGGCTGAGGCCCGAGGGCCCAAACCGCACAACGAGCGTAGAGGAAGGTCTTGATGCGCGGGGTGAATGAGGCACGAGACTTCGCCGGATGGGCGTACCGGCTAAAGAGGTGGATGTATCGAGAGGGTCACCCGAACCTCCTAGCGCGGTTGATGGACCGCATCTCGTCCCTCCAGTTCTCGATCGGGATATTCGCACCGCGTCGCTGGGTGGCGCTGGAGGTGCCCGGGCGGCGCACCGTCGGCTCATCTCATGTCCGCTGGTCGTCGCGGACTATCAGGGCGAGCGTTACCTGGTGGCGATGCTCGGGCAGGATGCGAACTGGGTGCGCAATGTACGCGCGGCCGGTGGGCGGGCGGTGCTGCGGCACGGTCGCCGCGAGGCCGTGCGTCTCGACGAGAACGAGGTTGGCGCCCGCGCGCCCATCCTGCGCCGCTACCTGGCCGACGCACCGGTCAGCGATCCAGGCAGCTTGTACTGCACCGGCAGTAGGTGAGCTAGGTAGCCGGCAGCCAAGCTAGTACTCCAGCCTGGGACGTTATGTAGATACCTGTCGATACTAGGCCCGCTGCGGCATCGAATAGTCGCTGACCTTGGCCGGGCCTTCGGACATGAGCCTGACGGGCGCCTGGCAGAGCGCGACCGCGTTGCCGCGCCGCGGTTGTACCGGCGGCTGCAGGCACGTCACTCGTTGTTGTTCTCGGCGAAGACCGCCAGCGCGATCTGGTGGGAGTCGAAGGCACGTGCGGCGCCGGCGTAGGCGTCCAGGTGGATGAACAGCTCGACGATCTCGTCCTTGGTGACACCGCTGTTGAGGGCGATCCTGAGTTGCCCGCGCAGCGGTTCGTGGGTGCCCAGGGTGGCCGCGATGGCGACCGAAACGAGTGCCCTGCTGCGATCGTCTAGGCCGTCGCGGCTCCAGGAGTCGCCGAAGGTGTGTTCGGTGGCCAGGCGCCGGAAGTCGGCACCCGAGGCCGGTTCGCCGGGCCCAAGCGGGAGGACCAGAGGCTGGCCGAGCATCTTCTCGGCGGTATCGAGTGCGCGCTGGTAATCGTGGTGACCGTTCATCGAGTTTCTCTCCGGATCGAGGCTTGCGCGGTCGGCGTGTCGCGAGAGCAGAGACGGCCACGCACATGATCGTCAGTGACTTGTGGAGACAACTAAGATCTTGTGGTGGCCGCTCCCGACAGCGTGGCGGCCGAGGATTTGGGTGGAGGAATTCGAGGCCGCGTTCGCACGCATCGCGGGCCGGTTCGCCCGGGTGCAACCGCGTAGGAGGGCTCGGGCGTTCCTGTTAGGACTGCTGTCTGATGTGGACACTCGCTCGCGTTGACAGCTGGCCGAGCAGGCCGGGGACCGCACGCCGCACCGGATGCAGCGGCGGCTGGGTGAGGCGGTGTGGGACGCCGACAAGGTACGCGACCACATACGGCAGTACGTGGTTGACCAGTTGGGCGACCCCGGCGCGGTGCTGATCCTGGACGACACCGGGACCTGAACGCGGGAACCGAGACCATTGGCGTGCAGGCCCTACAGGAACTTGCGCTCTATCTCGGCGAAGAACGCCGCCGAGAGCCGTTCGAAGTCGGTCGCGGTGAGCCTGACCTCGTCACCAATGTCGAGCTTGACGACGGATTGCTCGGGAACATACTTGATCACATTGGAGCCCCGAAGGACCCCTTCGTTGTTCATCAGCGAGTCGCAGATCATCTCGAGTTCGTTCAGTGCATTGCAGTCCTTTCCCGTCACCGTCCGAAGCCGGTGCACGAAATAGCGGTCGAGCACGAGAGCCATGTTGTTGAAGAACAGCGGTTCGAACTGGCGTTCCGCACTTCTCGAGCCTGATATGGCCCCCCACTTGGCGGCGGTCAGGCTGTGCTGTAGGCGCTGGCGGGGACGCCGAGAAGTTCAAGGATCTGCTGCTGTAGCGGGGTGAGTTCGGCTTCGAAGGTCTGCACGGTGTGACCGTCGCGGTGCAGTTCGTGGCGGGTCAGGTCGGCGAGGACGGCGAGGATCCGTTCGGCGGATGGTGCTGCGCAGGCGCGTAGTTCGGGGTAGAGCGGGATGTCGTTGGTGGCGGCGGTGTGCGTGGCGGTGCGGATCTGGCGTTCGATGAGCGCGCCGACGAGTAGGGCGAGGAACTGGCAGCAGAAGATCGCTTCGATGCGGGCGGGGTCGCGTAGCCAGATCGGGTCGGCGTCCTGGACGCTCTTGAGCAGGTGGTGGCGGCGTTCGAGGTTGTTGCGACACGAGGTTGCAGTGCGCCGCGAGGCGCTCGTAACCGAAGGAGGTGCAAGACCTTCTCGCCTGGTCGTCGCAGCGACTGGGTAGAAGCTGGGCGCAGCCCGACCCAGGAGACGCTGGGGAGGGTGGCAAGCGGCGCCGACAATGCCGG
>WNGE01002735.1_pt1 | contig 21292 bp, 24 predicted proteins | sample 5400651 | NCBI WGS metagenome assembly WNGE01 (sample SAMN13153370, study PRJNA577476) | soil metagenome | isolation source: 60 cm soil or saprolite under grassland replicate 2 | place: USA:California | collected 2016-06-15 | reverse complement strand
CGCGATAATTATATAAGACCGTTTACCCCGCCTTACCCTAAAGGCGCGGCGTAAGGAGGGGCATAGGGCGGGGTGCATAACAAACGCTACACCTGCACGCGCCCGTTCACCGCGCCGATTTCTTCAACTGATAAAGCATGAGGCAGAAGGCCAGTTGATAGTCGATGTGCTGGCGCTTTCCGCCCGTGACGATCGATAGTCCTCCATCATCAAAGAATCCGATCGCGATGACCGTCTCGGAGTCGACCATGGTGAGGCTTGAACCCCACCGCGTCGGCTGGAACCCCGAGGTGACGTTCTGCCATCGCGCGGCGCGATCCTCGGGCCGACCCGGTGGCATCAGGATGATAAGCTTGGACAATGCGTCACGCTCAATAATGGTGTCTAACTCCCAGCGTATCCACTTGGTCGGCCCGACCACTTTTATGATCAAGCCAGCCAAGTCGACCCAGCGGATGATCGCGCTTTGCCAGGTGTCGTCGCTGAAGTAGGCGCGCGCTGCTCCCAGCTCTGGGAGTGGTTCGGTTGGCGCGCCAATGGCTACAAAAGGGCCGATCCCCCTCACTTCCCTCGCCAGCGCCTCCTCCAATCGACCGTGACCCGGACCCAGACTGCGCAGGAATCGTGCGAGTGCGCGCCGGAATCGTGCGAGTGCGCCACTTTTCTCCAGTTTCGCTGAGGGCGCCCCGGACCCTACCTGGAACAAGTCGGTACCTTCGAGCCGTTCTGAATCGTCCTGGAACGACCGCAGGTAGAGGATGGGCGCACGCGGGTCGTGCTTGAGCTGTTCGTTCGCGTCGACGGCCGCGAGCCGCTGACCACGCCGCCACAGGAGTATAACGACATAGATGGTGCCGAATTCGAGCGCCAAACCGGCCAGACCGGCAAGCCATTGGTCCCCGGCAACCATGTCCGGGTCCTGGAACAACTGGGCGACCAGCCCCAGAACCGCGACTGCCCCGGCGAGCCCTGTGAGCCATGCGATGGCCCTAACGTCAGCGGGGACGGCAGAGCCCGTGGCCTCGTTTTCGTCTGTTCCAATGTCGCCATCATTGTGGGCAACGGCACGTCGTCAGGTGGCAGACGGGTCGCGAGCAGGCGGATCGCCGCGAGCGCTGGGGAAAGCGCAGCCAAATACAGCATCACTGCCAGCACCAGTACCAGCAACCCTGCCACAGCCGGCATCCGGCCGATCTGCGCGAAATTAATATGAATATTGGGTCCGTACAGGGCGCCCGCAGCCAACAGCAGCAGTGTTTGCAATGCGAACAAACCTCCAAGCCAGCGCTTGGAGAACAAGTGGGACGCACGGGGGGCCAGAAAGAAGATTAGCGATAGTCCTGCCCAAACCCAAAGTTCTGGCGACACGAGCTTTGCCGCGTCGAAACGGGGCAGATCACGCACGATCGACGAAACCAGGAGAATCAGGACGGTCGCCGGAATCCAGCCAACAACTACATATCCGCGACCGACGACCACGGCCTGCTGCCTGATCCTGTTGATTGAAATCTCCTGTACGTGAGCGGGGACCGACGGCATGACCCATTTCAGCGGCTGACCAGTTGTTGTGCGCCCCCAAAGCAAGCTCGCAGCGTTGGGACAAAGTCAAGTACGGCGAAGTCTGCTGAAGCCAAAGACGCCGGGTAGTCCGCTGTTTGGCACTTCGCTGCCGGTCCGGGATGTCCGCTTTTTGTCCGATCTCTTTTCTCCGATGGCCAGAACCGCCTCCTATGCCAATCCAGGTCATAGTAGGACAGGACTACTGACCCATTTTCCCTGGTGGTCTGCTGAACCAGGTACAGCGCGTTCCGGCCGCAAGGGTGTTGACATATCCTTGAGCCACCGGCATTTTTGCCGGGTCATGGACGCCATCGACGAGACCGCAGCCGCGCTTGGGAAGCGCATGGGAAGCCGCAAGGGCCGCAGGCGCACCCTCGGAACTACCCAAACACCGCCAGACGGCAGGTCGGGGAGCACCGGGGGGAAATGTCGGATTTGCCGGCACCCGGACCGGATGCGGATCGAGATCGCGCGGCTGTCCGGCGACAGCTTGGACAACATCGCAGCGCGGTTCGGCGTGCACCGGGACGCCGTCTGGAACCACATGAGGCTGCACGTCGACGAGGCCGACCGCGCTGCGATGGTCGCCGACCTGCCGATGAAGGAGCTGGCGCGGGTCGCGGCCGAGGAGGGGATGTCCGTCCTGGACTACCTCAAGGTCATCCGCGAGATCCTGATGCGCGCCATCCTGGTGACGGCCCACAACAACGACCACCGCAGCCTGGCCAAGGTGTCGCAGCAGGCGATCCAATGCCTGCAGCAGCTCGGCAAGATCACCGGCGAGCTGTCGACCCTGTCGTCCTACTCGGTCACCCACAACACGGCCATCTTCACCGCTTCACCACAATTCGCCGCGCTGCAGTCCATGTTGGTGGAGCGGCTGCGGGACTGGCCGGAGGCGCTGGCTGCCGTGATCGAAGGCTTGCACGAGCTGGACGAGAAGTCCGCGCAGGATGGCCAAGGACGGCCGCCGGGGGCGTCGCCGGCGGCGATCGAGCACAGGGTGCTGCCATGAAGCCGGAGCACAAGTGGACGGTCAGCGTGCTGATGCGGGACGGGTGGCGGCTTTGGCCGGCCGGCAGCACGGAGCCGCTGTCCTGGCAGGAGGCGATGGCCGCCAGGCTGCCGTGGCTGATCCAGACAGATCAGGTTCAGTGGCACCCACCCGGTTGGCGGCCGCCGGAGCCGCTGGAGCCGCAGCCATGAGCGGCCTGTTCCGCCGGCTGGCTGATGACATCGGCTCGGACTGGCGCCTGAAGGCGCGGCCGTCACAGTTGCCGCCGGCCGGGAGCTGGACGGTGTGGCTGATGCTTTCCGGCAGAGGTTTTGGCAAAACCCGGGCTGGTGCCGAATGGATCAACCTGCAGATCCGCGACAGCTGCTCGCGGCTGGCGCTGGTGGGTGCCACGGCGGCCGACGTCAGGGACATCATGGTGGAGGGCGAGAGCGGGATCCTGGCGTGCAGTCCTGACCATAACCGGCCGGAGTATCAACCCGGATTGCGCCGGCTGACGTGGCCGAACGGCGCGATCGCCACCTGCTACAGCGCGGACGAGCCGGATCGGCTGCGAGGTCCGCAGCACGATGGTGCGTGGTGCGACGAGATCGCGTCGTGGCGGTACCCGGACGCGTGGGACATGCTGATGCTCGGTCTTCGGATCGGGAGGAACCCGCGAGTGGTGGCGACGACCACGCCGCGGCCGGTCAAGCTCATCCGCAATTTGCTGGCGAGGGAGGGCAAGGACGTCGTCGTCAGTCGCGGTCGGACGATCGAGAACGCGGCCAACCTGGCGCCGGCGTTCCTGAACGAGATCATGCGGCGGTACGAGGGCACGCGTCTAGGTCGGCAGGAGCTGGACGCCGAGGTGCTGGAGGACGTTCCGGGTGCGTTGTGGCAGAGGGAATGGATTGACAGAGATCGGGTAACTACGGCGCCGGAGCTCAGGCGCGTCGTGGTGGCGATAGATCCCGCCATGAGCACCAACGAGGGATCGGACGAGACGGGGATCATCGTCGCCGGCATCGGCGGGGACGGCCACGGCTACGTGGTGGACGATCTGAGCGGCCGCTACCAGCCGCAGGCGTGGGCGACGCGCGCGATCGAGGCGTACCGCCGGCGCGAGGCCGATCGGATCGTGGCCGAGGTGAACAGCGGCGGCGAGATGGTGCAGGCGACGCTGCGCACGGTGGATCCCAACGTATCGTTCCTGGCGGTGCACGCGAGCCGCGGCAAGGTGATCCGCGCCGAGCCGGTGGCGGCGCTCTACGAGCAGGGGAAGGTGCACCATGTCGGCGCGCTCTCGGTCCTGGAGGATCAGCTATGTGGCTTCACCAGCGATTTCGATCGCGGCCGTGCCGGCTACAGTCCTGATCGCCTTGATGCGCTGGTCTGGGCTCTGAGCGATCTGATGGTGAAGATGTATGACACGGAGCCGCTAGTGGTGAAGCCGATCATCGTGACCGGACCGCCGGGCGGCATTGACGGTCCGTATGGACCTTTTAGTCATCCAGGGTGGTGAGCGTGAGCTCTGAGCAGATGACGAAGTGCGCGAAGCTGGCGTGGGAACGCCATGGCAAGAGCTGGTCGCGGCTGCCGTTTGACGTTCGGCACGGGATCATTCTCGAGGTCGAGGCTTCCTCGCCGCCGCCGAGGCCACCGGCAATGAAAATCCCAGTGCGTGGTGCGGACGGTAAGACCGAAGGCATCAGCGGTGGCACTGGTGAGCCACTCGACACGAGGCCGGCGCCGCGGACGCCAGGTGCCGAGCAGCATGAGGCGGAGTTGTCGCGTCAGGCGCACCGTGATGCGGAGGGCGCCGAGTATGCCATGCCGCGGCCGGGTGTCGGCGCGGCGCGGTTCGATCATCCGAGGAGGTGAGGCGGATGGGCTGTCGTGATCAAGATCGAACCTGCGACGGATCGTGCGGCGCACTTCGCCGCCATGCGGCGCCGGCTGGCGTCGCTCGAGGAGATCATTGCGAAGGAGCGCGAACGTGGCAGGGACCAACGGTTCCTGCCGGATCTGTTGCAGCTTCGAGCCGAGTTGCTTGCTTATCTTTCGGATGGGGACGCGTGATGGCCGGCACGATCACCATCAAGGTCGACCCGCGGAAGGCGTCCGAGCGCCTCAACGCGCTGCCGAAGACCGTGCGGGAGAACCTGCGCTCGCTGATGCCGCTGATCGCCACGACGCTGTCCGGCAGCATCAACCAGAAGCTCGACAACGAGCTGAAGTCTCGAGAGAGGCTGCACGTGAAGGCGCAGATGCGCGAGGGGGCGAAGGACATCGGGGTCACGGTGTCGCTCACGGCGGATCCGGGGCCCAAGCTGCTGCCGGACTGGCTCGAGAGCGGGACGCGTCCTCACATGATCTTCGGCAAGCCGTACCTCGCGTTTCATTGGGACCGGGTCGGCAAGGACATGGTGCTGAGGTCGGTGCAGCATCCCGGGACGCAGGCGTATCAGTTCATGGCGCGCTCGCTCGAGGAGATGCGCGGTGATGTGCTCGCCGAGATCGGCGACGTGGTGAAGAAGGCGGCCAGGAGCGTGTGACATGATCAAGAAGCGAGCGGAGCGCGTCCGCAATTACCGTGAGGCCCTGAAGCCGGGGGCGCAACATGAGGAGCGGCCGCCGAAGTCGGAAATGCTGAAGCGGGAGATCGCCGCGCTCGACGCCAAGATCGAAGCCGAGCATGCCGCGCGTGCCGCCGAGGCGGAAAATACGTCAGCTACTCGCCGGAGGTGCGCGAGATGCTCGACCTCGAGAGGCGCGAGGACGAGATCCTCAAGAGCGGTCCGACGCGCGACACGACCAACCTGCCGTCGGCCAGGCCACAGGGAAGCACCGTCGTCAACCCGACGGTCCGTGGCCAGCAGCTCGATCCCGGCATGGTCCCGCAGCTGAACAAGCCTGGCCTCTATGCCGAAGGCCAGTCCGTGCGCAGCCTGCAGTCATTCAACGACGGCGGCGACGACAACGAGGTGGTCTCGGCCTCCGACCTTTTACAGCAGCGTGCGAAGGCGCTGAAGGACAGGAACCCCGGCTTGAGCACGTCGGCCGCGATGGATCAGGCCATGAAGGAGCCGAGGATCCGGAAGGCGCTCGCCGCTGAGCGCGATGCGCGGCTGCAAGCCGCATCAAGGATCTACGGATGAGGATGAGGTTATGGCCAACGACCCGAGCGGCGAGCAGACACGTAAGCAGCGGCTGATTCTCCAGCGAGAGGCGCTCGCGGCGAAGCTCGCCGCCGGCTCGCTCGATCAGAATGGTGCCGGCGATTTACGCCTGAAGATGGTCGAGGCTGATGAGGTGCAGCGGCACGTCGCCATTAGCTCGTGAAGGACGAGACGGGTATAGGCGCGCTCTTCTTTCGGTCGCGCGCGCCGTCCAGGACGCGGAGATATCCTGCGACAGCGGGTAACGCCGTTGGGGTGTGAAACCGGAGAAGGCCGCGTCGACGGGGCGGCGGCGTTTGTGGGCACCCGCGACGGGTGACGTCTTGGACGCCGCCGCTTCCCATGCGCTTCCAGCGGCTTCGTCCCCGGGAAGCGCCCGCCTGCCGTACCGCGGCTTAGCGCATTGAATTTCCCGGCTTTTCCGCCGCTGCTTCCCATGCCCACACCCCTGTGGTTCTTCAGGACGTGCTCGGGTTGCGGCTGAGCGACTACATGGTCAAGCCGTTCAAAATCTACTTCTTCCACGTCAATCCCCGGCACCACAGCTTCGCGGTGCTGGAAACCGGGCACAACGGCATCCATCATCTCATGGTCGAGCTCTTCATGCTCGACGACGTCGGCCAGGCCTATGATCTCGCCTCGCGCGAGGAGGGCCGCACCGCCACGACGCTCGGCCGGCATACCAACGATTTCATGACCTCGTTCTATTCGCGCACGCCGTCGGGCTTCCTGGTCGAGTACGGCTGGGGCGGCCGCTCGATCGATCCCGACACCTGGAAGCCGGCCGAGATGACGTATGGGCCGAGCCTGTGGGGGCACGAGCGCACCTGGATCCCGGCCGACCAGCTCGTCGAGACGCGCGAGATGCGCTCTCGCGCCGCGCTCGAGGGACAGCGCCAGCCCGTGCAGGTGATCGAGGGGAATTACACGCTCGCGCCCGGCACCTGCCCGTGGTGGGACGCAACGCGCCAGGCCGGCGGCTAGGTACTCCTTCGGCCCAGGTTTTATAGGAGCTAAGAGCGCAGGTCCCCTGTCCGCGTTGGGGAGAGGTGGAGCCTGCATCTGCTGCTCGGTTTCCCAATTCATTCCTCGCGACGATCTGAAGAATACGCCCGCCCGGCGGATCAAATTTCCGGGAACTCTTTCCTGCGCAGGAACGTTCAAAGCAACGACCGCTCGCCGCCATGGCCGCCATGGTTGCGTAAAGTTGCGTGGGCGCGGGCATTGCGGTCGGCATGGCTGGGGAGCCGAACATGCGCGCCATCCATCTGTTTGCTCCGATTCTGTCGATCTGCTGCATATCGAGCGCGGCGCTCGCACAGACGTTCGAGGCGAAGGACCACAAATACCTCTACGTCGAGCCCTGCCGCGCCAATGTGCAATCCGTGTTCAGGGAAAGCATGGGGCAGGTTTTCGTGGTCAGCGTCGGCCTGTCGGTCCGAAACTCCGCTGGCCGGTCGATCGATGGGGTGACGGTCGACCTGCTGGACAAGTTCGACAACGTGCTGTCCGCCAAGACCCGGCACCTCGCGGTCAAGTCCGGCGAAGCCCGGGCCGATACCATCGAGATCTTCGGCCTGATCATTTCCGCCGACGAGATGAAATCGCCGGCCTATGCCGGCACGCCCCGCATCATCGAGGACCTCGAGCGACAATATGCGGTCGCCTCCTGCGGCATCGTCGGCTTCCAGTTCGCCGCGAACGAGGCGCTGCCGCCGACGGCGGCCGCCATGGGGCTGCGGCTCGAGCCCGAGCGGCGCACGGCTTCCCCGAAGCTGAAGATTTCCCGATCCGAGCGCAGCCGGCAGTAGATTTAGATTTCCCGGCTTGCTGGACGCCGGCCGATCTCCGATGATGCCGGCAAAGCTGGCGTGGGATCAAACCGCGCGCGCGACGGGGAGGGAGATGAAGCCCGCGGCATTCGCCTATGCGAAGGCTCGCTCGCTCGATCATGCGATCGAGCTCCTCGGCCGCGCTTCCGGCGAAGCCCGCCTGCTCGCGGGCGGCCAGTCGCTGATCGCCACGCTCAACATGCGGCTGTCGAGCCCCGACCTCCTGGTCGACATCAACGCCGTTCCCGGCCTCGACGGCATTGCGGTCAAGGACGGCATGTTGGAGATCGGGGCGCTGGTGCGGCATGCGCAGGCCGAGCGCTCCGATCTCGTCGCAAAGCATGCGCCGCTGATCGCCATGGCGCTGCCCCACATCGGCCACGCGGCGATCCGCAATCGCGGCACGATCGGCGGCTCGATTGCGTTCGCCGACCCCGCCGCGGAGCTTCCCGCCTGCCTGGTCGCGCTCGGCGCCGAGCTGTCGATCGCCGGCCCCGAGGGCCGCCGCAGCGTCGCGGCGGAGCAATTTTTTCGCGGGCTGTTCGAGACCGCGCTTTCGCCGCGCGACGTCCTCACCGCGATCCGCGTGCCGCTCGCGGATGCCGACAGTCGGTTTGGTTTTGCCGAATTTGCCCGTCGGCACGGCGATTACGCGATGATCGGGCTCGCCGCGCAGGCGCGGGTCGAGGTTCGGGGTTTGCGCGAGATTCGTCTGGTCTATTTCGGCGTCGGGGCGACGCCGGTGCGCGCGCGCAGTGCCGAAGCCGCATGGGCGACCGCTTCGGCCGGGGGTGGGCCGCTCGATTCCGCCGTAACGGCGCTCGCACAGGATCTCGATCCTCCCGACGATCTCCAGGCGAGCGGCGCGGTGAAGAAACATCTCGCCGGCGTGCTGCTCGAACGCGTGGCGCAACAGCTCACAGTGAGGCGGGCATGAGCGGGCACACTCACGACATCCGCCTCACCGTCAACGGCGAGGAATTTTCCGAGAGCGTCGAGTCGCGGAAAACGCTGGTCGACTTCCTGCGCGAGACCCTCGGCCTGACCGGCAGCCACGTCGGCTGCGAGCACGGCGTGTGCGGCGCGTGCACGGTACGGGTCGACGGCGCGATCGTGCGGGGTTGCCTGATGCTGGCGGTGCAATGCGACGGCAGCCGGATCGAAACGATCGAGGGCGTCGCGGATTCCGGAGCCATTGCCGATTTGCAGCGAGCATTCGCGGCCCGCAATGCGCTGCAGTGCGGGTTCTGCACGCCCGGCATGCTGCTCACCGCCGCGCAATTGCTGGACGATGGCGGCGTGCCGTCGCGCGAAACAATCCGCGCGCAGCTTTCCGGCAATTACTGCCGCTGCACTGGGTATCACGCCATCGTCGACGCGATCGAGACGGTCGCCCGCGCCAGGGCAGGTGGTGAGCGATGATGAAAGCGAGCGACCAGGCTGGACTCTCTGCGCTCGACCGGCCGAACTCGTATATCGGCCGCACGGTGCCGCGGCCCAATCTCAATCGGCTGCTCGAGGGCCGCGCCCAGTTCGTCACCGATGTCGTGCTGCCGCGGATGGCCCATGTCGCTTTCGTGCGCTCCCCGCACGCGCACGCGGGGATCCGTGCGATCGATACGGCGGCGGCGAAGCGCGCACCCGGCGTCGTCGCGGTCGTCACCGGCGCGGAGCTCGCAACCACATGCACGCCGTGGGTCGGCGTGCTCACGCATCTCAAGGGACTGAAATCCGCGCCGCAGCACGCCATCGCGGTCGACAAGGCGTGCTGGCAGGGCGAAGCGGTTGCCGCCGTCGTGGCGAAAACCCGCGCCCTTGCCGAGGATGCGGCCGAGCTCATCGGCGTCGAATATGAACCGCTAGCGCCGGTGGTCGATCCGGAGACCGCGCTCGATCCGGGAACGCCGGTGATCCACGCCGAGCTCGGCGACAATCTGGCGTTCGAGCGCAAGCTCGATGCCGGCGAGGTCGATCGTGCGTTCCAGGATGCGGACACGGTGGTCGAAGCCGTGTTTCAATTCGGCCGCCACACCGGCATCACGCTGGAGCCGCGCGCGGTCGTGGCCGACTGGAATCCCGGCGAAGCGCGGCTGACGGTCTATCAGCCTCAAGGCCCATTCCCAACCCTTTGCAGTACCTCAATTTTTAGCCCGGAAGGCACGGCAAGTGCCTGCCGGGCTTATCTTTTCTGTGCCCTAGCCGAGAAATACCTTGCCCAAGGTCTACCGTAAGCCTACCTTCCATTCCGTGGACACAGGAAGGACAGGGATATGAAGCCGAAGCTCACCGACAAGTACATCAGGGATCTAAAGGAGCCGCCGACGGGCAACCGGATTTACCGCGACTGCGAGGTGCCGATCCGGGTCACCGCGGCCGGCGCCAAGGCCGGGATCATCGACTACAACGGGCGTCGGAAGACGATAGGCCAATGGCCGGCATGGAACGCGGCGGCCCTCATCAAGGCATACCGCAACCTGAGGCAGCTGACCGACGTCGGCTACGATCCGCTGGCGATCAAGGAGCGAGAGCGGAAGGCGAAGACCGTCGCGGCGGCGTGCGAGAAGCTCATCGAGGAGCACCTGCCGACGCTGCGCCCGAGCACCGCGGCCGAGTACCGGCGCCAGATCGAGAAGGTGATCCTGCCGCAGCTCGGCGACCGCAAGCTCGAGGTGGTCACGAAGGAGGACGCTGCCAAGCTGCACCGTTCGATCGCCGGGGCCTACATGGCGAACCGGGTCGCCGCCACGTGCAGCGTGCTGTTCGACCGCGCGGTTGCCTGGGGCTGGTGCACTGCGAATCCGTTCAAGGGCTTGAAGCGGCACCGGGAGCACCGGCGGACACGCTACCTGCGGAACGGCGAGCTCGGGCGGCTCACGGCCGCGCTCGACGCCCATGGCGATCAAGACGTCGCCGACGTGTTCCGGGTGTTGCTAATGACAGGTTGCAGACTCGGCGAAGCACTCGCGATGAAGATCGGCGACCTCGACCTCGGCGCCGGGGCCACTTGGCTCAAACAGCATCATCAAACGAAGCAGCGAAGAGAGCACCGTGTGCCACTGTCCGCGCCGGCCCGGCTGCTGCTCTCGAAGCGGCTCGAGCAGGCGGACGCCGGCAGCGTGTACGTGTTCCCCGGCAAAGGCGGCCAGGGACATCGGACCAACGTCGACAAGGCGTGGCGATCGATCCTGCGGGCCGCGGGAATCTCGGACCTGCACATCCATGATTTGCGGCACAGCTTCGCGACGCTGACGATCTCGGCTGGCGCCAGCCTGCCGGTCGTCGGCAGCCTGCTCGGTCACGTCGACCCGAGGGCGACGGCCCGGTACGCGCACGTCGAGGACGAGGTCGCCCGGGCCGCGGCCGAGCGCGTGGGCGCGGTGATCGCGCCGGCACCGGCGAAGGAATCGGCCGAGATCGTGCCGATGCAGAAGCGGTGATGCCGTGAACCGCGAGGAAGCTTGGGCGCTTGCCGGCGACATTTTCGAGGAACTTTGCCGGGTTGATCCGCCCATCTCGGATCACGCACGCTCCATCGCACGCGCCGTCGCGTGCTCCACGATTCTCGGCGCCGAATCGGCGCTGACCGTCGTCGCTGTTCCAGAACAGCCGCGGCACCGGGCCGACAAGCGGCCGGACGGCCCGGGCACCCGGACCGACGTCAAGGCATATTGGGCCGCGCGCGAGGCGTGGCGCTTGATGACGTGGTTCGAAACAAGGCCGGCGCTGACCGACGGCGGGCCATACTACGTGATCGCCGGACACTTCTATATGGCGGTGGGCGGCGATCCGACGGCTGACGTCGTGGTGAACGCGTGCCGCGCCGTGTTCCGGCATCCCCCTAAGATTGTATCCAGCAAAACATTCGGGGTCAGCTAATCCAAATTAGCTGACAGTGACGCGTGGTCATCACCGGGAGCATACCCTGGGGATGGCACGACACCGCCGATTCTCCGCCCGGATTCCTGGGCGCACCGCCAACCCGATGTTGGTCGGATTTGCCGACGATGCCGCCCTGCGCCGGCCCGAGCTGTCCACGCAGTGGCAGGAATCAATCAAGACGATTCGGAATTGCCAGTACGACCCGATCAACCCGCTGCCGTTCTTCCTGCTGCACGGCGAGGTGCACTTCCTCGCCCGTGACGCGCGCGCGCACATGCTGCGCCGTCGTGTCGCTGACGGTAGCAACCCCGCTTCGATCGCTAAGCAGCTGAAAGAGGGACGACCCGCCGAAGGGGATTCGGCGGGTCGTCGTCGTTCGTCTGGGGCCGCCGGCGGGTGCCGGCAGGGTCCGCAGCTTCCTAAGCCTAAGTCGCGTCTGGCGGATTCGAGCCCCGCCGGCTCCATCTCGGGATCGAGCGTTGGAACGCGCTCGCCCGATACCACGGTAGCGACCGTTAATCAATCCGGGCGGGCAGGTCATGACGATCCATGAGCCTGTCGCCCGGCGCACGCACGCATGGCCGCGCGCAGCCGGCGACTTTTACATCGAACCGCGCTGGTGCTCCGAGCGCCTGTTTGAAACCGAGGTCTTCCTGCGCGAGGTCGTCGACCCGGCGTGCGGCTCCGGGCGCATCGTCGAGGCGGCGCGGGCCCGGCACCTGCCGGCCGAGGGTTGGGATCTGGTCAACCGCGGATTCCCGGGAACCATCGTCCGCGATTTCCTCACCTATGCCGGGCCGGGGCCCGAGAATCTGGTCTTCAACGTACTGTTCAATCTGGCGCGGCCATTCATCGAGCGCGCGATCGAGCTCGCCCGGTGCAAGACGGCGGCGATCTTCCCGACGGCCAGCTTGAACGCCGCCCGATGGCTCCTGCCGCTGCCGCTCTCGCGCGTTTGGCTGCTGAGCCCGCGCCCGTCGATGCCGCCCGGCGAGCTCGTGCTGGCCGGGATGCAGCCCAAGGGCGGCCGTCCTGATTATTGCTGGTTGGTGTTCGAGCGCGGGTACGTCGGCTCGCCCTGGCTGCGGTGGCTGCATCGCGACGGGGATTCGCGATGACCGTCGTGATTGAGGTTCTCGGGCTGCCGCTCGGCAAGGCCCGCCCGCGCTTCAACCGGAAATCTGGCACGGCGTACACGCCCGCACGCACACGCCGCGCCGAGGGCGTCGTCGAATACGCCGCCGCGCAGGCGATGAACGGCACGCCGCCAATCACCGGGCCGGTCGCGGTTACGATCGAGCTGGCGTTCCCGATCGCGCCGTCGTGGTCGAAGAAGAAGCGGGCGGCGGCGATCTCGGGCGAGCTGGCACACGTCAGCAATCCAGACTGTGACAATTGTCTGAAATTAATCTTCGACGCGCTCAACGGCGTCGCCTGGCACGACGACCGCCAAGTCGTGAACGTCACCGTCCGCAAATTCTACGGCGATCGACCGCGCACGCGGGTCGAGATCGTGCCGGAGGAGAACGACCATGACCTGTGACGAGCGACACGTCGACGAGCTGCTGCTCGAGGTCGAGCGCGCGATCACCGAGCACTGCCGCGGCAATCCCCCGCGCGAGGTGCTGGCGGCGCTCACGTCGGTGCGGGCGACCCTGATGTTCATGGTCGTCGACAAGGCGCGCGACGATTACCGCGAGGGCTGCTCCGACACCTACGACACGATTGTGAACGAGCCGCAACAAGAGTTCGAGGAATCCCTGCGCGAGCAGGAATCGGAGCCGGTCGACACCGGCGATCACCGTGACAGAGGAGAACCGTATCATGGTGGAGAAGACGAACGTCCCGGCGCCGATCATCGGCCCGGGCTTCAACGGACCGAGCCTCCTGGCGGAGAACTCGATCCTAGCCAAGTGGGACTCCGACGCCAGCTGGCATGATCGAGACGGCGCGCCGATGCCGTCGCCGGTGATCGCGCTCGGCGTGCGGCGCGCCGTGCGTCGCTGGCAAGATCACCAAATCGTCGACGAGATCCTCGATCTTCCGCTCCCCGACTGTGACGAATTGAACAGCACAATTCCGTGGGATCAGTGGGAGATCGGGCTCTCCGACGCGCCGGTGCCGCCCTACTCCGTGTGGCACGCGGCGTATTTGCTCGACCCGAACACCGGAACGTTATTTTCATACCTGAACAACACGGTGGGCTGCTCGATCGCGGTCGGGCGGCTCGAATCGAGCATGAAGTGGATGCAGGCCCTGAAAGGCGCCGTGTTCCCGCTCGTCGAGCTGACCGACGCGCAAATGCGAACGCGGTTCGGCTTAAAACGGCGGCCGAGCTTCCGGATCGTCGAGTGGCGCGGGCAGGGCGGCCCGACGGTCGGCGGCCCGGAGCCGACGCCGCAGATCGGCCACAAGGTCGAGGAGCCTTCGACCAAGGAGGTGATCGACGACGAAATGCCTCCTTGGCACGACGACCCGATCCCGGATTTCGCGCCGGAGCCTGAAGCGAAGCCACAGGCGAAGCGGTCCAAGGCCAAGTCGAAGGGATCGTGACCTCATGAAGCCCGGGACAGGGCGGGCTTCATCGGGACGCGATTTCTTATCTGGTCGCCGCCATGTCATTGAACAACCTCTTCAAGCGGCTTGCAGCCCGCTACATCATGTCCGGCGGCGCCAAGCGCGACGGGCTGCGTCTCGTCTTCGACGCGGAGACCGACGGGCTTGCTACCGCAACCAAGGTGCACTGCATCGTCGTCGGCGATCTCGACGACGAGCAGATCACCGAGTACGGGCCCGGACAGATCGACGCCGCGCTCGAGCATCTAGCGCGAGCTGATTGCCTGATTGGGCAGAATATCCTCGGATACGATCTGCCGTTGCTGCGACGGCTGCACAGATGGGTGCCACCCGCGGACTGCATTATCACCGACACGCTGGTTGCGAGCCGCTTGATCCTCCCGGATATCGGAGGGCTTGACGAGGAGTGCACCGCGCGCGGCGCCCCGTCGCTCGGCAAGCTGACAGGGAGTCACAGCCTCGAAGCCTGGGGCGTGCGGCTCAACATTCCCAAGGTTGGAGCGGCCATAACGGACTGGTCCACGTGGACACCGGAGATGCAGGCGCGCTGCGTCGGCGACGTGCGACTCTGCATGGCGCTGTGGCGTTTCCTGAAGCCCGACGAGTACGCGCCCGAGCCGATGGCACTCGAGCACCAGGTCGCGCCGATCTGCGGACAGATAACGGCGGACGGCGTGTTGTTCGACCAGGAAGCGGCCTTGCGGTTGCGCGACTGTTGGAACGCCCGGCTCGCCGAACTACACGCCGACATCCAGCGGCAATTGCCCGGGTTGAACCCAAATTCCCGGCAGCAGATCGGCAAGCTGCTCGAGGAGCGCGGCTGGATTCCGGAGAAGCGCACCAACAAAACCGGGCAACCGTCGATCGACGACCAGCTACTCGAGACGATCCCACAAACCTATCCCGAGTTCGCCGGAATCGCGGAATACGACCTGTTGCGCCGACGGTGCGCGCAACTAGTCGAGGGCAAACAAGCGTGGCTCAAGCACATCGCCGCCGATGGACGGATACACGGCGGCCTCGTGCACATCGGCACACCACACTCTCGCGCGAAGCACTTGGAGCCTAACCTGGCGCAAGTGCCGAACCCGAAGAAGGGTGGAGCGTACGCGACGGAGTGTCGGACGCTGTTCTACGCGCCCGAGGACTGGTCGTTCGTGACCTGCGACCAAGCGAACCTGCAGGATCGCGGGTACGCGCACTACCTCGTCGAATTTGATGGCGGCGCCTATGCACGAGCGTTCCTGGGCGGCGCCGACCAACATTGGGAATCCGCGATCGCGCTCGAGCTTGTCCCGTTCGGGACTAAGCGCGAGAAGACGAACAAGATGCACACCGCGGTCCGCGAGGGCGCAAAGCGCTTCCGGTACGCGTTCCTGTTCGGCGCCGGAAGCGGGAGAGCGGGGCGCATCATCTACGACACCGCCCGCGCCGTGCACCTGATCGATCCCGCGAACGGCTTGCAGCAACGCCTGTTCGGCAACACGGCGCATCCTGGTCCTGCCGCCTTGAAACGAGTCGGGGGAGGCGCCCGCGACAAGTTCATGGCCGCCACGCCGGGCCTGCGCGAGCTCCGCGCGAGCTTCGAGAAGCAAGAGCGCGAGCGCGGCTGGCTGCCAGGCCTCGACGGCCGCCGAGTCCCGGTGGACGCGCAATACAAGGCGCTCAACTACGCCGTCACGTCCGCTGAAGCCATCATCTGCAAGCGGTGGCTCGCGCAGGTCCACGCCGAGCTGCAGCAGCGATTCCGCTATGGCTGGAACGGTGACACGGTCATCGTGCTGTGGGTGCACGATGAGATTGCGGTCTGCTGCAAGGCGGAGATCGCGGAGCAGGTCGGCGAGATTCTGGTGCGCCACGCCATCGAGGCCGGCGAACACTACAAATTCAAGGTGCCGCTCGGTGCCGAGTACAAAATCGGGCGCAGCTGGGCCGGCGATCCGACGGAGACACCGCCACAGGAAGACGGCCCAACGGACGCACCAGAGCCCGAGGAGGAGGAGCAAAGCACAGCCGAGGAAACGCCAGAACCCGAGCCGCCGCGCGGGAACGAGCGCGACCGAGATGATGGATACACGCAGCGCAAGCGCCAGGGTGGACGTCTCGAGCACTCGTTTTATTATCAGACGCCGGCCGGCACACCGCACCAGCGCGTAGATAAAATGCGCCTGCCGAACGGCGACAAGTATTTCAACCAATTTAGTTGGGAAGGCGGCGCCTGGATCCCGAAAACGCCTAAGGTGAAATATCCCTACCGCGTGCGCGAGCTCATCAACGCCGCGTCGGGCATCGACGTTTTCATCACCGAGGGCGAACTCGATTCCGACACGCTGGCCAAGCTCGAGCTCGTGGCCACGACTAACCCCGGCGGCGCCATACCCGGGGCGTGGGCCAACGCGAACCTGAACGGTTATTTCGGCGGCAAGCGCCGCGTGTTCATCGTCGAGGACAACGACGCCACGGGCCGGGACCATACCCAGGAGATCGCCGCGGGGCTGAAGGATCTCGGGCTAGACCTCCGCGTGATCGCGTTTCCCGAGCTGCCCGAGCACGGTGACGTAACCGACTGGTTCGGCCGGGGCCACAGCCTGGAAGAGTTCCTCGAACGGGCTGCGGCCGCGCCCAAGGTCGAGATCCGGCCCGGCGCCGGGTACCGGCTGCACTGGTTCGACGACGAGGACGAGACCGACCAGCGGTGGTTGATTCACGGGTTGCTGCCGGAGACCGGCTGCGGGCTGATCTCGGGCCAGTGGGGCGCCTACAAGAGCAGCGCGGCGCTCGACATCGCGGCGACCGTGATCGCCGGCGCCGAGTTCCTCGATCATCCCGTCGTGCGCAATGGCGGCGTGCTGTTCATGGCGCCTGAGGGCGGCAACGGCATCAAGCAGCGCTTCCGCGCCGTCCTGGCGGACAAATACCCGACGCTGAACAAGGTGCCGTTCGTCTTCACCAAAACGAGCCCGCGGCTGTTGGGCAAGGGCACCGTCGAGATCCTGGCGGGACTCGCCTCGAGCGCCGCCGAACGCATGCGGTTGGATTTCGGCTGCGAGCTCGTGTTGATCATCGTCGACACGGTCGCCGCAGCGGCGGGCTACGCCAAGCCCGGCGACGAGAACGACGCCGCGGTCGGCCAGGTAATCATGAACTGCCTCGCCGAGCTGTCCCGCCGCACCGGGGCGCTCGTGCTCGGCGTAGATCACTTCGGCAAGATGGCCGAGACCGGGACCCGCGGCACGAGCGCCAAGGAAGCCGCCGCCGACGTCATCCTGGCGCTGCTCGGCAGCAAGGAGATCACCGGCGTGGTGACCAACACGCGGCTGGCGGTGCGCAAGGTGCGCGAGGGCGAGGCCGGGCGCGAGATAGCGTTCACGGCCCGGGTCAAGGAGCTCGGGCTCGACGCCCACGGCAAGCCGCGCACCGCGCCGGTCATCGACTGGAACGTCGCGGGCTCGGAATCGCCAACCAAGGCCGCGGCCGAGGGGTGGACCAAGGCGGTCAAGCCGCTGCGCAAAGCGCTGATGGCGAAGCTCGCCGATGGCGACGCGCGGGAGATCTTCCCGGCCGAGGGCAAGGCCGTGCGCGCCATTGATCTCGAGATTGTGCGCCGAGAGTTCTACGCCACGTGGCCAGCGGATGGCACCGAGAAGGCCAAGCAGGAGGCGCGCCGCAAGGCATTCAACCGCGCCATGAAGGCGGCGCAGGACAAGGACCTGGTCGGGGTGCGGGATATCGACGGAATCACGTTCGTGTGGCTCGAGCAGCTGAACAACGGACAGGGCGCCTAGCGGGACATTTTTGAAAACCGAAATGTCCCGCTCGAAAAATGTCCCGCTACGACCTAACAAAAAAGCACGTATTAACCGACGGAAATAACTACAGAACCCGCAAATAATACCAGCGAGACATTTTAGCGGGACATTCTGGGGTGCTACTATAAGCACCCCATTTTGTCCCGTTCGATTGTATGTCTCGCTGGTATTGAGCACCGTGGGCTTGTGTGGGGTCTCGCGCAAGAATATTACGCGGCGATGCTGCCCATTTTCGCCGTGCGCCGGCTGCCGGACGGTCGGTGGGAGGTCGTGGCGCCGAACCTCGAGCCGTGTGGGGTGCCGTGGTGGCGGGTCGGGATATGGCCAAAAGCGGGGCTGATTGGAACTTGCAGGCCCGTGTCGAATTAAATTTGGCATCGGGCGCTTTTCCTCCTGTTGTTGCACGACATCTGGTGATGGCCCGAAAACGCCCCAGCCTGGGCCGCGCAACACCCAGGTTGGGGTTTTCTTTTCGGGAGTTGTTAAACGATGACGGCCACCGAAGGGGTGGCCGCCAACTCGCTACCGAGGTTCGGCTTAGCTTAATAAGGATAGCCCCAATAGGGGTAGTCGTAGTCGTAGCCGCAGACCCAGACCCGTCGCCAGCCGCCCCAGTAGGTCGGGACCAGACGCCAGCACGAGTCGCCATACCACGGGCCAGCGAAGCCCACACCGAAGAAGAAGGCGTTCCGGTGGTGGAATCTGTGGAATCTATGGGGAAAGAAGGCGCTCCTGGTGAAGTTCGTGGTCCTGAAGTTCGTGGTCCTGAAGTTCGTGGTCCTGAAGTTCGTGGTCCTGAAGTTCGTAGGTCTGAAGTTCGTGGCACCCAAACCGGATCTCATCGCGGGGGCGCCCACGCTTCTCATTCCCATGCTACCACTAGGGCCGCCGCTTCTCATTCCCATGCTACCACTAGGGCCGCCGCTTCTCATTCCCATGCTACCACTAGGGCCGCCAGGGCCGTGCCCTGCTGCTGCAAGAGCGGCCGAGCTCACGCCTAGTGCCGCGGCGGCTACTACTGCGACCAGTGTTTTACGCGACATTGCTTTTCCTCCGATTTTTCGCATTCTCTCGCTGATTGCGTAACGCTGCCGCTAGGCAAAAAGTGCCAGCCGAGAGCACCAATTTCCTGGGGGACTTCATGAACAACCGTATAGATACATGAACAGGACCGCCCGTCTTCGGCTATATCGCCCTCGCCCTCGGCCAGCCAAAATCGCCTGATGCGCCGTCATTCGGCTAGCGTGTCCGCGTCTTGTCCGGATCCGGAGCGGAAATGGCGTCGGTGACGAGCTTGGAATCCAGGACGGTACAGGACCCGGTCACGGGTCGTTTCACGGACGGCCACAGGGCGCCGCGCCGGCTTTCCCGTGCCGAGGTTCGGGCCGCGGTCGAGGCTCGCGCCCACAACATGGCTCGAGAATTTGGCGGCTGGTCTGACCTCGGTGAGACCGATCGTGGGCTGCTGCTCAAGGCGTCCGAGCTGCTGCAGCGGCCAACGCGCGGCCTCAGTGCCGAGCAGTCGACCCGGATTGCCAACTCCGTTGACCGAATCGTCCGTGGGCTGCGCAAGCGCCATGCCCGGCCAAAACTCGTGGTCGTCGATTCCTCCGGCCGGACGAGGTTGAAATGACCCCCGGGAAGCATGCGGGAAAATCGCTGCCCGGGACCAGTGCCCGCGACGTCGCGACCGCCATTGAAATCGCTGCGTTATTTCTGCGGGCAGCAGTCTTGCACACTGGTGATATGCCGTGACCGAGGCCGAAGAGATCTTCGCCGAGCTCGTCGCCGACTACGGCCTCGAGCGCCTGGCCGACAAGGCCCTTGCCCGGGCCCTGGCGGAAGCGCTGGTGGCCGAATCCCCGAACCCCTCGACGATCGTCGCCCTCCGCGCCGCCCTGCCGCCCAAGCCTGGCACGGCCAGCGCCGACCGGCCGTTGGCCAAGCTCGACGACGAGGAGCTCGCCCTGGCCACGTCCCTGGCGCTGGCGCTCGAGGGCCGATCGGACCCCGATCGCACCCTGCACCGGTTGAGCGCCCTGCGTCAGCGCGTCCGGGTGCTCGAGGGCGCCAACGAGTACCTGCGTGGCCAACTGTCGGCCGCCCGCAGACCGCCTCGAGACGCTCCTGCGTCTCGTCTAGGAGCCGATTCAGCGTCCGCCGGGTCTCCGGATGCCCCGGCGTACAGCAATGGCTTGCCGGGCCGCCATGGCGTGCACCTGGTCAAGCCGTCCGAGCCGCCCAAGCTGATTGACGAGCGCGAGGCCAAGCTCCGGGCGCAGCGCCAGGCGTCCGAGGACCACGCGGCGCGGCTGCTCGAGGGCGTCGACGACGCCGGTGGTTACCGCGAGCACCTGGTCAGCTATGAGAGGGACTGGCGATGATCGCCACCCGGCAGCGGCTCGAGGTTCTGGCCAAGTCGCGCGGGCTGACGGTCTCGCAGCTGACGACGGCCGAAATTCTTGCCTTGGTCGCCGAGATCGAGGCTATCCCGGATTCGTCCTCGGCGCCGTTCCCACCCGTTCAGCCGGTGGTGCCCGCGGCGTTGTTGGCCAGGCGTGCCGGCGGCACGGGCGGCGCGTGCGGCGCTCGGGGGCGTCCCAGGTGTCCTTTTCCTGAAGACCCCAGCTCCTCGCCGAGCCGACGCCCGGTCTGGAGCGAGAATAACGAGACCGGACGACAATCGGTCATCGCCCGCTCCGAGCGCAGAAGCGTCAGGGCGTGTCCGTAACCGAGCTCCTCGTCCAACTTCCGGATCAGCATTGGGGTCGTCAACGGACAGAACCTCACACGACGGCGTTTCGACATCGACGGCAAGGTCCTCGAGATCGGCGATCCGGGTGCTCTCACGCAATGCTATCTCAGCTGCACCAGCAGCTCGCCTGTAAACAGACCTGCGGCCATCCACCCTGGGAGCCCATACAAGGCGATGTCCGTCAGCCCGTTCCCCCTACGTGATTCCTCACGAACGCCGTCAGCGGGCGCCGCAGCTCGTTGTCGGCCTTAGACTGTCCGATTTCGGTGCCCTGCCTGATTGTCATCGCCCGCCGTCAGCAGGACGGGCACTCCCGGCTCCGGCGCGTCGACGGCCGCCGAAACCCTGTGCCATTCGCGCCGCACGGAAAGGCTTCCTGAAGCGCTCGGGTGACCGCCAGCGCGGCGTTATTGGGCAGTTCGTCGGTGTGCGAGTGCGCATAGTTCACGAAAGCTTGGATCAGCTCCAGCAACGTCGTCCGTTCGGGCGCGCAAGCTCCCATCATCCTGCGTCCCTCCTCATCGGCCAGCACCGATAGGTCCTGTATTGCCTGCATGTATCCCCAGCACACCAGCGCTTTCTTCGTGAACGGAATCCGGATTTGCTTTCCCGCGCCCGTTTTGGCCCGGACCAGGGTTCGGCAATCGTCCGCCAGATCCCGCGCGCTTCCCATCGCGTGCGCGGTGACCGGCATTACCGCGACG
>WNGE01008213.1_pt1 | contig 21293 bp, 18 predicted proteins | sample 5400651 | NCBI WGS metagenome assembly WNGE01 (sample SAMN13153370, study PRJNA577476) | soil metagenome | isolation source: 60 cm soil or saprolite under grassland replicate 2 | place: USA:California | collected 2016-06-15 | reverse complement strand
GGTCGATCAGGTCAACGGCTTCACCGGCTCGGCTGTGTGGCACATGCTCTATTCGTTCCCGCCGAATGACTTCGGTGAGATCGAGCGCGGCTACGCCGACTTTGCGGAACGCTGGGGGCCGATCATGGACGTGTTCGCGCAGGAGGGGATCCGCTTCGGCCTCGAGGTGCATCCGACGGAGATCGCGTACGACTTCGTCACGACGCGCAAGACCCTCGACACGATCGGGCGACGGCCGGAGTTCGGCATCAACTTCGACCCGAGCCACTTCGCCCACCAGTTCCTCGATTCGGCCGCATTCGTCGAAGAGTTCGCGGACCGCATCTATCACGTCCACGTGAAGGACTCGCGTAAGACGCTCGACGGCCGCAAGAGCATCCTCGGCGGACACCTGAACTTCGGCGAGTCGCAGCGAGGCTGGGACTTCGTCTCGCCGGGGCACGGCGACGTCGACTTCGAGTCGCTCTTCCGCGCGCTGAACAGAATCGGCTACGCCGGCCCACTCTCGATCGAGTGGGAGGATTCGGGCATGGACCGGGACTGGGGCGCGCCGGACGCGCTCGCGTTCGTTCGCCGCACGGACTTCGCACCGTCGGCGATCGCCTTCGACGCCGCCATGCAGCGCTCAGGCGAATGAGCTACCGCTGATTGCCCCGGCGTAAAATCGCGCGTCATGGCGCAAATCGCGGCACAACCGTCGAAGGAGGTCGCACCCTTGAGGCGAGAAGGGCTCTTGCTCGAGCAGGGCTACGTCGGCGGGACCTGGGTCGAGGCGGACGCGGGAGGAACCTTTCCGGTCGTCGACCCTGCCACGGGAAGCGAGCTTGCGCGTGTGCCCCGCATGGGAGCCGACGAGACCCGGCGCGCGATCGACGCGGCGAGAAACGCCTATTCGGGCTGGCGGGGGACCCTCGCCAAGGAACGTGCGGGGATCCTGCGTCGCTGGGCCGATCTGATGCTCGAGCATCGCGACGACCTCGCGCTGCTCCTGACCTCCGAGCAGGGCAAGCCGCTGCACGAGTCGAGCGTCGAGATCGAGTACGCGGCGTCATTCCTCGAGTGGTTCGGGGAAGAAGCCAAGCGCGTCTACGGCGACACGATTCCGACGTACATGCAGGACCGCCGTGTCGTCGTGACCAAGCAGCCGGTCGGCGTCACGGCCGGCATCACGCCGTGGAACTTCCCGTCCGCGATGATCACGCGCAAGGCGGCGCCGGCGATCGCGGCGGGCTGCACGATGGTGCTCAAGCCGGCCGAGCAGACGCCGCTGTCGGCGCTCGCGCTCGCGAGGCTCGCCGAGCTGGCGGGCCTGCCTGCCGGGGTGCTCAACGTGGTCACGGGCGACGCGGAAGATGCGCCGGTGATCGGTGCCGAGATGACGTCGAACCCGATCGTGCGCAAGCTCGGCTTCACGGGCTCGACCGAGGTCGGGAAGCTGCTGATGGAGCAGTGCGCGCGCCAGGTCAAGAAGGTCTCGCTCGAGCTCGGCGGCAACGCTCCTTTCGTCGTCTTCGACGACGCGGACCTCGACGAGGCAGTTGCGGGTGCGCTGCTGTGCAAGTACCGCAACTCCGGGCAGACCTGCATCTCCGCAAACCGGATCCTCGTCCAGGACTCGGTGCACGACGAGTTCGTTCGCCGCCTCACTGAGGCGGTCGGCGGGCTGAAGGTCGGGGCGGGGACGGAGCCGAACGTCAACGTCGGCCCGCTCATCGACGAGCCGGCGCTCGCAAAGGTCGAGCGGCACGTCGCGGACGCGCTCGACGGAGGCGCGAAGCTTGTCACCGGCGGCGAGCGCCACGAACGCGGCCACACCTTCTTCCAGCCGACGATCCTCACGGGCGTCACCGCCACCATGGCGATGAGCTGCGAGGAGACGTTCGGGCCGGTCGCCGGCATCGCGCGCTTCGCAAGCGAGGAGGAAGCTGTCGAGATCGCCAACGCGACGCCGTACGGTCTCGCCGCGTACTTCTACAGCCGCGACGTGGGACGCATCTGGCGCGTGTCGGAGGTGCTTGAGTACGGGATCGTCGGGATCAACACCGGGTTCATCTCGACAGAGGTTGCGCCCTTCGGCGGGATGAAGGAGTCCGGCATCGGCCGCGAGGGCTCGAAGTACGGCATCGAGGAGTGGCTGGAGCTGAAGTATCTCGCCATTGGCGGTGTCGACCGATGATCGTCGAGCAGCGCGACTACCACGTGTTCACCGGCAAGCTCGTCGAGCTCGTCCGTCTCTACGAAGAGGAAGGCATCGCGCTGCAGCAGGAGCATCTCGGCGGCCTGATCGGCGTCTTCACGACGGACATCGGCGCGCTCTCCACGTACACGAGCCTCTGGGGATACGACAACTTCGCCGAGCGGGAGCAACGGCGCGCAAAGCTGCTGGCCGACGAGCGCTGGCGCGATTTCCTCGCGCGGATCCAGCCGCTCATCCATACCCAGCAGAACCGGATCCTCGTGCCGACGGCCTTCTCGCCGATCCAATGAGCGACGCCCTCGCGGGCAAGGTCGCGATCGTCACCGGCGCCTCGCAGGGAATCGGCAATGCGATCGCCAGGGGCCTCGCCGTCGAGGGGGCTCGGATCGTGGTCGCCGACCTGAGCCGGGCAGAGGAAGCGGCGGAAGAGTTCGAGGACGGGATCGGGCTCACCGTCGACGTCACCGACGAGGCGCAGGTCGAGCAGCTGGTCAGGGAAGTGATCGAGCGATGCGGCGACATCGACATTCTCGTAAACAACGCCGGCCTGTACGCCTCGCTGCGGATGCGCCCGTTCACGGAGATCCCGGTCGACGAGTGGCGGCAGGTGATGGACGTCAACGTCCTGAGCATGTTCCTGACCACGCGGGCCGTCGTGCCGCATATGCGCGAGCACGGGGGCGGCCGGGTGGTGAACATCTCCTCGGGGACACCCTTTCGCGGCGTCCCGTTTCTCCTGCACTACGTGACGAGCAAGGGTGCGATCGTTGCGCTGACCCGCGCGCTTGCAAAGGAGCTCGGACGTGACGACATCCTCGTCAACTGCGTCGCGCCGGGGTTCACCATGAGCGACGGCGTTCGCGAGCATCCGGAGGTGATCGAGGCGCTCCGCGACGTCTCCGTCTCCGCACGCACGCTGCAGCGCGACCAGGAGCCCGAGGACATCGTCGGCGCCGTCGTCTTTCTCTGCGGCCCCGGTGCCGAGTTCGTCACCGGTCAGACGATCGTCATCGACGGTGGCCAGTACTTTCATTGATCCTGGCGCTCTACGAGCACGCCGAGGGCGTGGAGACCGCGGGCGGCAATGTCGCCGTGTACGACGTCGACGACAACAGCGCGTACTTCGGCGCGGCCTCGGTGCGCGGTCGGGCGCTGGTCTGGAGGCTCGAGCAGGAGGTGGAGACCGGCGCGAAGCTTGCGGCGCCCGTCGCGCTCGACGCGGGTGTCGAGTGGCTGCTCCGCTGTGACCGCGTCGACTTTCCGCCCGGGGGCATTGCGTACCGGCACACGCACCCGGGCCCGGGGATCAGGTGCCTCCTGTACGGGTCGGTCCGGATCGAGAGCGGCGGTGAATCGCACGAGCACCGTCCGTTCGAGGCCTGGTTCGAGAGCGGCCCCGAGCCGGTGCTGGCGTTCGCGTCGGAGGACGAGGAGACCGCCTTCGTGCGCGTGATGCTCGTGCCACGCGAGTGGGAGGGCAAGCGCACGATCCGCTACGTCGACCCGGCCGACGAGGACAAACCGAGGCTCCAGCGCGCGACCGTTTTCTTCGACGAGCCGATCGAGCTGTGACGCGCAGCGGGGCGAGGATCCTCGTCGACCAGCTCCTCGCGCACGGCGTGGACACCGCGTTCTGCGTTCCCGGCGAAAGCTACATCGCCGTTCTCGACGCTCTCCGTGACGCTCCAATCCGTCTCGTCGTCGCGCGGCACGAAGCCGGTGCCGCGAACATGGCCGAGGCCTATGGAAAGCTGACCGGCCGTCCGGGGATCTGTCTCGTCACCCGTGCGCCCGGCGCCACGCTGCGAGCACCGCGGACGAGAGGCGTTCCAGGAGCTCGACTACGGCGACGCGTTCGGTGCGATCACGAAGCTCGCGGTCGAGGCCGAGGCGCCCGACCAGTTTCCGGAGCTTGCGGCACGCGCCTTCGGGACGGCGCTGTCTGGGCGTCAGGGCCCTGTGGTCCTGGCGATGCCCGAAGACGTCCTTGCTGCGGAAGCCGACGTCGAAGACGCAACGCCACAATCTGTCGCGGGCAAGGCTCCCTCGCACCACGACCTCGCGCGCGTTGGCGATCTTCTCTCCGCGGCAGCCCGGCCGCTGATCGTTGTCGGAGGCGGTGGGTGGAGCGCGCAGGCCGCCGAGGATCTGCGGGCTTTCGCCGAAGCTTCGGTGATCCCGGTTGCGACGTCGTTTCGCCGACAGGACTACATCGACAACACGTCCCCGTCCTATGCCGGTGTGCTCACCATCGGCCACGACGCGGCCCTGGCAGACCGGCTACGCGAGTCGGACGTGCTCCTCGTGATCGGCTCCCGTCTCGGCGACATTGCGACGCGCGGCTACACGACGTTGGAGCCGCCCAGGATTTCGCAGACACTTGTGCACGTGCACGCCGACCCGAAGGAGCTTGGTCGTGTGTATCAGCCCGATCTCGCGATCGTCTCCGAATCTCCTGAGTTCCTCTCTGTGCTGGAGCCGCTCGACGGCGCGCACCGAGCCGAGTGGTTCACGTCGGCACACGCGGACTTTCTCGCGAGTCTCCGTCACAAGCGCGGTCCGGGAGAGCTCGACGTCGGAGACGTGATGGAGCACCTGCGCGAACGTCTCCCGGGGGACGCGTTCCTGACGAACGGGGCGGGCAACTACACGGTCTGGTGCCATCGCTTCTATGCGTTTCGGCGGTACCCGACGCAGCTCGCGCCGTGCTCGGGTGCGATGGGTTACGGGATCCCTGCGGCGATCGCCGCAAAGGTTGTCCATCCCGAGCGCACGGTCGTCTGCGTCTCCGGCGATGGGGACTTCCTGATGAGCGGGCACGAGCTTGTCGCCGCCGTGCAGGAGGAGCTGCCGATCGTCGTGCTCGTCGTGAACAACGGGATGTACGGGACGATCAGGATGCACCAGGAACGTCTCTTTCCTGGCCGCGTGGTGGGCACGGACCTCGTCAACCCCGACTTCGCCGCCTGGGCGCGGGCGTTCGGCGCCAGCGGCGACGTCGTCCTGCGGTCCGAGGACTTTCCCGAGGCGTTCGAACGTGCGCTTGCGGAGCCTCGACCGTCCTTGCTCGAGCTACGCGTCGACCCGGAGGCGATCACGCCGAGGCAGACGCTCTCGGAGATCCGAGCCGAGGCAATAGGCTCCGCGCAGCGATGAGAGCTGCAGTGATCAGCGAGCTCGGCAAGCCGCCGGAAATCACCGAGCGGCCTGAGCCCGCGGGCGAGGCGATCTACGAGGTGTCGGCAGTGGCGCTCAACCCGCTCGACATCAACGTCGGGGCGGGGCGCTACTTCGCCGGCCATCCGCAGCTTCCGTACGTTCCCGGCTGCGAGGGCGTCGGCCGCGCGCCCGACGGCACGCGCGTCTACCTCTTCGGCGACGGCCTCGGCCTTTCCCGCGACGGACTCCTGGCTGAGCGCGGTGCCGCGCCCGCCGACCTCGGCATCCCGCTCCCGGACGCTGTCCCGGACGAGGTCGCGGCTGCGTGTGGCATTGCCGGGATGGCCGGTTGGATGTGCGTCGCGTGGCGTGCACCTGTGCGGAGGGATGACCGCGTGCTGGTGCTCGGCGCGACCAGCACAGTCGGACTCGTCGCCACTCAGACGGCGAAGCTCCTCGGCGCCGAGCGCGTCGTCGCGGTCGGACGTAATCCCGAACGTCTGAAGCGTGCCGCTGAGCTCGGAGCCGACGTGACCGTTAGCCTCGAGGAAGACGACCTTGCCGCCGCGTTCAAGGAGGCGGCGGGCGGCGACGGCCCGACTCACATCGTCGACACGCTCTGGGGCCCGCCGGCGGCCGCTGCGATCCAGGCCGCCTCACCCGGCTATCGCGTCGTCCAGCTCGGCCAGTCCGCAGCCGCGGAGGCGACGCTGACCTCAGCGGCGATCCGAGGCAAGATGGGAGAGATCTACGGGTACAGCGACTTCGCCGTGGCGGCAAACACGTACCGTGAGCAGTACCTGCGCCTCCTCGGCCACGCGGCCGCGGGCGAGATCGTCTTCGACATTGAGACGTATCCGTTCGAGCGGGTTGCGGAGGCTTGGGAGCGACAGGCCGTCGGCGCCAATGCGAAGCTGGTCATGACCCTGACGTGAGTGGTCGAGCAGGGAACGTACGGTTTCGGTCAAGACGCTTCGACCCTCTGCGCCGAGAGGTCGAAACGGTGCCGGGCCTGGGCTGAGAGCGCCGAAGCGGACGCACCACTCCAGCGCAGCACCCAGCGGGCCCAACGAGCTAGGAGCGCGACAACGTAGTGCGCGCCAGTCGTGCGCGGCACATGGTCGAGGCCTTTCACATTGTCGGCGAACAGCGCCGAGCCGGCGTCCACCGCGAGGCCGTGAAGTTCCAGCTCGGTGCGACTTGCCTGCCGCGCAAGACCTTCGAGCGGGATCGGTTAGCAGACAGCCGCAGGCGATCTTGCCGAGGTGGCCGAAAGTTTGACGACGCGCCGATTTCGACAGTTGCGTGTTTGGGACATCTCGGGCCATACTCCTGGTGGCGGGCAGTAAAATGGGGAGGGGCAGGTGGGAGTCATGCGGAAGACGTTTTGCTTGGTACTACTCGTGCTGACGATGGGTTTCGCGGCGAGCACAGCTACCGCCGCCGACTCGCACGCATCGTGCGATGGCATTCTCGTTTCATCGCTTGCGGGTCAGCCTGGCGTCGTCGCGGAGTTGACACGGCTGTTCCACGATCAGACGAAGGCGGCTGGATTCCCGCCAGGCAGTTTCGATGCTGCTGGTGCGCAGGAGCACGCCGGCGATGTGGAGGCCTGCCTGATCGCGTCAGGGCTAAGCGACAGCATCGTCCCGCCCGCGGTTTGCGCACTGCCAAGTTCAGTGGAGCGTACCGGGATCGAACCGGTGACCTCCGGCTTGCAAAGCCGGCGCTCTCCCAGCTGAGCTAACGCCCCGAATGGCTTATCGAAGCCGAAATCACGGTACCACGCTTTCCCAGATGAAGGCCTAGTGCCAGCGCGCCGCATCTTCGCGTCGATTCGCTCGTGGCATGTTGGCCACGGAATATCCGCGCGTCGGGATGGGCGAAAGCCGGCGGTCGGGGAGCTTTGGTCTAGGCAAGCTAAAAGCCTCGGCGGATAATCGCTGGATGACCGAGGTCCAATCGGGCGCCATCCTCACGTTCCTCATTGCCGACGTCCGTGGCTACACGCGTTTCACGCAAGAGCGCGGCGACGAAGCGGCGGCGCGTCTCGCCACGAAATTCGCAGAGATGGCGCGTGCGACGGTGGGATCCTCCGGCGGAACGGTGATCGAGCTTCGGGGCGACGAGGCGCTCGCCGTCTTCGACTCGGCGCGCCAGGCTATTCGTGCCGCCGTGGAGCTGCAGGGACACTTCGTGGAGCTGACGGTGGCCGATCCCGCGCTCCCTCTAGCGGTCGGCATCGGCCTGGACGCAGGTGAGGCCGTTCGCGTCGACGGCGGTTATCGCGGCGGGGCGCTCAATCTCGCTGCGCGTCTTTGCAGCCTCGCCGATCCAGGAGAGGTCCTCGCGAGCCGCGAGGTTGTGCATCTTGCTCGAAAGCTCAACGGCATCCGGTACCTCGAGCGCGGCTCTGTCCGGCTCAAGGGTCTCGCGGAACCTGTACCCGTAATCATGGTGCGGCCTGAGCTTGAGGATCCGTCCCAGGACCTCGCCTTCCGGCGCGCTCTCGGTGGCGTCGCTGTCTCCCTCGGCGGTGAACTGTCTGCTCGCAATCCATACAAAGGTCTGCGCGCGTTCGAGGAAGCGGACGCTGCGGATTTCTTCGGGCGCGAGGCGCTGATACAGCATCTGGTCGAGCGCCTTTCGCAGAGCCGGTTCCTGGCTGTCGTCGGGCCGAGTGGGAGCGGGAAGTCATCCGTCGTTCGTGCCGGCCTCGTGCCAGCGCTCCGCCAAGGAGCGCTGGACGGGTCGGAAACATGGCCAATCGTTCAGATGCTCCCGGGCGCGTATCCGTTCGAGGAGCTCGAGGCGGCACTCCTCAAGGTGGCCGACAATCCGCCGCCCAGTCTGATTGAGCAGCTCGAGGAAGGCGAGCGCGGCCTACTTCGCGCGCTTAAGCGGATCCTGCCCGATGGCGACGCCGAAATCCTGGTCGTCCTCGACCAGCTGGAGGAGATCTTCACGCTGGTCGAGGACGAGCAGCGCCGGAAGGACTTCCTCGCCATTCTCGAACGCGCGGTCAGGGATCCGCACAGTCGTATCCGGATCGTCGCCACGCTTCGCGCCGACTTCTACGATCGGCCGCTTCTGTACAGCGGCTTCGCCGATCTGCTCCGTGACTACGTCGAAGCCGTCGTACCGCTGACGCCGGATGCGTTCGAACGGGCGATCTCTGCTCCGGCGGAGCGCAGTGCCGTGGCTCTCGAGTCAGGGCTTCTTTCGGAAATGATCGCCGACGTCGCAAACGAGCCGGGGGCGCTTCCGCTCCTCCAGTATGCATTAACGGAGCTGTACGAACGCCGCGAGGGGAACGTCCTCACGCGCGACGCATACCGCGCGATCGGTGGTGTCTCCGGCGCCCTCGCGGGCCGGGCGGAAGAGCTCTATTCGGAGCTGAAGGATTCAGCCCAGGAGGCCGCCCGCCAGCTCTTCTTGCGGCTCATTACTCTCGGCGAGGGAGCGGAGGACACCCGACGACGCGTCGACCGCGCGGAGCTCGGCGCGATCGAGGTCGATCAGGACGCCCTCGCGGAAGCTATCGACACCTTTGGAACATCACGCCTCCTCTCCTTCGATCGAGATCCGCGCACCGGGACGCCGACCATCGAAGTCGCACATGAAGCCCTGCTGCGCGAATGGGCACGGCTGCGCCTGTGGATCGATGCCGCTCGCGAGGACATCCGCGTCCACCGACGACTAAGTGCGGGCGCGCATGACTGGGACGAGTCGAATCGAGATGCAAGTTTTCTTGTACGCGGGAGTCAACTCGCGCAGATCGATGCCTTCGCCACCGATTCGCCCATCGCACTGACCGAGCTCGAACGCGACTTCGTGAATTCGAGTCGCGCCCAGAGCACAAGTGAGATCCTGCGCCAGCAGCGCGCGAACCGGCGGCTGAAGACGTTGTTGGTCGGTGCCGCCGCGCTGCTCCTCCTCGCGCTCGTCGCAGGAGTGGTTGCGCTCCTCCAACGTCAATCCGCAAAGCACGAGGCGTCGGTCGCTCTTGCGCGCGAGCTCGGGGCAAAGGCGGTCTCGGAGCCGCGCATCGACCGCGCGATGCTTCTTGCGAGGGAGGCGGTCAACCTCGACCGGTCTCCCCAGACCGAGGGAACGCTGCTGGCGACGTTGCTGCGGAGCCCGTCCGCGATCGCGACCTTTACCCTGCCGATCGAGACGCGCCCGTGCTGCTCGATGAGCCTCAGCCCCGATGGTCGCACGCTGGCGGTGCCGGACAACTCCCACCATGTGCATTTCATCGATACAAAGAGTCGACACACCCGCGGGGTTCTGCCCAACTTCGGCTACACCAGTGCGCCGTCATATAGCGGGGACGGCTCCTTGCTCGTCGACTTCGGCGGAACGAGTCTCCCTGTAATCGACGTGCTTGACGCACACAGCTACAAGCATGTGCGAACGCTGCATCTGGATCACCGTTGGCTATCTGTGCCGACCGGTGGCTCTGCACCTTTGTTGATCACGCACGACAAACGCAGTCTCTTCTATGCCTATGATCTCCAAGACCACCCCGGCGGAAGAGATGGCGCCGCCTTCGTGGATCACTGGGATCTTCGAAGCGGAAAACTGCTTGCATCGGTTCCCGTAGGCTCCAACGGAGCCGTAGATGCCGTGCTGCTCGACGGGGACCGCCAACTCGCTATCGCCGGCACGCATCTGGTGACCTTCCTCCGTAGTGCGACGCTGGACAGGATTCGGTCGATTCCGATCACGGCGACTGTGACGCCCGCGTCCGCCCTCAGCCCGGACGCGAGAACTGAGGCGCTGGGCTCCCGGGCAGGCTCCGTCTCCTTCGTCGATCTCACAAGTAGGCGGGTCATCCGCGGCCTCGGAGGGCACGCGGTGCCGATCGTTCGAGTGAAGTTCTCACCGGACGGTCGAAGGCTGGTGACTACGGCCGAAGACGGCTCCGCGATCGTCTGGGACGTGCGTACGGCCCGCCCCGTCGAACGCCTCAATGGACACGCGAACCGCGCCTTGGGGATCGCATTCAGTCGCGATGGGCAGACGCTCTACACGTCGAGCCTCGACGGTGCGGTATTCGGGTGGGATCTGGGAACCACCCGTCGGTTCGGTGCTCCGTTCACAACGTTCACCGCCCCGCTACACCTGGGCTTCGATGCTCAGCAAACGCAGCAGACTCCGCCCCTCGCGGTCTCCCCGGCCGGAACGAGGTTCGCAGTTCGGGTGACGGCATCAAAGGTCGCGTTGTACTCGACCTCCGCACTCCGGCGCGTCGCGCTGATCACCACGCACATCCCGGAGGTCATCGGCATCGTCTGGTCTTCCGCCAACACGCTCGCCGTCACCGGCGTCGCGGGCAGGGTTCGGCTCTGGGACGTAAAGGGCACCCCGCGCTACGTCGGCTCCCTCCGAGGACTCGGATCGACGAACGGACAGCCTGAAGCTGTGACGGAGGCGGCGTTCTCGCACGACGGAAGACTGCTGGCCGCGGGCGACGTTCAGCACACGCCCCCGGGGGCGGGCCACAGCTTCGGCGGCGTCGCCGTCTGGGATGTCGGCTCTCGCAAGCTCCTCTGGAAAATGCGCACGGAAAAGGGGTGGATCAGCACCGTCGCGTTCACGCCCGATGCAGGCTCGGTGTTGGCGGGTAGCGAGGACGGAACAGTGACCCTTTACAGTGCGCGCTCGGGAAAGGCGGAGGCCGCGCTGCATCTCGATGGCGGGGGCCCCGAAACGGCGACGTTCGCCCCGGACGGAACACTCGCGACCGGTAACTACGCCGGGATCGTCCAACTCTGGAACCGGAAGAACAGCAGACAGATCGGCCATCCGACCCTCGTCGCAGCCTCCCCGGTCGCAAGCATCTCGTTCGATCCGCCAGGCCAGAGGTTCGCAACTGCAGGTGGCTCCGATGGTCTCGCGAAGATCTGGACGGCGGAAACCGAACAGCAATTCGGTGCAACCTTCCCCGGCGATCCCGGACAGTGGGGCAACGCACAATTCACACCCGACGGCTCAAAGCTGATCGTCGTCTATCAGGACGGAAAGGCATTCATCTGGCCTGTTTCGCTCGAAGCTTGGGGGGCTCACGCCTGTGCCGTAGCCGGCCGCAACTTCACGCACGAAGAGTGGTCACGATACGTGAGCGGGCGTAGCTATTCCCACGTCTGCCCTCGCCTGCCCTAGAGCCTTGCCCGCCGCTGAAATCGGGCGCTCTCTCAGCTGAGCTAACGCCCCGTTCGGCGCGCAGTGTAGAGACGGTTCAGGCGGAGGATGGGCGCGGCACCGGCGGAGCCAGAGGTGGCAAGTTCAGGGCCGGCTCGGCCCCTTCGTCCATCAACTCTGTCCAGTCCTCGGACTCGAAGTAGTCGACCACGATCTCCTCTGCGTGTGACCCCGGCATGGCGGCTCCTTGTCGATTGTCGGGCCGCAGCTGTTCTGCCCCGGATGTTCCGAGAACGTTGTCGGCCCCGGGCGGGGAGCTGAGGATCCCTCGTCCGGGGCCGACGTGTCCGCTGTTCGAGCGGAGGGAGACCGAACGCTTAGGCGGCGCGCTCGAGCCGCTCTTCGACGCGCGCTCGCGCCACGATGTGGTCGCGATCGCCGAAGCGGAGCGCTGCTTTCAGCGCCCGCTCCTCGTCCCAGAGGTGGTCGAGCTGGTCGCTCAGATTCTTGAGCTCGGCGGCGGTCTCCGGGTCGTAACCCTGAGACAGGACGTGCCACAACTCCGTTCGCCGCTCGCTCGTTTCTTCGATCTCCTTGTGAATCTGGGTCAGGGTCATGACTCCTAGAACGTGGGCCGAACGTGCCTCATTCCCGCGGGCCGAGGAAGAAAACGATGAGGACCGCGGCGCCGACGACGGCGGCAGCGACCACCACCGCGTTGAGGGCCGTGACCATCAGTCAGTAGGTCGGCCGAAGCGGACGCTGCTTGGCAACGAGAAAGACCGTGAGCAGCCCGAAGACGAAGCCGCCGATGTGCGCGAAGACGGCTACGCCGCCGGTCTGATCTGGGTGGGTCAGGCCGACGCCGCCCTGCCAGACCTGCAGCGCGATCCAGATGCCGAGGAACCAGATCGCCGGGATCTCACGCAGGAGGACGAAGCCGAAGAAGATCGCGGTCAGCACCCGTGCCCGCGGGAGCAGCAGGAAATACGCCCCGAGCACGCCTGCGATCGCGCCGCTCGCGCCGATGTTGGGGATGCTGGCGTCCTGCGTCGTCCCGAACTGCAGGGTGACGAATGTCTGGGCGGCCGTCGCCGCGAGCCCTGCCGCCAGGTACCAGAGCACGAACCTGACCTTCCCGAGGGCGTCCTCGACGTTGTTGCCGAAGATCCAGAGAAACAGCATGTTCCCGAGGATGTGGAACCAGCTCCCGTGCATGAACATCGAGCTGAAGGCGCCCTCGTACCACGGCAGGTGATGCGCGAATCGGGCGCCGTCGAGCACGATCGTCTCGCACGGCCCCTGCACGGTGCACGGGTAGTAGCCGTCCTTCGCAACGTGGAAGTTGACCCCGCGTCCGCCGAGCTCCCAGAACCAGATGACCGCGTTGACGGCGATGATTGCGACGGTCACGAGCGGGAACGTCCGCGTCGGGACGTTGTCGCGGATCGGTAGCACCCGGGTGTCTTACCGGATCACGAGCGCCATCAGCGCTTTTTGTGCGTGCAACCGGTTTTCGGCCTCATCCCAAACAACCGATGCCGGTCCGTAAAGAACGTCCTCGGTGATCTCCTCGCCGTAGTGGGCCGGCAGGCAGTGCAGAACGATGGCGTCGTCGCCGGCGCGCGCGACCAGAGTGGCGTCGATGCCGAACCCGGCCAGGTCGTGCAGCCGCTGCTCACGCTCCGCGTCCTGCCCCATCGATGTCCAGACGTCGGTATAGAGCACATCCGCCCCCTCGACGGCGGCAGCCGGGTCGTCGATGAGCTCCACCGAGCCGCCCGCGGCACGCGCGATCCGCACCGGCTCCTCGTCCGGCCGATAGCCGGCAGGCGTCGCTGCGACGAAGTCCATCCCGAGCTTGGCGCAGGCCACCATCAGCGACGCGCAGACGTTGTTGCCGTCCCCGAGGTAGACGACCTTGAGGCCCTCGAGCCGGCCGAACCGTTCGCGGATCGTCATCACGTCCGCAAGCGCCTGGCAGGGATGCGAGCTGTCGGTGAGCCCGTTGATGACCGGGATCGTGGCGTTCCCGGCGAGCTCCTCGACATCGGCCTGCGCGAAGGTCCGGATCATGATCGCGTCGAGGTAACGCGACAGGACGACGGCCGTGTCTTTGATCGTCTCGCCGCGTCCGAGCTGAAGATCGGCGGCGGAGAGATAGAGGCCGGTGCCGCCGAGCTGGTAGATGCCGACCTCGAACGAGACGCGCGTTCTCGTCGAGGGCTTCTGGAAGATCATCCCGAGCGTTCGCCCGGGGAGAAGGCGGTGGTCCTCCCGAGCCCGCTGGAGCCGCTTCAGCTCGTCGGCCAGGTCGAGCACCTCGAGCAGGTCGTCGCGGCTCCAGTCCGCCACCCGCGTGAACGAGCGGCCCTTCAGGCTGTCGGCGACCGCCACCATGGTTTGACCGCGATCCTAGGACACGGGAAGAGACGAACGACCGGTTCTACCGTGACGGGCTTCGCCGCGGCAAGTTCTCCCGCACCTTCGGTGTGCCGCAGGGCGTGAGCTTTCAAAGGAGATCTCGGGGAGGGCGGCGAAAGCCGCCCTCTGTTCATGCGCAGACTGAGCGAGCGCGGCGCATGGGTCGCAGGTGCCGGAGTCGTCCTTGTCGTGCTCGTCGTGGCGCGGATCGACCTCACGCACACCGAGAACAAGATCCCGCCGATCCCAGCGCCGTACGCGACGGACTCGAACGAGTGCAACAACGCGCGGAACGCGAAGTTCGGGCCGCGCCTGGATGAGATCCGGCGGCTCGACCACGACTTCGATCGCCGCGCCTGGATCTACGGGGGCCTCGCCACGCTCGCGCTGGGCCTCGCGGCGGTCGGGGCTCTCGTGCAGAGCTCGACGCTCCCGGAACAGCGGCGTGTCTTTGCCGAGACCGGCGTGGCCGGGGTGCTGGTGGGACTGGCAGGCGTCGTCGTGCTCTGGCTCTCGAGCCGGGAGATCAGCCCACCTGCAGGCGCTGTGTTCATTCCGTGCGTGACGCTGCTCGCGATCGCAGGTCTCGGCGGGAGCGCTGCGCGGATCCAATCTCCCCCTACGGAAGAGACCGTCGCGGCCGAAGTTTCCACGGACCCCCGCATGAAGCCCGTCGCGGTGACGGCTCTCGCCTGCACCGCGGTGACCGTCATCCTTGCTTGGGCATACGCCGGCGCTCAAGACGGCAGCTGCGACGTCGTGTCGCAGGCGCCCGCGTGGACGACACCGGTAGCGTGGGCTGCCGTCGTGACGCGGTGGCAGCAGGCTTGCTTGCGCTTGTCGGGCTCGCGGCGCGGCGCTGGTTCGTGGCGCTCGTCTGCTACCTCGTCAATCCCGCAGCGCTGATCTACATGGTGCTCAGCACCGGGGCTCTGTGCTAGCCGATCCGCGTGCCGCCGCGTCCGGCGAGAGCATCCTCGAGCGCGTCGAAGTTGGTGATCAGCGTCTCGCGACCGAAGGCCAGGGCGGCCGCGACCTTGGGCCGCATCGAGCCTTCCGCCAGCCCGGCTAGGAGTTCTTCCGCCTGAGCGGCTGAGAGCTCACGGATCTCCTCTTGGCCGGCTTCGCCGAAGTGCCGGTAGACGGCCGGCACCTCCGTCAGGACGATCATCCGGTCGGCCTCGAGACTGCGTGCGAGCAGCGCGGAGGCGCGGTCCTTGTCGATCACGGCGTCCACTCCGGCCAGCCGTTCCCCGCGGCGTACGACCGGGATGCCTCCGCCGCCGCATGCGACCACGACCGCACCCCCGTCTGACACTCGGCGGATCACCTCGAGCTCCACCACCTCGAGCGGCTCGGGAGAGGGGACCACGCGCCGGTAGCCGCGGTTCGCATCGGAGACCATTGTCCAGCCGCGCTCGCGCTGGAGCTGCTCCGCCTCGCCGGTCGAGTAGAACGGTCCGATCGGCTTTGTCGGCCGGTCGAAAGCCGGATCGTCAGCGGCGACGCGGACCTGCGTGATCACACAGGCCGTGTCGCGCCCCTGAAGCGCCGGCCGCAGCTCGACGCACGCGAGCGCCCCGATCTCCGCCTGCGTCTGAGCGACGGCGAGCCACAAGGGGAGCGGCGGCGCCTCGTCCGCGGCCCGTTCCTGCCGGAGCAGCTCATTGCCGACCTGCGGTCCGTTCCCATGCGTGATCACGAGACCGGGATCGCGTAGCAGCGGTCGCAGTGCCGAGACTGCACGGCGCAGATTGGAGAGTTGCTCTGCGGCGGTACCGCGCTCGCCGGGCCGCATCAACGCGTTCCCGCCGAGGGCGACGATGGTGCCGCTCACACGAGCGCTTTTTCCAGCAGACCCTTCTCGGCGAGCAGCTCCTTGAGCGTCGGCTCGCCCATTTCCTGGAGCTTGTAGGTCACGCGCAGCGCCGGCTTGCCGAAATCAATCAGACGGCGCAGGTCGATAGGCGTTCCGATGAGGACGAGATCGGCCTCGCAGCGATGGATCGTCTCGCGCAGGTCTTTCATCTGCTCCTTGCCGTAGCCCATCGCCGGCAGCAGTGCGCCCACGTGCGGGTAGCGCTCGAACGTCTCCGCAATCGAGCCCACTGCGCATGAGCGCGGATCGATCAGCTCCGCTGCGCCGTGCTGCTTCGCCGCGAGGACGGCGGCGCCGTAGGTCATCTCGCCGTGCGTCAGCGTCGGGCCGTCCTCGACCGCGAGCACGCGCTTGCCGCGGATCTCCTCCGCGTCCCCCTCGACGTGGAACGGCGACGCGGCGAGCACGACGCGCGCGTTCCTCGTGTGGGTGTGAATCGAGTCGAGGACCGCGTCGATCCCCTCCTGCGGCGCGCTGTCGATCTTGTTGACCACGCAGACGTCGGCCATCCGGAGATTGGTCTCGCCGGGGTGGTAGCGAAGCTCGTGACCGGGCCGGTGCGGATCGACGACGACGATGTGCAGGTCGGGCTTGATGAACGGCGTGTCGTTGTTGCCGCCGTCCCAGAGGACCACGTCGGCCTCCTGCTCGGCGGCGCGCAGGATCCGCTCGTAGTCGACGCCCGCGAAGACGAGGTTCCCCTCAGCGATGTGCGGCTCGTACTCCTCGCGCTCCTCGATCGTGGCCTCGGCCGCGTCGAGGTCCTCGTACCGCTCGAAGCGCTGCACCGCCTGCTCGGCCAGATTGCCGTACGGCATTGGATGGCGAAGGACCGCCACGCGCTTGCCTGCCTCACGCAGAAGCTCTGCGACGCGGCGGGTGGTCTGGCTCTTCCCCGACCCGGTGCGGACGGCGCAGATCGCAACGACGGGCTTTTGTGAGGGGAGCATCGTGTCGTGGGGCGAGATCAGGTGGTACGACGCACCTGCGGCCAGCGCGCGCGACCCGATGTGCATGACGTGTTCGTGGGTGACGTCCGAGTACGCGAACACGACGGAGTCGATCTCGTGCTCGCGCACCAGTTCCTCCAGCGCTGACTCGGGCAGGATCGGAATCCCTTCCTGATACAGCGACCCCGCCAGTTCGGCGGGGTAGCGGCGGTCGTCGATGTTCGGGATCTGCGTCGCGGTGAAGGCGACGACCTCGTACTCCGGACGGTCCCGGTAGACGAGGTTGAAGTTATGGAAGTCCCGTCCTGCTGCCCCAGCGATCAGGACCCTGGTCCGAGCCATGCATAGAGTTTATGCATGCATGTAGGACGGCGCTTCGCGCCGTCCTAAGTGGTACGGCCGCTTCGCGCCGCCGCCCGCGCGGGACAAAGCGTTCGAGGGCCAGGACTTGAAGGAGTGCGCGGGCTCCGCCCGCGCACATTCCCCGCGAAGCGGCGTACCTCAATCTCTAGCGAAAGCGAAGCTTTCGCTAGACGAGAACCTCTCGAACCCGCTCGGCTACAGCTTCCATCTCCAGCGTCGAGCCCGTGACCTCCTTCAGCATCTCCTCCGCCCGCATCTTCTGGCCTTCGCCCCAGAGTTCGCGAAGCAGTGACCCGGCCTCGCGGGTGGCGAACCACTTCGTGCCGAACTTCTCCTTCAGGTAGGCGCGCAGCTGGGCCTCGAACGCCCACGAGCGCAGGTAGGAGGACACGTAGAAGCCGGAGTCGATGTCGGCCAGGTAGTTCGCCTGCGTGACGTCGATCTTGAGCGCATCCGAAAGCAGCTCCGCGTAGCGCGAGCGCATCGTCGTCACGTCCTCGGCGGCGTGGAACTCGATCTCGTACAGGATCTTCGCGGCATAGCGGCGGACGAAATAGAGCAGCCCCGTTGCACCTTCGACGGCATACTCGTTGGGACGAGGGAAGTCGAGGCGGCGCGTCAGCCATGCGGGCTCGTCCGTCAGATGCTGGAGCAGCATCGCCCAGCCCTCCGTGACGGCGTTGTCGCCGAGACGCTTCTCCTCCATCGACAGTTCGCGTGATGTGTGCGCGAAGTGCTCCGTGTGCCCGCCCTCGTGGAAGAGGGCGCGCCAGTCGTCCGGCCCGCCGATCGGCTGGATGACGAGCACGACGCGGTCGGGTACCTCGATCGGCGCGCAGAAGGCCCTCGGGCTCTTGTTCGGTCGCTCGTCGAGGTCGAGCGTGACGTTCTCCTGCGACTTCAGGTCGATCCCGAGGTCCGCCAGCGTGTTCTCGAGTGCGGGAACCATCTTGTCCGCGGGGAACATCGGATCCCAAGGTTGTCGGCGGCGTCTTCGTAGAGGCGCTGCGTCGAGTCGAGGAAATGGCGGCACTGCCCGGCGAGCTCGTCGAGCGCAGACGGGGGCAGCGCCTGCCGGTAGAGCTCGAGGTAGTTCCCGAAACCCAGATCGCGTGCGCCTTGCTGCACGACGCCCGCAGCATCGAGGTGCAGTGGATTCATGTGCTCGTCGAGGAGGTCGTTGGCGAGTGCGTCGAGCTCGCGGCGCTTGTCGCGGTCCGGCTCGTTTGCGAGCGCCGGACGCACCATCCGGTAGGGGATCTCGTCTCCGTCGACGGAGACGGACAGCTCCGACTCCAGCTCGGCGAGCTTCTCGGCGTGGTCACGCGTCAGATCCCCGAAGTACCCCTCGCAGGCAAAGCGCCAGAGCTCGCGGATGCGGGCGCCGCCGTTGACCGCCAGGCCGATGGACTGAACCTGCTCCAGCTCGGTGAGGTTTGCGTGCCGCTCGTAGATCGGCGCGAGGTCGAAAGTCTCTTTCAGACCCGCGTAGTGGAGGTAGAACTCCTCGTCCAGCTCCGCGATAAAACGGTCCGCCTGCTCGCGGTAAACGTCGAGCTCCCGGTCAGAGGGCGGGGCCGCGGCCATTCGTCTCGTAGGATACGCACAGTCGTGCAGGAGATCCGTCTCAAGACCGACCGCCGCACCCAACTCGTGGACATCACGAAGAAGGTGCAGGAGGCGCTCGGCACGACGAACGGCGCCGCCGCGGCGCTGGTCTACGTCCCGCACACGACGGCCGGGGTCACGATCAACGAACATGCCGATCCCGCAGTCGCCCAGGACCTCGAGTCCGCGCTGGAGAAGGTCGTCGACGACCGCTGGGAGTGGCGGCACGTCGAGGACCCCGATGGGCCCAACGCTCCCTCGCACGTCCGTTCCTCGCTGATGAGCCCGCAGATCCTCGTGCCGCTCGACGACGGGAAGCTTGCGCTCGGGACGTGGCAGGGGATCTTCTTCTGCGAGTTCGACGGCCCGCGCGAGCGGAAGGTCTACGTCACTGCGCTGAGCTAGAGCGCCCCCAGCCCTCCCAGGGCGGGGTTCGACCGTCTGCTTGTCCCCAGTAGTCGTGCTGCTCGGAGACCCGACCGTCGGGTGCAAACGTGAGCCACGATGTCCCGGCCAGGGAGACCTTCTCGCCGCCGTCGACCGTGACAGCCCACCACTCGACGACAGCGCGGTCGCCTGCGACCAGCGGCTCGCCGAACCAGACTTCCGGCTCCCCTTCCTCTGAGCCGAGCGCCCAGCGCGCGTAGGCAAGCGGATGCTGAGGCTCGCGGTATGGATGCGAGCGGTGAACGGCGTCCTCCGTGTAGGCGGGTATGAGGAGCTCCGGATCCAGCGCGCGCCAGGCGCGCTCCCAGGTGTCGGCCCAGCGGCGGGCGGCGACTTCGATCTCCATGCGCGCGATCGTAACGCGGCTACGCTGGTCCACATGACCGCGCCCGTGACCAAGGATCAGGAGCTCGAGCTCACCATCGATTCGCTGGCGTTCGGCGGGAACGGCGTCGCGCGGCTGAACGGCTTCGTCGTGTTCGTGCGACGGGGTTTGCCGGGGGACACCGTGCGCGCGCGTGTCACCAAGGTGCAGCGGCGGCATGCCGAGGCGCTTGCCACTCAGGTGTTGACACCGGGGCCGGCACGCGTCGAGGCGCCATGCGCGCACTACCCCGCCTGCGGGGGCTGCCGCTTCCAGGATCTCGCGTACGAAGTGCAGGTGGAGTCGAAGGCGGCGCAGGTGGCGGATGCGCTGCGCCGCATCGGGGGAATCGCCGAGCCGCCGCTCGAGCCGATCCTGCCGGCCGGCGACGTCTTCCATTACCGCAACAAGCTGGAGTACTCCTTCACGCAGCTCGAGGACGGGCCGACGCTCGGCTTCCACAGGGCCGGTCGCTGGGACGAGGTGCTCGAGATCGAGAAGTGCTGGCTGACGACGGATCTCGGCAATCGGATTCGGAACGCCGTACGCGAGTGGGCACGCGGCGACCGGCTGGTGGCGTACGACCAGGAAGACCACACCGGATATCTGCGCCATCTGGTCGTGCGGGAGGGACGCAACACCGGGCAGGCGCTCGTCCAGCTCGTCACGGGCCCGGGGGAGAAGTTCGAAACCGGCGGCTTCGTGGATGTTCTGCGTGCGTTCCCGGAGGTGCGGTCCATTCACTGGTCCGTCAACGAGACTCCGGCGGAGGTCACGAACCTACCGACCCAGCTGCTCTGGGGCGAAGACGCGATCGAGGAGGAGCTTTGCGGCCTGCGTTTCCGCGTCCGCCCCAACGCCTTCCTCCAGACGAACACCGCGATGGCCGAGCGCCTGTACGGAGTGGCGCGCGAGTTTGCGGGGCTGACCGGCGGCGAGACGGTGTACGACCTGTACTGCGGGATCGGGACAATCGGGCTCGTGCTCGCGCGGGACGCGCTGACGGTGTGGGGGATCGATGTCTCGGAGGAGTCGATCGCGTGTGCACTCGAGAACGCCGACCTGAACGGCGTCGGCAATGCGGCGTTCTTCGCGGGCAGCGTGGGGCAGTCTGTCGCCGAGCTGCACGAGCGCAGCGGCGATCCGGACGTGGTCGTCGTGGATCCGCCGCGCGCCGGTCTGGCCGGGAAGGCGCTGAAACGACTCGGGGAGATTGGAGCGCCGCGGATCGTCTACGTCAGCTGCAACCCGACCACGCTGGCCGGCGACGCGAAGCGGCTCGGAGCGGACTACGGGTACGAGCTCCGCCGCGCGAAGCCGGTGGACATGTTCCCGCACACCCCGCACGTGGAGACCGTCGCACTGCTCGAGCGCACCGCCTGATCGCGACCTGTCGCAACGTGCCAGGTCCAGGGGTCAGACCGCAGGACTGGTCCCGCGCCGCCACGTCCGGTGCCAGGCACGTGACAGGCCCGAGTCAGGCGTGGATGACCGGCTCGCCGGGGAGTGGGTCAGCTGGGAACGTCACGTGTTCGCCGCGGGCGATGCGGGTCGCGGTCCAGGCGGCGATCGCCGCGTCGGCGACGTCGTCCGCCGCTACGAGGCCTGCATCGAGACGGTCGGGAACCTTGATCCCGGCACGGCGGAGGAGCCTGATCCGCTCGCGCTGACCGTTCCAGGTGCGCTTCGCGAACGCCGACGGTTGGCCCGCGAGCAATGCGAATGAGACCTCCGGATGCACCTCGCGTACGCGCG
>WNGE01004906.1_pt1 | contig 21293 bp, 18 predicted proteins | sample 5400651 | NCBI WGS metagenome assembly WNGE01 (sample SAMN13153370, study PRJNA577476) | soil metagenome | isolation source: 60 cm soil or saprolite under grassland replicate 2 | place: USA:California | collected 2016-06-15 | reverse complement strand
GCTGTTCGCCCATGAAAGCGGCACGCGAGCTGGGTTCAGAACGTCGCGAGACAGTTCGGTCTCTATCCGTCGTGGGCGGAGGACGATTGAGGGATGTCATCTCCAGTACGAGAGGACCGAGATGGCTTGACCGCTGGTGTGCCAGTTGGGGTGCCCACTCCACCGCTGGATAGCTATGTCAAGAAAGGAGAAGCGCTGAAAGCATCTAAGCGCGAAGCCGCTCCCAAGACGAGTCGTCCCATCTGTAGATCAGATCAAGATCCCAGGCAGAACACCTGGTAGATAGACGGCAAGTGGACCTCTGGTAACAGACGAAGCCAAGCCGCCCTAATGATCGTACGGCTTGTTGGTCCCGTGTCTTGTTTGTTGGCAGTCCCCTGCTTCACTCGGCTGCAGGGCTCAGCAAAATTGAGGTAATTGTGCTTAATGGTTAGTACGAGAAAGCCAGTATTATGATCAGCAAATAGTAGATTATAATGCTGGTTTTTTTGCTTTGCGTCTGGCTTAGAGTAAAATATATGTAAAGATCTGATAAATTTATTAAGATATGTATATGATCCTTTAGATTGACTAATATTTTTCGGTACTTGCCAGGGCGCAACGTATCTCATTCTGTACATCTCTATCCTTCTCTGTTGTCACGGCTTCCAATAGCGCTTGCAATGCCTGCTCACCTCCAATACGCCCCAGTGCCCAGGCAGCATGACCACGGATCAGCGGCTCATTATCGTGCAGGGCGCGACACAGACATTACGTAACAGGCCACGCCGCTTCGTGCGCTTGATAGGACTGCGCCGGAAGCGTTCGCGAAATTCTTCTTCTGTCAATGCGAGCAGTGGTATGAGTTCGGGGCTGCTTCCAACAGCGGGACGTGGACGAAACTCCTGATGTGGCTGGAGTGTTGCCGTTCCCCTTCTTGTAATATCTTGAGCGGCGATAAGTGTTCTACCCGCTTTGTCACGCAGCCCCAGGCGCTTCTCTGCAACTTTATTGACGGGACATACCTCCTGGCAGATATCGCAGCCGAAGATGAGGTTGCCCATCAGTGGTCGCAACTCTAGAGGAATACTGCCGCGCAGTTCGATGGTGAGGAAAGAGATACAGCGTGTATTGTCCAACTCGTATGGATTGGGCAGAGCTCTGGTGGGACAGGCGTGCAGGCAAATCTCACAACTACCACAATTGGCTTTGAGTTCATCGTCTGACATTAATGGCAGATTGGTGACAACCTCTGCTAAGAAGACCCATGAACCCCAACCTTTCGTAAGGATGTTGGTGTTCTTGCCATACCAGCCCAGTCCTGCGCGCCGAGCTACTGCGCGATCAACCATGCGGCCTGTATCGACAAAAAGGCGTGTCTCCGCTTCTCTGCCTATCTCGTTGTGCGCATATTCATGTAGCCATGCTGAGAACTGCTGTAATTTAGGTTTGATGATGTCGTGATAATCGTCGCCCCACGCGTAACGGGCAATGCGTCCGCGGGGAGTTCCTGTTTCTTGCTCATCTGGCTGCTCTGTAAGATAAAACATGGTAAGGGCGATGATAGATTTTGCTTCTGGCAGTAGCGCATTCGGGTGACAGGATACATCGGCACGCTCGCTTGTAAACCAGGGTAGACCGTCCATCAGCCCTTGCGCGATACGTGCTTTGATGACGCGTTCAACTTCCGGAAAGGCTTCGGCGCTGGTGATGCGCACGGCGTCGAAGCCTAGTGAGTATGCGTACTCTTTGATTGCCTGAGAACTCAACATCAGTTCGTTACGTCTCGTTTCTGGTTCACCCACCAGGCTACACCAATGAACACAGCCAGGTAAACCACAAGCGTAATGATCGCCTGCAGATCGGAGATGGAACTTGCTTGTGATGCTGGATTGATGTAGTGATCCTGGTTTTGCGATAATGCTCCAATACTGTTGCTGATAAAGTAATCCGGGATGGCTTTAATAAAGTTGGCTAGAGACCCGGGATTAGAGCTGCCAATAGAACTGCCGATTAATACGAGAATTCCCCCCAGGACAGTCTCCAGGCCCCACCAGACCAGTGCGCCTGCTACGCCTGCAGCCGTTGCCCGGCCCAATGTGGATAGACAGAGCGCGAGCATAGCGTACATGAACAGGCCAAGCATGACGATGAGCAGCTTGAGCATGTTGTGGAGGAGCCACGCTGCGGTGAAAAAGCTGAAATCAACGCTGATACCTGTAAACAGGTTCAGCAACGCACCCGTCAGGATGCCGACCGGTACCAGTATAATGACACCAAGCGCGATACATGCCAGCAACGCTCCTATTTTGCTCAAGAAGAATTGTGTACGCGTTGGTCCTCGTGTGAACATCAACCGTACAGTGCCCACGCTGCATTCTCCGCCAACAATGGTGCCCGTCAGGATGATGATCAATATCAGACCGGCGACGCTGGCAGTTTGCAAAGCTGTACCTAGCGAATTGGGCAGACGCAGCGGTGATGAAATAGAGTCCAGTGCTCTCTCCCTGGCCTGGTCCAGCTCTGCCTGCGTTGGCGAATGGTCAAGACACGGGGTTCCCACCGGTATATTCGACGTACAGGGTGGTGGTAAAAAGGTAGCTTCCGGGCTGGCGAGCACGAAAATCGAGCCAATTGAGATGATGCCGAAGAAGCCTATCATAATAACGATCGCCACAATGCTCAGTACCTTCGACATCAGGCGACGCCGTATTTTGTAGAGCTCGGTGCCTATCAGGCGCAGGAGCACACCGAGATAGCTCTGATTGCCCATGACGACGGTCTCTTGACGCCTGGGAGCTGGAAAAGCCTGCTCTGCTGGTATCTGTGGGATGCTGCTCATCGGAACCTCACTTTCCGCTACCTGGAATTTCTGACGCTGAGTTTGCTATTTGCGCACCATGGGCTGCGCCAGGGACTGTAGGCACAACTGGTGGTGTCGGCGAACCTGCCAGAGCTTCCATGCCAGGATAGCCTCCTGGAGCGGCGCCCTGCATCGTTACTTCGAGGTAGAGGTCTTCCAGGCTTCCAGCGCGTGGATGAATCTCGGCGGCAAACAGATTCTGCCGTGCAAGCAATGCATTAATCTCTGCTGAACGGTCGATGGGCGCGTCTATGATCAGGATGCCCTGTCCCTGTTTGTTCTGTTCGATATGGGCATTGGCAATCCAGTCGGCTCCTCGCTCCTGCGCTTGCTGTATAAGATGGAGGGCGTAGTTCGTCTCTTCATCGCGATTCATGCGTACTTCTACCTGCTGCGAAGAGGCGAGTAGCTCCGCGACGTTGCCCTGTTTAAGCAGGTTTCCCTTCTTCAATATAGCTACGCGGTTGCAGACCTGCTGGACTTCGTAGAGAATATGACTGGAGAGAAAGATCGTCTTACCTAGCGAGGAGAGACGTTTGATCAGACGTCGGATCTCGATGACACCTGCCGGATCAAGCCCATTGGTGGGCTCGTCTAACAGAACCAGTTCTGGGTCTGTCAGCAAGGCAGCGGCGATGCCCAGACGCTGTTTCATACCCAATGAATACTTGCGATAGGCCAGCTTTTCGTAAGCGCGCAACTCAACAATGTCGAGCACTTCCGCGATGCGGCGATCATTTGACTTTCCTGATACCATACCAGAACCTGCGGCAATGACGCGTAGATTGTCTAGCCCTGAGAGGTAGGGGTAAAAGACGGGTGTTTCTACGATTGCTCCGATGCGCCGTAGAATAGCTGGAAGTTGATCAGTATTGTCCATTCCAAACAAAATTGCTCGTCCCGCGGTAGGCCGGATCAATCCCAGGAGCATACGAATAGTCGTTGTCTTTCCTGAGCCGTTAGGGCCGAGGAAACCGAATACGTCACCGCGCATGACCTGTAATTCCAGGTCGTTGACTGCCACCAGTTTTCCGAATGCCTTGGTCAATCTGCTGGTGCTGATAATAGTAGTGCCATCGTATTGAGGAGAGATGTCGTCCACTACCGACTCCTTCTTTAATATGCTGATTTTTATCTCTGTTCCCTGTTCTATACGTGCTGTAGATGGACAGGTTGTGCACTTCGTCTAGTATGCACTGTTTCTCCTATTGTGGCAAGTCTTTATCTGCTCTATTTTTTGCTTTCTCACAGGGCAATGCCTGCCTGGTATTTTTACTAATCTAGTGAGCAGCCTGACCTGAAAGACTTTCATCCCTGTCGTCTAGATATCGTCTTTCCAGGGCTGTCAGACGAACTGGCTGATAACAGAACGACAGGGAGAACGAGGATTCATGCAACAATCTGTCATCAGCCTGGCGAGCGGTGCTCGTCTTGCTCAGCGGCCAGCGCTTGCCAGAGCCCCTTCCCGCAGCCGTTGCACGTCGCGCATCGGGGGGACACCGAAGAGGCTTTTGTACTCCCGATTGAAGTGGGAGGCGTCGCGGTAGCCCACGCGATAGGCCGCACTGGCCGCGTCGAGGTCTTCGCCCAGCATCAGACGCCGGGCCTCCAGAAGCCGCAGCCGCTTCTGGAATTGCAAGGGGCTCAGCGCCGTGACCGCCTTGAAGTGGTGGTGGAACACCGAGACGCTCATGCCCAGCTCGCGCGCGAGGCTCTCGATGCGCAGGGGCTGGTCGAAGTCTTGACGGAGTCGTTCGATCGCTCGGGCGATGGAGGGGGAGTAGCCCCCCAGGATCGCCAGGTGACGGAGCCGAGCACCTTGCTCTCCTCTCAGGAGCCGGTAGATCATTTCCCGCGTGATCAGCGGCAGGAGCACCCGCGCTTCGTCAGGGGCATCCAGCAGGTGCCCATCCACCGGGCTGACGGCGATGGCCCTCACCTCAGCAGGATCTCTCGGCGAGGTGTGACCGGCCTCAACCATGACCTCACCGACGAGGGTGGGGGCGAGGTCCAGGCGGAGACTGAGGAAGGGCCGCTCCTTCGATGCTTCCAGGACCTGACCGACGTAGGGCAGATCGACCGTAACCAGAAGATAGTGGAAGGGGTCATACCGGTAGCGGCTCCCGCCCAGCAGGAACTCCTTGCTGCCCTGGGCAACCACGCATAGGGATGGCTCGACCACGCTGTAAACCTGATCCAGAGGGAAAGAGTGGCGGTACAGGTGAAGCCCCTGGAGCGGCTGGGCGGTCCCATCTGTGCGCAGGGCCCGCGCAATCCGCTCCACCAGTTCCTCGCGGTTGGCTTGCACCCGCTGTGCCTCGCGTTCTGCCTGCTGGGGGTTCATGACATCCATAAGAACCTCTTCTCTTATTGCTCCATCGCCCATCTGGAAGATGCGCAGAATCAGACAATCATTTGCGACAATTATTCTACCACCCAGGGCTTCGGCGCGTCTATAATGACCACCAGACAGAGAACATGCCTCGCTGCTTGTGCAGGCAAGCTGGACTTTTCTTTAAGGGAAGATCCAGCTGTGAGAGAGCAGAAAAGGCGCCAGACAGACAACCAGAAGAAGGAAAGAGGAGGAATTGAGCAAATGGACATCACAAGAAGTGGCTCACAACCTTCGGGCAAAGCACCCATCAATCGAAGTACCGAAGATACAGCGCAACGTATGTTGACTCGATTCATCAAGAAAGCCCTCGAGCTGGGGATCAATTTCTTCGATACCGCCAACGTCTATTCCATTGGGAAGAGTGAGGAGATCCTCGGACGCGCTTTGAAGGACTTCGCCAATCGGGACGAGGTCGTCATCGCCACCAAGGTGCACGGCAAAATGCATGACGGACCCAATGGCGCCGGGCTCTCGCGCAAGGCGATCCTGAGCGAGATCGACAAAAGCCTCAAGCGGCTTGGGACGGATTATGTGGACCTCTACCAGATCCATCGCTGGGATTACCAAACCCCAATCGAGGAGACGATGGAAGCGCTGCATGACGTGGTGAGGGCCGGCAAGGCCCGCTATCTCGGTGCCTCCGCCATGTTCGCGTGGCAGTTCCAGAAGGCGCTGCACGTCGCCGAGAAGCATGGGTGGACCCGCTTCGTCTCGATGCAGGATCACCTGAACCTCCTCTACCGCGAAGAGGAGCGGGAGATGCTGCCGCTCTGCCGCGAGGAGAAAATCGGGGTGATCCCGTATAGTCCACTCGCATCCGGAAGATTGACGCGTGACTGGTCGTCAGAAAGCACGCTTCGTTCCGAAACCGATCAAATCGCGAAAAGCAAGTACGATGCGACAGCCGAAACCGATCGACAGGTGGTTTCGCGGGTCGCGGACATCGCTGAAAAGCTTGGGGTTCCGCGTCTTCATATCGCGCTTGCCTGGCTGTTACAGAAGAAGCCGGTGACTGCGCCTATTATCGGGGCAACGAAGATCACGCATCTGGAAGATGCCGTCGGCGCTCTGTCCGTGAAACTGACCCAGGGAGAGGTCGCATATCTGGAAGAGCCGTATGTGCCGCATCCCATCGTCGGTCATCAGTAAATAAGATGACAGCCGTCAAATGAACGTATGCCGCGGACCGGCTAACTGGGCCCGGCCGGAGTTGGCAGGCCACCCACAGAGCAACAATGTAATCCATTAGCCGGGCAGTATGCTGGAGAACGAGCGCCAGGGTCGTTCTCGCATTCCCCCAATGTACCAGGAGGACCAGGAGACGTGGAAAAGCCACGTCTCCTGGTCCTCCTTCCGACGACGATATCCCAGAGGACGAACGTAAGAGCAGGAAGGGCTGTGTCCCCACAAGGGGGGAAGGGCTGACCCTCTGATGTGAAAGCGAAACAAATGATTACACCACCATCTCAACAAACAAGAAGACAGACGACGATACCACTGCTGGCTCTCTGCCTTGGCTACTTCATGACGATTCTCGATGTGACGATCGTGAATATTGCATTGGTCGATATCAAGGAGCAACTGAGCGCGAATGTGACCGGGCTCCAATGGATTGTGGATGGATATGCCCTCGTCTTCGCCAGTTTTCTCCTGATTAGTGGAGCGCTTGGAGACAGAATAGGCAGGAGAACCGTTTTTATAGCAGGTCTTGCCCTCTTCACGCTGGCGCCAATGCCGTCGCAGTTTGCCAGATCTTTACGTTTACGGGCTTTCTTTTTGTCATGAGTCTTTTCCTGCAACAGGTGAAACACTATCCGCCATCTCTCACTGGATTGGCACTCCTTCCTGCATTTGGCTTTGCCCTCCTGGCGACATCGCTGTCAGGCATACTCATGGCCCGTATCGGGTCAAAACGCGTGATGGTCATTGGTCTGCTCTTGAGCGCTTTGGGCTGTTTTGGATTTGTGATGGTCGATACCCAAACCGGCTACGTGCTTCTTGCATGTCTGTTTGCCGTCTTGGGATTCGGGCTTGCCCTGGTCTTACCGGCAATGACCGAGAGCACAATCAGGGATAGCAGCGGGCATGCTGAATGTGAGCAGGCAAGTTGGTGGTGTCATAGGGGTCGCGATCCTGGGAACGCTTGTGGGGAATCAGCAGACGTTCCTCTCGGGCATGCATCTCGCCTTTGTGATCGCCGGAGGAGTCCTCGTCCTCGGCTTGGTCTCTGTATGGGTCTTCATGTCAGAACACTACAAGGGACATCCTAAAGTTGATACCATTGAGAAACCCCGTAGCACCACGAGACCAGCGGAAATAGCATTGGGGAGGAGAGATAAACCAGCATGAAAATAATACATACATGCATAAAAACGGCATAACAAGCACCCATTTTTGAATGGTCTCTAATCACCGAAGAGACATGGTAAAAAGCGCGAAGGTTGAGCAGGTTTCGGGCGCGAAGAGTAAGCAATCAGCACCAATCTTGAGCAGCACAGCTATTGCCCACCCAAGAAACCCCTTGGAGGCGATCTACGAGGCTCGGTGGTTGTACATTCGGAAAGAAAGCCGCGTCGCTTTTTGGGTGCTTGGTTGTAAATCCCAACATACTGAGACGCTTACGCATACTCGCGGCTTCGAGATGTGCTAGGATGAAGAGCAGGGACATGGCTTCTTCAGCAACACGGAGTGAGCCTTCCCACTGTCGGGTGTTGCCCGTTGATGCGAAGTTGTCCCATCATGCCTCCTCGGCTCTGGAGAATGAGTCGGCGACTGTTTGCACGTCCATCGAAAGGAGAATCCATCATGGTAGAGGCTCTGCTGTCACCGCTTGCCGCCTGGCAAAACTATTACATCATCATCGGCACCGCGGCGGCCACGCTGACGGGCTTGCTATTCGTGGTCATCACCCTGGTTTCGGGGGCACTGCAGCGCGTGTCGACGCCGTTGAGCGGGATTCGCGTCTTCAGCACCCCCAACGTGCTGCATTTTGGTGCGTCGCTGCTGATCGCTGCGCTTCTGAGCGTACCCTGGCCGGCGCTCTGGCCTGCTGGCCTGCTGGTCGGTCTGGCTGGTCTCGCGGGAGTGATCTACGTCTTCATCGTGCTCTGGGAGGTGCGCCACCGTCTGAGCTATCACCTGGTGCTCTCTGACTGGTTGTGGTACACCCTCTTGCCGCTGATCGCTTACACAGCCCTGCTCGTCGGGGGGATTGTGCTCCCCATCTCTGCGGTACTGGCTCTGTTCGTCATCGCTGGGGCAACGCTGCTGCTCCTGATCATGGGCATCCGCAACGCCTGGGATATCGTGACCTATATGCTCATCGAAGTCCCCCAGTCTCAGAACAAGAGCCAGGACTAGCACAAGCCTGGCGCAGGCTCAAGTGCCGTGGGCAGGTGCAGAGTGGAAAGACCCTCCACCATGATCTTGACCCGCCTGGAGCTCTCCGCAAAAGCCTCGCTGCGGATGAGCCGCGTGGTGGGAGAAAAGCGTCTCTGGCATTCCGAGTGTCACTGAACTGCCCTGTTCCACGCTCCTGCTGGGCTGAGTTAGCTCTGACACACCTGGATGCTCAAGAGAGCCTGTTTCGGCCTGCCTGATTTGTTTCCCTGTTGCATTTGACCTGTGCATGATCTCATATCCCTGCAAGGTTCTTTGTATGGTTTAAAAGGTAAAGAAGTCCATCCTCTCGTCCACGCTCCATGGGAGCAAGGCGTTCATCACTGACTTGGCGTATCAGGCAGACCAACGACAGTACCAGGCCACGGTCATCCGCCGCGCAAACCTGTAGATGCAGGGCAATCTCTTCAGTATACGAGAGCGCTTGAGAGGCTGCTTGACCATAGCCATCGATCTAGGTGTAGGAACATGCGCTGTCGATCTGCTGCCCCTCTTACCGAGTGGTGGGGGCATGTCATTGCTTGGCGCCGGTTTGATCGGACTGTTCCTAGCCAATCGGGTGCTGGCCCCAGTACGACTGGCATGGAATAACGAGCAGTGCTTCATTGCTGATGTTGCGCACGAACTTCGTACTCCGCTGACGCTGCGGTCGAAGCCACTCTCAAGTAGGAATGATATCCGCGAAGCTGCTACGAAGTGCAAGCTACACTCTTAGCTTTTGCATAGCAATACCTTCTATATGTTGTATCATGCCGCTTCTCACTTGCATTTTTGCCCCTCCCTACTACAGCCACTGGTAGCAGAAAAGTGTTTCAGACGAAATGAATGCCCACTTTGCACTTCGTTGCACTTTCGCGCATATCAGGCTTCATTGTTCCTTATTCTTCAAGTGTATCAGGCGACAGGGGGAGTCGGTCCGCTAAAGCAGAGTTCAGGACAGCCTCTCGGAGACTCTTCCTCTTTTCAAAGCAAGTAGACACACCGAAAGTGTCCTACAGCGGTTATTCTTCAATCAACACTTACATGCCGACAACATCCCAGATCGAATCAATCCGTGCCCAACGTCGGGAAGTCGTTAGGGTATGTGTCTTGCGTTTGTTATGAGATTTGAACCGCAGGACCCCGCCACGAGGTTCTAGTGTGCGCGTGCTTGCACAGTCGCAGCATTCTACGAGCGCAATGCCACTGTCCAGAAAACGCGAGAGACCAATGGGAACCACCCCAGAAAACGTGCATGTGGTTGGTTTGGCGGATTGCTTCTGGTCTCTCCGAGCCTCGCGACTGGTCGCATGCTCATTTTGAGAAGAGGGAGCCTGGTCCACCATGTTGGGTCGTTCTGTGAGAGCCTGCGTCGGGTTCTCAGGCAAATCGTCTGGGGAGGAGATGCATTTTGTTTCCTTGCACACACATGTTCTTGTGCTATGGACTCCGCTTGAGGGGCTTCGACGTTGGTCCTGCTCCATCAATGATCCGAAGCGTTTCACAGCGTAGCATAAGGAGTTCAGCGGCTGCCTGAAGCGTCTCGGCCCTCACATCGGTGGTTCCCTGGCTTGATAGCTCCATTCCAGAGCAGTGGTCAAGAGTTTCATCAGGTAATCCATTGTCACGCGGCCAGAGCTCTTCGCCATCTTATTCTTCTGACGCATATCTCCCCCTTTTGGCGGATTTATGAGCCAAACGACAACGCCTCAGTGGGCACAATAATTTTTATTGTGGCTTCACCACCGTTTGATAGTAGTCGCACAGATCGGTGATCGGACATTTCTCACAGCGTGGGCGCTCGAAGACGCAGATACGTTGCCCATGCCGCAACAGGGCTTTGTGAAAATTGTAGATGATCCTGGCATCCTGGGGAAGTAACGCCTGTAATAATTCATGGGCAGCGTCCGCCGTTACCTTCTTGCCAATCAGGCCGAGGAGTATCAGAATGGGGTTGGAGTGCACCCGCTCTCAGGGGTGCACTCCAAGGTGTAACTTAGTATCGCACGTTCTACCCGACCGTCAAAAATATATGTAAGGGCCTAAAGCGATTTTTCCGAAAAAAATAAAGAAGCTGCCATTATCCTGTGCATGGCACGATAGCAGCTTCTTTTCCAGGTCGCCTAGCGGGTTTGATAGCAGAGCATTGCGGTGGGAGCGATGTAGACCTTGTCTCCGTTGTTGAGGGCGAGGCGCTCAACGCGTGTGCCCTGGTAGACGATGCCGTTGACGCTGTCGGCATCCTCAATGACCCAGGCGTTGTTCTCATAGCGAATGCGTGCGTGCAGACGCGAGACACGCTGGTTGGGAACACACACATCGTTGCCTTGCAGGCGCCCAATGGTGATCAGAGGTTTGTCGAGTTGGCGCTCACCAATGACCTTGCCATCGAGTTCGATGATGACGCGAGCCTCTTTGATCGGGCCTTGCGGTGTCTGGGGCTGTGGTTGCCAGCCTGGCTGATTTCCCTTGCCGCCGCGCACAGGTGGCGCCATCACCCCGGCCGGCACCGCCGAAGCCTCAGGCTGCCCCCATTTCTGAGGGGCCGGTGCTTCCTGGAAGGCCGAGCGCAAAATCGATTGATTGCCTACCTCTTCAGCGCTATAGCGATTCTGCTCGGCGAGGAGACCAGCGAAGATGCCCCCTTGCCGCTTGAGGTCTTTGTAGGAGCCACGCTCCACAATCTGGCCTTGCTTCAAGACGAGGATCTCATCGACATTGCCCAGGGTGCTCAGGCGGTGCGAGATCACGATCACCGTGCGATTGACGACCAGCTGGTCCAACGCGTGCATGACCTCTGCCTCGGACTCAACGTCGAGGGCGGCAGTGGGCTCGTCGAGGATCAGGATCGGGGCGTCGCGCAGGATGGCTCGGGCAATGGCAATGCGTTGTCGCTGACCGCCAGAGAAGTTCTTACCCTGCTCACGTACTGTGGTGTCGTAGCCTTCAGGAAAGTTCATGATGGTCTCGTGGATATTGGCTTTTTTGGCGACTTCAACGATCTGCTCGATACTGGCTCCGGGCCGGCCAATGGCGATGTTCTCACGAATGGTGCCCTCAAAGAGGATCGAGTCTTGCAGCACCATGCTGACATTGTTGCGCAAGACGTCCAGGGGATACAGGCGGATATCGACGCCGTCGATTTTAATCGCGCCCTGCTGGATATCGTAGAAACGCGAGATCAGCTTGACCAGAGTGGTTTTGCCACCGCCGGAGAGGCCGACCAGAGCGATCCTCCTGCCTGGGCTGAGATGGAGATTGATGCCCTTTAAGACGGGCTGACCGGGCATATAGCTCATCCACACATTCTCGAAGGTAATCTCGCCGCGAAACCGCTGCGGACCGGTATAGGGGCCGGGGATAGGAGAGTCTTTGACTTCTGGGGCCTGATCCAACACCTCCTGAATACGCTCTGCGCCTGATGCTGCCGTGCTGCCCAGTGTTGCTAGCTTGGAGAGGTCGCGCATCGGCTGGTAGAGCAGTTTGAGGAAGACGAGGAACAGAATCAGTGTCCCGATATCGACGCTCTCGGCGGCGATGGTAAAGGGACCAATGGAGAAGGGAAGGCCGTCTGCCACATAGCCACCGATACCGATGACCGCTGCTGTGCCCAGGATCACCATCAACGTGACGAGCGGGGTGAACTGTGCCTGGAGCCAGCCCGCGCGCAGGCCCGCCCGCTTGTTCTTATCGACATAGCTGCCGAAGCGCATCGCTTCGCGCTCTTCACGGGTGAAGACTTTGATGACGGTCAGGGCGTTGATATCCTCGGTAGCAACATCTGCAACCTGGCCGGTGGCCTTGGCGGACTTCTTGGCTGCGGCTTTAATATTCTTCGTATACCCTAAAACGATCAGAAAGAGTGCTGGAGCAATCGCCATGGCAATGAGCGTGTATTGTGGGCTAAGGAAGTACATGACTGAGAAGACGGCTATGAGTGTGAGCATGCCCGCAAGTAGATCGACCAGACCATCGGTGACCAGCTTCTCAATGTCGGCGATGTTCCCGGTGACGCGCTGCACCAGGTCACCTTTCTTCTGCTTGCCATGCCAGTCCAACGAGAGGCGTTGCAGGTGGTCAAAAAGCTGGTTCCGGAGCCTGGCGGTGAGATGCTGGCCGATATGGGCAGCTATGTAGAGAACGAGGAAAGCGAGCAGCGCACTTAAGAGACCGAATATGACCAGCATCAAGACCGAGAAGACAATCACGCCGATGGTGCTATGCGAAACAAGCACAATTTGGGCATGCACATCGTTCGGGTTGACAGGACACTGCGCCTCTGGCGGCGGATTCGGGGGCAGATTCGGGTCGGGTTGCAGGCTCGGGTCGAGCTGCGGAATATCGAACCAGGATTCGATCGGGTCCAGGAACGGGAAGAGACAGGCGGGATCATTGCCCACGTTCTGCACCTTGCTCGGAATAAATTTGAGCGGGAAGGCGGCTAAGATATCGCAGCTCACCTGCAGTACGGTTAAGATCACTGCGAGCACGACCAGGCCGCGCAGGCCCTTCATATACCGGAATAAGAACTTGAATAGGTGTCTCATTGGTTCCTCCTGGCTTCATCATTCAGGCGCAGAGCCGAAGCCACAACTCTCGCCTCTTGCAGAGGAGCGGATGCGTCAGGCTCCAGATGGATTATACTTGGCAACATGCAGCGTGGGCCGACCACCGACACTGGGGACGGGCAGGTAGATGTACCCTGTTGCCGGATCAATGGCGATGGTATGGGTTTCATGGCCGATCGCATAGTCGCCCAGCTTGTGAAAGCGTCCGTTGGTCTCATCAAAGACCGAGATGCCACCGCCACAGCCGACAAACACGATGTCTGCCCGGATGGGCTGCTGAAAATGGATCACCTGCACAATATCAGGTGAAGGAGCCAGCAAGGTCTGTTCAGGATGCGCCTCCTCCGGCCCAGGCTTCATGGTATCCAGGTTCCAGCGCATCAGATGCTGCGCGAGAGCAGGTGGCCCAGGATCCACATCCGTACAGGCGATGAATGCCTGATGTTGCCCTTCATCCAGCGCCAGCCCATGAGGAGTGCTGCAGGTCGCCGGCAGGGGGTCGCGGCGCACAATCGTAGCGCGCACCGGATCGATCGTCACAAACTCCGCCGTATCAGGGGGAGGCAACCCGGCATTGACGTCGTCTGCATTCTGCAACACCTGCGTCACCGTATACAGTTGGTGATTGACCACATCGTATTTGACATGGCCCACATCACGCCCAAATTCGGCGATGTTGCCCTTGAGGATGTGCACCTTGCCGGGGTCATCAGCCGCAAGAGACTCCATGGAGGTGCGTTCGCTCGCCGTCACCGGCAAGGTTCCAATCGCAATCTTGGCCAGCACCTGGGTCGGATGCAGCGCATCCACGACCGAGATATTCTGATTGGCGGGCCGTGCATTCAGCGTCGGAATCGTCTTGCCGTGGAAGGTGACCACCTGGCCGTGGACCTTGGCGACACAATCATTCTGTGCCAGAGGCAGTTTGGGATCACAATCGTCAGGGGGAGCGCCTGGGTCACTGACAAAAATCTTGTGGTCGACCGGATCATAGGTGATCCCGTCCGGACTCTCAAAGTCATCGAGCTGCGCACATTGGATACTGGCAGGTGAGGTTTGACGAAAAAAGTCGAGGAGTGCTGCACCTTGCATAGGGGTCGCGGGTTCATCGAACGAGCAGACCTTATTCTCCTCGGCATCGGCAGCAAACACTTTATGCAGATCAGGAGCCACGACTAGCCCGGCTACCTGAGGAATGGGCACACGCCCGACAATCTGCTGGGTGCGCACGTCAAAGACCAGAATGTTGCCGTCTCTGGCAATGTCTGCCGGATCATCGAGGTGGAACGTGTGGTCGTAGAGGGCCTGGTCATCGGGCACCGGGCCTGTGTGTGCGAGAAAGAGCAGATGGGTCGTAGAGTCAAGGGACTGAAAATCAAAGCCATCAAAAAACTGGGAGGTAGATGGAGTCAGCGCATCGGGAGCTCCCCTGGCTTTCAAGCCTTCCGGTAACGGGATATTGCGCAGCAGGATGACTCGAGGCGCTGGAGGTGGGACAAGCATTTGATGGGCGATCGATCCCAGCACCAGGAATAGCAAGCCAAAGCAAGCTACCCCTAAAGGCCAGGCGAAGACGCTGCGCACACGAGCCGCTGGGGTGCGCGGTGGAGAAGGAAGAAGACTCTGATCCATCGTATAGTACTCCTCGTGGTACCTCGACTGTGAGGATGATCAAGCATGCCTTTGCCAGTTCGTATCCATTACTATCAGTATCAATGAAAGGAAGCCAATGAATATGAGCCAGATTACATGAAACATATGAACTTTCGGCAGATAGAAGCTACTACCTGCCTAAATTTGAGCAGAGCTCTATGCGAAAAAGAGACGAAAGGAGTTGGGAGAAAGACGAGAGCAATACTGAAGCTGTCTTCCCGCTATGGTTCGTCTCCTGCCGACCCTGTGAGCTCCCCCTCGCCTAGAAGGCTGCTCATCCCGTTACCTCCTCAGACGGAGTCACCACATTGGCAGGGGAAACCACGTCCGGTCGGCCATTGCCCTGGGGTTGCACCACGTAGGTCATGCCAATGTATCCATTTCCCAGAGCACTTGGTGCACAGACCCACAGGATCATCCCGGACTTCTCTCGCCCCTCCTTGAGGTAGCTGATTACATCGCCTGACTGGTATTCGCTGAAGGCAGCCGCTGGTCCATACACCGATCTCAAGTATTTTTGCGACAGCATACAAAGTTCCTTACTGCTGACAACATAACTGGACACTCATGCATGTCAAACAGCTTGTGAAGAAGTATCCATCCATGCCTAAAAGACCATCACCGCAGTACAACAGTACTCTCTTCGATCGAAGCCTTTCTTGTGGCCATGCATAGCATCACGTACAGAACAAGGATAGTTTATGAAGACGACGCACACAATTAGTAATTCTACCTAATGCAGCAATTCTGGTCTAGATTTGAAGTGGGGCGCCAAATTCTGCCTTCCAATTCAACAGAGTGTAGAAGATAGATGGAATTCGTCAAGCGTTTTCACTTCGCTTGATATTTTTGATAGTTTATCAGTAGAAATGCCCACTGCTTTTACTTGATAATAACACAAGCGTAGATTATCCTTCTACGAGGAACAATGCGTTGCTTTAAAGTTCAAAAACAACAGCGGTACTTCCTTGAAGCACTTGAGGTGAGCGAATGAGAGATCCACAAGCAATTCTCGTTCAAGTACGCCAGGGATCACTGTAGGAGGCTTCTTTAGCGGAACATTGAATGATCCTGATCCGCTGCTCGTTTTTACTCCTGAAGGTGTTCTGGAATATGTCAATGAGAAAAAGTCTCTGGCTGTCATCATTTTCGATGATGTATCAGAGATACGTTTACAGGTACGCGCAAGTACTATGTCAGATAGTATGAATGTCAACCTCGATGTGTGGCTTGATCTCCATTACCTTAGCGGGAAGAAAGTAAAGTGGCAGTCATCATCGTTTAAAAATAATCTGCAGGTGATTCAGTCCTTTATCGAGACCTATGCTGTCCACAAAGCGCTTCACAGGAGACAGTAACATCTCCTCAAATTTCTACTTTCAGCCGACCTGGTAAGAAATTAACTGGGTTGAGCGATTCATCGTTGTGGTTTCACCACCGTTTGATAGTAGTCGCACAGATCCGATATAGTGCATTTGTTGCAGCGCGGGCGTTCGAAGACACAGATGCGCTGCCCATGACGTAAAAGGGCCTTGTGGAAATTGTAGATGGTGCGGGCGTCTTGTGGAAGCAGGGCTTGCAGGAGATCGTGAGCAGCATCGGCAGTTACTTTCTTCCCGATGAGGCCCAGGCGGATCGAGACGCGGTGAACGTGCACGTCGACAGGCAAGATTGGCTTCTGACAGCTAAAAAGTAGGACACATGCCGTCGTTTTGGGTCCAACTCCTCCTAATCGTCTCAACCACGCTGCACCCTCCTCAACAGGCAAATCACGGAGAAAGTCCAGGTTGAGTTCACCTCGCTCCTCTGTGATGTGACTCATCAACGCTTGCAGACGCGGGGCTTTAATCTCCGGCCAGTTGACATTGTCAATTTCTGCCTGTACCTCTTCTGTTGGTGCATCACGCACAGCTTCCCAGGAACCAAAGTGTTTGAGCAGGTTATCGTAGGCGGCCGCAGTCTGCTCGTCTCGCGTGCGGTGCGAGAGGATAATATCGACAAGCATACTCATGGGATCTTTACTTGAGAAAGGAACTTCCCCATAGAATTCTGTCAAACGGCGTGTGACTTCCAGGGCTTTTGCTGAAAGCGCGGCTATATCGGGCGAAGGATATCCATAATCAGCGGCATTACGTTCACGTCGGTCTGTTTGCTTCACGCGTTTTTCTCATCTTTCTCTACTTTGTTTTTTGTAAGAGAGAACCGGGCATCCGCAAGGGCTTTGACTCCAAGTTATTCGCTCAGGAGTTCCGCAAGTGAGGAATAGTTCCATATCCCAGTATTATACCACCGAAGACCTGATTGCAGACGAGAACCGTGCATCCGCAAGGGATGCCCCTACCTTTCTCATAGTCGAATCTTGAGTGCCATCCGCTTGTCTCCGATGCATGTAAAGAGCTTGTGGAAGGAGTCTGCAAACCGTTGAACGCCTAAATCCTGCAGTTGCCGGGTGACCTGGTCGTAGGAGATCCCAACTTTTTCGAGGGCTGCCAGTTCAGCCCTGGCCTGAGGGATATCGTCCTCGACACTGCGGCGGACACTGCCGTGATCACTGAAGCTTTCGATGGTTTTGAGTTCAAGTAGTGGATTGGTCATATTTATATCTCCTTCGTTTCAAATGCATAGCGCAGGAACAGGTGGCTCCCGCTGCGTTTGACGCTCACGAGGGTTCCCCACCGGGGATCCTCTGGGGCAAACCGCTTACCCATGACGAGACCGGGTCGCTCAACTTTCCCGTCGCGACCAGCAATCTGAGGGGCGAGCGTCAGAAACAATTCATCCAGGGCTTGCCCGGCAAAGAAATCTCCCATCAACTGTGGTCCGCCCTCGACCAGGATCACCTCACACTTCCGGACACGGTTCACTTCCTGCAGGATAGCCTGGGCGCTGAGCGGACCGGCGCTCTGGACCGCCGAGAGCTTAACGGAAGGTTGAAGATTTTGTGCGCGGATGCGTTCTTCGCCCTGCGTGTTCGTGACAAGCAATACGGGTACCTCACCCGACTGAAACAGCGGAAGGTCGAGGTCAACTGCACCGCGAGCAGTCACAATAACATTGAGTGGCGGTGTTGGTTTGCCCAGGCTGGTTCGCAGTTGCTGGTACATACCTGCGAGTGGCGGATAAATGTACTGGCCTGTCCAGCGGTGTTGGGGCACCGACCGGAGAGTGCCTGCTCCAACAATCACGGCGTCGGCAACGGCTCGCAAAAGACCCATAACCATCTTATCGTGCCGATGGAACCCGCTGATATCTCCACTACCCACGTGGCCCGGTTCGTTTAATGCCACTACCCCATCAAGCGTGGTGACGAAGTTACCAATCACGTACACGCGGCCTGGATGGAGCGGGAACGCGAGACGACCATAGAGGCGCGCGAGGTCGGGTGGGAGCGGGAGAGCAGAGCCACGTACCACGTCGAAGAGTGATTCCAGTGGGGTCTGGGCGTTCATAGGCGTGCTCCGCATATGTTAAAGAACTCGGCTCGCAGCTCTGCATTGTTATCGTATTCGCCACGCCAGAAAGTTGTACGGGTCAAAGGTAAACTCTCACGGACGCCACGCATCTGGGTACAGAGATGATAGGCTTCAAGATAGACGGCGACACCATGGGGCTGGAGCATGGCATCCAGGGTGTCGGCGATCTGCTGCCCGATACGTTCCTGGACGGCAAAGCGCCTGGCGAAGAGACGCACAAGGCGGGTGAGCTTGGAGAGGCCGATGATGTGCTCGTGAGCGATATAACCGATGTAGGCATGCCCATGAAATGGCAGCGCATGATGCTCACAGAGACTAAAAATGTCAATAGGCCCTTCAATGACCTGGCTCAAACGGCAATCAGGACCTCCACGACATTCGGTCTCGAAGACGGTGAGCAGTTTTGGGTCGCCTTCGTAGCCCTCGGTGGCATCAAACATGGCGCGCAGGAAACGCCGTGGAGTGTCGCGAGTGGCCGGGGTATCTAGATCTAAGCCAAAGGCGGTCAGGATGGCAGACACGTCGTTTTCAAACTTGCGCATCTGCTCCTCGGAAATGTGACGGGGACGCAGGTGCATGGCTACCTGAACGTCCGGATTATCTTCATCTCGATCCCTGTCAAACATTCGATTACTCCTTCGTTAGTGGTCGTCGATGCGTTTCAGTTCAACCTGGTCGTTGCGCACGCGCACATCGTAACGGGGTGCATTCACAGTTGCCGGACCAGTAAGGACGCGGCCATCACGCATACAGAAGCGAGAACCATGCCAGGGGCACTCCAGGCCGGGGGCAAGCCCCGCCCCTACATCTACCTGCAGCGTCCCTTCATCCAGGGGACCGCCGGCATGGGGGCAGGTGGCTGAGATGGCATAAAACTGCAGGCCCTGGCGAAGTAGCACCACTGGAACTCCCGCGGCGGTCACGCGATAGAGCTTATTTTCCTCTACGCTCTGGAGGGGCATCACCGCTTCGTAGTCCTCACTGCCCATCTCCCAGGCGGTGTGATTGACGCCAGTGCCTTTGGTGAAGACCATTTCCCCACCCAGGTAAGCGGCGTAGGAGACACTAGCCAGACCAACGAAGCCGATGATAGCTGCGCTAATACTGTCTCCTGGACCCGCCACGAAACGCAGGATAAAGGAGAGAAGGTAGAGGAGTGTGGCGATGGCATTGAAAAGCGCGTGATTGAGGCCAATGCGACGCTCGGAACCGTAGGTATCACTCCAATCGGTCAAGCCTGTCACAATGGCACCTAAGGCACCTATGAGGCCGGCGATGACCGTCACAAAGGCGGCATAGCCTGACCAGGTAGAGTGGGTGATCAGCCAGATGATATCAAAGAGGGCAGTTAACACCCACGCTGTAATGGGCACATCAGTAATAGCCGGGTGCAAGGGGTGGCCGAACCAGGTCCCATTGAGCAGGCTTTTGAGACGACGAGGCGGCTTGCGGTTGGAGCCAACAATCACCTGGATGATATGCTGTAATGCATCGCTGAGCCGCTCTGCAAAAGGCTGAGGCTCAGGTTGAGGCGCAGATGAGCTTTCGGGCGCAGAAACAGGAGTAGGTGTTTCGGACATAGGTTACGCTCCTTTTTATATGACGACGATATGTCTGGTGAGCCGGGCATCTGCAAGGCATGCCCCTACATTACCACCTTTGCCGCGTAAACGTGGAACACGGCGGTTTGAGAACCGGGCATCTGCAAGGCATGCCCCTACATTACCACCCTCGCCCTTACGGGAAAGGTATTTTCCCAAGAATGGAGAGTCATTGCTACTTAATTTCTATACCATATTTATGCAAGAAAGTCAATAAATTGCTTGACTTTCTTGACAAAAGAACAGGTTTTCAGGTACACTGGAAGCAAGATTGGAGGAAGACATGCCACGCTTGCAGTGGAACCAACGCTTTTTTGCCAGCACCCGAGGACGCATTGTCATGCTGCTACGGCGCGCTAGCCGTACTGTAGACGAACTTGCCCAAGCGCTTAAACTGACTGATAACGCCGTGCGAGCGCATCTTGCAACGCTTGAACGGGATGGCTTTGTGCGGCAATTGGGTGAACGCCGTGGGAGCGGTAAGCCCGCCTATATCTACGAGCTGTCACCAGACACCGAGCAGTTGTTCCCGAAGGCATATGGCCCGGTACTACGCCAACTCCTGGAGGTGCTTAGTGAGGAGATGACGACAGATGAGGTGGAGGCTCTGATGCGTAGAACGGGACGGCGCCTGGCTGAGCAGCAGCAGCTTCCCCATGGTGATCTGCAGTCGCGACTGCAGGTGGCGGTCAACATTCTGAACGAACTCGGAGGCCTGGCAGAACTTGAACAGCGCAATGGGGCGTTCTACATTCAAGGCTACAGTTGTCCGCTTGCCGCAGTGGTACCAGGCCACCCGGAAGTCTGTCGTCTCTCCGAGGCGCTGCTCTCGGAGCTGGTTGGTCTACCGGTGAAGGAGTGTTGTGATGGCAATGAGCCAGCGAGGTGCTGTTTCAGTTTGCAAAAGAGCTAGCTGTAAAGAGGTAGACCTTTTCATTTAATGCTATCAATACAATATGTTGAGCTTTGCGCGGGTCGCAGTGATCGATTCTCTGAGCAGAGCCCCGCGCACCGCTTCAGATGGGGTCTGATACGAATATGACTTGTTGCGAGGTGCCTTTTGTTCGCAAAAAAATCCCCAAAAAACGAGCCCCGCGCACATGCTTGTATAAAGTGGCTTCCCATGCTATACTATGAGTGCAGCAGGCTAAATGGCCTGTGGAGCCCGTTCGGGATTGAAACTTTCTAGAGTGCACTTTCTCCTCAGCTTTCTAAGGCGGCTAAATGGCCTGTGGAGCCCGTTCGAGGGCAGGAAATAATGTAGGAGTAGAATCGGTAGTGTGAGCGGCAGTATTTGTAGAGGTGCCCGTTCTGCCGTTTGTGTCGGTTCTACGTGCTGACACGAGATGGGAGAAATGGCTGCTCCTGAGCTGTCTGTGGGTG